>Ga0209344_10004497_pt1 | contig 12786 bp, 11 predicted proteins | sample Cruoilmetagenom6_FD_187293 | JGI IMG/M metagenome (GOLD analysis project Ga0209344, IMG submission 187293) | Oil polluted marine microbial communities from Coal Oil Point, Santa Barbara, California, USA - Santa Barbara Oil Seep Sample 6 (SPAdes)... | ecosystem: Environmental > Aquatic > Marine...
AAGCCACGCGCATAGTCTGCCAGCCAAACATGGGCAGCGTCGTCATCGGCAAATTGACGCTGATCCAGGGTCAACGCCATTAAGCACCAGCGTGAAGTCGCGCCCATGGCGGCCAAATCGCTCAGCGCAACGGCCAAGGCACGGTGACCCACCGCAAATGCCGGGGCTTCGCGGGGAAAGTGTACATCCACTACCGAGGTATCAACGCTTACGGCCAGCTGTTGACCTGCTGGCGGTACCAGTAGCGTGGCATCGTCTCCACATCCTAGTGTGACGCCATTTGACGCGGTCGACGCCTCCTGCGACGACATAAAGTAGCGTCGAATCAAATCAAATTCGGCAAGCACAAAGGCCCCTTAAACGCATTGTCATACCGCTCGCGTTCAGAGACGACGAGCGGTGACCTCGGCACTACGCAAGCGAATAGCCAGCTTGTCGAGAATGCCGTTCACGTATTTATGGCCGTCGGTGGCGCCAAATGACTTAGCCAGCTCAACGCCTTCGTTAATCACTACACGATAGGGTACTTCCATGCGCCGGGAAAGCTCGTAAGCGCCCAATCGCAGAATTGCCAACTCGACCGCATCAAGATCTTCCAGGCGGCGGTCTAACAGGGGAGAGATTTCACGGTCCAGTTCCGCCTTAAAACGCACGGTATTATGGAGCAACTCGTGAAACAGTGCCTTGTCGGCAATCTCCATCACCTTGACCCAGTTTTCATGATCTTCCAGATCATCATCAGCCACTTGGCTACGAAATTCGGCTTCAATAGTGGTGATGGATTTACCCGTCATGTGCCACTGATAAAGCCCCTGCACGGTTAACTCACGCGCTGCGTGGCGGCCCTGCTGAGCGGCAGAAGGTTTACGCTCGCTCATTGGTTATCTCCTAACGGCAGCGCGCGCAGCAGAGAGACCATTTCCATGGCCGCCATGGCCGCTTCGGTGCCTTTGTTACCGGCTTTGGTGCCCGCACGCTCAATCGCCTGTTCGATGCTTTCAACGGTTAATACGCCGTTAGCCACCGGGGTATCAAACTCAAGCTGCAAGTGATTGATCGCCGTATTGCAGCCGCCCGCCACATACTCAAAGTGAGGCGTTCCACCGCGAATGACTGCGCCCAGGGCAATTACTGCATCGGGTTTCATCACCTTTAGCACGCGCTTCACCGCCAACGGCAGTTCCCAGGCACCTGGCACGTGAACAATATGAATGTGCTCGGCGTCTACGCCGTGGCGGGTCAAGCTGTCGACGGCGCCTTCCACCAGGCTATCCACCACGTGATGGTTAAAACGGCCGACCACAATGACATAGTGGCCATCGACGTCAACAAAGGTACCTTCAACTTGAGTGAGGGAGTGCATCAATTTATTCCTGCTAAATTAGTCTTGCTGAGAAGTTGGCTCGTACGCCGTGTCGTTAGGACCCAGTCGCTCGACGACTTCAAGGTCAAAGCCGGACAGCGCGGAGAACTTCCACGGTGAACTAAGTAAGCGCATTTTACCCACGCCTAAATAGCGCAGAATCTGCGAACCGGTGCCGATGGTTAAGTAGTTACCGGCGCCGTCGGAATCGCTAGTACGCGGCTGACGCACACGATCCAAAAAGATATCCAGCTGCTCTTTTAAATCCTGATGAGGGCGGCCGTCATCAATCAGCACAAACACACCCGGCGCGGCACCGGCAATCTCTTCCAGCGCCCGATGAGCATCCCAACGGTGCTCGTCTTTCATCAAGCCCATCACGTCGCGCAGCGTATCGCTAAGATGCACGCGCACCGTGGTGGCTTGCTCAGGCGTGGGCTGGCCGTTCACCAATGCCAGGTGATGGGCGCCCTGTATACGATCACGGAAAACGTGCAGCGTCAGCTCGCCATGGGAGGTCATCACCGTTGACGCTTCCAGATGGTCGATGGTCTGCTCATTGACGATGCGGTAGTGAATCAAATCCGCAATGGTGCCAATTTTAATACCGTGCTCATGAGCAAAGGCTTCGAGTTCCGGGCGGCGCGCCATGCTGCCATCATCATTCATGACTTCGCAGATCACACCGCTGGGGTCACAGCCTGCCAGAGCCGCCAAGTCACACGCCGCTTCGGTATGCCCGGCACGACGCAGCACACCGCCCGGTTCTGCCATCAGCGGAAAGATATGGCCCGGCTGCACGATATCCGACGGCTTGGCATGGGGCGCCGCCGCTGCCTGTACTGTGCGCGCTCGATCCGCCGCGGAAATACCGGTCGTGACCCCTTCGGTTGCCTCAATCGAAAGCGTAAATTTGGTACCAAAACCGGAGCCGTTATCACGCACCATCAATGGCAAATTAAGCTGCTCACAACGGGCACGGGTCATTGGCATACAGATCAAGCCACGGGCGAAACGGGCCATAAAGTTGATATGTTCGGCCTGCACTTTTTCGGCGGCCATGATGATATCACCTTCATTTTCGCGATCCTCATCGTCCATGAGAATCACCATTTTGCCCTGGCGAATATCTTCAACCAGCTCGGCGATAGGGGCTAAGCCTCTAGAGGTGGGGTGCGCCATGGAATCTCCAGTCAATGTTTTCATGAACAGTTGTCACGAACGGTTCTCATGAGCGGTTGTCATTAACAATTATCACAAACAATTGCCGTGAGCAGTTGTCGCAAAGAAAACGTACCGCGCAAAATTAGTCATGATTTTGCGCGTCAGGGTACCTTGCTCTCGTTCAATGCGCTAGTCGCCTGAGGAGAGGCGATAATGCGCCAATCACGCCCCACCGCTCGCATATCATGAATGGTTAAACGCCGCTGGTCGGCCATACGCGAGAGCCCTGGCAGCGCAAAAAGCGGCCGTGCTTCGCCACCTAACAGCGTGGGGGCGACGAACAGCTGCAGTTCATCGACCAGCGCCGCGTCAAGCATAGCGCCTGCCAGCGTCGCACCGGTTTCCACCAGCAGTTCGTTAACCTGCTCATTTTCTGCTAACCACTGCAGCATTGCCACTAGATCGATACGACCATCGCTCCCAGCGGGCACTATCTGAACTTCCGCACCCGCTTGGATTAGCCGTTCGCGCTTCTCCTCCACGTGCTCTGGCGTGGTGATCACTAGCGTCCGCCCTGGTTCGCTTAAACAGGCCGCCGCCAGGGGTAAGCGCAAGTGGGTATCTAAAATCACCCGCAGAGGCTGGCGGCGAACCACGTCGTCAACATTATCGAGGTGCAGCTGCTCTTTGCGTAGCGTTAGCCGTGAGTCGTCCATAATAAGCGACTCCACACCGCTCAATATGGCGCTGGAGCGCGCCCGCAGCCGCTGCACCTGTGTACGCGCTTCGGGCCCGGTAATCCACTGGGACTCCCCGGATCCCATGGCGGTACGGCCGTCTAAACTCATCGCCATTTTCAGGCGCACAAAGGGACGCTGTTGGGTCATGCGAGCAATAAAGCCGGGGTTTAACCCGCGCGCTTCACTCTCAAGCAAGCCCACAGCAACCTCGACACCGCCCTCTTCAAGCATGCGAATGCCGCGACCGCTCACCTGGGGGTTAGGATCCACCATCGCGATCACTACCCGTGACACGCTGGCCTCCTTCAATGCTACCGCACAGGGCCCGGTGCGCCCGGTGTGGGAACAGGGCTCCAGAGTCACGTAGGCGGTCGCCCCCTGGGCCCGCTCACCGGCGGCATTTAAAGCGTGGATTTCGGCATGGGGTTCACCGGCACACAGGTGAAAGCCTTCACCGACAATCTGCTCATCACGCACAATCACACAGCCGACCCGCGGGTTCGGATCAGTGGTGTATAAGCCCTTTTGCGCCAGTTGCAGCGCCCGCGCCATATAGCGGTGGTCGGCGTGGCTAAAATCGCTGCTCATTTTGACGGTCCGCTCTTGTTTGAGGGCTCTTGGGAAAGCCGATCAATCTCAGCGCGAAATTCATCCAGATCCTGGAACTTGCGATACACCGAGGCAAAGCGGATATAGGCCACGTGATCAAGGGTTTTAAGCGCTTGCATGACCGACTCACCGATATCCCGGGCGTTGATCTCACGATCGCCCCGAGCGCGCAGCGTTTGACGAATGCGCTCCACCGCCGCTTCAATGGCTTCAGCACTGACCGGGCGTTTTTCCAGTGCGCGCAGCATGCCTGCCCGCAGTTTGGCTTCGTTAAAGCTCTCCCGTGAGTCGTCAGACTTCACCACTCGCGGCATGACCAATTCAGCAGTTTCGTAGGTGGTAAAGCGCTCTTGGCAGCTCGCACACTGGCGGCGACGGCGCACCTGGTCGCCATCGGCTACCAGCCGCGAATCGGTCACTCGAGTATCGTTTGCACCACAAAAAGGGCAATGCATGGCGGTCAACCTGTTGTCAGCTCGTGTCGGCGTGCCCCACGAGTTAGCGTGTTATAACCTGTCAATGTGTGTGCTATTAATGGCGTTTCGCAGTAGCAACTGCCACAAGCTAATATATCTTAGCGTTTAAACGCGGTATCAACCTCGTATTGTAACGATTTGGCACACAAGCTGCAGCGTTTGTGGCAGATTGTTTATCAGGAGTCACCCATGCCCCCCTTTGAGCAGACCGTTCACGCCTATCTCAGCCACCTTTACGGGCCCCGCGCAGGCGAAGTGCAGCGCCGTTTAAACCAGCGCCTGGCACATTTCCAGTCGCTTGCCCCATTTTCACCCAACGCCGTGGAAGCCAACGCTAATAACGCACCTTCCTGGAGCGAAAAGGACCAGTGGGTGATCAGCTATGGGGACTCGATTATTGAAGAGGGCGAGCCACCGCTGGCAGTGCTTAGCGATTTTCTTCAAGCCCGGCTGGGCGATCGCATCAGCGGCGTGCACGTTTTGCCTTTCTTTCCTTGGAGCAGCGACGACGGTTTTTCGGTGATCCACTATCGGGAAGTGAACACCGATCTCGGCGACTGGTCGCATATCCGCGAGCTGGCCAGCCATTATCACTTAATGGCCGACCTGGTGCTCAACCACGTTTCAAGGGAGTCTCTCTGGTTTGTCGATTACCTGAGCGGCAGCCTGCCGGGGCGCGACTACTTTATCGAGGTCGACCCGGATACCGATGTCTCCCAGGTGGTGCGACCACGCAGCAGCCCACTGCTAGTCCCTATTTCCACCCGGCGCGGCACTCGCTATCTGTGGGCGACCTTCTCCGAAGACCAGCTTGATCTAAACTTTGAAAACCCGGATGTGCTGCTCGAGTTCGTGGGTATTTTGCTGTTCTACCTGGAGCAAGGCACGCGGATTGTGCGTCTGGATGCGGTGGCCTTTCTGTGGAAGAAATTGGGTACCGCCTGCATTCATCTGCCGGAAACCCACACCGTGGTGCGTCTGCTGCGGGCGATTGTGGATCACGTGGCGCCAGGCACCCTATTAATCACCGAAACCAATGTGCCCCACCAGGAAAACATCAGTTATTTTGGCTTAGATCGTCTTGCGGAAGGAGAGCCCGACGAAGCCCATATGGTGTATCAATTTGCCCTTCCTCCCCTGCTGTTGCATACCCTCACCCGTGGTGAAGCGAGCACCTTGCAAACTTGGCTTGCCAGCCTTCCCGTCCTGCCTGACCACTGCACCTACCTCAACTTTACCGCCAGTCACGACGGAATCGGCGTACGTCCACTGGAAGGCTTGCTGCCCGATCACGAGCGCGATGCACTGCTGGAGCTGATGCACAAATTCGGCGGCTTCGTCAGCATGCGCAGTAACCCGGATGGCAGCGATACGCCCTATGAGATCAATATCACCTGGTTTGAAGCCATGCGTGGCACCCGCCGTGGCCCCGACCCGTGGCAAGTTGCGCGTTTTCTATGCAGCCAAGCGATTATGCTCAGCTTACAGGGCATCCCCGCGCTGTATATTCACACCCTGACGGGCACCCTCAATGACGTGGAAGGCGTTGAGCGCAGCGGGCGCCTGCGCTCGATCAACCGTCGGCGCTGGCAGCGCAGCGAGCTTGACCTCCTACTCGATAGCCCGTCAACGCCCACTCACGATGTTTTCCACGCCTTAAACCGGCTATTAGACCAGCGCCGCAAGGAGCCCTGCTTTCACCCCAATGCCGCCCAGCGGGTTGTGGTCTCAGCACCGGAACTGTTGGCAGTAGAGCGCGGCCCGCTCCACGATGGTCGCCGGCTGCTAGCGCTGTATAACGTCACCGACCTACCGCTTCCTTTAGAGAACATGGGTGAGGCAGTTACCCTGGCACTTGAAAAACACGCCTGGCAAGCGCTGGATCCCGCTAACCCCTGGGTCGCAGAAGGTGCGCTACCGCCCTACGCGGTACGCTGGTTGGTGGCTGATCGTTAGATAAGTGGCGACATACCGCTCCAGGAGTGGCGCCCATAAACGCTGAATAATGTGGTGGTGGGATAATGGCAGCACAGCATTGCGCCAGTGTTAAGATGGCGGTTATTAGATCTCTAGCCTCCCACTCTTATTCGAACAAGGCGCTGCCATGCACTTGAAACATCCCCCTTTCCTTAGCGGCTTTCTCCTACTGACAGCTCTTTGGGGCACTTCCCTCAGCTACGCCGATGAGCTCCCCGCCCCTATTCAGGCACTGGCTGATCAAGGCTTGGAGATTCATGGCCAATTCGATACCCCCGGCGGATTGCGCGGCTACGGCGCCAGCGTGCAGGGTCAAGACATGGCGATTTACTTGACTCCAGATGGCGAGCACGCCGTAGTGGGTACGCTAATGGATAGCGAGGGTAATGACCTTACCGAAGCGCAGTTAGATGAACATGTACGTGCACCGCTAGAGGCACAAACCTGGCAGCTATTAAGCGAAAGCCACTGGATTCAAGATGGCGACGTTGATGCTCCCCGGGTGATTTACACCTTCACGGACGCCAACTGCCCCTACTGCCGTCAAATGTGGCAAGACGTTCGCCCCTGGGTGGAAGCAGGCGAGGTGCAGCTACGTCATATTATGGTAGGTATCTTAGCGCCCGACAGCCCTGGAAAAGCAGCCGCCATACTCGGCGCCGATGACCCGGCAGCGACGCTGCATGCCCATGAAAGTGGACAGCAAGAAATCGAAGCCAGCGCCCAACCAAGGGAAATTGAAGAACAGGTGTATGCCAATAACCAGCTGTTCGAGGAGTTAGGGCTGTATGCCACGCCCACCTCGGTTTTTCAGCGTGAAACAGAGAATGGAAACGTGCGTCTTGACCGTATTCAGGGTATGCCCAGCGATGAGCGAATGATCGACATGATGGGCAGCGAAGCGCCCTAAAATGTTGGGGGGAGGCCGCTAAAGCAGCCTCCCTCAAAGCCACTTAAGTTTATCTAAGGAGCTGCTATTCGCTTAGCAGCAAACCACCCCAGTATCATCGTCACCAGCATGGCCAATAGCGGTAACGAAAGGCCGCCGATGGAGGCAATCGCTGGGCCTGGGCAGTAGCCGGAAAGCCCCCAACCAATGCCGAACAGGGCTGCGCCGCCTAACAACTTTGCGTCTAATTCTTGCTTGGTAGGCAACTGAAAGACGCCACCCAGCAACGGTGCTGAGCGCTTAAACACGAGCCGGTAACCGATAAAGGTGGTCACTACCGCCCCGCCTAACACAAACATCAGCGTGGGATCCCAGACGCCCGCTACGTCTAAAAATCCCAGCACGCGCGCGGGGTCAGTCATGCCTGAAATAGCCAAACCGAGGCCGAAAAGCAGTCCCGCCGCATAGCCTGCCGCTGTTTTCATCCAACGCCCCTTGTTTGACTGAGTCATGCTCCACCGCCTAGGCCTAGCAAGTGTCGCGAGATATAAACGGTCACTACCGCCGTCAGCAAAAACATCCCAGTGGCTGCCATGGAGCGGGGTGCCAAGCGCGCCAGCCCACATACGCCATGGCCGCTGGTACAGCCACTGCCCAGCCCCGTGCCTACGCCCACTAACAGCCCAGCCACTAGCATTAACCCAACGCCTCCCACCGGTGCGCCAATCACCTCGCCAGGGCTACCAACAACGTTGCCCACACCACCACCTAGCGCCATAAGTAGAAGTGGGCCGCTAATCAGCCCTAACAGAAAAGCCACTCGCCAAGCGCTATCGCCCTTGGGGCGTTGGGTTATTAAATTGCCCACGATGCCACTGATACCGGCGATACGCCCCAGCGTTGCCATCAGCCAGGTAGCAGAAAGCCCAATCAATACACCTCCAACCAGCCCTTGTAAGCCTGCTGTCCAATCCACTGGTTACTCCCTAAATAGCATTTGAACCGTTAGAAAAAATTAAGCGGCACTTTGAGATAGACGGTGCCGTTCTCTTCCGCTGGAGGCAGCTCCCCCGCACGCATATTGACCTGCACCGAAGGAATAATGAGCCGTGGCATGCCTAAGGTGGCGTCACGCTCAGTGCGCATTGTCACGAACTCGTCTTCGCTGATGCCTTCATGAACATGGACATTCTCACTACGCTGTTCCGCCACGCTGGTTTCATGCTGAAAGGTATCGCGGCCTGGGGCTTTGTAGTCGTGGCATAAAAACAGCCGCGTCTGCTCGGGTAGCGCCAACACTTTTTGGATAGAGCGATAAAGAGTGCGCGCATCGCCGCCGGGGAAGTCGCACCGTGCGGTGCCATAATCCGGCATAAATAGCGTATCGCCGACAAAGGCCGCATCGCCCACAACGTAGGTTAAACAGGCGGGGGTATGGCCTGGGGTATGCAGCACATGGCCCTTCAATTGACCAATCGCGAACGTATCCCCCTCTGCAAATAGTGCATCAAATTGGCTGCCATCCCGGGCAAATTCAGTACCCGCGTTAAACGCCTTACCGAATATCTCCTGCACTGCCACTATATTGGCGCCAATGCCGGTTTTGCCGCCTAGCTGCTCATGCAGGTATGGTGCTGCCGAGAGGTGGTCGGCATGCACATGGGTCTCCAATATCCACTCGACATCAAGCTCATGTTCGCGAATATAGGCGATGATGTTGTCAGCTGAGAGTACGTCGGTTCGACCAGCGGCGTAATCAAAATCGAGCACCGAATCGATAATCGCGCAGGCACTGCTTTCAGGGTCTTGAACGACATAGCTAAAAGTGTTCGTGGGTTCATCGAAAAAGTGGGTAACGGTTGGGCGCTGCATTGATTGCCTCCCAGGAAGTGGTGATTGCGTTCTCGTGTAACAACAGCATAGTGCATTTTAGGTTCTATAGTTAGACTGTTTAAGAATATAAAGGTGCTACTATCCGCAACATAGCTATGTGCAAAATAACGTTCACTAGGTTTTTCGCTAAGGTCTGTTCTGTTTAGGCCGATAGTGAATAAATAGTGAAAGAGTTACTCAATTACAAAAACTAGGAAAAACATGACGCACTTAACAACGACTCAAAAACTGTGGGGAACACTGGGCATTATCTGGGTTGCCATGCTGCTGTTGGTTGGCTGGTTAGCTTGGGAGAACCGCCAGACGATTGAGAGCGAACGCCGCGACAGCATTCAGTACGTAGTGGAAAGCGTGCAAAGCCAAATTGAAGCCCTACAAGAACGGGTCGCCGCCGGTGAACTCAGCTTGGAAGAAGCGCAGCAGCGTGCTATCGACAATATGTCCACCGTTAGCTTTGGGGCTGGCGAGTATATTTTCTCTTTCAATGACGACTTGCTCGTCATTTCTCACCCCAGCCGCGAAGCTGGCACAGATATGACCGACTATCTAGACGCCAGCGGCATGGCGCTCTATCCGGAATTACTACGAGTTGCCCAAGCAGGCGGTGGTCACGTTAACTACTACTCCACCCGCGCGGGTGGCGATGAGCAGCTGCCGAAAACCAGTTACGTCGCGCACCTTCCCGAGTGGGGTTGGTCACTGGCGACAGGCGTTTATGTCGATGATATTAACGCTGCCTTTATTGACGGTTTGATTCGCTCGATCGTGATACTGCTGATCATTGGCCTACCGGTAACGCTGCTAATGGGCTGGGTTATTCGTGATGTCGCACGCAGACTGGGGGGCGACCCACGCTATGCAGCCAGCGTTGTACGCCATATTGCTGACGGAGATTTGACCCAAACCACGCAGCTTTCGGCGAAGGATCAGCAGAGCTTACTTTTTAATATCAATCGTATGCGTGAAACCCTGGCCGCAACCATTGGCGACATTCACCAAGGGGCAGATCAGGTGAATAGTGGTGTAGAGCAAATTGTGGGCGTTAACGAAGAGCTTTCCACACGTACCGAACAGCAGGCGGCTTCGTTGGCTGAAACGGCCTCTAGCATGGAACAGCTTACCGCCACGGTTAAGCAAAATGCCGAACACACGGATCATGCGCGTACGCTTGCCACCCGAGCGGCCGACAGCGCACAGCGCGGCAGTGACTCTATGTCGACGGTGATCACCACTATGGCGACGATTAACGAAAGCGCCACCCAAATGAGCAGCATCGTTAACACCATTGACGGCATCGCCTTCCAAACCAATATCTTGGCACTGAACGCCTCGGTGGAAGCGGCACGCGCAGGCGAGCAAGGGCGCGGCTTTGCCGTCGTTGCCAATGAAGTTCGCCAACTAGCCAGCCGTTCGGCCTCCGCTGCGCAAGAGATCAAAACCTTGATTGAAGCGTCGGATAGCAAAGTGGTGGAAGGCAGCCGCCAAGTGCGTGACACCGGCGATGTGATCAATGGCATGGTTGATGACATCAAACAGCTCAGCACAATCGTTCAGGAAATTTCTGCCGCCACCACGGAGCAGAGCAGCGGCATTGAGCAGGTCAACCTAGCAGTAACGCAAATGGATCAAATGACCCAGCAAAATGCCAGCCTGGTGCAAGAGAGTAACCACGCCACCCAAGCGCTTGCACAGCTCAGTGCCCAGCTGCGCCAACTGGTCGCCCACTTCCGCATTAACCAGAACGCGGACCATGTACAGGCTAACTTGCCCGCCTCCTCTCCGGCACCTCGGGCAACCCATCAGCATAGTGATTTTTAGCGCCTGTTATCACTAGCGAAACGCTATAGAGCTATGCTGCCGCGGCAAGCGAAATTGCCGCGGCAGCATTTGCTTTAAATTTCGCTAAGGTATTAGCGCCCTAAGCCGATAGAAAACTACGTTGCTTACTTACATCGGCTAGGATAAACATGACACGCTTAACGACGACACAGAAACTCTGGGGAACACTGGGCATTATCTGGGTTGCCATGCTGCTGCTAGTAGGCTGGTTGGCCCTGGAGAATCGCCAGACGATTGAGAACGAACGCCGCGACAGCATCCAATACGTAGTGGAAAGCGTGCATGGCCAGCTTGAAGCCCTGCAAGAACGGGTAGCCGCCGGTGAGCTTAGCCTTGAAGAAGCTCAGCAGCGCGCCATCGATAATATGTCCAGCGTCAGCTTTGGCGGCGGTGAGTATATTTTCTCCTTTGATGACGACCTGAGAATTGTTTCCCACCCCAACCGTCCCCGCGGTGAAGATATGAGCGCCTACCAGGATGCCAGCGGGATGGATCTCTACGCCGCTTTTCGAGAGGCAGCTCAGGCCGGTGGCGGGCACGTTGACTACTATTCCCGCCGTATCACTGGCGATGAGCAGGTACCGAAAATCAGTTATGTTGCCTACCTTCCGGAGTGGCAGTGGTCACTCGCGGCGGGCGTTTATGTCGACGATATTAATGAAGCCTTTATTGCCGGTTTGATTCGTTCGGTCATCATACTGCTGATCATTGGCCTTCCGGTAACGCTGCTGATGGGCTGGGTTATTCGTGATGTCGCGCGCAGGTTGGGGGGCGACCCACGTTATGCAGCCAGCGTAGTACGCCATATTGCTGACGGTGACTTGACCCAAACCACCCAGCTTTCGCCGAAGGATCAGCAGAGCTTACTGTTCGATATCAACCGCATGCGCGAAACCCTGGCCAATACCATTGGCGATATTCACCACGGCGCCAATCAGGTCAACAGCGGCGTAGAGCAGATCGTCGGGGTAAACGAAGAACTATCCACGCGTACCGAAGAGCAGGCTGCTTCATTGGCCGAAACAGCCTCCAGCATGGAGCAGCTCACCGCCACGGTTAAGCAAAATGCCGAACACGCCGATCATGCGCGTACGCTTGCTACCCGCACCGCGGACAGCGCCCAACGCGGCAGTGACTCTATGTCCACGGTGATTACCACCATGGCGACGATTAACGAAAGCGCCACCCAGATGAGCAGTATCGTTAACACCATTGATGGCATTGCCTTTCAAACCAATATTTTAGCGCTTAACGCCTCGGTGGAAGCTGCACGCGCCGGTGAACAAGGGCGCGGCTTTGCCGTTGTCGCCAATGAGGTTCGCCAACTCGCCAGCCGTTCGGCGGCTGCCGCCCAAGAGATCAAAACCTTGATCGAAGCGTCGGATAGCAAAGTGATGGAAGGCAGCCGTCAAGTGCGTGATACCGGCGATGTGATCAATAGCATGGTCGATGACATCAAGCAGCTCAGCACACTGGTTCAGGAGATTTCTGCGGCCACCATTGAGCAGAGCAGCGGTATTGAGCAGGTCAACCAGGCGGTAACCCAAATGGATCAAATGACCCAGCAAAATTCCAGCCTGGTACAAGAAAGCAACCACGCCACCCAGGCGCTTGCACAGCTCAGCGATCAGCTGCGCCAACTGGTCGCACACTTCCGCATTAACCAGAAGAGCGCGGGGCATGCACAGGCAAGCTTACCCGCCGCCTCTTCTGCCAAGCGGGCGGCTCATCAGCACAGTGATTTTTAGCACTAGCGAAAGCTGAGTATTGAAAATCATGGGCTAAAAAACCGAACGCTAAAAGACTGCTCTAAGTACAAGGCCAGCTACCTTAAAG
>Ga0209344_10004498_pt1 | contig 12785 bp, 12 predicted proteins | sample Cruoilmetagenom6_FD_187293 | JGI IMG/M metagenome (GOLD analysis project Ga0209344, IMG submission 187293) | Oil polluted marine microbial communities from Coal Oil Point, Santa Barbara, California, USA - Santa Barbara Oil Seep Sample 6 (SPAdes)... | ecosystem: Environmental > Aquatic > Marine...
GTCGGTTTCTTGCTCAAGGGGCTGCTCGTCTCATCCAAAATTTCCGGCGATTTGTTGCAATCTCATGTGTCCTTCGTGCTTTGGTTTGTCATTTCAATGGCGCGACCGGTTCGATAGCTTTCGGGGATCGCCCACGCAATCTCAACCGCGCGCACAGCAGCTTTGCCATCGGAAATCCGCAAGTTTTTCTGGCCAGAGATCAAAGCAATGAATTCCGAAAGTTCATCCTGAAATGACGCCAGCGCCGTCGTTTTCCAGGACCTTAGCTTTTCTTTTATTTTGATGCCCGGATATCGTTTTTTTGTGGTAGTCGTCGCGCCGCCGGGTTCGCGCATGGTCACAAGCAGGTTTTCCATCGGCGCATAGGCGCCGCGAACCATACCGTGCGAGCCATAGGCCTCGATCACGCTTTTGTAGCCGTTCCAATCGGTCCATGTGGCCTGATAAATCGCTGACGGACCGGCAGTACTTTTGAAAATGGCCATTGCGTTGTCTTCCGAGCCCGCCACCTTCCAGACGTTTTCCGTAGCCACGCCGTACACGCTGGTAATGTCACCCAGCAGATGGCACGCCATATCGGTCATATGGATGCCCACGTCCCAAAGCGCGCCGCCACCGGAAACTTCTGATTTATATTCCCAATCATGGACGAATTTTGGCAGCCCTTCATGGCCGCCATAGACCCGAATATGATCCAAAGTGCCAATCTCACCAGACTCGATACAGTCTTTTACATATTTGAATGCGGGATAATAACGCATGTTGAAACCGCCACCTAAATGCAGGTTTGCGGTGTCGGCGGCTGCCAGAATGCGTCGGCAGGCATCCAGATTATGCGCCAGTGGTTTTTCCGAAAGCACATGCAGACCGGCGTCAAATGCGGCCATGCACAGTGGTTCGCGCACATTTGCAGGTGTGGATATGACAACCGCATCCATCTCGACCGACAAAAACTGTTCAAGGTTGTTGAACGCCGGGGCACCATTTGCAACGGCTTTGGCTTTTTCAATCGACATGTCCATGACAGCGGCCAGAGTTGCATTGGGATCGTTCACAATTGTGCGAACGCGCATCTGGCCAATTTTGCCCGCTGCCCCGATTACGCCAATTCTCATTTCAGATCTCCACCTTACCCTCGGAACTCAAATTGCTGATGCTCAACCGTTGTTGGTTCAAATACTGGTTAAATTGGCGCGCAGGGTACACCACAAATAGCGGCCAGCTTAAGGCATAACAATGGTTTCCAAGCGGTCTGAGCACAGATAGTCTGCACATGTTCAGTGTGTTACCAGAAAGTGTGGATTATTGTGAATGATGTGCGCGAAAAGCTAAACCAACAAAAAGTTTTGGTTACCGGAGCAAGCGGCTTCATTGGTCGACGGCTGGTAAAAGCGCTGGCCAACGCTGGCGCAGAGGTGACGGCATTAAGCCGAACACGATCTGGCGCTGCAGAACTGGGCGGTAGTTCGGTGAAAACTGTGATCGCCAGTCTGAACAGGCCCTCTGATTTACCCGAAATTTTGCTTGGCCAGGATGTGGTTTTTCATCTGGCCTATGATGTTCGCGCCCCCGCCGCCGAAAACCTTTCGGCATTTGAGAACCTTTACGAAGCAGCCATAAAATCCGGCGTAGGACGTTTCGTCCACACCAGTTCAATCGTTGTTTACGACGGCTGGCCGGATCAGGATATCGACGAAAACAGCCCCGTCGATCGCCCCGGTGGCAGCCCCTATCGGCGCGCAAAAATTGAAATGGAACGCAAGCTAATGAACGGCCCGTTGCCAGCCGCCATCCTGCAACCAACGATTGTTTATGGCCCCGGCAGCGCGCAATGGACCGATGCATTGGCCAGCAATATCGCATCGGGTGGCATCGTATTGCCGACACCTATTTGTGAGTGTAACGGCGTATTTGTGGACGATGTTGTGCAGGCCCTGCTTCGCGCCGCGGCCTTGCCTGATCTGGATCGTGAACGCTTTATCATATCCGGCCCTTCGACGTTTTCATGGGCGCAGCTTCTTGAAGGCTACGCCAGGATCGTCGAGACCGGGAAAGTCGAATATCGTCCGCTGGAAGAGTTGATAGATCGAATTGGCCCGAAACCGGATGAAAGTGCAGATAATGATGCTCCGTCAACGATGGCAAAGATCAGCGCGATCGGGCGCAGGGTTTTGGGCCGGGAGCGGTTTGAAAATTTGGTCCGTCTGGCGCGTCAGCGCTTGGCCAAAGACGGATTAACCTATCCGGGGCATCATCTGTTGGAAGAGTTTTCGTCAACCGGAACCTGCCGGATTGACCACGCCCGAAAACGGCTGGGGTATCGGCCTGAATTTGATCTGGAAAATGGGTTGGCGGCAACCGAGCAACATATACGATCCCTGCTGGGCCGGGATTAACCCTGTTTAAACCATGAAAACAGGGCACTGTCAGCCGTTGTGCGCGGCAAGCTCTTGATATGTTTCTTCAAAACGCGCGTGCACCCAGTCCGGTTTGAAACGATCCTCATCACTTCTTTCCAGCGCGGCTTTTGCCATTTTTGCCCGCAGCGGTTCATCCGACAGGATTTGCGTAAGGGCCGTGCAGGTCGCATCGACATCACCAACGGGCACAACGGCGCCCACCGCCTCATCAATCAACTCGACAACGCCAGAACAGGCTGACGCGACAGCTGGCGTGCCTGCCTGAAACGCTTCTACGATTGTAAATGGCAACGCCTCCCAGCGGGACGTTAGCAGAAAAATATCCGATGCCTGCAAATAGAGAATTGGCTGGGTGACGCGGCCCAGAAATGTCAAATATCCTTGCAGTCCCTTTTCTTGGGCCAGTTCTGTTAGCCAAACCTCATCCGGGCCATCACCGGCGACAACAAAGCGATATTCCGGATGCGCCGTCTTCATGGCGGCAATGCAATCGATCAGTATATCTATGCCTTTTTGGTGTTCCAGCCGGGCAATTGTAATGATCAGCCGTTCGCCATCACCAAGCAGCTTGCGGCGCAATTCGGACACTTCGGACCGACTGTATGTAGGTGCAGGGTTCACCCCCAAGCCAATTACTTTTAGCCGATCTTTGGGAACACCGCCGATATTCATCAGGTCATCTGCCGAACGATGGCTTGGTGTAATCACCAGATCGCACTTGGACGCGATGCGCCCAAATCCCGCGATCCGTTCCGGCTCTGATCCGTGGTAGGTGATCGCAAGCGGAATTTTCAATCCCAGCCGCGCAATATTGGCCACCAGTGCGGGTGCAGATTCATGCGCGTGGATCAGATCGACGCGATTTTTGCGAAGCCAGCGCCGTAGCATCCAGGCCGAGGAAACGACGCTTGCCAACCTCTTGACGATCCCACCGCCGTGACCTGCCACATTACGTGTTGGTAAACCCAGAAAGTCAGTTTCGTTGTCTGGGTTAGCCCATACGTTTGCGGTTCCGCCCAGGGTTATCCGATGGCCCTTGGATCGAAGCGAGTCGCGCAGTGCCAATATATGTCGTGTTATACCACCAACGCCGAATTGCGTTGCCATTTCAAGGATATGAAGGCGATCTGATCCGATTTCTGAGGTCTCTGATGGCATTTGGATTATCGTCTCTGTTCTGTCTGTCGTTTTGCTAAATCACTTCGTGCAGACGGGTATTCCCGCCAGGTACCCGGTTGGAAGATGCTCGGCATAAGGGACAATGGCGTTGTGCTTTTCATCCAGCACGTTGTTGTATTCGCGCACGATCTGGCCGTCATCGGTAACTTCGATCACCCGTCCCTGCATCGTTGCGCTCAGCAACCAATTTCCGTTTTCCATGTGTTGTTGTTTTCCCATTATGTACGACGAAAACCTTAGCCCGCTGCCGTGGAATTTATCCCGCGTTTCGCCGGTGCCGGGATCAATCTGGACAATGGATGACCTGAATCGATCTACATTATTTGAGAATACGGTGATCGTGCCATCCTTTTGGAAATCGGCATCATGCTGGTGTTGCCAGGGTCCGTATTGCGCCCAGAGAATATCATGATTTTGCCGGTCAATCACGGCCAACATATTGATGTTACGAAAACTAACGAGCAAATCACCGGCAGAGAACTGCGGAAATGCGTCCGCCATTTCGGCGCGCAATGGTTTGACATCGTTGGGGTGAAATATATCGGCGGCCTGACCCGGAAGAAGACCGCGATCAAACTTGAACCCCTCGGGGACAATCATATCCAGCTCATTTTCGACCGAATTGTTTACCACGTCGTCTATCAGATCGATGGTTTCCAGTATGTCACCAGTTTCCGGATCAAACCGGATCATCTTTTGATCGTGACCACCGTTCCATTTGGATGATTGCCATGTCCAGAAACCTTCGTCGCCACGCTCAATCGAATGGTGGTAAATCTGATCGGTCCTTGCCCAGATTGGATCGCCACAGGCGTCAATTCGGGCCAACGCAGTGTCGTCGTCGTAAACCACTAACGCAGAACCATCGGGCAGCAAGGTCGCGATGTGAACAAAACTGGCGGGATTTCCGCCTTCTACAATACGAGAATAATCGAGCGGTCTGGAATGCAGCAGTTCGCCAGTTTCGTCAATCAGGTCCAACGTATAAGCGCGGGTAGTCGGGTCGTACCGATTGATGGCCAACACGCCGGGCGCAACCCTTGCTGCATCGTTAACTGTGTGGCGTTCTGACGTTGCCTGACGCGCGCGACGAGCATAGGTGTCTTCTGGCAAGAAAAGGCCGGTTGCCCGGAAAGAACGCCATGCGGTTTGAAGTTCGCTAACCTTTTGCCAGGGCAAATACCCTTTGTGGGTCGTCCACATACCAGCAGCATAAGCAACCGAAACAGCGATCACGAGGCCGGAAAAAATTGAGATAAACTTTGCGTTCATGAATTCTCTTCTAATCTAGGCCCGAACCAAATGTGCAGGCAACTCGTCAGGGCTTGGTTAATAATCACCGGTGTGGCAGCATGGTTCGCAATTCCCATTTAATAGATTTAGCGCAAGCTGAACATTTCTCGTCGGTTAATAGCAGCTAGATGGAAACAGTAGGAAATTTTTTGGGCGATAGTACTGCGTAAAAGCGCTGCCGCTTAAGATTGCTGTCGCCAGTGCGCAATTGTTCCTTTCCAACGCCGAATTTTCACGAATGGTTTTTCGTTTGCCGATCACGTGCTTTCATTGCTTGAAAAGTCGGACCCGGACGAGGCATGTTTTGACTGAAACCCAAAGAAAAGGCAGCGAGGAATAATCATGTTTGAGGAATATTTCAGTTCATTGTGGGGGATGTTCGTGATCCTGCTCACGGTTTTTGTTCAGAGCCTCGTGGCATCAATCGCCCATCGCAGGCAGAGCGTTTATGTGCCCGGCGTTGTTGATGGCGGGCTCGGTCATGAATCCTTTGTATTTCGCAGCCGCAGAACATTGATGAACTCTTTAGAAAACGTGGTGCTCGTGTTTGGTCTGGCACTGATTGGAATATTGTTCGGGGTGGACGCACTTTGGTTACCGGTATTGGTGTGGATTTATGCACTCGCCCGGATTTTTCATATGGTGTTGTATTATGCGATAGCGACCGAAGCTAACCCCAGCCCGAGAAGTTACTTTTTCGTTCTGGGGCTGGCATCAAATTTAGGCTTGTTTATATTGCTGGCCCTGCATTTGTCTGGCGCGACTTAAACGCTTCGTCGACGCTGGTATTGCTCTTACTTGGCGGGCGCAGACCGAGGCCATCAGTCGCGATCCGGTTTGACATCCATCAAGGCGCGACCCGCCTGTTTATGCTATAGGTTTTCGACACCAAAATATCAGATACAGGAGATTGGATATGGTTGAAAAGACTTTGCCCGGTGGTTATTGGCCACATGTTTTTGACCCGCTGCGCAGCTTTGGTTCCAAGGTGGCGGATTGGTTGGCACCCCCGTCCGAAGCTTGTTCGGATGACGATGCCTACAATATCTCGGTTGAACTTCCGGGCGTCGCTGAAAGGGATATCGATGTCACAGTTGATAATGGCCTCGTCACCATCAAGGGTGAGAAGAAAACCAGCCATGAGGAAAAGGGCGAGACGTGGTATTTTTCCGAACGGCAATACGGTTCATTTTCGCGTAGTTTTCGCTTGCCGGCAGATGCGGACGAAGGCGCGGTGAAGGCCGATCTGAGGGACGGCGTTCTGAAAATTTCCGTTGCCAAAATTGCCCCGGCCAAGGGCGCGGAAAATAAGAAAATTCCCATCAACATAGCCTGATATCAACTATTGGTTTTGCGCGGCGATATAGCCGATGATTAGCGCCACAACCGCCACGCAGATTACAGCGAAAATGATCTTGATGGCCGACCAGGGCCTTTCGCCCTGCACCCGTCCGCTGCGGCCGTTGACGACAAATCGAAATGTCTTGCCGCGATATTTATAGGCCGCCAACCAGACCGGCAGCAGGATATGTTTGAACGTCACGTCGCTGACTGTGGTCTGAATATCGTGGATGCGCTGGCGGTCGCCGCCGATGTCGAATTTGACGTCGCGCTCAATCATCCGGTCGATATAGCCGCGTGCCTCGGCAAAGCCGTCCTCCAGTTCGACGGTGTAGCCTTGCGCACGAAACCCGGCCAGATATTCCGGTCTGTATGGTTCCAGCGCTGAAAGGTCCCAAGGCTCTAACGCGTCCGTAAACCGTTTAGGAACCGTTCGCGCCGCCAGCACAAGCACATCATCGAACCAACGCGCCACCTTTCCTGACTTCGAACGCCAGCGGATTTTCTGAACCCGTTGTTGTTCAGTTTTTCCCTCGCGCTCAACGGTCCTCGTTTCATAATAAACGGTCCCGCGCTCGCCGCGATAATTGCTTTTCGTATCGGCATCGAATGTCCAGTACGGTACGTAAATACCCTGTAATTTCCGACCTTTACGGGCATATTCTTTGGCGCTACCTGGGGCAAACCATAAATTTCCGAGCCATTTTTCCATCGCCGCGCGAGCGGCCTCTTCGCCAAGCGCAAAGGGTAGTAAGCCCCGGGGTTTGATTTGGCGATGGGTGCCGGTGTCGGTAACAACCGGGGTGGCGCAAAACGGGCATTCATCGGCATGGGTAACGGCGTCAAATTCTACCTGCGCGCCGCAGTTGGGGCAGGACAAAACCCGCGTTTCTTCGATCTCGGATTCTGGCAGTTCGGCCGCTAGTGCCGTGCGAAATTCCAGCTCGCGGATTGGCGTATGTGCAAAACCGTCGCCCTCGATCAGTTCTTGGTGACTACAATGGTCGCAAATCATCAGCCCTTCGCCCGGAGCAAACCGCAGGTCTGCCCCGCAGGTATTGCAGGGAAATCTGTGTTCTTCGATCGTCATCTGCGCCGTTCCTTGCCCAGTCACTCAGCTTTCGGGTGGCGGCGGGGGCAGGACGGTGAAAAGTTGCGCCAGTTCCTGCACATCTTCGGCCCGCAACCAGCCATCCTGCCCTGCGGTCCAGACATGTGTTTGGCGCGTCAAACTGCCGTCTGCGGCCATCCGGCCCATTGTGGCGCGCGAATACGGCCCCTCGGTTTGTCCGGATTTTGCTATATGCCAGACTTTTTCCACCGGCGGTGGTGGTGGGGCAGGGGTGCGCGCACCCCAAGGCCCTGCCGGTTGCATCATTTGCCCGGCCATCGCTATGCCCATTCCCGCGCCAAGCCCGGCGCCCATGCCGCCGCTTCCGCCGGGGTTTTGTGCCGCTGTGGTCATCGCCTCGGCTGCAGAATACTGGGTGAACCTGCCCAGATCACCGGCAAGCCCAACGCTTGTGCGCTTGTCCAATGCGGCCTCGACAGCGGGTGGCAATGAGATGTTCTCGATATAAAGTTCCGGCAGTTCCAAACCATATTGGGCGATCGTCGCGGAAATCTCTTGTGCCAGGTGTTTTCCCAGATCAGCCGTATTCGCGGCCATATCCAAAACCGGAATGCCGGACGAAGCGATCACCCGCGAGAACTGCTGCACGATTACGTTTCTAATCTGAAAACTAATCTCATCCATAGTAAACTCGCCGTCGGTGCCGACAATTTCACGCAGGAAAGTCGCCGGGTCGCTGATGCGCACGGAATAGGTGCCAAAGGCGCGCAGCCGCACTGGCCCGAATTCCGGGTCACGGGTGATGATCGGGTTTTTGGTGCCCCATTTCAGATCGTTGAATCTTGTCGTGTTGATGTAATAAATCTCGGATTTGAAAGGTGACTTAAATCCATGATCCCAATGGTTTAACGTCGTCAGGATCGGCATATTGTTGGTTTCCAGCATGTATAGGCCGGGCGTGAAAACATCCGCCAATTGCCCCTCATGCACAAAAACCGCGGCCTGACCTTCGCGCACCGTTAGTTTGGCACCGTATTTGATTTCATGATCTTCGCGTTCGAACCGCCAAACCATCGTGTCGCGTGTGTCATCGACCCAATGAATGACGTCGATAAATTCGCCGGTCAGAAAATCCAGAATACCCATAGCTCATCTCCTTTTGGTCGAATTAACTTTCGCCACCGATCAGTTCGGCGGCGATTATTTCTGCCATTGCACGGGCCTCGTCGGCCTCCATTCCGGGGGTCATCCGGCGATCATAAAGCATACGCAGCAACATCTCGTCGTGGGTGGTCAGCAGCCCGAATTCCTCATCGTCATTGAAAACTGAGGGCCGCGCCGCCGGGCTGTCATTGGACAACCCAAGCCCCTGCGCCAGTTCTTCGTGAATACACGACATTCGCATCAGGTCCGGATGCTCGCCGCGGATGACGGCGACAGCTTGTTTATAGGTGCCCGCGTCGTCAGGATCCCAAGCAAAAACGAGACAAAAGGTCGAGCGCGGCATGTCAACGACGGCGCGCAGGGCCGCTGCACTGATCCCCGGTAATATCTGCTGGATTCGCGGGCCAATGGCGCGCCGTTCGGCCTCGTTCACGACAAATACGTGGTAATTCGCATCAGAGGTCGATTGTCGGATCGGCAAGCCGGTGATGCGCGACAGACGCGCTGCGTAATTGGTGATGCTGGTGCGGTCCTGGATCCGCTGTTCAGCGGGAATGGTGTCGCCGAACTCTACCCGCATCCGGATCGGGCTTTCCCATCGGTGCAGCCGACTGGCGGTCTGGCGTGCCACGATGCGCCCGCCAATCGTAGTATACTCTTCAAACAGGGCAATTCGCACGAAATTATCGACCAGATTGCGCGATGAGAATGGCACGTCCGGCCCGCCGCCATCCTCGCGCAACAAGCCCTGGGCTATCAGCCCGGCCTGAACGCGCGCGTAGTAATCCGACAGCGTCCGACTTTCGATCGGCAGTGCGTTAGTCCCGGCGCCAATCTCTGGTGTGCCGCTTCCGGGTGGCGGCAATAACGTCGGTTCGCAACCGGCAATTGCAAACCCACACGCCAACGCCAGCGCCGTTTTTTGGAAACCTGCAATCGGGTTATTCACAAAGTTCAGCCTTTCGGAACCGACGCGCCGACATTGTGTCCCGATGCGGTGTCGCGAGCCGTGGCAGAGGCCAGCGTGTCGCGCAATTCGGCTTCCATTTTCTTTAGCTCATCCTCTGCGACAGCACGCTTGCGTTTGCCCTCATCGGCGATCTCAAGGCTTTCCTGAATGGTAGCAATCAGCGCAGCATTAGCCTGCTTGACGGCCTCTATGTCAAAAACGCCGCGCTCCATTTCTTCGCGCACCATCCGGTTGGCCTGTTGCAGATTTTCAGCGTTTGAGGTCAGCAATTCATTTGTCAGATCATTGGCTTCCTTGACGGCTGCTGCGGCCTCGGATGAGCGCTGGATCGTCACCGCCTGCGCCAGTTGGGTTTCCCACAGAGGCACCGTATTAACCAGCGTCGAGTTGATCTTGGTCACCAGAGATTTGTCGTTCTCCTGCACCAGCCGGATCGAAGGCAGCGACTGCATCGTCACTTGCCGTGTCAGTTTCAGGTCATGCACCCGGCGTTCAAGATCGTCACGCGCGGCGCGCAGATCGCGCAATTCCTGCGCCAGTATCACGCCCTTATCTTCAGATGCTGCAGCGACCTTTTTTTCTTTCGCCGGGATCGTCTTTTTGTCCAGCTCGCTCAGCTTTTCTTCGCCAGCTGTGATATAAAGCGCCAGCTCATCATAAAAATCCAAGGTTTTTTCATAAAGAACATCCAGCGACTTTATGTCCTTCAGCAACGTATGCTCGTGGGACAGAAGATTGTCGGTGACACTGTCCAACTGTCCCTGAACCGTTTCGAAGCGGGCTACAAAATTGGCAAACGGTGCCGCCCGGCCCAGCAGCTTTTCCCACCAACTGCGCTGGCGCCGCACGTCCAGTTCGCTGATAGAAAACCCGCGGATCGTTGTCACGATCTGGCGCAGACTGTCGCCTGCCGGGCCAACGTCCTTATTACGCACATCGGCCAGCATGGCTTGCGAAATTTCCTGCAACTCGGATTGCGCCGCCGAGCCAAAAGAAATGATCGACCCGGTGTTGGCGATATCAATCTCGCCCATCCGTTTGCGAATTTCAGCTGCCACCGGCTTGTCTGCTTTGGCCAGCGGTACAAGTTCTGTGGTTGGCTCGGGCAGCACAACAGCCGTGATTTCTTCCAGCAATTTCAATTCTTCGGCGGCTTTTTTGCGCACAGTCTCGCTCATTACTCATTCTCCCTCATTTTACACATCACGCGACCGGACGCCTTCGCGTTCCAGCCGTTCGCGCAACACTTCAATCTCGATATCCAGATCGCTTCGGTTGTCTTCCATTAATGCAGTCGTGCGCTCAGAAAATCCACGTTCCAGATCATCCAGCAACGCCTCGTAATCGGAACGGGCGGTTTCATCGCGGGTGCGGGCGTAAAGATCGGCAAATTTCGCCGTCGCATCCCGCGCACCCAGCAAATAAACTCCCAGATAGCGTCGGGCGGACGTCAGATCGCGCGGGTCTTCCTCGACCGTGCGAAACATGTCACGCGCGGTCATCTGAAAACGCTCGACCCTTGCCTCCAGCTTTGGATTTCCGGCGCGTTGGATCGCGTCTTTCATTGTGCTCAGATGTTTTTCCGCCTCGCCCACGGCGCGCGCCACACGATCTTGCTGAAATGCGTCGATGCCCTGCATGCCTTTGTCGCGCAGTGGATCGGGGCCAAAGGAAAACGCGTGCAGGAGAGTGCCGAGAACCGCGAATATCATCGGGTTGAGGAGGCTTGTATTGGCCGCCAATGCTGCCACGAACAACCCAGCCCCGGTCAGGAACGAGGCGAAGATTTTGCGCGGAAATGCCGGACGTCGGGTAATCTTTCGCGCCTCATAGGCTTCTTGTGCCGCGATGCCCTCGCGCGTCAGCCATGCTGCCAGAATGAGAATGCCAAAGGCCAACAGATTCACCGCCAGCCCGGTAGGGTCTTGGGTGAACGCCCGGATCGCCAGCGGAACAGGTGCGACAAACAACAGGTTCGAGCGCCCGCCCGCCCGCCGTGGCCGCTTGCCCTGCCAGATGTCTCGGGGCGGTTGGTTAGGATCGCTTTGGTGTCCCTCGGGGCTGAATTTGCCGCCATAACGATCAGCCATCATGTGCCTCCTGTGGCGGCAACATAAAGGATCAAGGCTACAAGCAGAAAAAACGCCAGTTTTTGCAGGCTGTTTCCAGACACTTTAACCCCCTATTTTCTTCAACCCGGCACTGGACCCCATATAAAGGATGACCCAGAACCTTACCAGTAATTAAGATTTTTCCTCAGCGATGTCCCTGCGCGCTGCGCTCGCTGGCCAGTTTGCGCGAATAGCCCGACTGGATGATCTCGACCGCAACCAGAACAATGACCGAAAAATAGAACGTCGTCTTGGACATCGGCAGCAGATCATGCCCCATGACTTTGATTTGCAGGGCCTCGTTGTGGGCAGCATGGGCAGCGGCCGGGCCAGCCTCGCCCAGCAGGACGACACCAACGATCAGCAGGATGAACAGGCCCAGAACCTCATACATCCGGTTCTTTTCCAGAAATGTGGTCACGGTGTCGGCCAGTGCCAGCATCGCCACACCAGAAAGCAGGATCGCGATTGCCAGTATCGGGAAAACATCGGTGATCGCCAGTGCTGACAAAACCGAGTCAAAACTGAAAATCAGGTTCATCAGAACAATGAAGGCCACCACCTGCGCGGCGGATTTCTGGCGTTTGTTTTGCACATCTGTGGTCAGATGTTCCAGCGACAGCATATGGCTGATTTCCTTAACGGCCGTATACATGATGAAAATTCCGCCGAAAACAAAGACCAGCGTAGCAAAGTTAATGCCGCCTTCCAGAATTCCGGGGTAGTCGAGAATGAAGAAAGGTTCTGACAGGGCGCCAATCAGCTTGATCATGACAAACAGCAGCACGACCCGTAGCGCGACCGCGATGATGATGCCCCAGAACCGGACAGATCGTTGTTGGGCCACCGGTGCCCTCTGACTCTCGATTGAAATGTACAGCAGGTTGTCGAAGCCCAGAACAGCTTGCAAAAAGCACAGCATCAAAAGGTTGCCCAGGTTTTCGAATGTCAGAAGATCGGCCATGTTGTCGGATCCCTTTTACCAGTTTTCCAACTGATAGCGGGAACACCACAAAGGGCCAAGCCCTTGCCTAGCGACGTTTTCTGACCGGTTTGCGTTTGGGAGCTTGCGGTTCGGCCGCCGGCAGTCCCAACTGATCCCTGACTATCCGCTGTTTGACCTCTTCCACCGCACCCGGTTTCAAGTCGCGCAGCTGGAACGGGCCATAGCTGGTGCGGATCAACCGGTTCACCGGCAGCCCGATATAATCCATCGCGCGCCGAATTTCGCGGTT
>Ga0209344_10004499_pt1 | contig 12783 bp, 8 predicted proteins | sample Cruoilmetagenom6_FD_187293 | JGI IMG/M metagenome (GOLD analysis project Ga0209344, IMG submission 187293) | Oil polluted marine microbial communities from Coal Oil Point, Santa Barbara, California, USA - Santa Barbara Oil Seep Sample 6 (SPAdes)... | ecosystem: Environmental > Aquatic > Marine >...
ACGCAATGCGGGCGCCACCGCTCGCGACATGATGATCATGGCGGCTGCCGGACTTTGGGATGTTCCCGTTGAGGAATGTGTCGCGCGCGAACATGCGGTACATCATGAAGCGTCGGGAAGGTCTGCCCGTTACGGCGAGCTCGTCGAGGCGGCGTCCGAATTGGAGGCCCCGACTGAGGCGAGGTTCAAGTCTCGCGAAGACTATCGCTACATCGGCAAGCCGATGGATCTGCTCGATGGACGTGCGCTGACGACGGGTGCTGGTATGTACGGTATCGATACGGCCTTGCCAGACATGTTGTATGCGTCGGTAGAGCGCTGCCCGGCGTTTGGTGGCACAGTAACGTCGGTCGATGAGACGGCCGCCCGCGCCGTTCCGGGTGTCGTTGATGTCATAAGCATGCCGAATCCAACGCTGCCACCAGCGTTCGCCATCCAGGGCGGCGTAGCCGTCCTGGCGGACAATACCTGGGCGGCGGAACAAGGCAGGAAAGCGCTGATCATTGACTGGGACTTCGGCGCCAACGCCGTCTACGAGTCGGGCGCCTACAAAGAAGCACTCATCGAGTCGGCCAGCAATCCAGGCACTGTCGCCCTGAAACGAGGTGATGTCGACGCGGCAGACGCTGCGGCCGACAAGGTTCACGAGGCGATTTATTACGCGCCGCATTTGTCGCAGGCGCCGATGGAGCCACCCGCTGCAACTGCTCGTGTAAACGAGGACGGCACCTGTGAGGTATGGGCTTGCACGCAGGATCCACAGACCGCGAGGCAAACCGTTGCGGGTACGCTCGGCCTGGAACCCGATCAAGTCACTATGAATGTGACACTGCTTGGTGGTGGTTTCGGAAGAAAATCGAAGGGAGATTTCGCAGCAGAGGCTGCCTGGCTCGCCAAGGAGAGCGGCCGTCCGGTCAAGGTCACATGGACGCGCGAAGACGATCTGCGTCACGGCTACCTGCATTCGGTCAGTGCCCAGTACTTCAAGGCTGCAGTTGATGCCGAAGGCAAAACAACGGGCTGGCTGCATCGAACGAGCTTCCCGTCCATCATGTCGACATTTGCGCCCGGCGTAACCGGTCCAGCTTCCATGGAACTGGACCTCGGAGCTATCGACAATCCTTATGACATTGAGAACCTGCAGGTCGAGTCCTGTGACGCCGAGGCACACGTGCGTATCGGCTGGGTACGATCCGTCTGCAATGTCTACCACTCATTCGGTCTGAACGGTTTCGCCGATGAGCTGGCGCATCTCGCGGGGGAGGACCCGAAGGATCATCTGCTTAAGCTGATTGGACCGCCCAGGAAGATCGACCCGGCCGATGACGGCGCAGAGTATGGCAACTACGGTTTGCCGCTGGATGCGCACCCGATCGACACGGGCCGCCTGAGCGCTGTTGCCGAAAAGGCGGCTGAGATGGCCGGTTGGGGCAGAGACCTGCCCGCTGGCCATGGCCTTGGCATCGCGGTCCATCGATCATTCCTGAGCTTCGTCAGCACCGTCGCCGAAGTCAGCGTGGACGCGCAAGGCAAGCTTGTTGTTCATGAGTTATGGACGGCGATCGACGCCGGCCTGGTGGTTAATCCGGACCGTGTCCGATCACAGATGGAAGGCGCCGGAATTTTCGGCATGAGCCTCGCACTGCACGGAGAAATCACGGCCAGGGACGGTGCTATTGTCGAGGGCAACTTCGACACTTACCCGGTAGTGCGAATGAGCGAAGCGCCGGCCGAGATTCACGTGCACATCATGGAGAATGACGCTCCCCCGGGAGGCGTGGGCGAACCGGGAACACCGCCGGTGGCGCCGGCCATCGTGAACGCGTATTTCGCGGCGAGTGGCAAGCGGATTCGAGAGTTGCCGCTCAGGAATGCCGGGCTGACCTGAGGCGCGGTATCGCGCGGCGCGCTGGCGTCACACTCAGCGCCCGAGCTTTTGCATGAGTCGCAGCAACACGGCGTTGGTCCAGCCGAAGCCTTCCTGCACCTCGTACTCGCCGCCGGTGCCTGCAAGACCGCTCGATACAACATTGTATTTCTCGAGCAGGCACCCGTGCTTCTCGTAGACGGCAACGTTGTTATCGACCCAGCGCTGTGCACCCGCGCGAGCTTCGTCCCGGTAACCGTAACGCTCAAGCCCGCAGTACGTGATCCACTGCATCGGTGCCCAGCCATTGGGGCTATCCCACTGCTGGCCCGTGTCGTAATTGGACGTTACCCAGCCACCTGCTTTGAGAAAGTCGCGGTGAATACAACGTGCTACCTGCCCTGCCTGGTCGTCGGTCGCGATGCCGAAGAACAGTGGATAGGTCGCTGCGATCGACAGCGTGCCCGTGACACCGAAGTCGGGTAACGACAGGTCCATGAACATGCCGGACTCGTCATCGAAGAACAGCGTTTGTAGCAACATCTTTCTGTTTTTTGCGTGAGACTCGAAGATGGCGGCTTCCACGGTATCACCTACTCCCTTGCACGCTCTCGCGATCGTATCCTCAAGGTTGTACAGCAGTGCGTTGAGATCGACCGGGATGACGTTCGTCGTGCGAATAGTCTGCATCGAATGGGCATCCTCGAACCAGCGTGGGCTGTAGTCCCAGCCCGATTCCGCACCGGCGCGAACATCACGATACAGTTGCTCCGCGCTCCCTGGCACAGCTGCTGCCAGTTCGATGTCCTCGGCATGGCTTTCCTGGCGAGGAATCGCCGCATCATCCCAGTAGCGATTGAGCAGCCCGCCCGGGCTCCTCACGACACGACGATGCGCTGGATTTTTCGCGGATAATGTCTCGCTTCCCGCCATCCAGTACGCGTACTCCGCCTTCATATGCGGCAAAAATTGTGCGCGCACGCCGTCGTCGTCGCTCGCCTTGGCCAACAGGTCGACCATGAGTGCAAAGTAAGGGGGCTGCGACCGCGAGCAGTAGTAACTGCGATTGCCGTTCGGTATGAACCCAACCTCATCGATCAGGAAGGCAAAGTTCTCGACCATGTCACGGATCAGGTCGATGCGTCCGGCATCGACGAGGCCGAGCATCGTGAAGTAACTGTCCCAGTAGTACACCTCACGAAAACGCCCGCCCGGGACAACATAGCGATTCGGCAGGGCAATCAGGGAAGAGTGTTCAATGGCCTTGTCGGCACCACGGGTCAACAAGTCCCAGAGTTGCTCGATGCGATTCTCGACGGGCAGGCCCGCCGGGCCGGACGCGGGCTCGATCTCCTGCCCGGGCAGCTCGAAATGGGCATCGACAAATTTGGCCAGGTCAAAGTCCGGCGTTTTTCGCTCTGCTCGAAAGTCACTCAGGATCTTGGTTGGAAGTGACCGCGGAATGGCGTCAACGAAGGTTTTGGAATCGCTGAATAAGTGCGTCGACTGAACTGCTTCGAACAACTCGGCATACAGACTGTCCGGTGTCGCAGAGACGTTCATATCAGCTGTTCGCTGTTGAGGTGCTCGTCACTGAGGCGCTTGAAGAATACCAGAGCCACAATGATCAATGCGATCGGCACCAGTGAGAAATAAAAGGCCGTACGCCCACCGAAGTGTTCGAACAACGTCCCAGTGATGATCGAACCCGAAGTCCCGCCCAATGCAGAGAACACGACAATCAAACCCGCCATGGCGCCATGCTGGTGTGTAGGCAGCGCCGACAGGATGACCGAGTTGATGGCCGGGTAAACTGGCGCGATCAGGAAGCCGATCAGCGGGAAGACGAATGCCGCGAGCGGCGCTGCCGCCCAGGTCGTCACAACGGGCCCACCATCACTACCCGCAAGTGGCAGTGCAGCGAGGACAAGCACGGCGGCCGCCACGAGCCCCGCAACCAGGACCCGGAACCAATCGAACCGCTGCAACAGCATACCCGCCGAGAAGCGCCCGAGCGCGGTCGACGCGGCCAGGATGCTTGCCATCTGAATACTGAGGGAGGGCGCGAGGTTCAGAATGCGGCTGTTGAAGGTCGGCAGCCACGACATGATGCTCTGCTCGATCAGTACATACAGGAATGCGCTGATGATGAACACGAGGATCAGCGGCCGCAGGCACATCCTGAGCATGCCAACGAACTCATCGACGACTGCTTCGGGTTCGTTATCGTGCGCCCCACTCTCGTCGATTTTCGCGAATAATAAAAGTACGAACGCAGCCATCGACATAGCGGCCAGTACATAGTAGACATTGAGCCAGCCTGGTGACGACGGGTTCGTGTCGTCCACGAAGGCGCTGAATATGAAATAGCCCGATAGTACGCCGACCATGAAGAACGACTCGAGGAAGTTCATCAGGCCCGCGTGTTCCTTGCGTGAATCGGTTACCAGCCCGAGGGTTGCAAACACCGAGACCTTGATAAGCGCGAAGCCGACGCCGGTCGCCGCAAACATTGCCTTCGCCATCCAGAAGGTTGGCAGTTGCGGCATAGCTAGCGCGACAAGCGCGATGAATCCCAGCGCGAATAACATTACGCGGCGATAGCCGATCCTGACGATAAAAGAGGCTACCAGGAATGACGTGATGGCGATCGGCAGGTCCTTGAATGCCTCCAGAACGCTCGCTGACGATTCGGATACGCCGTAAGTGTTCTGGACCTGCAGTATGACCGTGCCGACGCTGTTCAGCAGGATCGCGAACACGAAGTAGTTAAGGAACAGCGAGATTTTGACAAGCCAGCGACTCATGCTCGCTCCCGGTAGCGGCGTCAGGACAACAGGTATTTGGATACGAGACGGGCGATTGGCCCGCCTCGTATCCGGCTATCTATATCAGAATTCGTAGCCGACGCTGAACTCTATTGTCCGCGGCATGATGAAACGACCGTTGGGTGCCGAGATGTTACGAGGATCGCCTTCCGTCAGCGCGTCTTCGTCAGTAACGTTGTCAGCTGACAATTGCACGACAAACTTCTCATTCACGCGCAAGATCACGCCGAGGTCCAACTTCTCGTAGCCGTCGAGACGGTTGACGTTCTCGGGCTCACTCCAGCGATCGTCGACGGCGCTCAACGTGCCATAGACAGTACCCGTGATCGTACCGGCGTCAAACTGGTAGCGCGGGGTCAGGCGAAGTTGCCATCCTGGCTGCCGGGCGGTTTCATTGCCGTCGTTCGGGCCGCTGACAATCTCTGAATCCTGGATGGTCGCATTGAGCGACACCGAGAACCCGACGTCGGTTTCCCAAATTGCGTCAACTTCGACACCTTTGGATTCCTGGGTCTGGATCACCGCACCCTGCCCCGTCAGGGCAACGAAGAAGCTTGGATCAACCTCGGTGAAGAAGCCGGTCGCGTACAGTGCGATGTCGTTCGTGACCCACTTGAAGCCCAGCTCGTACTGGTCCACTTCCTGGATCAGCATGTTACCGTTGTTGAATGCGCCGCGGTTGTCGCGATAGTCATCGAAATACGGCATCTTGCTGCCGCTGTTGATGCGACCGAACACGCCGATCTCGTCATTGATCAGGTAGTTCAGGGCGGCTGTCCAGGAAACTTCCGACTCGTCGTAGTCCACGGCGCCGGTAATCAGGCCGTCGAGACCTTCATCAACTGTGTAGCTCATATCATGGTTTTCGAAACGCACTCCGATATCGGCTGTCATGACATCGGTGAGGTCAAACGTCGTCGCGGCATAGAGCGCTGTCGTCGTTGCATCGCCGGTCGAGTTGATGTCGTAGTTCCAGTTACAGCTGTCGACGGTCGGATCGTCGTTGCACTCGATGCCCGTTACGACTTCACCACCGTGCTGGATAACTTCGTACTTGTGGTTGCCAAGGGACCACCACTCATCGGCCGATGAATTAGCCGTGTAGAAGCCAAACGTGGCTGTACCCTTATCAAAGGCGCGGCCGATGCTGAGGTCGTTGGTGAACGCCTCGATGTCCTTGCGGACTTCCCACGCGCCCCAGCGCTGGATGTACTCGGAATCGGAAATCGTACGGCCGCTGACCGCACCCGTGATTGGGCCAGTGATAACGGCCGACGTATCGAGCGTCGGGTCGGCCAGCAAGGCGCCTATATTCACAGCGCCGCCGTCCGGCACGAGGCCGAGCGTATCGGCGTCACCCGCCGTGTAACTGAAGCGGTCGGTGAGTTCCCAGTTGTTGGCGATTTCGAGCACGATTGAGCCGCCCGTCATCGAGCCATCCCAGCCGCGGCCCTCGCCAAGATCCACTGTCTTCGCTTCGTCGTCAGGGCCAAACATGATGCTGCGCTGGCGGTTCAGAGTGCCGATCTGGCTGTACTCGGCATCAACACCCGGAACATTGAGCGGTGATGGCAGGTACCATTGGCCGTGATCGTCCGTTTGTCGATGGAAAACGTTGACCGTGCCGTTGTCGAGGTCCTTGGTCAGGTTGATCGTGAGCTGGTTGCCTTCACGAGCATTGAAGCCGGCATCACGAATACCGGGTGAACTGGTGATGTAGCCGCCAATCATGTAGTAAAACTCGTCGGCAAGTTCACCGCTCAGGTAACCGTCAAAGCGACGGAGATCGTAGTCCGAGGTCGTGTACTTGACGAGGCCCTCGGTATCTTCACCGCCTTCACGCAGAATGAAGTTGGTCGTCAGGCCTGGCTGGCCGTTCGAGAACACCGGGTTCGGGCCGCCGCGCAGTGCCTCAACACGCTGGATCGTCTCATCGACCCGGAATAGCGTCGTGTTTTCGAGAAACGACAACGTGGGCGGCGGGAAGATCGGCGCGCCATTTACCTGCAACGTGAAGAACGGTGCATCGCCGCCGCCGGGGAAGCCGCGGACGAATACGTTCGCACCGGCGACACCGCCGGAGCTTTCGGACCAGATGCCAGGTACCAGCTTCAGGAGATCCGCTGTGCTCTGCGGCGAGTATTCGTTGACGTCTTCGTCGCTCATCGTCGTGATGGCAAAACTCGCGTCGAATTTGCGAATTTCGGCACCGCCCGCTGTACCGGTCACGATGATCTCTTCAATCGTGCCGTACTGGTCTTCGGCGTCGTCTTCAATCTGTGCGGAGGCCGGGGCGGCCAGCGAAAGTAATATGAGACTTGCGGACGCCAGAACAACCTGACGCCAAATCGGGTTTTTGGTGGTCATTTTCTCCCCCTGATTATCAGGATTCGGAGTAACCCTACTCTCGTATGAAATGCATTTCAAGAAATGCATTTCATAAATTTTGAAATTGTTTTCATCCACAGCTATATTGGCACTCTTACTGGGGATACCTCTTGGCTGACAACGACAAACGCGCGAAGACTATGGCGGATATCGCCAGGCTGGCAAACGTCTCGAAGCCCACGGTTTCCAGGGCGCTGAGCAACAGCCCGCTGGTTAACAAGGAGACCCGCAGTCACGTACTGTCCGTCGCGGCGAAACATGGCTACGCCGTCAACCGCAATGCCCAGAAATTGCGGCATAAGCGCACCAACACGATCGCGGTGTCGATGGATTTTCGCTCGCACCGCTCGAACCACATTTCCGATCCCTTCATGTTTGACCTGCTGGCCGGTGTTTCTGAAGCGCTCGGCGATCACAACCAGGACCTGCTGCTCTGTGCCCCGAACCACAATAACTCAGCCTCGTTCCGGCAGATCCTCAATGAACGCGGCGCGGACGGATTCATCATTCTCGGCCAGGGCCATCGGGAGGACATGCTGAAGGAGTTTGCCCAGACCGGGGCACCCATCGTCGTATGGGGCGCCGCCGCACAGGACGCGAACTACTGCGTTGTCGGAAGCGACAACTTTCTCGGCGGCAAGCTTGCCGGCGAGTATTTCCTCGAACAAGGCCGTCGACATTTCCTGTTTGTCGGCGACACCTCGTTTAGGGAGATGCACCTTCGACGTGAAGGTCTCAGGAGTGTCGTCGAATCCGCCGCCGAAGATATACTACTCGACGACATCGAACTGCACGGTTTCGCCTACGACTCAGCATTCGATGCGGCAACACGTTACCTCGATGTGATCGAGTCAAGGCCCGACGCGGTATTTACATGGAACGACACCGCGGCGATGGCGTTCATTTCGGCCTTCAAGGACGCCGGCGCCAGGGTCCCGGGCGACGTCTCCGTCGTTGGCTATAACGACATATCGGCCGCACAGTACTTCAGCCCTCCGATCACCACGATTCGCCAGGATACGCACCAGGCCGGGCGCGTGCTGGCCGCCAAGCTCCTGCGCATCATCGAAGGAGAGACACCAAAGTCGTCCCTGATTCGGACCGAGCTTATTCACCGCGATACCTGATCGCCCTCGCGCCCTCCCCCCTATCCTGCGCCTGCTTTCGGACGATTAACGACAGCTCCGCCGCATACGACGTTTGTTCTATTTTCACGAACAATCATTTGCTTTTTTTCCTGTTTGTTCTCCTTTGGTCAACAGATAAGCTGTCCTCAATCTGAAGACACATGAAAAAGTCAGATCTCAAAGGAGAGATAAGCATGAACAAATTGCAAGAATTCGCCGCTCCCGCGGGGCGCCTGTTGATTTCCCTGATGTTTGTGACGTCAGGCCTCAGCAAGATCTCCGCTTATGAAGGAACGCAGGGCTACATGGAGGCCATGGGCGTACCCGGCGCGTTACTGCCCCTCGTGATACTCACTGAAGTGTTACTGGGGTTGGCAGTGATCGTGGGGTTCAAGACTCGTCTCGCGGCCTTGGGACTGGCCGGCTTTACGCTCTTGTCCGGCATCCTGTTTCACGCTGATTTTGGCGACCAGATGCAAATGATCATGTTCATGAAGAACCTCGCTGTCACGGGCGGCTTCCTGTTCCTGGTCGCACATGGCGCTGGCGCTTATTCACTGGATAAGCGCCTGGCACAACACTAAGTATGGTTTGGAAAAAGTCGATCGGTTCCTGGCGGCTACCCGGTTCGGCGCGTTCTTGCTACATCGGCGCTGGATCGCCTGCGGTCGAAGTCCGCCAGGATGCCGTCAAGCGTTCGGCTGATCTTGGTTTGCACCCGGATTTGTTCGATCTTTGGCCAGGTGGAACTCTCGCCCATGCCGATCAGCTCGATCACTTCGTCGACTGATCGGTGCGCGAGCCACTTCAACGGATTCGTCAACTTGCGACCGGGCAGTATGTTGATATCGCCGACGTAGTCCTGATTGATGATGCCCAGCGCGACGTTGCTCAGGCGATTGATCGTCGGATTGAACGCCAGGGGCTTTTCAAAGATCGACGCGCCGGCGTTTATCCACTCACGCGCCGTGACCCTCGTTACCCGCTGCACTGTGGACAGGATGTTCTTTTTCTTCCCTTGCGTATCCGTGACAAAAGGGAAGACGTGCGGGTTTACCTGGCTGACGATGAAATGATTGACGCCGTAAACACGAGCCAGGCGTTTCGCCGGCAGGTCATCGCTAAGGGAGCCGTCAACCCATTTGCGTGACGGCAGGTACGGCTGCCTCTCCCCATTATCGTTTTTTGCCGCCAACGACACCGGCGGAAAGAACCCCGGAACGGCGGCCGACGCCATTACGGCTTCACGAATGTAGACGTTAGGCGTGGTAATCGCGTTCAGCAATCTGGACGTCTGATGTTTTTCAGCAGCCGCTATGGAGATATTGAGGTGTCGCCCTGTCAGTTCATACGCTTCCTGAAACGTCAGATCCGGAACCAACCTGTCGAGCACCTCGCGGACCTCATCGACGGTCGCCACCTCTGGTTTCAGAATATTAAGGTGCTTCATCAGACCCTGCTCTCGTTCGATTTCAAGCACCAGGTTCTCGGGATCAAACAGCTCCTCGAGGTACTTATCCGCGTTAGTGCTCACCAGCGTGGTGACATGGGCACCACCGCTGCTGCCGGATAACACGGTAGGCAACAGGCCATGCTCCCAGAGCGTCTTGACCACCCCGACATGAAAGTACAGGAGGGAACCCGCGCCGCTCATCATTAGTGCAGAACAGCCATTGCAGTGCTGCGCGCGCCGGAAAAAATCGAGGCGTTCATCGAACGGAATATCCTCTGCGGCTGGACTGGCAAGCAACTCGAGCGCTGTGACTACTTCGCTAACGTAGTCGACGATCAGTTTCTTGGTGCCGAACTGGGCCTTGCCGTGGAGTCGCGGGTGCCCCATTCCGTCGATGTTGCCGTGCACACCCTGGTTCAGTTCGTAGAGAATTCCGACGAGATCACCCGCCTTCCGCAGCCGCCGAAGGCGTCTGAGTCGCCGTCGAATGGACTTATGGTCGAAGTATTTGGAGTCGTCCGATTTCTTCCATTTCGTTACGCCGCTTTTGTCGTCATGCGCCTTTGCGGCCCTGGCCCACTCGTCATAACTCGTGGCGGCCTCCATGGCCGCTTCCAGACTCTTGGTCACTGAGAAAATCATAATAATCACAGTACACCTGCTGCCCTCCGTATGCGAGCTATTGATTCATAAGGGAAAACGTCGATAGACGGGGGGGCGCCTCGCCTCCAGAATGGGGTACATGAGAATGGAAGAGTATTCATGAAGCAGCTGTCTGGGCTCGACTCAGCGTTCGTCTACCTGGAAACGGCGACGACCCCGATGCACATCGGCAGCCTGTGTATTTACGACCAGTCGACGGCGCCAGGCGGTGTCGTGGGGTTCAAGGACATCATCAGCTTTTTTGACGAGCGTCTCCACAAGGCCAGGGCGTTCAGACAACGGCTTGTGACCGTGCCAATGAGCCTGGGACACCCGTACTGGATTGAGGACCCGGAATTCGACCTGGAATTCCACCTTCGGCACATCGCCTTGCCGGCACCCGGCGACTGGCGGCAACTGTGCATCCAGACCGCCCGTTTGTTGTCACGCCCGCTGGATATGAACAGGCCGCTTTGGGAAGCCTGGGTTATCGAAGGCCTGAACAACGTTGAGGGTGTCCCAAAGAACAGCTTCGCTATTGTTTCGAAAATCCATCACGCAGCTATTGATGGAATATCCGGTGCCGAGATCGCAGCGGCCGTCCACGGCTTTACTCCGGATGACGAGGTAGAGCCACCCGAGACCCCCTGGGTCCCGGACCGGGAACCAACGTCGCTCGAAGTGCTGGCCCGGAATCTCGTCGATCAGGCGAAGACCCCCTTGAAACTCGGAAAGCTCGCATATGACGGTGCGCTGTCCCTTGGTCGTCTCGGCGCCGGCCTGATCACGAAACAAATTCGATTGCCGGGAAGCGCCCCGCGAACACGATTTAACGACAACGTCAGCGGTCACCGGGTCTTCGATGCCGTCACTTTCGATCTCAATGAAATCAAGAAGATCAAAGCCGCCTGTGAAGGCGCAACCGTCAATGACGTGATGCTCACAATTTGTGGCGGAGCGCTTCGCAAGTACCTTGCCTCAAAAGAGGAGTTACCGGAAAGCTCCCTCGTTGCCATGGCCCCTGTATCAATTCGCCAGGAAGACCAGCGAGGGAAAGAAGGCAACCTCGTCTCAGTCCTGAGTATCCCGATTCGCTCTGACATCGATGACCCGTTGGAAAGATTGCACGCGGTCCACGAGGAAAGCAGTGCGGCCAAGCGCTTCACTTTCACTGCGGGTCCCGAGGTCGGCATGGAACTGGCTGGTTTCCTTCCATCGACAACAACCGGCCTCGCTGCACGCGCCTACGGCAAGCTTCGCCTGGCCGAGATGATCAGGCCGTCATTTAATACCGTGATAACCAATGTGCCTGTTGGCAAACAGACTCTTTACTCAATGGGCTCGCGAATGGTCGCGTACTACGGACTGGGGCCGGTCTTTCATGGCGTCGGCCTGTTCCAGTCGATCATTGGATACGAGGACAAGATCTCGGTCAATGTCGTATCTTGCCGCGAGATGATGCCGGACCCGGCCTTTTATTGTGAGTGCTTGCGCGAGTCTTTTGAGGAATGTCGCTTGGGCGCTCACGAGGCCTCCGCTGATCACGCCTGATCGCCAGACATCAAACTCAAATGGCGTTTGATTAGTTCACGCTACTCAGCTTCAAGGACATCATCTACCCAGGTCATGGCAGCCATGACCGTCGGGAAACCTATGGTACTGGTCAGCAGCATTATCACGTGACGAATTTCCTCCGCACTTGCTCCGGCCTCGACAGCGCGGCGCGCATGGCTGTGAACGGCACCCTCTGAGCGAATTGCAGCCGCGGCTGCCAGCTGAACGAGCTGTCTCGTTTTGTCATTCACCGGGCCTGCCTTGCCCACTGCTACCCCGAGTGATTCCACCGCATCCAGTAGCTCCGGGTGGCGCTCCTTCATCTTGTTGTACTTCTTCGCTGGTATCTTGTTCATTGCTTCGGACCTCGGAAATTCTTTCTAACAGCCCTCAAGGAGGCGATGCCGAAAGAGTATCATCTCGGGCGTCCAAAAAAACGCGCTGCCGGCGGCGATCGGGGAGCGACCTTATTTGCCGGCAGCGCAAGCAACACGACTCCGCGGGGCAGCGCTTCAAGTACCACGCTGCAAGGGGTTAGTGCGGGTCATGCAGTGGATCGACGCCTAATCAAATCGGTAGTCAACTCCCAGCGTTATTTGTTGAGACTCGATGTCGGAGAAGCTGACAAAGTCATCGCCTTCATCGACGCCCGACCACGCCTCGCCACGATTGAGATGGCTATATTCCAATCGAAGGTCGAAACGCTCAGCCAGCTTCTTCTTGAAACCGGCAGCAACATTCCAGGTGAATTCGCTTGAGTTCCCCTCCGGAAAAACGTGATTCGTTACCGTCTGCCCTTCGTAGACGGTGCCACTCCAGATTGACGAGTTGTACTCGACGCTCAGTGTCGCATTGACGTCAGTACTCGCCACTCCGATTCCCCCTCTGAGATAGGGTTTAGCCCACCATTTGAGGTTGTCGAAG
>Ga0209344_10004500_pt1 | contig 12782 bp, 5 predicted proteins | sample Cruoilmetagenom6_FD_187293 | JGI IMG/M metagenome (GOLD analysis project Ga0209344, IMG submission 187293) | Oil polluted marine microbial communities from Coal Oil Point, Santa Barbara, California, USA - Santa Barbara Oil Seep Sample 6 (SPAdes)... | ecosystem: Environmental > Aquatic > Marine >...
CCTAATTTTCAACTTCTAAACCAAAAAATCTCGTAAACTAAGCGTTTACGAGATTGATAAAAATAATTAAAACTATTAATTACTTCTTCATAAAACGCTTGGTAGCAATGCTTCCGTTTTCGTCTTCAATCGTAATTAAATAGAGTCCGCTTTTTAAATTAGCTGTATTTAGGGATTTTGATGTGGTATCTAAAACTTTGGCTCCCAAAACAGAATACACTGTTGCTTGTTTTAGGGTATTCTTCATTTTAATATTTAAAATAGAAGAGGTTGGATTTGGGTATAAAGATACTGTCTCATGTGAAAAATCGCTTACACTTAATGTACTGCAATCTTCACTATAACTTGTTCCTGAATCTTTATCTGGCCAGTTTGCATCACTATATGCTGCATCATCTACTTGAATACAATTTAAGTATTGGTTGTTTGTAGCAATAAGCTTCATTGCAGTAAAATTGGTATTATTACCGTTTGCTACATTTAAACTTGTTAAATCATTAAACTGACACCATAATGTTACCAAATCTGCATTACCAGAAACATCTAAGCTTGTTAGATTATTTCCATTACAATAAAGTTCTGTTAACAGGGTATTTGCCGAAACATTTAAATTGGTTAGCAAATTAGAATTACAATGCAAAAGCGTTAAAGCGGTATTGGCAGAAACATCTATACTTGTTAAAGCATTATTAGAACAATATAATTCTGTAAGATTTACAAATGCTTCTATACCCACTAAACTAGAAACAGTATGATAAGCAACATTTATCAATCCTGTAAAAGCGGTTGCTTCACTACATTGAATTTCGGTATCTCCATTGGTATTTATTGCTGCATTACCCACTAAATACGCTTTAAAATTTGCATCTGGTATATTTACGGTACACACAGAACAGTCTAAACTAAAACTGGATACGGCATCCACATCTGTCCAATTTGTATCACTATAACTTACATCATCTACTTCTATACACGATAAATATGGATTATTAAGCGCATACATATTTTGCATATTTGCATTATTTGTATTCGCAACATTTAAACTCGTTAATAGGTTATCATTGCAAAACAAATGTTCTAATACGGTGTGCGCAGAAAGATCTAGACTTGTTATTTGATTGTTTGCAAAATACAATTTTGTTAAAGCAGTGTTTGCCGAGATGTCTAAATTTGTTAATTGATTTACGGAACAATTTAAATCAGACAAAGCAGTGTTAGCCGAAAGATTTAAACTAGTCAACTGATTAGTAGTACAAGATAGTTTTATTACATTCGGATTATTAGAAAGATCCAAATTAGATATTTGATTATCGTTACAAAACAAATAAATTAAAGCGGTATTATTTGAAAGATCTAAACTCGATATTTGGTTATCTGAATAGTTCAAATAAGTTAATGCAGTATGATTTGAAAGATCCAAACTCGAAATTTGATTACTGTAGCAAGTTAGATGTGTTAAAGCCGTGTTATTTGAAACATCTAAACTTGTTAATTGGTTATCGTAACAATACAATTTTGTTAAAGCTGCAAAAGCTTCAATACCAGTTAGATCTGAAATAGATAAACTATTACAATATATTGCTCCGTTAAAAGCACTTGCTTCACTACACTGTATTTCTGTATCTCCATTGGTATTTATTGCTGTGTTTGCAACTAAATAATTTTTAAAATTAGTATCAGGAATATTTACATTACATACAGCAGGAATAGAGAATACAATATCATCTATAGAAAATCGGTCTGTACCACTACTACTTGTAATTGTAAAACTAGAAACATTTGTCCAATTCACCTGTACAGTACTTCCTGTGGATATGGCTATATTTTGCACAACATTAGCGTTTATTCCTCCTGTTGGTGTAAATGTCCAGTCTGCAGCAGTATCTGTATTTCCATCAAAGGCAAATATAGATTGCACATCTATTGCTTCACTAAATGTAACCGTAAAAGAAGTAACATTTCCACTAGAAACAATAGCGTTCCCATTAGAACCTGCATATCCGCCAGCATTTAGTACCGTTACAGTATTAGAAGAATTTGTACATGTTGCTTGCAAGCTTCCAATAGTCTGTCTTACAAAATTAGTCCCAGAATAGGATACGGAGCTCCAGTCGAAAGTTTGCGCATAACTGAATGTGGAGAATAAGCAAATTAAGAGCAATAATCGTATTTTCATAATATCTTTTTTTTAATGATTTATGAGGCAAAACTACTTCCTAAATGCCTTTAAAAATTGTTCCGATTTCTGAAACATCGTTTTCAATTTCTAAACAAAAAAACCCGTAAACACAAGGCTTACGGGATTCATAACAATAATTAAAACTACAAACTACTGCTTAATAAAACGCTTGGTAGCAACGTTTCCATTTTCGTCTTCTATGGTGATTAAATACATTCCTGTATTTAAATTAGATGTATTTATAGTAGACGATTTAGTTTCTAAAACCTTGGCTCCTAAAATAGAATACACTGTTGCTTGTTTTAGGTTATTCTTCATTTTAATATTTAAAAAAGAAGATGTTGGATTTGGGTAGATTTTGATTTCGTTTTTACTTAATTCAAAAGTATTAACTCCTAAAGTCGAACTATACTCGTAAGCACCCATATCTACTGTTGTATTAAAAATTCTTTGATTACCCAACAAATCGGTTGCTCCAAAAACGTAAGTATTATCTCCACTATCTACTGCTGGTGAAGTTGCCGTTAATGTGTAATCTTGAGCGGATGCATTTGAAAATAAAGGATCCTGATTACTACTATTTGCTATAGAGGTAAGAGATGAATCGTTAAAATTTTGTTCATCAATAGAATTATACACATTTACGGAATTAACAGGCGATTCAGATAAATCTGTAATAGATCGTGTTGCCACATTTCCAGTTGTTTTATTATCCCAGAATATATTATTAGCTGCTTCTACATTAAAAACACCAGAAACTCCTGAACCTTTACTAATACCAAGTACAGCATGCTTTGAGGCAGTCATATTTTGTCCTGTTCCATTATCTATATTATTAACTAATGTATTATTTGAAAAATCTAAATTAACATTAGAATTATTACCTAACATTCTAAACCAACCTGCACTACCACTAATACCAGTTGCCGATGTGGTATTTAAATTACCTGAAATATTACCATCAAACAATGAATTTGTAATCGTTATGTCTAAATTTGAGTTACTTTTTATTTGCGTATAAAGACCTGTCGCCCAACGTGACATGTTATTAATAAATTTACAGTTTTCTACAGTTAATTGTCCTTTAGTTGCTGCTGTATTATTTAAATCGAACTCTGCTAACAAACCTGCATTATCATTTCTAGAAACATTGTCTTTAATAGTACAGTTTCTAAGCGTTAATTCTGATACTACTTTATTTTTTATTATTGCCCCTCCTTGTGCCGTTGCATTAAGATTATTATGAGCATCACTAATAGTTAATCCATCTAATATTAAATTATTTCCTGTTGCTGAAATATTTATTACGGTATAACTATTATCTGAATTTCTAGACGTATTTCCATAATTAGACACGAAATCACTGAAATTCACATCATTTTCTTGAATATCTCCAGAAAGAATAGTTTCATTTGCTCCTAAAACACGCTCAGACAATTGGGTTTCTGTTCCAGCAAAACCTCCATAGATACTAAGGTTTTCTAATACAATATCAAAAGATTCAGTTCGATTAGAAACACTTGATTTGTATGTTCCTCCAGCAACCCAAATAACATCCGATTCTATAGCATTACTTAAAGCATCCTGCAAACTCTTGTAAGCATTAGCCCAAGAACTTCCGTTGTTCGCACCTGTAGCATTTCTATCTACAAGAATTGGAACTTTAAAACCTAATGTGTTTAATTGGTAAGCACTAGATGTCCCAGAACAATCTGCACGCAGGTACACATCATAATAGTTAGAGCTTAAACCTGTTAATACTTGAGAGTTACCTGTAACATTACTAATAACCGTTCCGCTACTTATTGGCATACCACTTACCACATAAACAATTTCGAATGTTGTACCAGCATCAAATGGATGTAACCAATTTAATGTTGCTTCTGTAGCAACCGTTGAACTTGCTGTTAACGATACAATCATAAACTCGCCACAGGCTGCATTAAACTCATAAGCACCAATATCTACAGTTGTATCAAAAACACGTTGATCTCCTGCAAGGTCTTCTGTAATAATTGCAGGAATAAGACTATTATCTCCAGCATTAATTGCAGGAGAATTAGGATGTAATGTAAAATCTATGGCACTTATAAATAACGGATCTACATCTATACCACCCTCTTGTCCTCCTTCAATGATGGAGTTACTTACTACGATATATGGTTGCGTATAAAAATCTAGAGGTGTGTTACTTCCATTACCATAAATAATACAATTACTAATAGTCGATAGCTCTGCTGCACCACTAGATGCAATTACTTTTCCACTTGATCCAGTATTGTTAGTAAATGTAGAGTTAACAACATCAACCATAGCAACAGTAGCAGCACCATTTACACGAGATATTTGAATACAAGAACTTGACCTTCTAGATCTATTATCTGTAAAGAGACAATTAGTAACTTGACCAGAAATTGCAGCGTTTGGTCGCCCCATGAATAACATTGTAGCACTTTCATCTGAATAATTAGAACGTATTTTAGAATTTGTGAAATCTAAATTATAGCTAACGCTACTGCTAGTGTTTTGTACGTAAGACCCCAATACAGCGCCATAATATGCCGAATGATTTTCTATAATGCAATTATTAAAACGCACATCTACTCTATCTGAATTATTTAATAAAGCGACATATATAGCTCCTCCAGTATTATAAAGAACACGGTTTGCATTTGCGCCAGTATTGACACCTAATGTATCTGCATTACTATCTGAAATTGTAATACCATCCACCAAAACATCAGCAATATTATCTCGTAAAGAAATTATGTGATAAAGGTTATCACTTCTTGTTGCCTCTGTTAAAGATAAAATCCCATTATCATTCCCTAAAACATCTCCACTTAAAATGGTTTTATTTAAAGTGACATCTCTTTGAGACAACATCGTTTCCGTACCATTAAAACCACCAAATAATTTAACGGCACTTGGTAATCTATAAGTAGCTGTTCTAGCATTTGAATCTGTTGTTGTTGGTGTGTAGGTTCCATCTGCTATCCAAATATCTAGAGCAATCCCTACAGGAACGCTTGTCAAGGCGTCATTTAAATCGGTATACGCATTTGCCCAACTAGAACCATCATTTAATCCTGTGGCATCTATATCTACAAACACAGTATTTCCAGTAGTTACACTTGCCACATTAGACCAACCAGAAAGCGTACTATTACAAGTACTTCTTACATAAACATCATAGTCTGTTAATTGATTTAACCCCGTTAAAGTGTATGGACTTGCTCCTATATTACTAATAATGGTTCCTGTATTAGGATCTCCTCCTGCACTTGTGTATGATAGATCCCACGCCGTTTGTTGTGATGTAGAATCCCATGACAAATCTACACTATTAGACTGTACATTAGAAGCTGTTAATTGTGAAGGAATACAACTTTCGCTATACATCGCTTCTACTTCCGCAACGCTTAAAGCTCTATCAAAAATATGAATATCATCAATATCTCCAAAATAAGCAGATGTACCAGCATATCCCGTTGGAATCTTAAAAGTAGCATTCGAACTTAACAAATCAGAAGGACTATTATAGACATTATCACCAACTACCGCTGTTAATCCCCCATCAATGTAGGCATGATATTTATAACCAGCTGAAGCACCCCCAAATGAACTTACAACAAAAGTTATTTGATGCCATTCTCCATCAAAAAAAGGATTTACTGTACGCCATGTTTCAACCTCTGTTCCTGCATTTGTAAACCTTGCTTTAAATGAATTATATTGCGATAATAACAAAGAAAATCCATCTCCAGAAGTATCATACACACTAAATATTGTTTGATCTGAACCTGTAGGCGCAGATGATTTTGCCCAAAAACTGACAGTTACATCATTATTTGTTCCTGTAAGCTGGTATCCTTCTCTAATAACGCCGTTAGAATCCATCGCATGGTTAGCGACACCAAATCGATCCTCCACACTTGAGCTGGTTGGGATTGCACCTCCGGTTAAGTCACCATTTCCAGAATCTACAACATTAACTAAACTACCATTTGTAAATAAATATTGCGCAACTTGATCGGTTGGTACTTGCGCAAAAGCGAAACTACCTACAAAAAGTAACATTAAAAATAATTTTGTTTTCATAATAAATAAGTTTATAGTTTATGAAACAAAACTACAAGTGAAGTCTATGAAAAAATGAAGCCAATTTCTGAAACACCGTTTTCAACTTCTAAACTAAAAAACCTAATAAACATCTTACTTACAAGGTTTAAACAAAAATATTTTTACACTATTTGGTGTTCTTTTTACAAGAGAAATTATGTCCTGTTTAGTCTGGGGTTCTTTTCGTGAAGTTTACAGAAACTGTATTGCTTTAAAGCGCATTAAGAATTAAACAATCTTGTTTAATCGATTGTAAATGGAATAATAACATCTACTTGTGTACCAATTGGTTTTCCATTATCCAGCAAATCTATAATGGTTACACCTACTTGTTTTTCTTTTCCGTAGTTCAATAATGTTAAACGATCTTGTGTTGCCTTGGTAGCAAAAGGTTCATGCTTTTTACGCCCGCGATTTTTAATTTTATCGGCTTGTTCACGTCCTACACCATTATCTATAATAACACATTTTATAGTATTATTCTCTAAATGGATATGGAAACTAATATCTAGATTACGATCTGTTTTACGGTGTAACAAACCATGTTTTAATGCATTTTCCACATAAGGCTGAATTAGCATGGTTGGTATATATACTTCCTCTGATTGTAAATCTCCAGTGACACTTATCGTATAATTTAATTTATCTTCAAAACGTAGTTTCTCTAATTCTAAATACATTTCTAAACAACTAATCTCTTCTTGTAACGTGATCCTTCCTTTTGTGCTATGACTTAGATAGGTTCGAATTAAATCGGCAAACTTTCCTAAGTACTCACTTGCCAATCTACTTTTATTTAAAACAATATAATCTTGAATAGAATTAAGTGCATTGAAGATAAAATGCGGATTCATTTGTGAACGTAAATTCTCTAATTTTAAAGCGATTAATTCGTTATCTAAGGAGAGTTGTTTTATTTCTAATTGTTTTGCCCTTTCTTTGTTTTTCAACTTCCTTTTGTAGTAAAAAACAATAAGACCTATAATGGATAAACTATAGAATAAAATAAACCACCATTTTTTCCAAAACGGTAATTTTATATGCAGTTTGATGCTTTTAATGCCATTTTCACTAGCTGTATTATTTGCTGTTGGGCGTACTTGAAACGTATATTTACCCGCAGGTAAACTAGTATATTTCATACTATTTACACCCAAATCCGTAGTTATCCAATCTTCATTATATCCTAACAAACGATATTGATAGGTTTTATTTTTATTATATAAAAGACCATTCACATTAAAACCAAATTGCACCGCATTCTGATTGTAATCCAAATCATAATCGGTACCTAGCTCTACTGATTTTTCATTAATCTTCACGTCGTTAAAATAAATTTCCGGAAATGAAATCGTTTTAAATACTTTATCCTTATCAAAGGAAAAAACACCCTTATTAGAAGACAAAACTACTTGGTTTTTTAAAATCTCAATACCAGAAATTTTATAAGAAAGTATCCCATCTGTTTCCGTTAAATTATTAAACGTCTTCCGTTTGGTGTTAAAAACTTGTAGCCCTTTTGGCGTTGCTATCCAAACAGAATTCCCATCTCCCTTTAAGTAAGTAATTTGATTTGAAAGCAATCCTTGTGCTGCAGAATAACGCGCAATAACTTGATTATCTCTTATAGCTAATATTCCCTTTTTAAAGGTACCAACCCAAACGATGCCATCTGCAGTTTCTGTAATAGAGATAGCCGAAATTTCTTTCCCTTCGTATTGTATGGTTGTTGCTTCTAAATTATCGTTTAACACTTGTAAATTATCTACAAAACCAACAAAAACAGTATTATCGCTAGAATTATAGTGTGTAGTATATACCCGTTTATCTCTTGAATATATTTTTACTTTTTCAGAATCTTCATTTAAAAAACACAATCTAATGTACGTTCCAAACAATGTCGTATTTGCGTTTAGACGAGAAAAACTTTTCACCCCTTTAAAATCTCCTTTTGTTGTTGCCAATAAGGAGTTGTTATTTACAAAATAAGAGCCATCATCTGTACTAACATAACTGTGTGTTCGCTTTGGGTTATATTGAATAGCAGATACTTTATTATTTAAAAAAGGAGTTGTTTTATACGCAGAAGTGTTTACATTAAGAAAACCTACTTGCCCCACTTTAGAACCAAAGAAGACAACAGAATCATTCACTTTATTAATAGCCATGATATCGTTGCTTTTTTCAGGCAACATGTGCTTTACCACTTCAATATTAGGTATTAAAAAAATACCATTGGCAAGTGTTGTTATCCAATAATTATAATCTTTATCAATAATAACATCCGTAACTATTTCCTCTTTTAAAATTTGTCTTTTTAGCTGGAATTCTTCTTTATCATTTTCATAAATAAAAATTCCTTTATTGGTTAAAACCCATAAATCATTATGAATTACTTTTATAGAAATAATTCTTAGATCTGTTAAAAGTTCTAATCCTTTAATTAAGGTAGTAGTGCCTGCTTTTAGGTTTATACTTCTAAATGTATTTTTAAAATGAAACTGTTGCGAAAAAAATAAAGTACCGTTTAATTCAAACACATACGTTTGTCCTTGTGCTGTAGATAGTCCTTGAGCATCTTTATAATTAACATTAAACACAAAATCACGCGTCTCTTTTAAGTCTTTATCTAAGATTTTAATGGTCTTAAAACTCATAATTAGATATGCGTCTTTTAAGCATAACAATTGATTTCCTCCTTCGTCAATTATCTGTTTTAAAAGAATCTTCTTGGACAATAAATCAACAACATAAAAAGCCCTACTAGTAGTGATTAAAATCTTATTATTATTCACTTCAAAATTTGCAAGTTGCCCTTTTAATTCCTCTTTTAAATCTATAAAAGTGACTAGTTGATTATTTTCAACATAAAAGAATTGTCCTGAAATATTAGTACACCAAACACGTCCTTGTGCATCTTCAAAAAGTCCAAAAACCGACAAGCCTCGTTTTTCGGCATTAGTATATTGTGTATAGGTTTTACCATCATATCGATACAAACCACTATCGGAAGCGAGCCAAATAAACCCCTTACCATCTTCTAAAACACCGTAGAATTCAATATCGGGCAATCCATCTTTTTCAGTAATATGAATAGATACAGGTTCTTGCGCATAGGTTATGCGGAAAAATAACAGAAAGAATATAAAAAGTAGGTTTTTATTCAAGATCTAGGAATTGTATATAAAATTACAATAAAATCTAGAATTAAAACCTATTAGATTTTAAAAGTGTGCATTTAACTGCCAAAACGCAACTTTAAAAAATCATAAAAACTTCAACAGCAACTTGTTAGCCAATACCCTGAACAATCGTCAAGAATTCCTCTTTTTTATCATTAGAAATAGATACGGTTTTATCATTTTCCATGACAATATATCCTCCATCTTTTTTAATGTATTCTTTAATATAAGAAAGGTTTATAAGGTGGGAACGGTGTGGACGATAGAATGTCTTTAGCTCCTGAAGAATCTCTACAAAAAATTTCAATGGCTTACTTACCAAAATACTACCATAGGTAACTGTAGAAACATTAGTATACATGCCATCTGCTTCTAGCATAATAATATCTGTAAAATTAACAAACTTAATCCCATCGGCATTTGGCAATCCTATTTTTTTAAAGTTGGAATCTTGCAAGCTCGCTTTCAACTCTGTTAAGCGCTTATTGATTTGGGTATTACCCAAAAAGGCAACCGCTTTATCTACTGCCGCTTTTACTTGACTTGGCCTTACGGGTTTTAATAAATAATCTATTGCAGAAAGCTGAAAAGCTTGGATAGCATATTCGCTATATGCTGTTGTGAAAATAATTTCGAAATTATGCACTTCTTTTTCGATGAAATTCAAAATCTCTAAACCGGAATGTTCTGGCATTTCTATATCTAAAAACACAATACTTGGTTGTTCTTTTTTTATAAGTGCTACGCCAGAAAGCAAATCTTCTGCTTCAAAAATTTCTGTAATTTTCGGACAGTTTTCTTCTACTAAAATATGTAAAACTTGCCTTGCTTTTTTTTCGTCATCAATTATAAGTGCCTTCATCTGGTATCTTTATTGTTTTAATAAGTGAAATATTATAGTTCGAAACGCTCTAGTTTTAAATCAAAATTTACTATAACGTGTTTCAAACTATGGTTTTAGAATTGGAATTCTTAAAATCACTTTTGTTCCTGTTGCTTGATTATTTTGGTGCAAATCTATAATAGTTACTCCTATTTTTTTCTCACGACCATAATTTAGTAAATCTAACCGTTCTGTGGTTGCTTTTAAAGCAAAAGATTTGTGTTGTGCTTCTCGTTTCTTATTGATTTCTCTAGATCTTTCTCTACCAATTCCGTTATCTTCAATACAACATTCTATTATTTTATCGGAAGGTTTACCTATAGAAATCTCAAGTATTCTATTGTCTTTTTTATGAAGCAATCCATGCTTTAAGGCATTTTCAACATACGGCTGAATTAGCATGGTAGGAATATGTATTTCTTCTATATTTGCAGCTTCATCTACTTTAAAAGTATATTCCAATTGTTCTTCGAAACGTAATTTTTCTAATTGCAAATAGAGGTTTAAATTATGAACTTCCTCTGGAATGGAAATAAATCCAGTATCGCTAAAATGGAGATAATTTCGAATTAAATCGGCAAACTTCCCTAAGTAATCACTAGCTAGATTTTTCTTATTTAAAACAATATAATCCTGAATAGAGTTTAAGGCATTAAATATAAAATGCGGATTCATTTGCGCTTTCAATGCTTTTAATTCGGAATCTCTGTATTGCTTTTCAATGGCTAAACGTTTCTGTGTTTCCTTAAGTTCTATGGTTATTAATTCGGCTTTCTTTTTCGCTTTCAATCGACTAAAATAAAATACCGATGCTAACAATATTAAACCTGCAATAACTAAAACCCCTAGAAATAAGTTTCTATTTTTCTGACTTTCTAGTTTTGAAATAGCCACTTGTTGTTCTGCTTTTTCTTTTTCGCGTTTTGTTTTTTCAGTTTCGTATTTTATTTCAATGTCAGCAATAGCATTAAGCTTTTCTATACCATGAATAGAGTCTTTTATATTTTGGTGTTTATTATAATAATCAAACGCTTTTTTGTAATCTTTTTTCGCATAATACAATTCATAGAGTCCTTTAAAACTTTTTTTAAGGGAATTAATATTATCGTTTTTTTTCATGCTATCGTGAGCCTTTAAAAAATAACGTTCAGCATCCTCATATTTCTCCCAGCGTAAAAAGTTATAAGCAATATTATGGTTGATATCTAGAACTCTACTTTTAAGACTTAATGACGTATATAAATCTAATGCTTGTAGGTAATAGTTATGTGCCTTCTCATAGTCATCCATATGAGAATATAATGCTGCTAAACTAGATTTTAAACCAGCTAGACTTCTAGGTCGTGTTACCTTTTTCTCAGCTTCTAAAGCAAAGGATAATGCTTTTTTAAATTCTTTTTTTTGTCTGTAGCTATTTGCTAAATTAATACATGTTCGACCTATTATACTATTATTTTCTTGTGCTTTTGGGTCGTTATAAACTTCCAGATAATAGTCTATAGCTTTATCAAATTCGTTAATTTCGGCATATAAAGCGCCAATATTCATTTTAAGCCACAACGCATTTGTATATTTATCTTCATCTTTTTCTAGATACGCAACGACTTCCTTAAAAGTTTTTAACGCATTGGTATAATCTCCTTTTTCTTGAAGCACCATGGCCTTGCTATTTTTAATAATAGCAACTCCATAATCATCATTAATGGACCTATACAGCGCAATTGCTTGATCAAAATTTAACAACGACGAATCGAGCTTTTTTACATCGCTATAATATTCAGATAGTTCTCTTAATGCTCTTGCTTTATTTATGGTACTGTTGGAAGCTTCGCTTGCTTGTAAATATATTTTTATGAAATGTAAATGAATCTCAGAATTTGCACCTCTATACGTCTTTGTGACTTCTTTTAACTTCTCCAGTTTTAAACTATCATTCTTAATGGCAAATAATAGTGTTTCTACGCTATCGATTTGTTTCTCTTGTTGTGAAAAACTCAATTGAAAAACAAATAATGCTATAAGTAATGGTAGTATTCTTTTCATTTATGTTGGATATATTACAAAAATGAAAAAAACATAAGAACAATCACCTTTTCATTTGCTGAAATGCGGTTTTGGGCTTTTAACAGACTTAATTATGCTTCTGGAAATCCGTTAAGGTTTAAGGTTTCCAACTCTTGCTTATTATTTTCAAAAACAATAAAGGCTTTTAACTCTGGGTGTTTTTTTAAGAAGGCTTTGGTTTTTTCAATTCCCATCGCTTGAAATGCAGTTGCATAGGCATCTGCTGTCATGCAATTGGATGTAATTACAGAAATACTTAAGATGTTTGATTTACTTGGATATCCTGTTTTAGCATCTAAAATATGTGCGTAACGATTTCCGTTTTCATCTACTTGAAATTTTCTATAGGTAC
>Ga0209344_10004501_pt1 | contig 12781 bp, 11 predicted proteins | sample Cruoilmetagenom6_FD_187293 | JGI IMG/M metagenome (GOLD analysis project Ga0209344, IMG submission 187293) | Oil polluted marine microbial communities from Coal Oil Point, Santa Barbara, California, USA - Santa Barbara Oil Seep Sample 6 (SPAdes)... | ecosystem: Environmental > Aquatic > Marine...
TTTACTTTTATTGAAGTCCGCGTCCAATTTTATTGAGTTTGCCATTTTCTTCAAATTCCTTCACTATTTTATCCAAAATTCCGTTGACAAAAATGCTGCTTTTAGGCGTTGAATATTCTTTGGAAACCTCTAAATACTCGTTGATTGTGGCCCGAACAGGAATTGATGGGAAATATAAAAATTCGGCAATGCCCATTTTCAGAATTATCAAATCTACATCGGCGATGCGTTCTTGGTCCCAGTTTGGTGTTTTTCCCTCAATCTGTGCATTTAGCTTGTCTTCGTTCAAAATCACTTTTCTGAAAAGCTGCAATGCGTACTCTCGGTCTTCCTCATTTTTATAGAGGTTGGGAACCAAAAGCGAGGAGGCATTTTTCTCCGAAAGTTTATTTAGCATCTTTACAATGGCCGTATTCACAATGGGAAAATCATCTACCCAAGTCAATCTTTTGTCTTCTAAATAATCGTAAAGCTTTTCATTTGGCGCCACTAATTCCTTGAAAACCTTAATTATGAAATCTCTATCTTCTTTATAAGTAGTTTCTTTTTTTGAAAGGTAATTATCGTACCATTCCAATTGGCGCAGCTCGTTAAAAATAATTGAAACATACTCGCTGTCCAATTTCCAGTAATTGAGTTTTTTCTTTTCAATAATATTAGAAAAGGTTGCGTTTTCGGCAATTACCTTTAAAAGCTTGTTGTCAACAAAAGTACGGCTGGGGTTCTTTTCAAGTGTGGTAGCAAGGTGTTTTTTTTGCGAACGGTTAAGGAAGCTTTCTGCTTGCTCCTGAAGTGAAACAAGCAACTGCAACAACAATAAATAAAGATCCTGCATTTGGTCTATGCTGTGCAACAGAAATTTTTCCTGTGAATCTATATCTGGGTTTACCCATTGGTTAAAGGCGTAAACGGACTGCAAAACTTTTACTCGTATATGTCTTCTTGTAAGCATATTTTAGAAAGAACTGTTTTTAAAGAAACAACGCACAAGAATGTTCTTGTGCGCTGCAAAGATAGTGTTTTAAAAAAACCGAAACCTATTTTTCGTTTTTTCTTGCATCAATTCTAGCTTGGGCTACGTTGAAGGCTGCTTGATGCGTTGTAATATTATCTGCATCAGCTTTTTTCAAAATTTCAAGCGTAGTGTTATAAATGTTTTCAGTCTTGCGCATTATTTCCTTTCGGTCATAATTTTCTAGTTCTGCATACACGTTTATAATTCCACCGGCGTTAATCAAGAAATCTGGTGCGTAAACTATTCCTCTTTCACGAAGCATTTTCCCGTGCTTTTGCTCTTCAGCCAATTGATTGTTTGCAGCACCTGCAATAATTTTTGTGCTTAATTGGTTTATGGTAAAATCATTAACAGTAGCTCCTAATGCACAAGGCGCATATATATCCATTTCTTCTGCATAAATGTTGTCTCCACCATATATATTCACGCTGTATTTATCGCGAACTTCTTCCAAACGATCTTGGTTAATATCGGCAATATATACTTTTGCACCTTCATTGCTCAAGTTTTCAACTAGAGCTTCACCTACGTTTCCAATTCCTTGAACGTAAATAACTTTATCTTCCAGTATATCGCTTCCAAATTTATATTTTGCCGCAGCTTTCATTCCCATAAAAACACCATAAGCAGTAACCGGTGAAGGGTTGCCCGCGCCACCTTTTGATTCAGAAATTCCTGTAACGTAAGGGGTAACCGTGCGCACCAAATCCATATCTGAAGTTGCCATTCCCACATCTTCGGCAGTAATGTATTTTCCGCCAAGAGAATGTACAAACTCACCAAACTTCAGCATTAATTCTGGAGTTTTTTGGGTTTTTGCATCACCTATCAAAACCGCTTTTCCGCCGCCAAGGTTTAAGCCCGTGATTGCACTTTTGTAGGTCATCCCGCGTGAAAGACGCAATACGTCGTTCAAGGCTTCCCACTCGCTGGTATAATTCCACATTCTGGTGCCGCCCAAAGCAGGTCCCAAAACCGTATTGTGGATACCAATTATTGCTTTTAATCCAGTATCTTTGTCGTTGCAAAAAACGATTTGCTCGTGATTGTCAAAAGACATTTGCCCGAAAACCGGGTCTATTTTATGAAGTTCGTTTGTTTTAATTACTTCAGTTACCATAGCTTTTTTAATTATTTTATTCATCCTTTAAAAAGGCGGTGCAAAAGTAGCTTATTGTTGTCAATTCCACAAAGCAATGGTTGTTAATTTAAGAATTTTAAAAAAGTTAGCGTGCAGCTAACTGAAGCATAAATGAAAGAATTAAAGTATCTCAACAAATATTTTCTAAAATATAAAGGGCGGCTGCTATTAGGTGTGTTCATCACTATTATTGCAACCGTTTTTAAGCTCGTTGTTCCTATGAAAGTGGGCGATTCATTGACTTCGGTCAAACAATATATGAATGGTGAAATTGCGGATATCGGTATTGTAGAACACGAGTTGCTTATTAACATTTTATTGCTTTTAGGCGCTGCGCTGCTATCTGCGCTATTCACTTTTATGATGCGGCAGACCTTTATTGTGGTATCCCGATATGTGGAATACGACCTCAAAAACGAAATTTTTCAACATTACGAAAAACTCTCTTTAGGCTTTTACAAACAGAACCGCACGGGCGATTTGATGAACCGCATCAGCGAGGATGTTTCCAAAGTACGCATGTACGTGGGCCCAGCGCTAATGTATAGCATTACTACCTTAACGCTTTTCGTGGTTGTAATCAGCTATATGTTTTACAAGGCTCCCATCTTAACTTTATATGCAATAGCGCCATTGCCTATTCTTTCACTTGCAATTTATAGGTTGAGTGTGCTTATCAATCAACGCACAACCATTGTACAGCAGTATCTTTCAAAACTCACCACCTTTACACAGGAAAGTTTTAGCGGGATTGCGGTAATAAAGGCCTACGGAATAGAGCCACGTACCAACGCCAATTTTGAAGAACTCGCCGAGGGTAGCAAAGTGAAGAACATAGATCTCGCAAAGGTGCAGGCCCTGTTTTTTCCTTTGATGATTTTACTCATCGGCATTAGCAATATACTCGTAATTTATATAGGCGGAACACGCTACATAAACGGCCAGATTGCCGAATTTGGAACCATTGTTGAATTTTTGATTTATGTGAATATGCTCACTTGGCCCGTTGCAGTGGTTGGCTGGGTTACTTCCATGGTGCAACAGGCAGAGGCTTCACAAAAACGAATCAACGAATTTTTGGAGACCGAACCTTCCATCGAGAATTTAGTGGCAGAAAATACTCCGATTGGGGGAAATATTGAATTCGACCATTTATCATTTACCTACCCGGACACAGGGATTACGGCGCTAAAGGATGTCTCCTTTACGGTAAAACCCGGTGAAACTTTGGCGATTGTTGGAAACACAGGTTCGGGAAAATCGACGATTTTGGAATTGATAGGAAGACTTTACGATGTAGAGGAAGGGATGCTGAAAATAGACAATACGCCCATCCGTCAGTTAAATTTGGATGATTTGCGCAATAGCATTGGCTACGTGCCCCAAGATGCTTTTCTTTTCAGTGATACGCTTCGCAACAACATTCGCTTTGGGAAAGAGGACGCTTCGGAAGAAGAGGTGATTGAAGCTGCGAAAAACGCCGCCGTGCATAAAAATATCATCGGCTTTGCCAAAGGGTACGACACCGTGTTGGGCGAGCGCGGCATTACCTTGAGCGGAGGCCAAAAACAACGCGTTTCCATTGCCCGCGCCATTATTAAAAACCCACAGATACTTCTTTTTGACGATTGTCTTTCAGCGGTTGATACAGAAACTGAAGAAGAAATACTCCAAAACCTCCATAAAATTTCAGAAAACAAAACCACGATTATCGTGAGCCACCGTATATCTTCGGTAAAAAATGCCGATAAAATAATTGTGCTGGAAGACGGAAAAATCATACAGCAGGGCACGCACAATAAATTGGTGAACAGCGAAGGCTACTACAAGGAACTTTACGCAAAACAACTTTTGGAAAAAGAAATGTAAATTTTACTTTGGCTGGTTTGGATTTTTTTTGGATTTTTGGCAAAACGTTAGCAAAAAACAGAAATTATGAGTGACCACTATACGATGGAGCAAGAAGAGATTTTTTCAAAAGTAATGCGCGCGGGAAGACGCACCTATTTTTTTGACGTAAGGTCCACAAAGGCAGGCGATTTCTACCTTACCATTACCGAAAGCAAAAAATTTACAAATGATGATGGTTCCTACCATTACAAAAAGCACAAAATTTATCTTTACAAAGAGGATTTCAGCGAGTTTAAGGACAACCTTGAGGAAATGATAAATTACGTAATCGACGAAAAAGGTGAAGAGGTTATAAGCGAGCGCCACCAAAAAGATTATAAAAAAGAAACCGATGACGTTGCGGCCACTGCTGAAAAGGCTTCAGAAAACGGGCAACCGGACACCAGCAACTTTACCGATATTGAATTTGACGATATATAAGTTTCAAACTTTTAAAAATAGAACCGGCACGGTCAAAAACCGCTGCCGGTTTTTTATTTCAGAAGCTCAAATACTTTGCTTATTTTTCAGGAATAAAACTTTTTCCCAGCTACTTTTATGGTAAACAAACCGTACCAACCCTACAAACCAAATCTGGATTTTTCGGGGCTGGACCATATTGTGATTGGAAGCGGAATGGGCGGGCTCACCGTTGCAACCTGGCTTGCAAAGGCCGGAAAAAAAGTGGCAATTTTTGAACGCCACTACGTCCCCGGCGGTTTCACACACAGCTTTAAACGCAAGGATGGCTTTCAGTGGGATGTTGGCGTGCATTACGTGGGCAATATGGCAGAAGGGTCTTCATTGCGCGGTTTTTTCGACTTTTTGACGGATGGAAATTTGCAGTGGGAAACGATGGGCGAAGTTTACGATGTGGCAAATATCGATGGCACGGAATATCTTTTTAAAGCCGGAAAGGAAAATTTCAGAAAACAATTTCTCGCCTATTTTCCCAAAGAGGAAATGGCAATTGACAGCTATCTTTCCCTGATTGAAAAAACAAACAAGCGCGGCGGTGCCTTCTTCTTCGAAAAAATTTTTGAGCCGTGGTTCAGTAAATCGGTCGGTTGGATTTTCAGAAAAAGATATTCCAGATTTTCCAAAAAAACCACTTGGGAGGTTTTAAGTGAACTCACCAAAAACGAGCGGTTGATTGCCGTACTCTGCGCCCAATGTGGCAATTACGGCCTGTCGCCAAAAAATAGCAGTTTTGCGGCGCATGCGATGGTGATTGGCCATTTTTTGGAAGGCGGCTACTACCCTATCGGCGGCGCTGACCAAATTTGTGAAAAAACTTTGGAAGTCTTTACAGCGCACGGCGGCAAGATTTTTATAAACGCCGACGTCACCAAAATCGTTACCGAAAACCATAAGGTGAAAGGAATTGAGCTTGGCGAAAAATTCATTCCCTGCAAAAGTGTGATAAGCAATGTGGGCGTAAACAACACCTTCAATTATTTGCTTTCTGAAACTGATAGAAAGGTTTGCAATTTCAATTTAAAAAATGTGCAACCTGCCAGCGCACACATCTGTTTATATCTTGGGCTGAACAAATCAAGCGAGGCCCTCAACCTTCCGAAACACAATCTTTGGTATTACAAACACGACGGCATTGACGCAATTTTTGACAAAGCTACTTTGGAAAATGCACCGGAAAATTTTGCATACATCTCCTTCCCTTCCGCAAAAGACCCCAATTGGGAAACCCAAAATCTGGGGACGGCGACAATCCAAGCAATTTCCGTGGGTAATATGGATTGGTTTGAAGCCTATAAAGATTCAAACTGGATGAAACGCGGGGAGGAATACCTTCAACTAAAAAAGAATTTTGAAACCGAAATGCTAAAGGTGCTCTACAAGTTTTTTCCACAGATTGAAGGAACCATTGTGGCTTCCGAAGTTTCAACCCCGCTTTCCACAGAAAATTTCACCAATTATAAAAGTGGCGAAATTTACGGTTTGGCACATTCGCCCGAACGATTTGCGCTTCCATTTTTAAGACCGAAAACTAAAATAAAAGGCCTTTTCTTAGCAGGCCAGGATATCACCTTAGTTGGTGTGGCGGGCGCGATGCTTTCGGGTTTGTTGTGCGCAACCGCCATATTGAAGTTTGGTTCGTGGAAAATTTTTCGGGAAATTAAAAGCAGGCAATAATCAATTAGTTTTTAATTACTTTAGCCCAAAATTTCAGCCTATGGAACGCTTAAAAATTGGTTTGGCAATTCTGGCAATTGCTTTCTCCGCATCTTTTGGTTTTTCCCAAGAAGACACTACCTCGGTAAAAGCGGATTCCCTGAATATCGTGCTATTGGAAAACTATAACAAACGCTTGGCTGAGATAGAGCGCCAGCGAGTAGCCGATTCCATCAAAAAAAGTGAACTGGAGGTCGAATTGAGCGCCCTAAAAACCACGGACAACCTTAAAAAGGAAGAGCTGCAAGCACAGCTTATTGCCCTGAATGAAAAGGAAATAAGACGGCTTGAAGACAAAAAAACAAAAATTGACTCTTTAAAAAAGGTTACCAAGGGCTTTCCGGTTTTTGGATTTTTTAACGATACCCTTTTTGTGCTCTATTCAAAATTGGGCAGTTTTTCACCCAAGGACCGGGCAGAAGCCATAAACAGGCGTATAGACAAGCTTACCGATAATCTCAATTTTGATGAAACATCCCTTGAAATCCAAAAATCTGAAAACGAGTTGGATATCGTTTTTGGCGACCAAACCATAATGACCGTTATTGAGAACGATGCCTTGTGGAACGACACCACAAAAGAGGCCCTGGCCAAAGAATACAAGGATAAAATAAGTGCGGCCGTTTTAAAATATAAGGATGAAACCAACTTATTCAACCTTGCTAAAAAAATAGGGCTGGCAATTTTGGTTTTGTTGATTATTGCCGCTCTGGTCAAGTATATTTCAAAGTTCTTTGCTTGGACGGCCATAAAAATTGAATTGCAGGAAGACAAGAGAATCAAAGGAGTGCAAATAAAAAATTACACCCTGTTTGATGCCAAAAGACAGATAAACGCTCTCTTAATACTGAACCGAATTCTGAAATGGATTGTCATAATTACGGCTATATACATCGCGCTTCCCATTCTATTTGGCATATTTCCTTGGACCGAACATTTTGCCGGCACCCTTATCGGTTACATTCTCAATCCGGTAAAAGGCATATTGACGTCGTTTTGGAATTACCTGCCCAACCTTATTACGATAATCGTAATTGTCTTGGTTTTCAGATATATTCAACGGGGAATACGTTTCTTAAAGGACGAAATAGCCCGCGGCAATCTTCAAATCAACGGTTTTTATCCCGATTGGGCGGAACCTACCTATCAAATAGTACGCATTCTGCTGATTGCCTTTATGTTCGTTGTTTTATTCCCCTATTTACCCGGAAGTGATTCTCCCGTATTTCAAGGGGTTTCCGTGTTTTTGGGTTTTCTGTTTACCTTCGGCTCGGCAGGTTCATTGTCAAACATTATCGCTGGCTTGATTTTGACCTATATGCGTCTTTTTACAATTGGCGACAGGGTGAAAATTGGCGATGTATCGGGCGACGTGATTGAGAAATCAGTTCTGGTAACTCGTATTAGAACTCCTTTCAACGAAATTATCTCCATTCCAAATTCCACTGTTATGAACAGCCATACCATAAACTACAGCAGTGACGCACAGGAAAAAGGGCTAATAATACATAGCACGGTTACCATAGGATACGACGTTCCGTGGCAGGATGTACATACCGCTTTAATAGATGCTGCCCTACGGACCGAGCTTGTTTTAAAGGAACCCTCCCCTTTTGTTTTTCAGACCAGTCTGGATGATTTTTATGTAGCCTATGAAATTCACGCCCACGTACGCGAAGCGAATAGGCAGGGCCTTATTTATTCGGTACTCCATCAAAATATTCAGGACGTTTTTAACGAGCGTGGTATTGAGATTATGTCTCCGCATTATCGTGCCGCACGCGATGGCAATGAGACTACCATTCCCTCAGGCTATAGACCGAAGGATTATAAAGCGCCCAGTTTTAATGTGAAGACAAAAAAAACAGACGGAGCGTAACTACTTTCTTCCACTGAACAATAGAAGGTCCGTCTATTTTGAAAACCGTATATTTGCCGCCTTTAAAAAAAACCAAATGCTTGCAAAATACCTTTTATCCTTCACACAAAACCCAAAAAACGATATCCTTTCCGGCCTTACTGTAGCCTTGGCTTTGGTGCCCGAGGCCGTTGCCTTTGCCTTTGTTGCGGGCATTGATCCCTTAGTAGGGCTTTACGGCGCCTTTATTATGGGAATAGTAACCGCCCTCTTCGGGGGTCGTCCGGGAATGATTTCCGGAGCCACGGGCGCAATGGCGGTAGTGATGGTCCATTTAATCCAAAAAGGAAACGAAGTAGGCCTATCCTTGGCTGAACCCGTGGAATACTTAGGCTTGCAGTGGCTTTTTATCACGCTTCTTTTTGTGGGCGCCATTCAAATTATGGCCGGGGTTTTTAGATTGGGAAAATTTGTTCGGCTCATTCCACATCCTGTAATGATGGGGTTTGTAAACGGATTGGCAATTGTAATTTTTCTTTCGCAATTAGGGCTATTTAAGGAAAGTCGCGGCACCGTGCCACAATGGCTTACAGGACCGGATTTGTGGGTGATGCTGGCATTGGTCGGCCTAACGATGGGCATTATGTTCGGCTTGCCGAAAATTACCAAAAAACTTCCGGCCGCCTTGATCGCCATTATTGTCGTGGCGTGTATAACCATCTTCGGAAATCTTGACGTTAGCACCGTTGGCTCCTTTATTCGCGACGGCGGCGGAAGCGGTTTAAAAGGCTCTCTCCCTGTTTTTCAAACCCAAATTTTTAGTTTTATAGAAACCATAAATGGGCATTGGGATTTAATACTTTCAACCGCATTTTTATTGGCAGCTGTTGGCTTGATTGAATCTTTGATGACCTTAAATTTAATAGACGAAATGACCGAAACCCGCGGAAGCGGCAACCGCGAATGTGTTGCACAGGGCGGGGCAAATATCCTAAACGGATTTTTCGGCGGAATGGGTGGTTGCGCCATGATCGGGCAATCCATCATCAACGTGAGCTCTGGCGGTCGTGGTAGGCTTTCGGGTGCTACGGCAGCAATTGCGCTTTTGTGTTTCGTGCTTTTCGGCGCACCATTAATAGAACAAATTCCTATCGCCGCTTTGGTGGGCGTTATGTTTATGGTGGTAATTGGCACTTTTGCGTGGAGCAGTTTTCGGATTTTGCATAAAATCCCCCTTTCCGATGCGATCGTTTTGATTACTGTTTCTGCAGTAACCGTTTGGCAGGATTTGGCCATTGCGGTGTTTGTAGGTGTAATTATGAGCGCGCTTGTGTTTGCATGGAAAAGCGCCACGATGATTCGCGCCCGAAAGCGGATTAAAGAAGACGGAACAAAAGTTTACGAAATCTGGGGGCCCTTGTTCTTTGGTTCCACTACAGCATTCAACAGTAAATTTGATGTTTCCACCGACCCCGATTCTGTTGAAATTGATTTTATAGAATCAAAAATTTCAGACCATTCGGGAGTTGAAGCGGTGCGAAACATTGCAAATAAATATTTGGACAGCGGGAAGCAAATCAAGCTAACACACCTGAGCCCAGATTGCAAAGCACTTCTATTAAAATGGAATCCAGAGTTTGAAACCATTATTGAGGATTCCATTGAAGATCCGCGCTATTATGTGGTTACCGATACTTTGGATGCGGAAGTTTCTTAATCAATTTTTTCTGGAAAAGTGAAAATCAACCTTTTTTGATTCGCCATTTACAGTCCCTTCAATCCAAGCATGCAGTGAATCTTTCGCTGGAGTTGAATAGGTAATGCGTTGTGGAAAATCGTGTGATTTATTTTCAAAGGTAACTTGTCCATTTTCCAAAGAAATCATCTTGAAAGTAACCGGTTTTGAATCGTTTTGATTTGCGGTTGCAACCGTTAATAATAAATTTCCAAACTTTTCTTCAAGAGCCATCGTTTCTGCAAAAACTATTTCCTTTTTATTCATCTCCACAAAACTATAAGCCGTAAAGGTACTGTCGTTTTCCTGCGACCAGGTTTCTTGAGAATACTCCTTCCCGTTTTGGTTTACCCAAGTTCCCAAAAGCCACTGCAATTGTTCAATTTGCTCAAACTTACCGGAAGTAATTTCAGTTTTGGGCTTTTCTGCTTCGGAGTTGTTTTTACAGGAATTCAAAAGTAATGGTAAGGCTAAAAAATATAGGAATTTTTTCATAATTGACAGGTTTGTGTCGGCGAAGGTATCACAAACTTTAATTATAAAATTCGCAATCCGTTTTCAACGTCTTTATCGGGCGTTAAGAGTGTTACATTTTTACCCTCCACAGCGCCCAAAACAAGACATTCGCTCATAAAATTGGCAATCTGTTTCTTCGGAAAATTTACCACGGCAACCACTTGTTTGCCAAGCAATTCTTTTTTTGAATAAAGTGAAGTAATCTGCGCCGAAGTTTTTCGTTGCCCAAATTCACTTCCAAAATCTATTAAAAGTTGGTAGGAAGGGTTTCGTGCTTCGGGAAAATCATTGGCTTCAATAATAGTACCCACGCGCATTTCGACCTTTTGAAAATCAGACCAAGACAAATTATTCGTCATGATGCAACTTTAACTTCTGAATCATTTCTGGTGAAACTTCACCTTGGTCAGCGCCATAGGCATCAACCAATAAGCCTTTAATGCCATCGTTCGTTTCTATTAAGTAAAGGATGGTGTTGTCGCCGGGATTGGTCATTCCTTCAAAACGGTAGAACTTTACAACGTCCAATTCGCCAGCCTTCCATTTCTTTTTAAGGTTTTTGGATTCTATGCCCTCGCCCACAAGGTTAAAGTCTTCTGTATAGCCGTGTTTTTGCAAATCTGCGATTGCCACGGAGAGCGATGAATATGAGTTTTTCATAATTTTTGGTTTAGATTTTAAAGTTAAAGGAGATAATTTGCAACTGCAAAGTTTTATAGTTTCTTTAGGAAAATCAGTATGCAGTAAGTCCGTAGGCTCGCGATTTATCGCGCGCCAATATTATTATTCAAAATAAAAAAACTTTGCACCTTTGCGCCTTTGCGAGAGAATTCACAAAATCGTAACTTTAAAAATATTTTCACACCACTACAGAAAAGAAAAAATGGCCAGAACAGAATCCAAAATGCTTCCATTGGGAACGCAAGCCCCCGATTTTACATTGATTGATGCAGTAACCAACAATGCCGTTTCCTTAAAGGACGTGCGCGGCGAAAAGGGCACGGTAGTGATGTTTATCTGCAATCACTGCCCGTTTGTGAAACATGTAAATGACGAACTGGTGCGTATTTGCAACGATTATCGGGTAACCGGCTTTGGATTTGTGGGCATAAACAGTAACGATATTATCAAATATCCCGAGGATTCCCCTGCCGAAATGTGGCGAACTGCGCGCAGGCACAGTTACCCTTTTCCATATTTATATGATGAAACACAAGAGGTAGCAAAGGCTTACGATGCTGCTTGTACGCCCGATTTCTATCTTTTTGATGATGAACTGAAACTGGTTTACAGAGGCCAATTGGATAACAGCCGTCCTGGGAATGGTATTCCCGTAAACGGTAGAGACCTCAGGGAAGCGCTGGATAATATCCTAAACAACAATCTGCAGAGGAAGGATCAAAAACCGAGTATTGGGTGTAATATTAAGTGGAAGGAATAAATTCGGGATTCTTTAATTGGGGATTCGGGGTTCGAATTCACAAATCCCGAATCCCGAATCCCGAATCACTACTTCACGTCCATTAATTCAACATCAAAAATTAAGGTCGCACTTGGAGGAATAACCCCGCCAGCGCCGCGCTCGCCATAGGCAAGATGCGAAGGAATTACAAAACGGGCCTTATCGCCTACTTGCAATAATTGGATGCCTTCATCCCACCCAGAGATTACCTGCCCAACGCCCAATTGAAAGTCGATTGGTTGTTTTCTTTTGTATGATGAATCAAACTCGGTTCCATCAGTTAAAGCGCCTTTGTAATGCACGGAAACAGTTTTTCCTTTTTCAGCTTTTTTCCCGCTACCTTTTTGAATTATTTTATAAAGAAGACCGCTATCGGTTCTATCAAAACCTTCTGAAACTTTCTTAAGCTCTGCTTCCTCTTTTGCCTTTTTTGAGGCAATTCGCTGTTCCCTTTCGCCTGTAAATTTTCTGAAAGCTTCCACGGCGTTCCAGTTTTTGGCTTCCTCGCCTACGCGGATTATTTCAACCTTTTGCATAGTATCGCCTTGCGCAACACTATCAACAACATCCTGCCCTTCCACTACATTTCCAAAAACGGTGTGCTTGTTATCCAACCAAGGCGTTGCAACGTGCGTTATAAAAAACTGACTACCGTTGCTCGCAGGCCCAGCATTTGCCATAGAAAGCACCCCCGGGGTATCGTGGCGAAGGTCTTGGCGAAACTCATCGTCAAAGTTATAGCCTGGTCCACCAGCACCCGTACCATTGGGATCGCCGCCCTGAATCATAAAATCTGGGATTACACGGTGAAATTTTAACCCATCATAATAGGGTGTTCCCTGTGGTTTAGCTGAATTTTCCAAGTTCCCTTCAGCCAAGGCCACAAAGTTTCCAACCGTTCCCGGGGTTTTGTCGTGGGTTAGTTTTATAAGGATTTCTCCTTTTTCGGTCGTTATTTTTGCGTAAATACC
>Ga0209344_10004502_pt1 | contig 12777 bp, 5 predicted proteins | sample Cruoilmetagenom6_FD_187293 | JGI IMG/M metagenome (GOLD analysis project Ga0209344, IMG submission 187293) | Oil polluted marine microbial communities from Coal Oil Point, Santa Barbara, California, USA - Santa Barbara Oil Seep Sample 6 (SPAdes)... | ecosystem: Environmental > Aquatic > Marine >...
ATCCGCGAGGTGTCGCGCGAGGCTGTCAGCTATAATGATCCGCCGATGAAGTTTGAGGCCGGAACACCGGGCATCGTTCAAACCATCGGGCTGGGTGTGGCGCTGGATTATCTGATGACGCTTGGGATGGACAATATCGCGCGCCACGAAGAGCAGATTAAAACCTACGCGCAAAAAGGTCTGCAAGGGCTGAACTGGCTTAATGTGCAGGGCAATACGCCTGACAAGGCAGCGATATTTTCCTTTACGCTGGACGGCGCGGCGCATGCCCACGACATTTCGACTGTGCTGGATAAAAAGGGGATCGCGGTGCGGGCAGGGCATCACTGTGCGCAACCGCTGATGGAGCATCTGGGCGTCACGGCGACGGCGCGTGCCTCATTCGGGCTTTATAATACGACGCAAGAAGTCGATAAGCTGATAGAAGCGCTTGAGTTGTGTCACGAGTTGTTGGGCTAGCCCGCGCGGCGTCCCGATAAAGCGTTGCAGCCACATTCACAGCCCGTTATAGACCGACCCAGGCACCCGTAGCTCAGCTGGATAGAGCGCTGCCCTCCGAAGGCAGAGGCCAGAGGTTCGAATCCTCTCGGGTGCGCCAAAATAAATTGGTAACTTAGCAGGTGTTTGCGAGGCACTTTATCTCTTTTGGTCTCGGAAAAACTTACCAAATCGGGTGATGTTGCGGGTTTCCACAAGGCACACCCCTCCTACGCACTAGAATCCGTTGCTAATAAATCACGCACTGATCTGGTTCAGCGGTGGATTGGATCAGTGATTCCGATTGAGCCACCACCGAAGGACGATGAGTATCGCCTTCAATAGGAACTCAACCAGAAGACGCTCGTCTTCTGACATCGCTTATCCTGAATAGTTTTCGGGGGCGCGGTGGTCCAGAAACGATAAAAGCCCCGCACCGGGCGAGGCTTCATCTGGACGTAATTCCGCTCCGTCTAAATAGGGGGTTTTTAGAACGAGTTCAAGCCCGCTTACCGGATTTCCATTTCTGATGCGGACGAACAATCCTGAAACGAAGGGAAAGGATTAAACAGCTCTTTATAGTTGTTTTCTCTCCCTACCCAAACCCAAACACGCTAGAAACGGGATGTCGTGCAGCCCTCGGGGTAATTGCATGCAATCACCTGTTGGCAATGGTCAACTTCGACGGCCGGGGCTAAAGCCATTATGTCACCCTTTGGTTGGTAGGGCTGCGTTTAATGTCGACCGGGTTCCCTTCGGCTCTCAGGGTAGGGACGTCACCGCGACATTTGCGGCAATACAACTGCCTGCCGCGTGGTGTTTGGCAGTGAACCGGCGAAACGCCGAAACGTTCCTTTTTATCTTTCACCAGAGCAGGGCAGTCTTCGTCACAGCCACCGACAGCAAGCCCGGCCAAGCGGAAATTCGCCGGTTCCAGCAAAGAATGTGGAAATCACGGAATGAACACAATATTGATCGATTTCACCCATAGTGATTGAGGTGGATATCCACCGGCTTGCCGGTGCCATCTGTGGGACGAGAGGCAGAACATGCTGAACGCGGACGGACGAGTTTGGAATACGCCGCGGCTAAAGGTTTTTTGTCTGCGATCGCTTCGCTCTGGTCTGAGGACGGACCACCGAGAGGATGCGGGCTCAATCGGGATACCTGCAAAAGGGGCGGCGAGCGGTCGTTCCTGTGCATTTGAATTGGGACGGTGAGAAATCACGACATTTTCTGAACCTAGGAGAGCAGAATGACGATGCTAAGAGCGGTTAAACTGATCCTTTTCATTAAACTAATGTTTTTCGCGACTGCGTCCGTGGCAGCAGGCGATTTGACCTGTGAAGGCGAGTGGCAGAGCGCAGCGCTGACCAACTACGAGAGCTACCCCGACCCGGGCAGCACGGAATGCGTCAAGTATAACGGCTGCAAGTGGGCTGGCCAGTTCTATGGTGTATCGGGCAAAAAGTCCGAGAAATGGGTGTCACGCAACAACATCGCAGCGGTCCATCGAAAGCATTGGGGACGGTTCGGCGGTAAATCCTTACGGCTACGCCAAAGTGGTCAGGAGATCGTCGTTAAAGTGCTCGATTTATGCTCGGATTCTGACTGCAACGGCTGCTGCACCAACAATCTGGGCGGTGATGGCTATCTTATCGACATTGAGAAATTCACCATGCAGCGGTTCGGTTCCGGTTCGGGTGTGGTAAAGTTCCAAGTCTGCGGCTAAGGCGCCGAGGTCCTGAGAGGGGCCGGGTGCGAAGCATTCAAAGACCATAGATACCAGCGGGTCGGTTCTGTCCCACGAATTCTGCCGCGCTTATTCGTGGTCAGGAAGCGCCTTGTTGTCGGTAGACACTGTCCTGCCGTGCGCCCGTGAGACGGCGAGAGTATTGGCTGGGTTCATCGTAGAGGTCCGTGTGATTTTGCGCCAACCGGTGAACCGACCGGTCACGGCCCGCGCGATCGAGCGCAAGGCCACTATCCAATAGATCTGGCGATAGAAAAACCGTTGAGACAGCGCCCATGGCAAAAGCCGCTTGTCTTCGTCCGGCTCAAGGGAAAATGCGATGGTCGCCAGCACGAGGTCAGAGAGCAGATAGACAATATAGGCAATCGCAACCAGTACAGAGGTGTTTTCCAACGTCAGCTTGGGTGAGTCCGCAATTTGCCCGGCCAGATCGAACAGGTTTACGATAATCACGAAATCAGCGATTGGCGCAAATAGTGAAAACAGGACGCCAAAAATGACCAAGTCGGGGATAGATATCCTTCCGACCGCGAGGCGCTCCGAGAACGCGGATTTGTGTTTCCATGCAATTTGCAACATCCCAAAGTGCCAACGCAACCGCTGCCTCATCCATTGGGATATCGTCTCTGGGGCTTCGGTAAACGCGTGAGCCAAAGGCTCGAATACAACCTTAAAGCCATTCCGGATAATCGAAACCGTCAGGTCGGCATCTTCGACGATTGTCTGCGTCGTGTAGCCGCCAGAATTCCTGACAGCCTCGGTTCGCCATGCTCCGATCGAACCGGGAACAACCATAATGCCGTTGAGAACTTCAAAGGCCCGACGGTCCAGGTTCTGGGACGTGATATATTCAACCGCCTGAAGTCGCGTCAGCAGATTGCGACGGTTCCCGACTTTGACGTTTCCGGCCACCGCTCCGACGGCCTTATCATTGAAATGCCTGACCAGAAGGCCAATTGCCTCGGGTGAAATGATGGTATCGGCATCGATGGCGACAAAGACGGGCGATTTGATCAGACGTATCCCATGATTTAAGGCTTCCGCCTTGCCCAGGTTTTCTTGCCGGACTAGGCGGACGCGCGGGTCGGACCCAAAATTGGCGCTCACTACTTTGGCGGTCTCGTCGGTGGAACCATCGTCGATGACGATCACTTGCTCAACCGGATAGGTCGATTTCAGAACCGATTTCACAGACTCGGTTATGACGGTTTCTTCGCAAAACGCTGGGATCAACACAGTGACCGGCAACGACGCTTCGCCGCTTTTGTGGGCGCGCCGTTCCTTGATAAGCGCAAGCACCAAAACCACCAGTGACCGAAGAATACCAGCAGTGATCAGGAAAAAGAAAACCGCAGTCGTGGCAGACTTCAACGCTCGGATTACCCAGAAAGAGACATCGCTAATCAGAGCCGGACCTTGCACCGCGCTGTCTGGCTGAAGACCCTCACCTTGTTCGGTAATGCTGGACAAAGGGACAAAAGATATCCCGGTTTCCTGAAGAGCCTCGATAATCCTGGGCAATGCCAAAACCGTCTGCTCTCGATCCCCTCCAGCATCGTGGAGTAGGATCACATTGCCCTGATTTGACTGCGCGAGGGTGGTAACAGTCTGTACGATTTTGTCGGCACCCGGACGCGTCCAATCGGTCGAATCGATCTCTATTCCGACGACAACGTAATTTTCGTTTGACAGCAGATTAAGAACTCTGGCCTCACTGGGGGTCTCGGGGTTTTCATCAAACCCATATGGTGCGCGAAACAGGTTCGAGTATTGCCCGGAAATGCTTTTAATGAGTTCCTGCGACGCATGGAGTTCCAGCCGAAGACGCAAGTCAGAAATATTAGCGATGTTGGGGTGAGAGTAGGTATGAACACCTAATTCATGGCCTTCATCGACAATTCGGCGGACTATTTCCGGGGAATCCTGGACGCGGGTTCCCACGACAAAGAACACCGCAGGAACGTCATACTCTTTTAGTATGTCCAGGATTTTGGGTGTGTATTCTTGGCTTGGTCCGTCATCGAAAGTAAGAATGACAGAGTTGTCCGGCAATTTTCCACTAAGAGCGATCGTGAAAGCGCGGGGAAGCTGAAAGTAGTCAGCGTTGGTGATTTGGCCGCTGTCCGGATCTGCCACCACAACCCGCCGACCCGAAGCGGCCGGGTTTTGAACCGTGAGCAGTGGACCTTTTCCCGTGTAATTGACGTGAGAGGCAGGGCTGATTTCCTGCAAAATGTTTGGATCAGCGTGCCCGGTTGCGCGTTCTGAGGACAAAAGATCCCAAACTCCGGGGTCTCCGCCGAAAACCGGCCAAACCGCCACCCCACCAACCTGATCAAGGGGGACGCGCGCCAATTGATTGTGGGTACTTACTGCATCCAGAAACCAGATTTCGTGCCTTTTCCCCTGAGCATCAGTAAATGACACCGTGCTGTTCAGACTTTCCTGGTCCATTTCTATTGGGCCATTGTTTCGGACAGCTGCATCTGTGATGTCGAAAAAACTCACATTGTCCGGGGCAGGTTTTCCGCTGACCCAATCCATGCCAAAGGCGCCAAGGGCTATGACCAAGTTTTCCGCAGGGATCTTGGAAAGAAGCGCCGACAGGCTTTCTTCGTACCAGTCTTGGGGTGCAAGAGGCGCAGGTCCGCTGAATGGGCCGGGTTCTTGAAAGGCGAGCACGATCAACCGGTCAGCCAGATCTGCGGCTTTGGGATGCTTCAACAGCGCGTCGTCGATCGCGGCGATGATGCAGTTTTCCTGTCCGGCGCGATCAAATTCAGCCTTTAACGCCAAAGAAAACGCGGCGATGGCGTCGGCTTCCTGTGCGGTCGCGCCAACGAAATCAAAGCAAAGGCCATCGAATTCTTCCTCGTCAATCATGGCCGACGCTGCCTTGATAAGTTCCAGTTGCGGTTTGGAAGAGGTCAACCACTGCGCGCTTTGATCGCCTTGGGCCAAACCGACCTTGACGACAGGAAGAATTTTGACGCGATCGCGATGTTGAAACCAAACGTCTTGGAGCTTGCTGCGTTGGATGGCAGGAAGACTGGACATCTCGCCTGACTTGCGGTCGACCGTAAACCATTCGGGCAACAGAACGTCGATTGCGGCAATGTTTGTGCGTGTTTCCACCAGACCGGCCATAGACCAGTAGGGTACGAAGGCGTGTACTTTGGGGGCCTGGTTGCTGCGCTGCGCGGCGTCATCTGCATTCAGCGGCTCGCCGTCGCTCAATGCATTTACCGATGTGTCAGGAACCGGTATGACCGGCGCGGGCGGCGTCGGGAAAATTTGCATGTCGTGGGGATGAACAAGACCGGCCATTGGGGCGCTTTGAACGATTTCGGGTTTGGCGTCAGCGGAATTCGGCGGGAGTTTGGTACCATACAAATGGGCAAAGAACAGACCGAACCACACCAAAGCGAACGCCAGAAAAACGACGGATAAAATCGCAAAAAACACAAGCCGATGGGATGTGGGATCAAAGAAAATCGGCTTGGTTGATGACTCGCCTTTTGTTTCTCTTGGTCGTTTCAAGTTTCGTTACCTGTGTCGAGCCAATCTAGTGTGTTGATTTTAGACCATAGAATGACACAGACGCCGCATTGAAGGAATGCGTATTTGGTCGCATGTCAAAAGGTGTGGCGACTTGGATGTTGGCCGATAGCCGGAAAGCTGCAATGCTGAGCCTAGCAGTCTTTTGGAGGTTGAATGATGGATCGCCGAACATTTCTTTCCCGCGCAGTTGTCAGCGGAGTGGCCGCGATTTCTCCGACTTGGCAAACAGCACAGGCGGCAAGTGCGCTCCCAAGCATCCTGCTGATTGATGGGGTGACACCGGGCACCTCGGCTTCGGGGCTTTTTTCATTCCTTGATCCGATTATTTCCCAGAACGTCCCGGTCGGCATCGCGGTCAAATACGACCATGAAGAATGGCAAAAACATCCCGCTGACCCCGGTCTGTTTCGGCTTTTGTCCATGTTAAGCGCGGACTATTCCGGGTTGGTTGATTTGGTGATTGACCTGCCGGATATCGCAGTTTTGCATCCTTACCTGCGCATGCGCGCGGCAAGCCAGGCAAGGAACAGGTTCAGGCAAGCGCTGTTGGCCGCCGCGGGCGACAAATCGCTGGCGGCGGTTCCACAGACAGTTTTGTCCCGACTTCCAGCCAGCGAAACACCGGTCATTGAAGGATTGCGATCAACGGGTATCCTGACGTCCTTTTTGCTTCCCAAAGACGGTGCTCCGCCCGAAATCTGGCGTAACAGCGACGGCACGCAGCAGATAAATGGTGGATGGCGCTTGCCGCCTTCGCCAACCAGTCAGGAAATCGGCGCGATTTTGTCCAAGGGGAGCTCCGGTGAAGAGCCGGCGGTTTTTGCCGCCAAATTTCCCGGCGATGTTTTGCACGACGAGCAAGAGTTTTTTAATCAAGGGGCGGCTCTGGGCGACGCCTTTCGCCAAAACCTGACCGCTGGTCGCAACTATTCATCGCTGCCATCCGATTTGAGGTTCAGATCAGGGGATGTTTTTTCCCGGCATCTGGTGCTTTGCATTCAGGCCGGGGATACCGAGGCTTCTAGTGGCACCCTAGGGGCCAAACTGACCGCGGTCGGGATATCGTTCACAATGATTGAGAATTCCCTTCCAAACGCGCGTCCGCTGTCTGGGGCTTCCGCTGAAAAAACTGGGGAGCACGCGGTTCGCAAGTGCTTTCAGGTTTCGGAAACGGACGATGACAACTGGCAAAGGGCGCGCGATATTGCCTTTGGGGGCATCACGCCGGATGCGCAGCACCGCCCGGTTGGGCTGGCGAGTTGTGCGGCGAAAGACGAAAGCACCGACACGGCCACCAACGAGGGTGAACATGCCGGGTTTGAGATTGTGCTCAACCTGTCCAAAGGTGCACAGACGTTTTCGGGATTTGACGACTTTGGGGCGTTGCGGCTGAACACGTCGCTGGTGCTTGACCAGCCGCATTCCGGTCCATCGGTGCAGCCACTTCGCGAACGCATAAAGGGGGCCGCTTTGCCCAGCGAAGATGTTGTTCTGCTGGTTAAAGAAAAAGGGTTCTTCGAGCCAGACCATGTGAACACACTGGTGGAAGAACTTGTTGGGCTTGAAAAATCCGACCAGTTCGACGTTCTGGATATGGATCAGTATCTTGCGGCTGTGTCCGTAAAAAGCGAACAGGCGAGGCTTTTGCGCGCCGCGCAGCGCCGGCCTGCACGGTTACACACGGACGAAATCAACCCTGCAGAACGTGACCAGTTGATGGACGACGCCAAATTGGCCTGGTCGTATATAGAACAATTGACGGACCCCAATACCGGTTTGGTGCCAGCGACAGCCTGGCTGCAAGACGACAAGGTCTATTCATATGAATTCTGCACGATGTGGGACACCGGTTCTTTGGTGCTCGCCATCCTGAGTGCGCATAGCATTGGCCTTTTGAGCGACGCCGAGTTTTACGAACGGATAGAGGCCGTTCTTGGCGGGTTGGCAACAGGCACCTTCAACGGGCTGCGGCTGCCAAAAGGGCTGACATCAACCAACGGCAAAGCCTACGGTGATGACAAATACAATGCCAGCGATTCGTCAAGGCTGCTGATTTCGCTGCATTTGCTTGAGAAACACGCCCAGAAAGATCTCGGGATATCAGGTATTCTGGACGCCTGGGATATAAACAAAACCATCCGCGATGGAATTCCTTTGACCGCGCATGGAAATCAGTTGGTATCCGCGTATCGTTCAAACTACGCAGGATACACAGCGCGGGCCTTTGGTCTTTGGGGCTATCCGGTTGCATCGCCCTTTTCGAGCCCAAAACCCGGCTCGCAATTTGACCGCAGCGTCCATATCCTTCACGACGTTGCAGAGTTTGGCCCGATCGGGACCGAGCCCCACCTTCTGGAAGCCGTTGAGCTGGGCGCTTCTGATTTGGCGAGCGCCACCTCAGAGGCTCTCTTCGCCGCGCAGGTCGAGGAGTATCTGTCAACCGGCAAACTCGTTTGCGTTTCAGAAGGCCCGGTCAACCGTGAACCCTGGTTCGTGTATCAGGGTTTCCAGATAGGGACCGACCAGGATCGTTGGACCGTTGAAACGCTCGACCCGTCCCCACGTTTCCAGACAAAGGGCTTCATCCGCGCCGTTGATACGCTGAATAGCAAGGCGGCCTTTCTCTGGGATGCCTACAGACCGGGCCAATACAACGACCTGTTGATCGCGCACGTCCGCGAAAAAGCAAAGGGCAGTTCGCTGGGGTTCAGTCCGGGGGTCTTTTCGGTCACCGCTAAATCAGACCAAGCATACAGCGACATCAATACAAACGGTGTTATTTTGCAGGCAATTGCCTATCGTTTGAACGGCAGAAAACCGTGCCTGGATTGGAAATCCAAGGGCTAGTCGCCCAGTCGCCTGCGCGGTGGGGGGCTGGGGGCCAGGTTCCAAAACGGTCAGTGCGGTGCAGCTGTTGGCTGACTGACCTGTTGAGGGATCGCTCAGCGGGACTTGATCTTTTGCAGGTTCCGCCCATTGGTAAGCCGTTTCAATCCCAAGGAATAGCTTGAGGTGCATCAATGTTTGATGCTCGGAAACGTGAAACCATGCAGGGGACATGTTTGCGTATGTCGTGAAGCTTTGTGTTGGGGCTGATGCTGGCGGGTCGATATATCGCGCCGCTGTTGACGTTCGGCCTTGGCACGAAATCGTTTTTGGGCAATCAAATCATAGGATGTGCAGTCAATGAAGTTCAGATTTACCGTTACCCTTGCGTCGTCACTCTGTTTGGCGTCCTCACTTGGTGCCACGGACGCAGTCACTGGCGCCACCTCATATTTTGACAGCTACAACGGCATCACCGAACGATGTGTCCAGACCTCTCGAATTCCAGGTGGCACATATCACGCCGACGATCTTGAGGATGAGAATAATCTTTGTCGCGTCGATCTATATTCAGAAGACATCGCAATTTGTCCAAAGAACTGGTCCACCAGTGCGGCTGTTGTTGTTTACGATATCTCAGAGGGGCGGATGGCCGGAAACCGCACAAAATTCCAGGAAAAGGTGTGTCCGGGGGGGAAAGTCGCCAAATATGTAGCCAAAGAGCGTGTCGCGCGCATCAAATTAACGATGAACCAAGCGAACGCGAGCAACGTTTTTACGCCGTCGCCGATCCTTTACTACCATTTCTCTCGATACTTCGATTTTATGACGTCGGTTCCGGTCGGCGTTTGGCGTAGCATCGACAAAGGTGTCTTTTTCAACGAGGTCGCTCTTAGCGGTGTCGCTCTTAGCGAAGGCCGCAGCCATCTGGAACAAAACCACACGGCCTGGACCGCCCTCGTCGATACGATCAACGATCCGGAAAGTTATGAAAAACCAGACAGTTTTGGCCATGCCCAGGACATCATAACCGCCGACGGTCAAAAGGTTTACGGCGTGATGTACCGTGATCGCGGAGGCGACCCATACGGGACCGAAATCAACGGTGTATCCGAGGAATTCGAGCCAACCGATGACCGATTTGTTGGATTTCGTGAGACGCCGGTTTTCATCGCGCTGACAACCAACGCGCCTCTCTCGCAATCCATCCAAATTGGGTTGGACACGGGGGCTGCGGCTCTTAACACGGGGCGGGCTGAAATTGACGACGTCTCAGAAAGCCAGATGGCGTTTTGGATGCGTGAGATGTCCGAGATTTTGCTGTTGGATTTCATTTTGGCGCAACAAGACAGGTTAACCAACATCGACTACACCCCGTATTATTATTGGGTTGAAGACGGAGAAGTGAAAAACGTTCGAGCCAAGAAGAAAAAGCCCGGTGATGGGGAAATTCCCGCGGATGCGATCGTGATCGCCAGATCAGAAATTAATGATAACGACGCCGGGGCTCGCGACGAATACGACAACCGGGCCATGCAACATAAATTGCTCGAAGGTTTTCGCCATTTTGACGCGGAACTATACACTCGATTGTTCGAATTGAACGCCGATTTCCAGTCCGGTGGACCGATCTATGAATGGCTGAGCACCAGTTTTGGCCTAGAGGAAGACCAGATTGAAATGATTGTCGCCAATACCCTCCGCGCCAAAGAAATGTTGCGCGTCAGCTGTTTAGGGCGCGCTTTGCGCTTTGATCTGGATCCGGAACATTACATCGCGACCGGCGCTGATACCGTGGCCGAGCAACACTGCACCCAGTTCTGAGAATTGCTGTTCATCAATCTGGGCGAAGTGTTCGTTCGCTGGTGTAGGCTTTGAACCGGTGACGGCGATGCAATGTCAATCAGGGCTCTAAGTAGTGGTTCGCATCAATCTGCAAAAACAACCCGGGGATATTAAGAAGCCCCCGGTGACCTTGCCATGGTGCGCGATCAGAGGTTGTCCAAGCGGACTTGGCAACCAAGAGCCATAATCTTTCTCCATTGTGTCCCAATGTTGAAAAGCATTTTGGCATATGAAGGGGACCTTTGCGAATAGAATGCCCGGTAACCGGATATTTCAGCTCGCCCGGATCTACCTTATCGTTCGGGCCCGGATTGATGACGGCCGTGTGCCGCGCGGTGATGCGACGCGCACATGCGGGTAAAACACTGGCAGTTTGTTCGCGTCCGGGAACATAAATATTAGGCTAGGCATGCCCCAGATGTCCGGTAAGGCAGGGGCCGTCCTGCGGGTGGGGAAACACAGGCTTGCAAAGAGTTGCCGATCCGGGCGCAGTGTTGTCCCGGTACCTGTAAAATGTTCGCCGCACGCCATTTACCAGATGAAGAAGAACCGCGTCGGGTCTGTCATACCGCATCACGAAACGTGGATAAAACTGCGGCACCCTGTTGAACGGGTCACCCCTGACCAATTTGGCGAATCTAAAAATCGCCAATTGTGCTGCGGAACCTTGCCAGCGCCAATGCAAACAGAACCGATCCGATAGCCGCCAGCGCCAGAAACTGCGGCCAGATATTTTCCAGCCCGGCACCGCGAAAGAGGATAGCCTGCGCCATTGCCACAAAATGTGTCGACGGCGCTGCCAGCATGATGAATTGCACCAGCTCGGGCATGCTTTCGCGCGGTGTGGTCCCGCCTGACAACATTTCCAACGGCAAGAGCACCAGCATCAGCAACAATCCAAACTGCGGCATCGAGCGGGCAAGCGTGGCAAGCAGCACACCCATGGATGTGGTGGCAAACAGATGCAGCGCGGTTCCGGCCATGAACAAACTAAGTGAGCCCGGCAACGGCACATCAAGCACCTGCTGGATTACCACATTCAAAGCAAACGTGGTTGCCGCAAACACCACGATCCCCATCGACAGAACTTTGCTTGTCATAATCTCACCGACGGTGACCGGCATCACCAACAAATGCTCGATGGTTCCGTGTTCACGTTCGCGGATCAGGGCGGCGCCGGTCAATATGATTGAGAGCATCGTGATGACCGAAATCAGCTCTATCACCGAGGCGAACCAGCGGTTGCTCAGCTCAGGATTAAATCGCGCGCGCAGGGCCAGATTTACCGGTGGCTCGCTGACTTTCCGGTAGCGCTGCGTAAATCCCTGCACCTCGCCCAGCACGATGGCTTGCACATAACCGCTGCCAGTAAAGGCTTGTGTTATTCTGGTGGCATCGACATTCAACTGGATCGCCGGTTGTTTGCCCGCCAGCACATCGCGCTGAAACCCCTGCGGGATGTTTAGGGCAAACGTGTCCAAACCGGCATCCATTCTTGCATCCATCTCGGTCTGATTGATGAATTGGGGCGGCATGAAGAACGGCGGGTAGAACGCATCAGCGATACGGGCAGACAAGGGCGAGCGATCTTCGTCTATAATGGCAATCGGTGCTTTGTTCAGCGTCTCCGGCATGGCGACTGCGGCGGAATAAATCTCAAGCGAGAACGCATAGACAATCAGGATCATCATCACCGGGTCGCGCAGCAGGCTGCGCATTTCCTTGACGCAAAGATGAGCGATGTTTGCGAGCCCCATGACTAGCGCTCCTGCTTTTTCAAGACCAGCGCAGTCAGCAAGATCAGGACCGGCCAGGTAATGCCAAGCACAAGGAACGGTGCGCCCAGATCGGCAATGCCCAAACCCTTGGAAAATACGCCGCGCGCGATAGTCAGAAAATGGGTGGTTGGATAGATCGCGCCAATAATCCGCCCCGGTCCTTCAAGTGACGACACCGGGTCGATCATGCCCGAATAGGTGACTGCGGGCAGAATGGTGATAAGGGCTGTGCCAAATAGTGCTGCAATCTGGCTGCGCATGAAGGAAGAGATCAGCAGGCCAAGTGCCGTTGCCGCCGCTACATAAAGCACCGATGCAAAGAACAGGGTGACAAAATCGCCCGTCAGCGGCACCTGAAACATCGTCACAGCCATCAGTGTCAGCAACAGGAAGCTGACAGTGGACAGGGCGATATATGGCATCTGTTTGCCCAGTGCGAATTCCAGCTTTGTGGCCGGGGTGACGTAGAAATTGATGATCGAACCCAGCTCTTTTTCCCGCACAACGCTAAGGGCGGCCAACATCGCCGGGATCAGC
>Ga0209344_10004504_pt1 | contig 12772 bp, 16 predicted proteins | sample Cruoilmetagenom6_FD_187293 | JGI IMG/M metagenome (GOLD analysis project Ga0209344, IMG submission 187293) | Oil polluted marine microbial communities from Coal Oil Point, Santa Barbara, California, USA - Santa Barbara Oil Seep Sample 6 (SPAdes)... | ecosystem: Environmental > Aquatic > Marine...
ACGCCATGAGCAGAGCGTATTGAGCCGGGAGGATAAGCGTGTACAGAAGGTGGAATCTGGGCGGGATGCTGCTTATGCCTTCGCTTCCCCAAATCGTGTTGCGGAAGATATATTTCAAAGCCATCTCGCGCCTCCTATGCCCCGGCCATAACGAACGTTTCGGTGACCGGATCTCCGACGTAAACTTCGCAAGACTGGAAGCTTCCGTCCAAGCCATAAAGAACCTCAGCGCCCTTGTAGCTTCCGCTGTCGCCAATCAGGACGCCAGAGAGGGTTGTTGCCGTAGCCGAGTTCGACCAAGCGCTGTCCCCAACGCTGTTGGTTGCCCGGTATCGGATCCAGTACTTCACCCCGGGCGAAAGCGGCTCCGCATCCTGCGAAAGAGAGCCGCTGGAGTATTCCATGGTTGGGGAGGAATACGACGAGTCTGGCGACACCTGGATGTCGTAGCCGGTGATGGCTGCACCGTTGTTGTCGGGAGCGCTCATACTGAACTCGATGAGCGTGGTCTCGATGTTCGTAATCACCGGTGTTGAAGGCTTGTCGGGTGCCTTCGGGATGCGCGTTAGTCCGAGCGACCACGAACCGCTTGCCGATCCGAAGTTGCCACCATTGCTGTCGTTCGCCGCGTACGACCCCGAAGCGGTCTTGGTGCCGTCCGAAGAGTGGTAAACCTTGTCGGTGTCGGAGCCGATCAGCTTCGAGGAGTATGACGAGAAGTCATACGGTGCCCAGCCACTCGCAGACACGCCGATGGAGCCGGTGATTGATCCGGTGTTTCCAGAGTTGCCCGTGTAGTAGCCGGAGCCGGAAAGCTTCTCTACCCAAAGCCATCCGTTCACGTTGGTGTAGTTCGACGCCTGACTTTGAGACCCTTGCGTAATCCGACAATGCAGACGATACGAAGAGTTCCCAGAGAATGTCTTGTAGAAATCAGCCATCGGACTACTCCTCGATCACATCAAACGTTGCCTCAAACTCTTCGGTTGTAAAGATGCCGATGTCGAGGTCTGGACCCGGATCGAAGTCAACGATCACGCGACCAGCGAGCAGCGATCCGACTCCCTGTCGCTCGAAGTCAAACTTGCGTCCGTCTGCCTTGTTTCTTGCAGTAGCCATTGTGGTCTCCTTGGGTCTTTGTTATGAAGGGATCTTGACCCAGATGCGTCCGGCTGCGTAGGCCGGGGCGGTTGTCTGGGCGTAGATGCCGAGCGCTTCACGAGCGGTGGTTGCAGTTGTGGCACCGGTTCCGCCCTTTGCTATCGGGAGAGTTCCGGTCACGCCGGTTCCGGATAGCGAGACCGACAGGAGCGGCTTCCAGTCCGACCCATCCCAGTACTCAAACCCACCAAGCTGCTGGTTGTATCCCATCTTGTATAGTCCGGGCGTCTTGGGGCGACGAGCGTTGCTCGGCCATGCGCCAACCTTCTGGTCAGTCCAGTAGCGGTCGTCCACGACTTTGCCAGCCGCAATGCTGGTAACGCCGGGGTCTACTTGGATCACAGCGAGCGAGATTTGGAACACTCCGGTCGTGGTCTGCTCCAGCGCAGGAGGCTCCCCGGTTCCGGAAGTTCCGGAGATGATCTTGGGCAGGATCCGATCGTCGATTGTCGGTGCTGAAATATTGAGTTCCAGAACGAGTCGGTCGTATCGAATTCCAGCACTCGGAGCGGCTACGCTGACCGTCTCTTCTGCGGTGCTGTACATCATGTAGCCTCGAAGGATCGCTGACCCGGCGCGAACCTTTACGGCGAGACCAGAAGAGTCTGCGTAAGGCTCCAAATTGGTGTCGCCGATCTCGCCCACCACTCCGTCAGTAGCGGCCATCTCGCGGTACAACCGCCCATACTCGATGTCGGTTGTGTCTTCGGCCACGTAAGGCCATGAAGTGATTGCCATTGGGGTTCCTCCCGGTCTCGGCTATTCTACCTGTTTGTGCGCTAGGGAGCGCTCTCGAGTTGCGACTATGGTGTCCATACAGAGCCGACGACAGACGCGAGTTGCTCGTCCGTGACGGCAGCGGGGTTCAGACCCGGAGCGGGAGGGAGTGCATCCTTCGCGATTTCATACTGTCCGACAGCATAGGCGTGAACCGTCGTGATAGTCGTTCCGGAAGAGATCTCTGTCGATACCAGACGTCCGATATTCGACTCTACGAAGCTAGCTGGATTGGGGATGTGCGCTCGCTCAGCAGCGGCGACGAAGCGCTTTCGGAGATCCTCGTCGTCGCGTGCTGCGATGTGCTGTGCTGTTGTGTCTGTCATGATCTCTCCTAAATTTTGATGATACTGTTGAGTGTGATGTAGGGTTGTAGGTTGTTGTGCGCTTGACCTCCACCGTCAACCCGCAAACCATCAGGGTTGCCCGTCGAGTTGGGGAACAAGTTGTGGTAATCGGGGTCACCCGAGAACTCGTATAGTCCACTGGTCGATCGCCAGTTGAGATCGGGCGTCTGGTTGTTCGTTTTCACTTGAGTGTTGGGCACCTCGGCATCGGTCAGCGTGTGCGCCTTCTCGCCACCGGTCTTTCCGAGCGTGTCGAATTCTGTCTGCGATACATCGAGACCAACAACCGTGCGACCCCGCATGTCGGGGATGTTGAAGTGATCTATGTCGTCCGCACCGTAAGTGGTGCCGAGCGCGGCATATAGCCCCGGGTACTCCGAGCGAAGCAACGAGCGCCCATCGTTGAACATCCATCCGACCGGCTCTACGATGCCGGCAAATTCCATGATAGCGCCCGGTGGAGTTTTGTCTGCCGGATCGTCTTCCTTCGGCGTTCCGATATTGGTCTCAAGCTTCTCCACCCGGCGCGTCGTGTCTTCAACCGTTTGTCGCAGGGCAGACTCGCGATTGAAGTCGGCAATGTCGCCGATTGCAACGCCCGATCGGAGACCGGAAGAGTCCACGATGATGGCAGCTTCGGTGATGTTCGTTTTGGTCTCCTGACCGTCCACGACGATGGTGATCTTGTCGCCCAGTTTGAAGTCTCGAAGGAAGACCATGCTCTGGTCGTTTGACGGAACCGCCTTGACTGCGACCTTGGTGTAGCCGCGCTCAAGAAGCTCTCCCAGACCGGCGCTTTCAAGCTCGTCCAAGATGTCCGTCTGGCGCTGGTCTTTGAACTCCTCAATAACGAGTCCCCAGTCGTCCTCAGCCGCCGTAGCTTCTGCGGTCGTAACGTCTACAAACTGACGGTCGACACCTTCGCCTTGTCCAGCAACGATCATGCGCGTTACCTCTGGTGGAGCGAACTCAACCGACTCCTCGTCCAAAGTTCCATTCTTCACGTCGAGTCGGATGAAGGCTGTGCGGTCGGTCGGCTCGTAAATCTGTATCTCGAGCTCCTCGCCAACCTGCACAACGCGGAAGCCGAGACCGCCACCCTCGATCGCGATCTCGCTCATGAGCTCGCCAAGGTTGTCAAACCGAACGCGCTTGGTCAAGGTGGAGCCCAGATTCTTGTTCGTAGCCTCCAGCCGAAGGAAGTCTCGCAACCCAGCCACGCGACCCGCAGGAGCGTCGCCGCTCGAAACGTTGTATGCCGCATACTCTCGGAGAAGCGTTTCGGCATTGCCAGTACGGGTGTCGTACGCGAATGCTTGCGTGGCTGAGTTGGCGTTTGCGGGATCGGGATACGCCCGGGCGTCCCAAAGTAGTCGATCGTCGCTTAGACCAGCCAGAGACACCATACCATCGGGGTCAGAGGCAGTTGAGCGCTTACTAGGCTTGCTCGTGGAACCGGACATGACGATCTCGCCGGTCTCGTGGTCTGTTATGATGATGCCGGAGCCGGGTGCTCGAAGGCGACTGGTCATGCGGTGCTCGGCAGGAAGGCTGATGGACCATGAGCCGATGCCGTTGAAGACGGGTTGGATCTTTAGGCTCAGATCCTGAGCCGGGATAGCGCCCCGGCGAACAAGATTCCTGTCGCGGACTTCGACCAGAAGATCGTCTGCGCGTAGCGGCTTCGAAGGCATTATACAACTCCCCAACGTCGTGGCCACCAGTTCGCGATGATTCGAGACTCGCTGGTGATGCCGTCGGCTTGTACTCCGACTTGGCTCGTCCCCGGGGCGATTGCCCAGAAGCGAGGAGCGGGAAGGAGACCGTCGTAACGGTTCGTCTCGGTGTCGTCTTCGATCACGCTGGATCGCATGTCGAGCGTGATGGTTTCACCTTCGGCAAGAGTTCCCTCCCATTCGACGCGCTCGCCATTTGGACCAACCAGAAGGAAGCTCGTTATCGGACCACGAATCTCGAAGGTTGGCCATGCGTAGGTGTCGCCAATGTTGGTGACTTCGCGCTCGCCGAATACTGCGGCAGAACCGACACGAAGCTTTGCCATGCGCGGAAGCAAAGTTGGACCATCGGCGTCTTGCCGAACGATGAATTCTTCGGGGCTGTTGCGCGTCCAGAACGCATCAGCCGCTTCGAGCACGAGTGTGGTCTTGAAGAAGGTTCTGTCGTCGCTGTCGACCTTGCGCGACCAGTCCCCTCCACTGACCCGAACAACATCCACAAACCACTCTCTGTCGTCCGGCATTCCGAAGTACAGCCGTGCGACGCCGCGTGTTGTTTCGTCTCGTGCTATGACGGGGTCTAGTGCCACAGCCAAGTCCGAAAGAAGCTCGTTCAACTCGGATCGGTTGGCGGCGTAGACCTTCATCGGCAACTGGATGGTACGACGCTTCACACGAGCGCCTCGCCATGTTGATCCGGAGCCAGCGCCGTCGAACCAAAAGTTCTCCACCCCGGGCATGCCGAAGCCAAGGATCCCGGCGAGCGCTTCGTGCCCCTTCACCTTGCTGTTCAGCCATGCATAGAGGTTGATGATCTTGCCACCACCCTCAAGTCTCAGAGTGTCCATTATTTGAGTTCCTCTCGTACCAGTTCGCTTGCGTGCCCGAGCATGTCCATTACCTGCTGTTTGGTGTCAACCCCGTCACCCGCAGCAGCGTGCCAGTCTACGTTGATCGTGACGCCACCGCCACCGCCTCCAGCCACCGCCATGATCTCCTGATTGAGCGAAGCGGGGATGGTTGCGTTTAGACCGCCGAGCAAGCCCGTGACGCTTCCCATTTCAGCCTTCAGACCATTGGCGAGCGACTGCATGATCAGACGACCATTGTCCTCCAGGAGAACCTTGTCTCGCTCTGGTGGACCCTTGATCTCCGGGATCATATCGGTCAGCCCGGTAAAGAACCCGGTGATGTCTCCGAGCATGCCTTCTAGACCATCCAGGAAGCCCTGGATAATATTCGCTCCGGCGTCGACCAGCCACTTGCCTGCATCAGAGAAGAATCCAACAACCGTGTCCTGAATCCCGCCGATGAAGTCGAGCGCCTCTTCCAGCGGATCCATGATGGCATCCTTGACATTGTTGAAGATGGTGTCAACGGTGCCGGTGATCGTGTCCCATGTGTTGGTAATGAAGTCCACTACGCCTTGGACGATCGGCTCGATAAAGTCTCGAATGGCGTTCCAGACCCGGTCAATCGTGTCCTTGATAGCGTCCATGATTATCTTGAGACCAAGCTTCATGGTTTCGAACTTGTCGGAGACCCATTCTACGATCTTCTCGATGATGGGTAGGATGAACGCCATAATGGCGTCCCAGACGCTTACGAAGAAGTCTTTGATGCCGTTTAGAACGGCGCTTATCGTGTCAAACCAGAACTGGAAGTATCCGATTACAAAGTCGACGATTGCGGTCACAACGGTGACGAGGAAGTCCCAGATGGTTTGCCACACCAGAGCGACCACCTGTCCGAAGAAGGTGAACAGCGCTACGATGAATCCGATGATGGCTTCGATGGCTGGCCAGACGTAGGTTTGGAACCACGACACGACTGCGCCAATGGCAGTCATGATGGCGTTCCAAACCGTGGAGACTACGGTGTACAGCATGGTGAAGTAGGCAACCACCATGTCGATGACGAATTGAATGATCGGCCACACATAAGTTTGGAACCAATCCACCACCGCTCCGACCACGGTCATGATGGAGTCCCAGACCGTAGTGGCGACCGAAACGATGCCTTCCCAGACCGTAGTGAAGAAGGCCGCTATGTTGGTCCACGCCTCCTCCAACCATGTCATGAAGTTGGACCAGATCTCCTGACCGATCTCGGTCTGTGTAAAGAACCAGATGATGCCAGCAACGAGCGCCACAATGGCCGCGATGATCAAGCCGATTGGATTCGCGGTCATGGCGGCGTTCATGAGCCACTGAGCCGCCGTCGCCGCCTTGGTCGCCGCTGCAGTTGCGATTGTAGCGGTTCTCTGAGCCACGGACGCTGCAGTAGCCGCTATCATCCCCGCGACGCTGCGACCCTGAGCGACGCCCTCTGCATTCTTGGCTGCGGTAAACAGCCCCGTAGCGGTGGTCAGCGCCAGCACGGTTGCCCGGGCAGCCTTCATGGCAGCCATGATCTTGATCGTCGCCCCGGTGGCAAGGAGAAGCCCTCCCGCGATACCGACCATTGCGACCAGAAGGTTCCGAGTTCCCTCGTCCATTTCCAGGAAGGCGTTCACGCCAACGATGACGCCGTCGACTAGCTCCTTGATCTTTGGAATTACCTCCTGCCCGATGGTGATCATAAGGGTCTCGAGAGAGCCCATGAGGATCGTAACTGAACCCTTCATGTTGTCCAGTCGAGCAGCAGCGGTGTCAGCAGCGGTTGTCTTGTTCATCGACGTCGCAAGCTCGTCGAAACCTTCCGCGCCAGTGTCTGCGATAACGGCTGCAGCACGGATGGCGTCGGTTCCGAACAGCGTCGAAAGCGTTGCTTGCTTCTGTGCGTCGGTTTGTCCTTCGAGGGACTTGGAAAGAATCTCGGAAACCTCGGTCAGCGACTTGAGGGATCCCTCGGCGTTGTAGAACTGGTTGACGCCGTCTTCAGTGATGATCCCGAGATCCGACATCAGGTCGGAAGCTTCGGCGGTGGTCGGGTTCAGTCGGAGAAGGGCGCTCTTGAGCGACGTACCAGCGTCGCCACCCTTGATACCGGCGTTACCCATGGCAGCAATGGCCAGCGCGGTGTCGTCGAAGGACAGCCCAGCCAAGTTAGCCACCGCACCGACTTGCGTCAGGCTCTGCCCAAAATCGTCAACCGTGATAGCAGACGAGTTGGCAGCGCCGGAGATCTGGTTCGTGACATTGACAAGGTCAGACGCTTCCAGATTGAAGGCGTTCATCGAGTTAGCCGCGATAGCAGCGGCGTTCGGAAGTTCGATAGATCCTGCGGCTGCGAGAGCGACGGTTGCGTCGGCAGCGCCGTTCAGGATGTCAGTTGTGCTTACACCAGCCTTGGAAAGCTCTTCCATGGCCGTAGCCGCTTCGACGGCGCTGTACGCGGTGTCCTTACCGATCCGGAGCGCGGCCTCCGAGATGAGATCCATCTCTTCAGACGTCGCTCCGGAAACGGCTTGGATACCGGACAGGGTTTCTTCGAAGCTTCCAGCGGCGAATACCGCTACGGCGAACCCGGCTGCGATGGTCGCGCCCATGACCGTAGCCGAGGTGCCTACGTCATTGAGCGCCTTCTGCTGAGCGGCTGCAGAGTCCTGAGCGGTCGTCTTGGCGTTGTCGAGAACCTTCTGGCCGTCCTTCAGAGAACTGAAGTCGGTTTCGAGGACGATCTTTCCTCGCGCCTCGCCAAGATTGTAATTCGCCATTTCTATGCCCTCACGGTCGTCGCCATTGGATCTCTGAAGCGCCCCTTGGCCGGTGCTATGTCAGCGCTGGACAGCCACTTGTCTAGCTCCTGCTGAGCCTTGCGCTGTCCGCTTGTTTTGTTTTTGGACTTTTCTGATACTTTTTGGAGTTGGTTTTCAAGTGCTTGCCCGAACGTTTGAACCGCCCGGTCGAAGCTCCAAGCGGTTAGCTCGTCCTCGATGCCATAGATCTCACTCGGACGAGTCCTCAGTTGCTTCCCCATCTGGAACGCTTCCCACAAGTGCCTCGGTCTCCGCACGAAACTGAGCAAGGTCGGCTGAACCTCCGACAGCAAAGTTCATGATGTACATCTTGTCGACTTGGTCAACGTAGTCAACGTAAACCACGTCGTCCTCACGCTCATCCAACTCAAGCTCGCGGGTGATGGGGTCTTGGTTTTCGTCCAACTTGGGGTCGCCGTTCTCGTCCAGGACAGGAACCAGATTGGACGACAGCTTCGGCTGCGTAACAACGTGGATAACAATCTTGTCGACGGTCTCCATCATCTTGTTGAACTTGTCGGGGTCGTCCATGATCGCCTGAACATTGGTGACCGGCTTGCCCTGTGCCTTGGGAAGGGTCTCGGCCTGAACAATACTCGTGAGACTGTCCATGGAATGGAGGACGTTGGCCTTGATCAGACCCTGAACGCCCGGGCGCTTGACTTGGCAAGTTTCGCCAGACGGGAGTTCAAGATCGTGAAGCGGCTTCTTCCAAGACGAGCCGTGCTTTGCAGAGGGCTTCTTGCGGTCTTGGGGCTTCTTTGCTTTGCTGGGTGAAGATGGCATCCTAGTGCTCCTTGTCGATTCTTCGGTTGGTTGTTATGCGGGGTTCGGTTCGACGAATGCCGTAACCGTTTCGTTCTGCACGAAGTCGTACAGCTTGTCCACGTCGGCTCCGGAAGGCATGGCCGTTCCGCTTCCCGATGCAGAGGTCAAGAAGAACGCGCCGTCTGCGAATTCACCAGACAGTTCGCCGGTCGCCTTGCAGCGGTAGATGATGCAGTGGAGGTCTCCACCAGAGTCAGAAATTACCTGACCCTCGATGCGGAAGTACGGACGCTGATCCGTGACCTTCTTGGAGTAAACCTTCTTCTGAGCCGGGGTCGTTCCGGACTCGGTGATGGTTCCGCCGCCCATGATCTTGAATGCGTCGAACGGGAGACCGCCCGATTCGAGTTCCCACTCGACTTCGGCACCGTCGCCGTGCTCGTTGGTGACACGGTCGTCACCCCGAAGCTGGTTGAAGTTCTCGGTGTCCGTGAACGACAGAGTCCGGGCAATCGGAAGGTCGACGCTGATGCTGTCGAGGACGGTTCCAAGGGTGTCTGTGTATGGGGTCAGCTTGATGTCCCGAAGGCCGTAAGGCACCGGGGTCTCGGCGATGGCCATTATTCTCTCCTTATGTTCGTGTTGTACTTATTGGTGTCCAACAATTCGCCCGAATGGACGTCAAATTTGTGAAGGACTATGACTCCACCTTTGGCTCCGCAGAAGCGTGAATCGCACTTGACCTCGATGACTTCACCGGGGACAATTAGCTCTCCATGCTTCTTGGAGTCGCAGCGAAGCTCCATCATCGTTATTCGAGGATGAAGTCTGTTGATTGACCGGCGAGCCAGTCGCGGGTAGCGGCGTTGAAGGATGCGACGGGGATGAACCATCCGTTGTCTGAATTGAACACAAGATCCTGCTTGGCATCCTCGATACCAGCGCCCATGAGATCGGCAACGGTAAGGATCTTCACGTCTGCGCGTCCGGTGTAATACACGCCCGAAATCTCGCTCATCAACGGGGCATCTTCGAGGATCTCTTCCTCGTGTTCAACCAACTCCGGCTCAGTCTCCGGGGTCTTGTTTTTGCTCGCCATGGGAGCCTCCTTCGTTCAGGTGTCAATTCTACCGGATTAGTGGCCTCGACCGATGATTCGCAGAGTCTGCGGTATCACCAGCGCTTCAAAGCCGTCGTCTGCAAGGTCGCCGCCCGTTCCCAGATCGAAGATCTGCGAGATGCCACCGCTCTTCGTCCGGATATCAACAATATTGATTGCCAAGTATTCGCCCAGAGTCTTCGCAATTCCAGTCGCTCGGTTGAAGTCGCCGAAGCTGTCGTAGACCCACAGGGTTACTGTGGTTGCGACTGAGCTACCCATGGAGGCTTCCCGCTCGCCCCAACGCACCACGATGAACGGCTTCTCGCTTGGCGAGTTGAGCGTGTCAGCTTGGAACACATTGCCCGGGGTAAATCCCAAGGCGGCGATCTCGTCACACTGGTTGATCCACTGCGCAAGCGCGTCGCGGTTGGTGTCCCAGAGATCCCCTTCTGGATGGACGGGTGGGTTGGGCATTATGATCCTCCAAACATCTTGGCCATGAGCTTGTTGGCCGTTTCGAAAAACTGCTTACCTTGGACTTCGATCGTCTTGTTGATGATCGCGTACTTCTGCCCAAACCGGATCTCAAGCCAGATCCCATAGCTCATGCGATGCGCTATCTCGATAGTGAACGACGCTGTTCCGGAACCGATCCGCGCTTCATACGAGCCGTTCAAGCCGCCCCGGGCGTTGCCGGATCGGTCAGTCCACTTGGCCTTACTCTTGGCATAAGTTTCCGAGCGCAAGCTGAAGTAGGTTGTGGTCTTCGACAGATACTGATAGGCAGCCTGTTGCGACTTGTCGAACTTGCCCGTGATGGTGTCGCTGACCCACTTGAGCGGCGTCTTATTTGCCACGCTCGCTCACCAACGCTCGCATCTCATATCCGTTGTCCCGGACGATGTCTCCAACCTCCCAGACGCGCCCGTCTTCGGCTACCCAGAAGTCGTTGATCTCGCAGACCGCGTCGTGCTCTCCAAGGAGCCAGAAGTCTGCCTCGCGCTGTTGACCGTCCGTTAGTTGGATGATGGGCGGGGCTGTGTTGGCTCCGAGCTCAATGATGCGGAAGGTCTGCGGGTCACGAGGCTCACCCTCTGTGTCCCTGTGGCCCATACTGGCAGTTTTAGTCCGTATGATGGGCACGAGTATGAGGGATGAGGGTTTCGTCGCTATAAACGCCCTCGTATTGAGGCGCTGGTACTTTAGCTCGGTGGCGTCCACGACTAGCCTCTCGTAATTTCCCGAGTTCGAGGCGCTACGGCGGCGCTTGGGTCTGGAGCGCCCTCGTCGTACCCGGCTACGATCTGGGAGTACTGATCGAAGATCTGGCTCATCTTCCGCTGCGAGCCGCCTTCGGAGATGTCCACCAGAGCGGCGACCTGATTGCGCTTGGCGATCCAGACCTTGCGCTCAGACTCAGTCATGCCATAGGCGTCGATAAGAGCGCCGAGGAACTCGTCTGTGTAAGCGGCGTCGTCAACCGTCTGCGTCGTGTTGCGAAGCTCTAGAATTTGCAAGGCCGTAGCCATGATTTCTCCTTCAATGGGAAGAGGGTTCCAACCACACTTTTATATGGCTGAAACCCTCCTGACTTTTGATGAGGCTACTCCGAGTCGGAGTCGTCGTCCTCGTCGTCCTCTTCGAGCCGCTCGATGAGTTGCTCTTTCTTGCCGGTTGTGGGAAGGTCTCGCTCAGCGAGTTCCTTCTTGAGTTCTGGGTAGCTCCAGTCCTCGTATGCGGACTCCTCGTCCTCGTCGTCCTCGTCGTCGCCCTCGTCGTCGGGGCTGGTGCCCTTGTCGTTGGAGTCGTCGTCGAGGTCGCCGTCGTCGTCGCTGTCCACGTCTTCGTCTTCGACGATGAAGTCTTCCTCGAAGTTGACGCTCAGACCGCGAAGCTTCGCGTCTTCGATGAGCCAAGGTCGATCCGCTGCATAAGCGGCGTCTTCCTCGTTCAACGGCTTTGTAAAGTCAATTACACGAGCCATGATGGAACCTTCTTTCCTTGGTGAAAGGAGAGCGGCTGTCCCACCAAGGAAGACAGCCGCTCTCCGGCTTGTTATGCGGGGAGGTAGGCAGTAGGAGGCACGTAGCTTCCCGTTGCCTTGATCTGCATTACTGCAGAGCCGCCACGCTGGCGAACGCCCGAACCGATTCCTCGGATGTAGAACGAGTCGATCAGCGGGTAGTCGTTCTCTGGACCCTTGACGAGTCGAAGGCCACGAAGGCTCGGCGACTTGTGCTCACGGATGCCGACAGGGTTGTTGAGGTTCATGGAACCACCCGAGCCGACTACGAGGACGTAACCAACCGGGAAGAGGTCGTCTTCCACGATGATCATGTCGCCGTACTTTCCGATGGCGCGAAGGCCGTTGTAGACAGCGCCGATGGCACCACCGGTGATCTGCTGTCCCGGGTTCAGAATGCGATCCTGCGGCTCTCCCACGGCGGGGATGAAGTCGTAGGTGTCGCCGTCTGCAACGCGGAACTTGCGGATGGCCTTGCCCTCGCGGGAGTTGACAGCAACGATCTGCTGAACGCCGTTCTCCGAGGAGTAGCCGTGGTGGCGAAGGTGCTCGTACAGGTCGTCGAGGTCTTCCGACACGATGGCCGTTCCACCCGACACGAGATAGTGGTTGTGAGTGCCGTCGAACGTGTTGGTCTTGTAGGTCGGAGGCACGGTGCCATCCGCGTTGTACAAAGCCTTCACGGGGACTTCAAGCTCGTCCACGATCGCGACCCGGTTCTCGTTGCCGTACAGCGCAGAGAGGACGGTGGTGAACACGAGGCGGTTGTCCGCGTCGAGCGCTGCGGAATGCAGAGCTTCAACCTGTTGCGAATCAGCATCGGCAAGGAACTGCCATGTGAAGCGCTTTGCGAGGTCGAACCAGCCGAAGTCGTAGCCGATCGAGAAACTGGAAGGCTTCTGACGGATACCACGAGGCTCACCGTACTCGGAAGCACGCTGGAACTCGGCGCTCGAAAGCTGAGTCACGGTCTCGATGTTGTTGGTTACGGGGAAGGTCAGGAAGTTGATGATCGCCTGACGATCCGTGTTCTGCAACGTGATCGTGTCCTGGAACTCGCCCCACATGGTGTTGTAGTCCACGCCGTCGGACGACTCGGTGACGAGGACGTCGCGGGTGTCGTTGTAGCCGGTGGAACCGTCGCGACCAGAGAGCGCG
>Ga0209344_10004505_pt1 | contig 12771 bp, 12 predicted proteins | sample Cruoilmetagenom6_FD_187293 | JGI IMG/M metagenome (GOLD analysis project Ga0209344, IMG submission 187293) | Oil polluted marine microbial communities from Coal Oil Point, Santa Barbara, California, USA - Santa Barbara Oil Seep Sample 6 (SPAdes)... | ecosystem: Environmental > Aquatic > Marine...
TGAACATGAGGAAATAAATAATGCAATAAACAAGAAATTAAAATATTTGAAAGTCCATTTCATTTTATAAAGTTTTAAAACCGCATCGTATTTTAGCATACTATGCGGTATAATTAATGATTAAGATGCGGTAACATCGATATGTGTTTCGTATGTTTTGATATTTCCATCTTCGTCTTCTACTGTAAACGTAATATGATACTCTCCAGCAGGGGCTGTTGCTGGAACATCAATATGCTCATGGAATTCTACTTGAGTTAATCCATGGTAACCTGCTGAAAACACGATTTCTTCATCCCATTCTACTTCACCTGCACCAACAGTAAGACCGTGTGCATGTGCATCGACAGTAATATTATGAATGCCGTTAAGCGCATGGATCATAAATTCTGCATGAAAATCATTGCCTCGCACCACTGTTTCACTAACACCGTATTCGCTAAGTGTGATATAATCTAAGATTTCTAAATGCCCGTCAATTTCTGTACTATTTCCAAGCGTATCCACAACGACTAATTCAATATGGTATTCCCCAGCAGGAATATCTGTTGGTACATCCACATGCTCGTGAAATGTTGGGTTTATCACTTGGTAGTTACTACCAGAATAAACTTGAACAAAATCCCAGTCCGCTTCATCATCTGCAAGCGGTAAATCATGCCCATGGATATAAAGCGTAATACTACTAACAACAGCTTCGGCATTTATTTCTGCTTCTATATGGATATCAGACCCCTTAAAAGCAACTTGATCTGTAGAATGTACGCTGCCTTCTCCATATTCAAAATTAGTTATTTCTGGTGCATTGAGACTAGGTGAACCGTCATCATCACTGCTACATGCGTTTAAAAAGATTCCGAAAAAAGCGATAATCGCTAAAAATTTAAAATTTGATTTCATAAGGTTTGTTTTAGTATTCATGATTTATAAATTAATTATGGTTATTAAAATGTTTGTGTTAATGCTACAGAGATATTTCTTCCAGGTTCCGGAACATCGATTAATCGGTAAAAACTGGTATGGTCATAATATTTTGTATCCAAGACATTATTAAGTTTGAATTTTACTTCCAAGGGATGTTTCGTTTTAAATACATCCATTTGTGTTATTAATGACATGTTTAACACCTGATAACCAAATGTTTGTTCTTCTGGCGGTACAATTTCGGTTTGTGCTGCTGTAATTCTATAATCGGCAATGAGTTTCGGCTGTTTTAAAAAGAGCTGATCTTTAAACTGGTAGCGCGCTGAAAATAATCCGGATAATGGTGGTGAAAACGGAATGGTAAATCCTTCTTTCGGACCACTAGTTTGTCTGGAATACACGTATTCCGCGGAAGCGTCTAATTGCAAATTATGAATAACACTAGTACTTACTCTTAGTTCTCCACCCGCTCGAAATACTTTATTTTGGGTGTATTCATAAATTTGTAAGGTTTCATAATAGTTTGAAGTCGGATTTAAATAAATAAAGTTTTCGAAGAAATTGACAAAAGGACTGACTCCAATACTAAAACCTTTTGTGGTATGATCTATATCCATATCTATTTGATAGGATGCTTCCGGATCTAAATCTAGATTTCCTTTTTCATAACGATACATGTGGTAGTTTACACCATCGGAAGCTAACTCGTTAGGCAAAGGCATTCTAAAACTCTTTCCTATATTTATTTTGAAAGTGGTATTCTTAACAATGTAACTTACTCCTAAAGAAGCACTAACGTTTCCAAAATGAAGCGTTTTATCTTGCGCTCTTTGCAAATACACATAAGAGGTAGAACCATTGTCATTATTTATAGTAGAAGGATACCAATCAAAGTAAGACTTACTTTTTGTTTGCCCGAAATCATAACGAACACCTGCTAAAACATGTAAATCGGAATGTATTTCGAATTGATCAAAAGCAAAAGCACCAGCACTAAATCGGTTATATGCTGGTATTAAAAATCCCCATCCACTAATGTTATTGTCCTGATATTCTACTTGCACACCAGCAACAAGATTATGCTTATCATTGGGTTTAAAAGCATCTTTTATATTTAATGAAAAGGTGGTTTTATCAAACCCGCGTTCCTTAGTATTTGGAGGTGTTGGCATATAACCATGAGGTGTAGGTTCTGCATGTTCTTCTCTTAAGTTATTTTGAAAGCCTAAATCGACTTGAATGGTATGATTATCTAATGCAATGCTAGTGTTATTGGTAATCTTAAAATGATTCACTTTATGATAAGGAAGATCGATATCTCGATTAGAATGATCATAATCGATGCTAGATGTTCTCACTTCTAAACCATGCGCATTGGCAAAAAAACCATTTTTAGCATGTACATTACTAATGGTAGTTTCTGAGGTAATTTCATCTGAAACATAACCTATACCTATACTTGCGTTGGCTTCTTTCCCTGCAGTATTACGTAAATTATTTTCATGTAACTCGAAGATGTAGTTTTCATAATTAATCTTGTTCGTCGGCACTTTATAATCTCCATAATCTCTATAGGTTAATCGAGCTCTATAGAACCAATTATGCTTTCTAGCTTCTATTCCTGCTGAAATCCCTAATAAATCATTATTACTTTCTCCAAGAAGATTTACTTCTCCATGAAACGAATGCATCAAAGGAATAGGATTTTGCTGAATATCGACAACACCAGCAATGGCATCTGAACCATAAACTAAAGAAGCAGGTCCTTTTACAATCTGAATATTTTCAATACCATATTGATCTATTTCCAAACCATGGTCATTTCCCCATTGTTGTGCTTCGTGCTTTATACCATTTTGAACCACAACGACTCTATTAAAACCTAAACCTCTAATCACTGGTTTAGATTGCCCAGACCCTATTTTAATAGTACTTACTCCAGGGATTTTGCTCAAAGTTTGCATCAAACTATTCTCCCGATTGTTTGCAAGAAATTCCTTAGTTACAAGTTGAGAAACTATAGGAGTTTCTTTAGCGACTCTTTTTTTAGAGTTTCCATTAATATTTATTTCGTCAAGGTTGGTAATAGCATCCTCTAAAAAAACGAAAAGCTCTTCCATATCAGGTTCCACCTTAACACTAATTGTTTTTGGCGCGTAGCTTAGATGAGATAATGTGAAGGTGTATGTACCTTCGGGAACATTCTTTATGGTAAATGATCCTGTTGTAGATGAAATAGCATATAGACTTTTGCCAATAATATTGGCTCCTTCAATTGGTTGTAAGGTATTAACACTTGCCACAAATCCTTTTATTGAAAAAGAATCCTGCGCAAATACTACAGAGCTAAGACTAAAACATAGCCATAGACTCAGTATTTTGTATAACATAGTGAGATACTATAAGATTTTAATACTTGTTCTTAAGAGCGAACTTTAACAAATCCTATACGAGTTTATATTATATAAAAACACTTATTATATCTATTCAAATATTTTTTGGTTATTAATATTTGAAATTATAATGAAATGGTTTGAAGCTCTTAGTTATATAAAAAAGCTTATTCTAAAGAAATAAAAATGTATAGGTAAACTTATAGCGAAAAAGGCGGAGGTCTTGAAAATAAATTACTAGAAGCAATAGTATTTCCTGTTATAAAACGATATTGTTTTATAATACTTCTATCAACAGCAAATGCCGTGTTTTCCATTGAAAAATCCTGTGAATCTGTTATTAATACAGGAGTTAAATTTTGAATAGTAGCGTTATCACAAATAGTGCAATGTATCGCATGGTCTTTATCATGATCATCATGGGTTAATGCATGAAGCCCTATCATTTTCATCGAGAGAAAAAGAATAAGGAACAAAAAAGTGATACTATTTTTTATTTTACTAACTTTCATTGCATAAAAACAAATGAATAATCATGTATTCATTTAATTTGCAAATATAATACATAATCACAATATTGCAAGTCTGTCGCAATAATTTATTGCAAATAAATCGCATTAACAATGAAACGAAGAAATACCCCTACAAAAGAAGCTATTTTAAAGGTCTTAGGAGCCGAAGGAAAAGCAATGAGTCAAGACGAAATTGCGAATAACATTTCTATGGAAATAAACAGAGCTACGATTTATCGTGTTTTAAATCGTTTTTGTGCCGATGGTATTTTACATAAAGTTGTTGCCGAAGACAGTAAGCAATACTTTGCTTTACATAAAGAGCAAGATCAAAAAAAAGGAACACATCAACATTTACATTTTAAATGTAATATATGTGAAACATTAGAATGCCTTCCAAATGAAGTTAATTTTTCTATTCCTAAAGGTTATCACTTAGAAAATGTTAATTGCGTTTTAACTGGAACATGTAAGAATTGTTCTTTGGCCGCGAAAACAAAGTAAGGATAGAAAAATAAGAGAAAATATTAATTCTTTATAAATTGAAAATATAACCCAAATAGATGTATTTCTATTTGTTTTTTTTATTGCCTTAATTTTATTTCTGAAAGCGCTCAAATTATAAATTTATCTTAAATAAATTATTACAGACATCTAAACTAAAGCTTGCCACGTAAATCTATTTTAAGCCAACCCTTCAAAATAGATTTATGACAAAAAACACAAGTAATCCCCAACCAAGCCCAAAAAAAAACAACTCCAAAATTTCTTTTTTTTTTCGAAGTAATAGAAAACTAGAAAACCCTCAAAATAGAATTGTGCTCATAAGCACCTTTTTACTAATCTCCATAGGTGTATACTTCTTCTCTGTTTTTCATAATGATTTTGAAAATTTTAATAGCTCCAAAATGGGGTCGACATTAGGCTATACTTTTATAATAATTGCAAGCACACTCTTTGCTTTTAAAGTGTTATTCTTTATCTATACCGCATATAATTATCTTAAATATAAACCCATTGCATCGGTTACCGATAACGATTTACCTACATGCACCATTATTGTACCTGCATATAACGAAGGAAAACAAGTTTGGGATACCTTAATGAGTCTAGCAAAAAGTAATTATCCAAAACATAAAATTCAGATTATATCTATAGATGATGGTAGTAAGGATGACACTTGGGATTGGATGCTGGATGCAAAAGACAAATTAGGAGATCGTTTAGAAATCTATCAACAACCAGAAAATCAAGGAAAACGTCACGCGCTTTATCGTGGTTTTAATTTAAGTACTGGAGATGTTTATGTAACCGTAGATAGCGATTCTATTGTTACCGAAGACACGCTAAGAAATCTAGTTAGTCCGTTTATTAATAACGAGCAATGTGGTGCAGTTGCAGGAAACATCCGTGTTTTAAACAATAAAAAAGAAATGCTTCCAAAAATGTTGGATGTTAGTTTTGTAATGAGTTTTGAATTTGTGCGTTCGGCAGAAAGTAATTTGAATTCGGTATTATGTACTCCTGGAGCTTTAGCTGCGTATAGAAGTACTGCCGTATTTAAATGCTTACCAGATTGGATAAATCAAACCTTTATGGGGGAAGCTTCGGATATTGGTGAAGATCGCGCCATGACCAATATGATTTTAAAACAAGGAAAACATGTGTTGTTTCAAAAGAACGCGGTTGCTTACACCAATGTTCCTGAAGAATATTTAGGCTTATATAAAATGTTTATCCGTTGGGGAAGAAGCAATGTTCGTGAGAATTTGGAGATGGCTAAATATGTATTCACTAATTTTAGACAAGGAAAAAAACTAGGAACTCGATTATTATTTATTAGTCATTTTTCTAGACTATTAATGAGCTATCCACTATTAATTTTTATGCTGTTTTTTATTTTAATACATCCGCTATTGTTTGTCGGATCTACTTTGGTGAGTATTTTAATTCTATCGACTTTTTCCTTATTATTTTTCACCAACAAATACAAAACTACACAAGGTTTTTGGGCATATACTTATAGTATTCTATACACTTTTGGTTTGTTTTGGATTACACCTTATGCCATAGCTACAGCGAATAAAAGAGGTTGGCTAACACGTTAATTTATTAAATGATATATGATAAGCCATAAGAGTACCCGCGTTAAGGATTGCAGCGGCATCCTTTTTTTACTAAATAGATGCCGTATCATAGTACTGAATAAATTAAAAAAAAAAGATATAGCGGAAAGCCTGACTTTTTGATATTCTGTAATGCTTTAAAAACAAGATAGATAGAAACAAAAAGTAACGCCAAAAAAAATAAAACAAAACTTCTTGTAACATTTATTGCTATTCCTGCGTATAAGTATATAGAACGTTTTATTCACACTTAATTTTACACGAGACATTAGATGAGACAACTTAAAATTACCAAGCAGGTTACCAATAGAGAAACCGCATCATTAGACAAATATTTACAAGAAATTGGAAAAGTTGACTTAATTACAGCAGACGAAGAAGTAGAATTAGCACAACGTATTAAAGCAGGAGATCAAGTTGCTTTAGAGAAGTTGACAAAAGCTAACTTACGTTTCGTTGTATCTGTAGCGAAGCAATACCAAAATCAAGGTTTAACTTTACCAGATTTAATTAATGAAGGTAACTTAGGTTTAATTAAAGCGGCACAACGTTTTGATGAAACGCGTGGTTTTAAATTTATCTCTTATGCCGTTTGGTGGATTAGACAATCTATTTTACAAGCATTAGCAGAACAATCTAGAATTGTACGTTTACCTTTAAATAAAATTGGTTCTATTAATAAGATTAATAAAACGTTTGCATTTTTAGAACAAGCACATGAAAGACCACCAAGTGCAGAAGAAATCGCTAAAGAATTAGACATGACGATTAACGATGTTAAGGAGTCTATGAAAAATTCTGGTCGTCACGTAAGTATGGATGCACCTTTAGTAGAAGGTGAAGACTCTAACTTATATGATGTATTAAACTCTGGTGAGTCTCCAAACCCAGATCGTGATTTATTACATGAATCTTTACGTACCGAAATTGAGCGTGCACTAGAAACATTAACACCTCGTGAAGCAGATGTTATTCGTTTGTACTTTGGTTTAGGAAACCAACACCCAATGACTTTAGAAGAAATTGGTGAAACGTTTGATTTAACTCGTGAGCGTGTAAGACAAATTAAAGAAAAAGCTATTCGTAGATTAAAACACACGTCTAGAAGTAAAATATTAAAAACATATTTAGGTTAGTAATTTATAATAATTACGACTAAATTACCCCAACAAACAGTTACACATAACTGTTCGTTTTTTGATTGATGAAAGAACCCAGAGCTGATTACTCTGGGTTCACTCATTTTAAGTAGTACCTACTTTCTCTTTATCCTTCGAAGAATTTTTATCTTTCCTTTGGGAAGCTACTTCAAAAAGACTTTTCTATATTTGTGCAAACACAACAAAAACTAAAAATGGCTACAAAATTAATTGCTCCTTCTATGCTTGCCGCAGATTTTGGCAACTTACAACGCGATACAGAAATGGTTAATAATAGTGATGCCGATTGGTTTCATATTGATGTAATGGATGGTCATTTTGTGCCAAACATCTCTTACGGAATGCCTGTAATTGCAGCTATTAAAAAGCATGCTACAAAGCCATTAGATGTACATTTAATGATTGAAAAGCCAGAACGTTATATTGAAGAATTTGCAAAAGTAGGTGCTGATATTATTACCGTGCACCATGAATCTACAGTGCATTTACATAGAACACTAACACAAATTGAAGATGCTGGCTGTAAAGCTGGTGTGGTTTTAAACTTAACAACTCCGGTTTCTGTTTTAGAAGATATTTTACCAAAATGTTATATGGTATTACTAATGTCTATTAATCCTGGTTTTGGCGGACAAAAATTTGAAGAGATCACCTATCAAAAAGTGAGAAAACTTCGTAAAATGATTGACGAGCAAGGTTTAGACACCAGAATTGAAATTGATGGTGGTGTTACCGATAAAAATATTGAAAAGCTTGTAGAAGCTGGAGCAGATGTTTTTGTTGCTGGAAGTCACGTTTTTAAGAGCGCGGACCAAACAGGTACTATTGCTAACTTAAAGAAACTTGCTAATTCATAAAAAAAGCTCCAAAAGGAGCTTTTTTTATTATAAGTTAAATCGAAAGATCACCAACTTTTATGGAGTCTATTTAAAAATAAATTGCTTAGTAATTGAATTATTTCCTACACTAAACTGCATTAAATATAATCCAGGTTTTAAATGGCCCAGATTTAATTCTTGCATTTCTATATTAGCATTAAATTTATAAGAAACAACAACTTGACCTAACAGATTAATCACTTTTAATTCTTCTGCTTTACCTTTTTTAAAATAAACTTTACCAGAACTTGGATTTGGATATATTTTAATTGCATTAGCTTCAAAATCTTCTATGTTAAGTGTATCGCAATAGGCATCTAAACCTTCATCGGTAATGCTCCAGCCAAAAGCACTTATCATGTTGCTACGCGCATCTTCGCCTTTACAATATTTACTAAAACCACCATCAAATTCCACATTATTTTGTAATGTTAATTGATTCCATCCATGAAGCAAAGCATCGTAATTATCAATAGAAAGGGTAGCGCCACTAAACATTAAGTACATTTCTGTAACATTGCTTACATTCCAGGAGCCTAAATCCTGATCAAAAGATATTGCATCATAAAACATAAGTCCCATTTGTGTGACGTTGCTAACATCCCAAGTAGATAAAGCCTGATTAAAAGATGTTGCTCCACGAAACATAAGCCTCATTTGGGTTACATTACCCACATTCCAAGTGGATAAATTTTGATTAAAAGATGAAGCATCATGAAACATCCAATTCATATCAGACACATTACTTACATCCCAATTGGATACATCCTTATTAAAGGATGTTGCCTCATGAAACATTAAGCTCATACTTATTACATTACTTACATCCCAAGTAGATATGTCTCCATTAAATGAGGATGCATAATTAAACATAGAACTCATATGAACAACACTACTCACATCCCAAGCAGACAAATCCTGATTGAAAGCTGTAGCTTGTTGAAACATAGATCCTATTATAGTAACATTACTTACATCCCAAGAAGATAAATCCTGGTTAAAAGTTGAAGCACCCCCGAACATATTTGCCATAGATGTAACATTACTTACATCCCAAGAGGATAAATCCTGGTTAAAAGTTGAAGCTCCCCCGAACATATTTGCCATAGATGTAACATTACTCACATCCCAAGAGGATATATCCTGGTTGAAAACACTTGCTCTAGCAAACATGTAACTCGTACTAGTTACATTTGATAAATCTGGAGCATCAGTAGCATTAATAACAAGATTAGAACAGCCATCAAAAGCATGTGACATGGTTTCCCATTCGTTATTACCCCATTGTTCTACTGAAAGTAATTTTTTACTATCACCACATGAATAAAAAGCTATTCTTGAAAGATTACCTCGAATTGCTACTGTAAAAGTTCCTTCTACACCATAATCATGAATTATTGCTCCAGTAACTCCGAAGTCATCAAAAACGCCGTCATTCTCCCAGTCTACATCATAATTATTTCCGACACCTAAAATAGGAATTCTTATAGATGTTACATCTGATGTGCCAGGATTGTTGGTTTTCCAAGTAGTAATGAAATAGTTTTGTGATTGACTATAAAGAAATATAGGAAAAAGGAAAAACATAAAAAAAGAGAGTTTTGATTCCATAATATAATTTTTAAAAAATTGATTTCTAAATAAACATTAGGGAGAACTACTTTGCTATATTAAAATGTAATTTACTACAATATAATAAATTAGCCTAACCTAAAGTTGCGTTTTTATTTTTTAAAACTTGCAAATTGACACTATAATGTTTTATAATAGTAAGGTTGATTAAGATTCATCATCATGAAATGAATAAGCCTATTACCTTGGCTTTGGCGCACAAAAATTTGAAGAGATCACCTATCAAAAAGTGAGAAAGCTTAGAAAAATGATAGACGAGCAAGGTTTAGATACTAGAATTGATAGTGGTGTTACCGATAAAAACATTGAAAAGCTAGTAGAAGCTGGAGCAGATGTTTTTGTTGCTGGAAGTCATGTTTTTAAGAGCGCAGATCAAACTGGTACTATTGCAAACTTAAAGAAACTTGCTAATGCTTAATAACCAGGGAAGTTAAAGTTTAGCATTTGTTTTACTTTGTCATAAATTTTGGGAAACTCTGATCGAAACTCGCTTGGGGTTTCTATGAAATTTTCTACTAAAACAGAAACAAACTCAAACTGGTTTTCAAAAGCATAGTCTCTAAAATAACCGGAAGTCGTCAGTTTTTGTTTTAACACCTCGCTAGTTTCTACTAACCGAGTGAGCTCTTGAAAAGAATCTAAAAAAATTGCCGCACTAGTGCTGTAACTTTGCGATTTCAAAAACGAAAAGTGCATGGCATGAATACATTCATGCACTCCTAAATTCATATTATCATCTTCAATATTATACCCTTTTACAAAATCTTCCCAAGAAAAAACTAAAGCATTGTACCTCATATTAAATTCTCCTTTATGCATGCTTTTATTCATTGTAGAATAATATGCTTTATCATAAATTATCACTTTATCTATACATTCAATTTTATAATCTCTATAACCAAAAGTAAGTTTTGCAGCTGTAGCAGAAATTAATACTTGCATGCTAGTGGTTACTTTGGATTCTTTTCCAATAAATTCCCAGTTTTTTAAATAGTAACTAAGTCGGTGCTCGAAGTTCTTTTTTTCGGAAAGGCTTAATCGTTTATAAAAATCAAATTCTTGTTTTAAAATAGATTTATGCGCGATAGGAAGTTGATTCCTTTTCAAGTAAACATGTGTGAAAAATTGTTTCTTTTTAAAAAACGTAACTCGTACCTTTTCTAAAAAAGTAAAAGTACCGCGAACAGTCATAATTATAGTTAATATAACTGTAAACACAATTAATGTAACTGTTAGTATTATAATTAGTAATGGTGGGGTTTCATAATCTGTTTGATGGAGTAAAAGGGCTATAATCATAAAGTTTTAGTAGGCTTGCTTTATCTAATGTATGGAAACTATTTAATACTCCCAATTTACACGTAATGGTTTTAGCATCCAAGGTAATTTTATTACCGAAAAGTTAAAAGGAGATCTCTCAATTAAAAGATCGTAGGCTCTTTTTTCGACAGTTAATTCCAAATAGTCTTCCTCTTCTTTCAGTATTCCGTCCCTAATAAGCCAATTGTCTCTAAAACCGTCAATTGAAGTTTCTCCTATTGCTGGCCAATAATTTATTGCAGCTCCAATCAACCCATCCATAAGTTTTTTTTGATCCTCTGAAATTTCGATTGCATCTTGAATGGGAGCAGTAATTGGAATACCACAAAGCACTTTATTTAATACTAAATATTGTGCTTCAGTTCGCTCCATTCCTGATGCTAGATACTGCAGAAAATGAACTGCTTGTAATTGAAATTCTTCATTTTTAAAATTATGATTTTCCGTAAGACCAAGTCTTTCAAAAAGTAGTGAGAAGTAGGCATTTAATAGTACCATCCCAGCATTTTTAATTATAACACCCTCGTTTAAAATCATATTATTATTCTTTTTAATAGGTTTTTATTATATACTTGAGCAAATAATTTACGTAGCATTAAAAGTAGCTTTATGAACCAATACAGGACTTTTTCCTCCGGAATAATCTATTATAGAGCAATACCTTGTTTGCTTTAATAAAGCTTTCCATCTTAAGAGATTTGGGTCATGATATGCTTTATTTACTTTTCTACCAGTTAATAATAACACTAAATTTTTATCAAATAATTGCTGTTCTAAAAAAAAGCTAGTCATTGCACGATAAAAATTTAGGTTTATCATCTCACCATTTTGTTCCTTTTCATCTAAATAAGCTTTAAAAGTAGCATTAAAACAATCATGAAACCGTTCCAAAACCACTGGATATTCTATACTCTTCTCCACATACAAAATCATATTAGATTCCATTATAAGATAGCCATGAATTTTAAGTTTATGAATATCAATAGCTTTATTCAAAGAATCTGCAATCATTATTTTACGAATTTTATTTGTAATATGATGATTGCCAATTCTTATAAACCAATTTAAATAATTGTCTTTTAGTCCCATCTATAATTACTTTAGACTTTTCCATAATGTTGTAACTAAATACTATTTAAGGTTTTATTTTCTTTTTTGAACTCCTTTTCTATTCCTTCTAGTAATTCCTTTTTTGTGACTATGTTACTATTTCTATTAGCTGCTTTTAGTGCACCAAATCTTAGCACATTAGTAATACTACCACCAGATAGTTCGTAATTTTCTGCAATTTCCTCTAAGTCAACATCTGGTGACAACTTACAACCACTAGAAAACGCGTTGTTCCATAATTTTTGGCGAGATGCTACACTTGGCATATGAAACGGAATAATAGATTGAAATCGTCTTGTAAAAGCCTCGTCTATATTCCCTTTTAGATTAGAAGAAAGTATCACTACTCCAGGATGGTTTTCTATTCGCTGTAACAAATAAGACACTTCTTGATTGGCATACCTGTCATGCGCGTCTTTAACGTTAGTACGTTTACCAAACAACGCATCTGCTTCATCAAAAAAGAGAATCCAACCTTTATCTTCTGCAAGACCAAATACTTTTTCGATGTTTTTTTCTGTTTCCCCAATATATTTAGAAACAACCAGGGATAAATCTACCCGATACACATCTCTATTAGAAGTTTTACCAAGTAAGGATGCCGTTAGTGTTTTTCCTGTTCCAGGAGCTCCATAAAAAAGCGCACGATATCCTGGTTTTAAATATCGATTAAGGTTCCAGTCTTCAAGTAACGTTTGGCTGTGTTTTAACCAAGT
>Ga0209344_10004506_pt1 | contig 12769 bp, 11 predicted proteins | sample Cruoilmetagenom6_FD_187293 | JGI IMG/M metagenome (GOLD analysis project Ga0209344, IMG submission 187293) | Oil polluted marine microbial communities from Coal Oil Point, Santa Barbara, California, USA - Santa Barbara Oil Seep Sample 6 (SPAdes)... | ecosystem: Environmental > Aquatic > Marine...
GGATATGTATGATAATCCGGTTACCGGCTTTGTCGCTGGTTTCCTTGGCAGCCCACCTATCGCGTTTTTAAGCGGACAAGTTCAGGACGGCAATTTTGTTGAGCCAAGCACAAACACGAAAATCCCCCTGAACGGGAGCGCCGCTGGTTCGCATAATGGCCGCAAGGTGCGCGTCGGTGTACGCCCGGAGTATTTCCAACCGGGCGAAGGCACCACGATTGGCGGCAAGGTTTCGTTCATTGAATCCCAGGGCCGTGAAACGCTCTATAATGTCACACTTCCCGATGGTAACATCCTAAGATCAATTCAGGGCGAAGGAGCAAAGTCCAAAATTGGTGACGACGTTGAATGGGGCATCAATGCGCCAAAGATTTTGGTGTTTGGTGAAGATGGTGTGCGCATTTGACATTAACTAAGGACTGGCTGCAAAAATTCGGATGGCCTGAAACCTTGCTAACAGGACATCCGCTTGCAATCGCCCACCGGGGCGCTTGCGATTATGCGCCTGAAAACACATTGAAATCGTTCCAGATCGCCGCCGATCTGTGTTCCGAAATGTGGGAGCTAGACATCCGGCTTTCGGCGGACGGCGTCTGTGTGGTTGCACATGACGACAACTTGACCCGCGTTGCCAGGCGTGGGCTGCGTGTGTCAGAAACCAACTGGGAGGAAATATCATCCCTGAGACTGGCGGAAGACCAACACATCCCGCGATTGGAAGAGATTATAGAGTTAGCCAAGAAAACTGGTTGCGGGCTGTACATTGAAATCAAATCCGAAGGTGCCGGGCCGCTGGCATGGGCGCTGTTGAAGAAAGCAGGGTTTCGGTTTGCTGCTTTAGCTTCATTCAACCCCGTCTGGATCAAAGAACTCCGCGACGCTGGCTGCGATTATCCATTGGGCATTCTGGTTCCAACGGGTGCCGATCCGTTTAACTATTTGTGGGGTGTACAGGTCGACATCGTCCACCCTTGCTGGCGCGACGCCTCTGAAAGCCCCGATGATCTACTGACCGACGACCTAATGCAGAAATTTGCCGAGCACGGCCATCAAATCGTGATCTGGCACGAAGACCGCGCAGCCGTGCTGGACGCGCTTTGGAACACGGGCATTATGGGCATTTGTTCCAACCGCCCAGAGTTGTTGAAGCCTTATCGCCCTGATCCGACCCACTCGATTGACATTGTTTGCCACCGTGGAGCCAATAACCTGGCCCCGGAAAATACACTGGAAGCAGCACGGATATGCCTTGATCAGCGGTTCCAGTTTGTCGAGCTGGACGTACGCACTACGTCAGACGGCGAACTGGTGGTGATCCATGACGCGGACTTGACACGCACCAGCAGCGATAGCGGATTGGTGATTGACCAAAGCTTGGAAAGCATCAAATCGCTGGATGCAGGCGGCTGGTATCGTGAAGGTTCCGCCGGCTACCGGGTGCCGACATTGGGCCAGATGTTATCCCTAGTGCGGGGTAACGGCGGTCTATATATCGAAATCAAACACGCCGATCCTGCCACATTGCTAGATCTTGTTAACCAACACAACATGCTGCAGCGGTGCTTTTTCTGGGGGTTTGACACGGCGGCCCTCTGCGAACTCCGCGTCCTGTCGCCCGACGCTATTCTGATGGCCCCACGCTGGATGTATTCATCTGTCAAAGAGGCCGCCGAAGCTTACGGTGCGCAAATCGTTGAATTTGACGCCGTTAAAGATGACCTGAACGAGGTTTCGCTTTGCCCCGATCTAGGCCTGAGATCCATGATCTACAGCCAGTCCGACGACTGGGATGCATTGGGATCATATTTAGCGCTAGAACCTGATCTGATTAATCTTGACCGGCCAGACCGGTTCAAAATTTTGGCGTCCTACCCAGCAGTCCGCAATCATTTCAAAACCATGCAGCGCCGGTGCCAACATGGCGGATGACGTGCAAAAAATTACTAGGGCAACGTCTTTTGATGTAGCGCGCGAAGCGGGTGTCTCGCGTTCCGCCGTATCGCGCGCATTCACCCCCGGCACCAGCATATCGCAGGATACTCGCGAAAAGGTTCTAAAGGCCGCGTCGGAACTTGGCTATCGTGTTAATCTGGTGGCCCGTGGGCTGAACAAACAGCGCACCGATTTGGTGGGTATGATTGCATCGCGGATGAGTAATCCGTACCGTTCGGAACAGATCGATGCCCTTGCCAAACGGCTGGTGAAAGAAGGCTTTCGGCCAATGCTGTTTTGTATTGACGAAGGCATGGACGAAGAACAACTGCTGTCGATCCTGCTCAATTATCAGGTCTCAGGCGTTGTTATTACCTCTGATGCCCCACCAGAGGAGATTTGCGCCGAATGCGCCCGTATGCAGGTGCCGTTAGCCCTCGTGGATCGGATTGACGACCTCCCGTTTGTAGACCGCATCAATGGTGACAATGTCAAAGGTGGTCGCATGGTTGCAGACGCCCTGATCGATGCCGGGAGAACGAAACTGGTGGCAGTCCAGCAGCATGTGACCGGTTATTCCGGTAAAGCCCGTACCGCTGCATTTTTAGAACGCGCCAAGCAGAATAACATTCCTGCAAGTATACTGTATGTCGACGAAAGCGAATACGAAGGTGGCGCCGCTGCCGCCGCTGATATTATCAAACAGATTGACCAGAACCTTGGTGTATTCTGCCCCTCAGACAACGTGGCGCTTGGCCTTTTGGATGCGCTGAGAAACAAGCATGGCATTCGCGTACCCGAGCAACTCAGCCTGATTGGCTACGATGACATCCCACAGGCCAGCTGGGCCTTCGCTGACCTGACCACTGTAAAACAATCGGTTGAGGAGTTCGCCAAAGTCACGGTGGATCTGTTGAAAGAACGGATCAAAAATCCCGATGCCGATCCAAAGAACGAAATTGTGGATGTGAAACTGATATCGCGGGGGACGGTGTAGCTATGGGCGGGTCAACGGAAAGAGAGTTTGAGGAACGCTATGAATTTGCCCGTACACTTGCCCGCCAAGTCGGCCTTGAAGCAGTGCATTATTGGAACGAAAATGGCCCGCAGGGTCTCGGAACCCAAACCAAAGGTTTGCAAGACTTTGTGACTGTCGCCGACAAAGCTGCCGAAGACACTATTCGCTCAGAACTGGCTCGCATGTTTCCGGGTGACGGATTTGTTGGCGAAGAAACCGGCGGCACCCCCGGATCTGCCGGATACTGGGTGGTTGACCCGATTGACGGCACCGCCAATTACACGCGCGGGCTGCGGCATTGGGGCGTTTCGATTGCCTATGTCGAGGATGGCAAAACCCAGCTTGGCATATTGCACGATTCGCCAACAGATCGGCTGTACCATGCGCGTCTTGGACACGGCGCGTTTCGCAACGACCAGCCAATCATAGTTGCCCCAACCACCGGCCCACATGCCGCCATGGGAATTCTGGGCGCATCGCGTCGAATACCGATTGAAAACTATCTGAACCAGATCAAATCACTTTATGACGCAGGCATTGAACACCGGAAAATCGGTTCAGCGGCCATCGGCATTGTACGGGTCGCCGAAGGCGTCGCTGATTTCTACTATGAAGGCCACCTAAACTGCTGGGACGCACTTGCCGCCGTCCTTATTGCGGAAGAGGCCGGGGGCATATCCCATGTGCCGCCAATGGATGAATTTATTACCAATGGCGGTGAGGTTTTCTGCACTACTCCCGCCCTAAATAATATCGTGTTCGATCTTCTATCAGCCAATCAAAGCGTCCCGTCATGACCAACCCCCTTGCGGCAGACTGGGCCCGTGTAACCGGACCGGAAGGTCTGGAAATACTGCGCTGTTTTCTGGCTGGCGATAGCGATGCAGCTGAACCAATGACCACCATCATAAATGCCGCACTAGCCGGGTACTACGACGCAGATTACGCTGGAAGCGTTGATCCGGAAAAAATACATGTTACCACCTCCTGTCATCTGATGGTGCTGGCCCTACTCCATCGCCTGAAAGGGTTAAACTCAGCACAATTCTACAAAGATGACCCGCTGCGATATGTGCGGACGAACTGCCTGATCCAACGAATGCTTGGGTTTGAACGCCTGACTTTGGGCTGGCCGGTTTATGGGTTTGGTGCAGAGATGCTAGGACAGACCATGATCTACCCGGATGATCAGGCGCCAGGATCCGATCCGGGTGTGCCTTTGCTGAACACGGACAACTGGCGGGAAATGCCGGTATATGATGCTAACCACCCGGTGGCGCGCGCAATCTGCGAAAACCTGCAACACATGGCGCGACTTTCAGGCATCCAACCCGTCGCCCACATGCCAGCCCCTTACTCTCTGGCGGCTGAAATCCTTGGGCAAGAACCTCTTATAGGGGCGCTTGCGCTTGACCCGGAGTTCGTATGTGAATTTCTTGACCTGATCGTAACACGCATACTAACACCATGGTGCGCCGATCTGGTTGCCAATGTACGCGATGTCTGGTTGGAATTTTCTGACGCCAGTGGCTCCCCGATGTTTGTCGGGCCGCAAAATTTCCTGAAATTTGCTGTCGACCCGGTACGTCGGCTAATTGACGAAAACCCATGGGGTGAGCGGGTTTTCGTTGCCAACTATCGCGGTGACTTGCCTTCAGGTGCCCCAACCCGAGGGCGCAGGACCAAACGTGCGGCACAGGCCTCAAACATCTCATTTGACAGCCTACTTCAGGCAAAAAAACTGTGCTGCCCACAATTCTTGATGCGACTGGAAGCAGACGCTGCACCGCTCGCAGACTATGTAGAGGCAGCCACTAATCTGGGCATGTCGTTATACCTTGGCTTAGGTGCAGTCCGGCTTGATCGAAATTCAGTTGTTGATCTGGAGGCAGTGAAATCGGAGCTGTCACAGGTAGCAAGTGATCGAGCGCAAACAATTGTACAGGTGTCGGTTGCTTTAAGCGCCATGGGGCGTAAAAGGGCAGATTTATACTGGCCCGGTGATATTTACATCGAAGACACGAACGCAGAAACAAGCGTTGAATTGATCCAAGCTGTTCTGGCTGGCGTCGGCAAAGGTCAATGACAACAAAGAGTTGTAAGTGTTAATGGTGGGTTGAAATCTGTGTAACGAACGCGCTCGGTTGGGTATATAGCCGTCAAGTTTCCTCTTCCATTCGATATTGTCTGCATTGTCCAGACACATCATTCTTCCGTTTTGCAACCAAGTAAAATCGGGAAATTAATCGGTTGGGAATGTCCGGCCTTATGTATCAAACGCACCAAAGCGGGTATGCTGAAATGACTCCCGCAAAAGTTGCGTTTGATACATAAGGCCGGACTTTGCCGCTGTTCGCCGCGGATTGACCATTGGCTGCTTTTGACGCGACAAGAAGTTCAGAGCGGCGCCCATTCGGTCGCTAGCCTGATTGTTTCTCTATTTCGCCCGCCGCCTCCTTAGGAGCGCCATCGAGGTTCAACAACGACAGAATGTCCCCGCAGTTGCTGACCTGACCATTGCAGCAATCCGACAAGAGAAATGCGATCAGTTCATTCACAGCCGAGAGGTTGGCCGCGTAGTGAATTTCGCGTTGATGGCGCGTGGCTGTCAGGATACCGGAGCGTTTGAGAATCGACAGATGACCCGACAGCGTCGAAGCAACCACATCCAAACGCCGTGCGATTTCAAGCGCAGGCAGGCCTGCGGGCCCGACCTGAACCAGCAACCGAAAAACAGAGATACGTGTGGGCTGCGCGAGGGTTGCAAAGACATCAATAGCTGCATTTTGTTCCATAATTCGTTAATGCCCGAAATATCGAATGTTGACAAGATAGAGCTTCAAGAGTAGCCATGAAAATAATTCGGCAATCACCGAAATGAGTAGCGGCAGGACCACGCGCGTGACCGGAACATTGATCTCAACAGAAGTAGACTATGAGGCCCCAGGCAAACTGTCGGGCTATCTGCGCGTGCCGCATTCGGTGCACCGCTCGGCCTATGGCTGGCTACCGGTACCCATCACGGTGATCCGCAATGGTGACGGGCCGACGCTGGTGATGACGGGCGGCACCCACGGAGATGAGTTTGAAGGCCAGATTGCCATTTCGCGGTTGGCGCAAGCAATCGAGCCTGAGCAGATCCGTGGCCGTATTATATTGCTGCCGATGCTCAACTTTCCCGCAGCACAGACGGGCCAACGCACCTCACCGATTGATGATGGCAACCTCAACAGGCTCTTTCCCGGTGATCCGAAAGGTACCCCAAGCGAAATGATCGCGCATTACTACGAAGAGGTCGTGATGCCGCTGGCAGACTACGCCGTTGACCTGCATTCAGGCGGCAGCTCGTTGTTTTATCCCGCCACGTTGCTGCGCGGTATGGGTCATGGCCCGAAAGAGGCAGCGGCGCTGGAACAGATGCAAGAGGCACTAGATCTACCCTACGCATGGGTATTCACCTCGGGCGGCGGGCGCGAAAGCACCGCTCGCACTGCCATGGGTGCGGCCAACCGCAAGGGCGTGGTGAATGTCATGACCGAGCTTGGCGGCGCAGGCGTGGTCACACCAGACATCCTGAAGCGCACAGAGCGCGGGTTGCGCCGTTTGATGCATAGTCTGGGGATGCTGCCCGGTTATACGCCCGATGCCGCTGACGGAACCCGCGAGCTTAATGCATGCGGTTCAGTCTATGCCTATGACCTGGGAGTGTTCGAACCGTTTAAAACCATCGGTGATGAGGTTTTCGAGGGCGAGATTGTCGGGCTGATACACCACCCCGACACACCGCAAAAAGCACCGGATGAGGTAACGTCGCCTTTTGGCGGTATCGTTCTCTGCCAGCGCGCTATGGCCCCCGTGGCGCGTGGCGACGCAGTCTATCAGATTGCCGCGGACGCCGAAGCAGATCGAAGCGACGCATGAGCAGGCAACCTGTTTCCCTTGAGGACATCCACCGTGCCGCAACCTTGCTGGGCGGCGTTGTGCACAGAACTCCTGTTTTGGAGAATCTTGAGGTGAACGCGCTTTTGGGCGGTCGGCTCTTGCTCAAAGCCGAGAACTTCCAGCGCACCGGCGCTTTCAAAATTCGCGGGGCTTATCACCGCATTTCTCAGATGAGTGCTGCTGAGCGTGCCCTTGGCACCGTAACGTACTCGTCAGGCAACCATGCGCTTGGCGTTGCGCGGGCGGCGCAGCTTTTGGGCTCGTCGGCCATCATCGTCATGCCCAGCGACGTGCCCGAGACCAAGATGCAGGCCGTAAGCGCGCTTGGGGCCGAGATCGTCACATTCGAGCGGGACCACGAAGACAGCGCCGAGATTGTCGCTTCAATAGAAGGCAAGACGGGGCGCATCGAAGTGCCGCCGAGTGCTCACGCACAGGTTTTGGCAGGGGCAGGAACGGCAGCTTTGGAGCTCCTGGAGGATGCAGGTCTGATCGACACTGTTCTGGTGCCTTGTGGCGGTGGCGGACTTACAGCGGCAACAGCTGTGGTGATGGCCGAAGCTTCACCGCAAACGCAAGTTTTTGCCGCTGAACCCGAACTTTTCAACGACACGCAGCGTTCACTCATAGCGGGTGAGCGGGTTCCCAACCCCAAGGGTCAACGCACCATTTGCGATGCGATCATGACACCCATCCCCAACGCAGTGACGTTCCCGACCAACCACGCGCTTTTGGCAGGCGGCGTGACAGCCAGAGACGCTGAGGTGCGCGCGGCCATGCGCTTTGCATATGAGCACTTCAAGATCGTGACCGAACCCGGTGCCGTGGTTGGCCTTGCCGCAATCCTGAACGGGCGGGTGGAAATCAAGGGCAGGACAATCGCGTCGGTGATTACAGGTGGGAACATTGCGCCTGCACGTTTCGCAGCACTTTTAGAGGCAACACATGACACTTGACCGACGCCTGATGGCCGAATGGCTGGGCACCTTTTCACTTCTGGCCACCGTTGTTGGCTCTGGCATCATGGCCGAGCGCCTGGCAGACGGAAATACGGCCATCGCCCTTTTGGGTAACACGATCCCGACAGGGGCCATGTTGGTGGTGCTGATCACGGTGTTCGGGCCGATTTCAGGCGCTCATTTCAATCCGGCAGTTACACTTTGCTTTGCACTGCGCCGCGAAATTTCGGTCCGGGAGTCTGGGCTCTACGTTGCGGCCCAAATCTTTGGCGGGATCGTGGGCGTGCTGGCGGCCCATGTCATGTTTGAACATCCGCTCATCGACCCATCCACCACCACGCGAAGCGGGATTGGCCAATGGGTTGCGGAATTTGTTGCGACTTTCGGGCTTGTCGGCACAATTCTGGCCTGCCTCAAGGCCCGCCCGCAAGCGGTGCCCATGGCGGTTGGCCTCTATATCACAGCCGCCTATTGGTTCACCTCGTCTACCTCTTTTGCCAATCCGGCAGTGACCATCGCGCGGGGCTTTTCCGACACTTTCGCCGGCATTGCGCCAGCGGACGTGGCGGCATTCATCAGCATTCAGTTGATCGCGGCAGTGCTGGCTACAGGGTTCTTTCATTGGCTGTTGAATGAGGCCAATGATGCCTGATTTCGACTTTGATACAAAGATCAATCGCCGCGAAGTGCCTGCGCTGAAGGTTCATAAAATGGTGCTGGGCGCCGATGGGATGGACCTGTTTGCGGCTGGTGTCGCCGATATGGATTTCGCAGCGCCGCCTGCCGTTCTGGAGGCGATGAACACGCGCGTGGCGCATGGTGTCTTTGGTTATGAAACCGTGCCAGACGGGTTAATGCCCGCGCTGACGGGCTGGCTTCAAACACGCCACGGCTGGAGTGTAGACGCGGGCCATATTCTGCGCGCGCCCAATGTGCTGAACTCCCTGGCGATGGCCACAAACCTGTTCACGGATGCAGGCGATGGCATCATAATCCAGCCGCCAGTGTTCTTTGATTTTACCGAAATTATTGCCGAAAACGGGCGACGCATGGTATCCAACCCGCTGGTGTTGCGGGATGGGCGTTATGAGATGGATTTTACCGAACTCGAACAACTGGCCAGCAAACCGTCCACCAAAATGCTGTTTCTGTGCAACCCGCATAACCCTGTTGGCCGCGTCTGGACGCGGACAGAGCTGATGCGTCTGGGCGAGATTTGCCGCGCCCATGATGTACTTATCGTGGCCGATGAAATCCACGCTGACATCACCTTTGCAGGCCATGCCTATACGCCGTTTGCCTCACTTTCGCGTGCGGATGCGATGAACAGCATCACTTGCCTGTCGCCAGCCAAAAGCTTTAACATCGCCGCCTGTTGTTCGTCGTTCACCGTCGTACCTGACGCCGCCAGGCGCGAAGCCTTTCAAGCTGAGAACAGCCGTCTGACTGTGAATAAAAACAACGCCTTCGCTAGCGTGGCCATGCAGGCAGCCTACGAAAACGGTGCGCCCTGGCTGGAGGCGGTGATCGACTATATCCAAGGCAATCTCGTCCTCGTACGCGCAGCGCTTGCTGACCTCGACGGCGTGAACCTGATCGAACCAGAAGGCACATTCCTGCTCTGGCTCGATTTTCGCACCTTGCGGCTGACGCCAGAGGAGCTGACCGCATTCTTGCGCCAAAAAGCCGGATGGGCCGTCACCCGGGGACAGTCTTTTGGGCCGGACGGCGAAGGCTTTTCCCGGCTTAACATCGCCTGCCCACGGGCACGTTTGAACACCGCGTTGCAGCAGCTTTCCAAGGCTGTTGCAGAGCATAATAAATCAATTCACGTAGGAGAAACTCAATGACCAATATCACCGTTTACGACCCCGCCATGTGCTGCTCAACCGGCATCTGTGGAGCAGAAGTTGATCAACAGATCGTCACCTTCGCCGCTGATTTGGACTGGCTGAAGTCCCAGGGTGTTGCGGTCACGCGCATCAACCTCTCGCAGGAACCAGCGAAGTTTGCCGAGAACGACACTGTAAAATCTGTGCTGGAAAGCTCCGGCGTTGACGGGCTGCCCGTTGTCCTGACCGGTGACGAGATGAGTTCAACCGGGCGCTACCCTGACCGCGCAGAACTGGCTGAAATCGCAGGCGTGCCATTTGTGGCCGATGCAGCACCAGCAGCCAGCTCTGGCTGTTGTGGTAGCTCTGAAGAAAAAACATCGGGCTGCTGCTAAGCCTCCCTGCCACCACATATGAGTGAGAGAACCCATGTTCGAAAATCTGCCAAAGTTTGTGTTTTTCACCGGAAAAGGCGGTGTCGGAAAGACGTCGCTCGCTTGCGCCACAACGCTTGATCTAGCCAGTCAGGGCAAGAAAATCCTGCTGGTTAGCACTGATCCGGCCTCCAATGTTGGGCAGGTTTTTGAAACCCAGATCGGCAACCAGATAACGCCGATTCTCACCGCTCCTGGTGTCGATGCGATTGAGATCAACCCCGAGGAAGCAGCGGCTGATTATCGTGAGCGTATCGTTGGGCCGATGCGGGGCATCCTGCCTAATGAGGCGCTGGCCAGCATCGAAGAACAGCTCAGCGGTGCTTGCACCATCGAGATTGCGGCCTTTGACGAGTTCACCGCGTTACTGACCGATAATGAGCTGGTCGATCGTTATGATCACGTGGTTTTTGACACCGCGCCAACGGGTCACACGATCCGAATGCTTAAGCTACCCGGTGCATGGTCGGGCTTTCTGGAAGAAGGCAAGGGCGATGCGTCGTGTCTTGGCCCATTGGCGGGGCTTGAAAAGCAGCGCGACCGTTACGCAGCTGCGGTAGACCGCCTGTCGGATGGCGCAGCCACTCGTCTAGTGCTTGTCGCTCGGCCACGGGCCTCAGCCTTGGGAGAGGTCGCCCGAACCTCCCTGGAGCTGGCTGACATTGGCATCAAGAACCAGCATCTGGCGATCAACGGGATGATGCCGGAAGATGCTGGTAGTGATTCACTCGCGCAAGCGCTGCTGAGACGTGATCAGGAGGCCATGGCCGCGATGCCTGCGGATGTGGCGGCATTGCCGCGCACCATCTTTTCGTTGCGCTCTGAGAACCTTGTCGGATTGGCTGCGCTCAAACGTTTTGCCACGGACAGCGCAGACAGCCTTGATGCCGCGCTTCCTGTTGAGACGACGGCTCTGGAAATGCCCCCACTTGGCGCGCTGGTCGATGACCTTGAAGGCGCAGGCAAGGGGCTTGTCATGTTCATGGGCAAGGGCGGCGTTGGCAAAACCACCATGGCCGCCGCTGTTGCAACCGAACTCACCGCGCGCGGCCATGATGTGTTGTTGACCACAACAGACCCGGCAGCACATATCAACGAAACGCTGGCCGGTGATGCTCCGGGCCTGACTGTCAGCCGGATTGATCCTGCGGTAGAAACCGCCAATTACCGCGACAACATTTTGGCCTCCAAAGGCAATGACCTTGATGATCAGGCGCGCGCGATGCTGGAAGAAGACCTGCGCTCGCCTTGCACAGAAGAGATCGCTGTGTTTCAGGCCTTCTCAAAAGTGATCCGTGAAAGCAGCCGCAAATTCGTGATCATGGACACCGCGCCAACGGGGCACACCCTTTTGCTCTTGGATGCAACCGGCTCTTACCACAAAGACATCATGCGCCATCAGGGCAAGTCTGACAGCGCCCGTCTGACCACCCCGATGATGCGCCTGCAAGACCCTGAGCAGACCAAGATCATGATCGTCACCCTGCCAGAAACCACACCCGTTCTTGAGGCAGCGCACCTTCAGGAAGACCTGCGCCGCGCCGGAATCGAACCATGGGGCTGGATCATCAACTCTAGCCTAACAGCCGCCGAAACAACGCAACCCCTGCTGAGAAAACGTGCCCGCTCTGAACACGAACAGATCAGCAAAGTGCGCGATGTTCTTGCCAAACGCTATGCTGTTGTTCCGATTCAGGCGCAGGAGCCAATTGGCGCGAGAAAGCTATCAGGCTTGTGCCACAGCCATGATGTGTCGACAGCGGCATAGGCGGGATAAATATCGTTGTTGGATGATCTTGATCTGCATTGGAGGGTGCTTTGCAATGTCGGCTTTCCCATGCATTCGACTCATTCGCACCAACCGCAGCACCTGTTGGTTTGGGCCTATTCCAGTTATTCTCTACAAAATGCACCAATGACCGAAAAGCGGGACAAAGCTGACTCTCGCGTTTACGATTTAGCTGCGACCACTTTTGCCACTGTTGGTGGTCCTAGGTTTCACCTTCGCGCGGCGCCAATGTTGGCAAAGGCTGATCGCGCTTACCTCTTCGGTCGCGTAGGCGGTATTTGCTGAGGTACTCTCTGCGTTGCTTAGCAACTTCGTAAAGAACTATACCCGAGCTCGTACCTAGATTGAGACTCTCGATCATTCCGAACATTGGAATGGCGACGCACATCTGGCTGTGATTAACCGCCAGGTCGCTAATCCCATGCCGTTCGTTTCCGAACCAAACAGCGAGTTTGGCGGCCCCGGTGAAATCGCCTTCGTGCAAATAGACGTTGGTTTTTCCTTTCACGTGAGGCGATGTCACAATCGATACGAAGCCATATTTCTCGAGGTGATTGATACAATCTTCTGCACAGTCGAAGCGCTTCACGAACGTCCACTTCACTGCCGACACCGAAGTTCTGGAAAGTGATTTGTCTTGTCGCATTTCCTTCCAGTCATCGGGAAGCCTCTTCTGGGGGTCAACAATGTATGCTTTTTCAACTCCCAGGGCATTCACATTTCGCAGGACAGTTCCAATATTCGTTATGTCGAGCACACCGGACAAAGCATGCGTAATTGGGCTGCCTCTGTTCTGAGGTCGAGCTCCCGATAGGATCACGGGGTATCTGTGAACAAGGGAGATTGAAGATGGAATATTATTC
>Ga0209344_10004507_pt1 | contig 12758 bp, 3 predicted proteins | sample Cruoilmetagenom6_FD_187293 | JGI IMG/M metagenome (GOLD analysis project Ga0209344, IMG submission 187293) | Oil polluted marine microbial communities from Coal Oil Point, Santa Barbara, California, USA - Santa Barbara Oil Seep Sample 6 (SPAdes)... | ecosystem: Environmental > Aquatic > Marine >...
CACATCGAGGTCGCGGGTGGCTGGGGTGGCTCGTGGCCGCCACCGCGCTGATCGCGACTGCCGTGATTTGGCTTCAACCCGGCGATGTTCCTGACCTGCCACTGACACGATTCTCCCTTGGGCTTGGAAGCACCCGAACGCTGTCGTTCATCGATCAGCCGATCCTCGCCTTCTCTCCCGACGGTCGGACCCTGGCCATGACGGCGACTGACGCCGACTCGACCCGTGATGTGATCGTCCTCCGCCGCCTCGATGAGGGCGATGCGGTGCACCTCGACGACACCGAGGGCGCCGGTGAGATGTTCTTCTCGCCGGATGGGCTTTCGATCGGCTTTTTTTCCGACGCCAAGTTGAAGCGGGTGTCGGTGGCCGGCGGGTCGGCGGTCACGATCGCCGATGCGCCCAACCCCCGCGGTGGTGTTTGGCTTCCGGACGGCTCCATTTTCTATTCGCCACTGTACGCAAGCGGTCTGTGGAGGATCGCGGTTTCCGGCGGTGTGGCGGAGGAGGTGGTGAAAGTTGATGAGGCAGCCGGAGAGCGGACTCTACGGTTTCCCCACGCCACCCCAGATGGCGAAATCGTTCTCTTCACCGTTGGATTCACCAACAGCCCGAACAACTATGAGGATGCGAGCATCGATGTCTATTCGTTTGAAACCGGAGTGCGTCGAAGGGTCATCGAGCGCGCCACTATGGCCCGTTTTGTGAACCGCGATCGGATCATCTTCGCCCGCATGGGTGATCTCTTCGCCGTCGATTTCGATCCCGGCCGCCTGGAAGTGGTGGGCGAACCGATGCCGGTGATTGAAGATGTGGGCGGCGATCCGAGCAGTGGCGCCGGATACTTCAGCATTTCGTCGAACGGCGACATCGCGTGGTTGGCCGGCGCGGTGACGGCGGCGGATACCCGGCTGACCATCATCGATGAAGACGGCGCCACCGAGCGTGTTCCGCTCGATCCCCGTGGCTTTTTCCAGCCTCGATTTTCGCCGGATGGAAACAAGCTGGCGTTTACGGTCGGTGAGGGTTACTCCGGTGTCGCCGGTGACGTTTGGATCTATTCATCGGCGTCGGAAGGGCTCAGCAGGCTGACCTTCGGCGGCAATGAACTCTACCCGTTATGGGCCCCGGACGGCGATCGGATCGCGTACCTGAACTACGAAAACGACGCGAGCATTCTGGCCAAGGCGGCCGACGGCAGTTCGGCGGGGAAGATTCTGATGGAGGGGGAATTGAACGCAATCTTCCCGGAGTCGTTCTCCCCTGACGGCCGGACACTGGCCTACACGCGCATCGGGCCGACCGCCGATATCTTCCTCGTTACCGAGGGAGAAGAACCTCGGTTGTTCGAGGAACAAGCGAGCTGCCCGGCCATCTCGCCGGACGGCCGGTGGATCGCCTACTCCTCGCCGGGCTCTGGAACATCGTCCATCTACGTTCGACCTGTCGAGGGCGATGGCAAGTGGCAGGTTTCGCCGAATCTCGGCGGCTATCCACGGTGGTCCGGCGATGGGCGCCGACTGTTCTACATCGACATCGGATCGACCAAACGACCGCTCATGGGGGTTGACGTCGTGCCGGGTGACACGTTCAGCGCCGGTCCACCCGAGATCGTGATCGAGAATCTGGGCGCCGCCTTTGTGACCGCCACCGCGCCGGCAATGAACTGGGATGTCGCTCCTGCAGGCGATCGTTTCGTCTTTGTCGAGTTCGAGCGTCGCGCGCAGGCAGCCGCGCAGATCGAGGTCGCGCTCAACTGGGCTCAGCATCTCGAGTTGGAGAACAGATGATCGGCACGACTCTCGCGCACTACCGCATCACCGGCGAGCTCGGGGCCGGTGGGATGGGCGAGGTCTGGCGGGCCGAGGATGAGAAGCTCGGCCGTGAGGTCGCGCTCAAGGTGCTGCCGGCCGATGTCGCCGAGGACCCCGACCGCCTCGCACGCTTCGAGCGCGAAGCGAAGGTACTGGCGAGCCTCAACCACCCCAACATCGCTCACCTCTATGGCCTCGAATCAGTGGAGTCCGATGAAATGACCGTAGGGGAGGGGTTGACCCCCTCCCGTGTTGAATCTGGTACCGACGCTGATGCTGGACCCCAAGACCCCAAGTCCTCAAGACCTCAGGACCTCAAGACCCCAAGACCTCAGGACCTCAAGACCTCAAGACCCCAAGACCCCAAGACCCCAGGACCTGTGACGTTCCTGGTCATGGAACTCGTCGAAGGAGAAGACCTCTCCGATCGAATCTCCCGCGGTCCGATCCCCATCGACGAAACCATCCCCATGGCCCTCCAGATCGCCGAGGTCCTCGAGGCCGCGCACGAGGCCGGCATCGTCCACCGCGATCTCAAGCCTGCCAACATCAAGCTCAAGCCCGACGGCACGGTCAAGGTCCTCGATTTCGGGCTCGCCAAGGCGTGGGAGAGCGACCGCGGCGATTCGAGTCTCTCGCTCTCCCCGACCCTGACCCAGCACGCCACCGCCGCAGGGGTCATCCTCGGGACCGTAGCCTACATGTCGCCCGAGCAGGCACGCGGCAAGAAGGTCGATCGGCGGGCCGATATCTGGTCGTTCGGCGTTGTCCTGTGGGAGATGCTGACGGGCCACAGACTCTTCGATGGTGAGACCGTGTCTGATGTCATGGCTGCGGTGCTCACCCGTGATCCGGATCTCGATGCCATCCCCGACGGGACTCCACGATCGGTGAGAAACCTGCTCGAACGCTGTCTCACTCGCGAACCGAGATCCCGCCTGCAGTGGATCGGCGACGCCCGGCTCGAGCTCGAGTCACCGTGCGAAGAACCTGTAGTCCCGCTCGAGGCGGGTGCGATTGAAACGGGTCCTGGCGCAAAACGGTTTCCTCCCTGGTTGATCGTCGCCATCGCCGCCATAGCAGCGGTGGGAGCCTGGGGTTGGGCGATGCTCAGCTCGTCGGATTCCTCCCCGGTCATCGCCGGCAGCGTCCTGGCTCCGAAAGACCACGAATTCCGGTTCTTCTATCACTTCAGCGGATCTGTCACGGTCTCACCCGATGGGCAGTGGATGACGTTTTCAGCGGCCGAGGGAGACGAGCCTCCGCGTCTGTGGTTGCGGTCCATGGGCTCGATCGATGCCCGGCCCATCGAGGGATCCGAAAACGGCTCCTTCCCCTTCTGGTCGCCCGACAGCCGCCACATCGCTTTCTTCGGTGATCAGAAGCTGAAACGGGTTGGCATCGACGGTTCGCCCGCCATCACCTTGTGCGACGCAACCAACGGTCGCAGCGGTTCGTGGAGTCAAGACGGGACCATCTTGTTTTCCCCGTCGCCCCTGGAACCGCTTTTCGGAGTCTCGGCAGGTGGCGGAGATTCGGTGCCGGTCACCGAGTTCAGTGAGGAATTCGGAGAGTCCACCCACCGGTGGGCGAGCTTCCTCCCGGACGGAAGCCACTACCTTTATCTCGCGGCCTCCCACAGCGATGGTCTCGATAGCAACGTCCACCGAATCTGGTTGGGTGAGCTCGGCTCGAGTGAGCGCCGTCTCCTGGTGCAGGCCCGGACCAATGCCGTGTATGCGTCCGGTCACCTCTTGTATGTGGTCGAGGACATCCTGCTCGCCCATCCCTTTGATCCGGATCGACTCGAACTCACCGGTGACCCGATTCCCGTCGCCAGCGGCATTGGTGTCGATCTTCCCTACTACAGGGCGGATTTCGCCGCTTCCAGCAACGGTGTTCTGGTCTATCGGCGTGGAAGCACCAGCACCAAGTTCCACCTCTTTGAATCCGATCTCGATGGAAACCTCACCGGCCCCATCGGAGAACCCGATCGGATCTTCGGCATCGAGATCGGGCCCGATGGTGGACGGGCTGCGCTGCGCATTTCGGACATGGAGACGGGGGCCGATGACATCTGGATCCACGACCTCGGTAGAAACATCCGATCCAGACTGACCTTCGGTAAGCTCGACGAGTGGTCGCCGGTTTGGTCGCCCGACGGGAAGCACATCGCGTTTGTCGCCGGTACCAAGGACCTGCAGAGCCAGATTCTGATCGTCGAGGTCGACGGGTCGGGCGAACCGGAGTTGTTGCGGGTTGAAGAAGCCAGGATCGAACTGGTCGACTGGTCGAAAGACGGAGGGTGGCTGGTCGCGAATTCAACCATCGGCTCGGACCAATCAGAAACCGACGTTGTGGCCATTCCTCTCGACGGTGGGGATCCGGTTCCCATCGTGGCAACCCGTTTCGGCGATTACGCTTACGAGCTTTCTCCGGATGGTCGCTGGCTGCTCTACTCGACGACCGCATCGGGGGCAAACGAGCTCTTTGTGACCTCCTTCCCGAAACCGGGGCGGAAATGGCAGGTCGCCGGTGGCGACATCGTTGTTGCCGAGTGGAAACGGGAAGACTCTATCTTTTATGTCACGGAAGGATCGGTCACGAACACCGTGCCGGTGGGGATCTCCGGGGACACGGTCAACATCGGCAGCCCGGTTCCACACAAAGGGGTCAACCAGGCCGTGATGGCCGGGGGGCTGTTCCCGAGCGGCGATCGTACCCTTCTTTCCATCGTTCCGGAGTTGGATGAAAATATCCCGATCATTTTCATGACCAACTGGACCGAAACGATTCGGCAACGGTGAACCCGTGATCGGCACGACTCTCGCGCACTACCGCATCACCGGCGAGCTCGGCTCGGGTGGGATGGGTGAGGTGTGGCGGGCGGAGGACACCAAGCTCGGGCGCGAAGTCGCGCTCAAGCTGCTGCCGGCGGAGTTCGTGGACGACGAGGCGCGACTCGAGCGCTTCGAGCGCGAGGCGCGGGCGGTGGCGGCGCTCAACCACCCATCCATCGTCACCATCCACTCGGTGGAGGAGGCCGATGGGCACCGTTTCCTGACCATGGAACTCGTCGAGGGGAAGACCCTGGACGAGACCATCCCCGATGGCGGCATGGCGCTGGATGCGTTGCTGGACGCCGCTGCCCCCATGGCCGAGGCAATCGCCGCGGCGCACGCCAAAGGTGTCGTCCACCGCGATCTCAAACCCCAGAACGTCATGGTCGATGACCATGGCCGGGTCAAGGTGCTGGACTTCGGCCTCGCCAAGCTTCAGGAGGCGAGCGACGGGACCGATGTTGCCGAGGCTGCCACCGAGGCCTTGACCGGGATCGGGATGATCGTGGGCACCGTGCCCTACATGTCGCCGGAGCAGATCGAGAGCCTGGCGGTGGACCATCGCACCGACATCTTCTCCCTCGGTGTGCTGCTCTATGAGATGGCCACCGGCGAGCGGCCGTTTGCCGGGAAGAGCCAACCGGCCCTCATGTCGTCGATCCTCAAAGACGTCCCCGCCTCGATCGTGGAGATGCGAACCGATCTTCCGCGCCACCTCGGCAGGGTGATCGGCCGCTGTCTCGAAAAGGATCGCCGCGACCGGTACCAGACCGCGAGAGATGTCTTCAACGAGCTCAAAGGTCTTCGTCATGAAGCCTCGTCGCCGGCCGGTACCCCGGCATTGGCGCTGTCGAGGATCGGGGACGCCTCGACGTCTCCTTCCGGCTCGAACGCAATCGAATCCGCCGTTCCGGCGTCCGAATCTGTCAGACGAGACGAGGGATTCTGGATCGCCGTGCTGCCGTTTCGAAGCCAAGCAGCGGATCCCTCGGTCGAAGCCCTGGCGGGTGGGCTGACCGATGACATCGTCACCGGGTTGTCCCGCTTTTCCTATCTCAGGGTGATTTCGAGCAGCTCGACCGCCCGATTGGCAGGCCAGACAGTCGATGTGCGATCGGTGGGCCGCGAGCTCGGTGCGCGGTACGTCATGGACGCCACCGTCCGTCAGGCGGGGTCGGTCCTGCGGGTCGCGGTGCAGCTGATTGACGCCGAGTCTGGCGCTCACCTCTGGGCGGAAACCTACAACCGACCGTTCAGCCCGGAGACGATCTTCGATCTCCAGGACGATATCGTTCCGAGGATCGTCTCCACCTGCGCCGATCACTTCGGTGTGCTGGCGCGGGCGATCAGCGAGGCCGTCCGAGGCCGACCGATCGACATGCTCAGCCCGTACGAGGCGCTCATGCGCGGTTTCGGCTATCACTCCCGTTTGAGCCCGGACCAGCACGCCAAGGCGCGCGAGGCGCTGGAACGGGCGGTGGAACAGGATCCGGCCAACGCCGACTGCCAGGCGATGCTCGCCTGGGTCTATGCGCACGAGGTCGCCCACGGATTCAACCCGAGACCGGGCTCGCTCGATCGGGCGCTCGCGGCCGCACGAACGGCCGTCGACCTGGAGCCGTCAAACCACCTCGTGCAGCAGGTTCTTGCCGTCGTCTTCTTCTTTCGGGGGGAGACAGCATCGTGTCGTAGCGCCTGCAAAAGGGCCCTCGCCCTGAATCCGCTCGACGGGAGCAACGAGGCGATCTTCCTCACGTGTTTCACCGGTGACTGGGACATGGGCTGCACCCTGATTCGCAGGGCCATGGAGTTCAACCCCCATCATCCTGGCTGGTACGGATCGGTACTGGCCCTCGACGAGTACCGCAGGAAGAACTACAAGGGCGCTGTGGACGCGGTCGTCAGGGCGAACGCTTTCGACATCTTCTGGACGCACTGGCTGCTGGCCGCGGCCTATGGCCAGCTCGGTGAGGCAGACGCTGCCCGCAGGGCCCTCGATGATCTGTTGGAGCTGAAACCCGATTTCGTTCAATTGGGACGACAGATTTTGGAGTTGTGGTTCCAGCCGGAGCTGGCCGAGCATTTCATCGATGGGCTCCGAAAGGCCGGACTCGACATCGGTTCCGGGGAGCGACTGAAGGGCGCATCGCCCTCTGCCGAGGCGGGTGGCAACGCGGCCTCCGTGGCGCCTTCTATCGCCGTTCTTCCCTTTACCGACGTGAGCGCCGACCCTGACAACGATTACTACAGTGACGGTTTGTCGGAAGACGAGGACCCAACCCGATCGGGAGTTGGTACGCCCGCGAAATCGGGCTTCCGCCTCGAGCGCCACACAGTGGGGCGCCACGCGGAACTCGACGCCCTGCGAACCGCCCTCGACGCAGCTCGCGGCGGCCATGGTTCGCTCGTGTGCGTGGCGGGTGAACCGGGCATCGGCAAGACCACGCTGGTCGAGGGTTTTCTCGCAGATGCCGCCACAAACGGGAGCTGCACCGTTGCGCGTGGGCGATGCTCCGAAAGACTCGCCGGTTCGGATGCCTACCTGCCCATTCTCGAAGCGTTTGACAACCTGCTGAGAGGCGGCGAAGGAGCGGCGGTTGCGCGGGTCATGAAAACGGTGGCACCGGCCTTGTATGCCCAGATCGCGCCGCCGTCTGGGGACGGCGACGAGTCGGCACGACTGCTCGAAGAGATCAAAGACGCGACCCAGGAACGCCTGAAGCGAGAGTTCGTGGCATACCTCCGGGAAGCCTCCCACCAGCGTCCGCTGATCGTGTTCCTCGACGATCTCCATTGGGCGGATGTGTCGACCGTGGATCTTCTCAGCTATCTGGGCGGCACGCTCGATAGTTTGAATGTGCTCGTGGTCGTGACCTACCGACCCTCGGACATGCAGCTCTCCAACCACCCCTTCCTCCAGATCAAGCCCGATTTGCAGACGCGCGGGCTGTGCCGGGAGCTGATGCTCGAATTTCTCCGAGAGTCCGAGGTCGCCGACTACCTCGCGCTCGAGTTTCCGGGCCATGGCTTTCCCCGGGAGTTTCCGGCCTTGATTCACGAGAGGACGGAAGGCAGTCCTCTGTTCATGGCCGACCTCCTGCGGTACCTGCAGGAAAAGGGATCGATCACAGAGATGGGCGGCCGGTGGATCCTCGAGCACGGACTTCCGGAGATCGAGCGTGAGTTGCCGGAGTCCGTTCGTGGAATGATCGACCGCAAGATTGAACGACTTAACCCGGACGATCTCGTGCTGCTCACTGCGGCGAGCGTGCAGGGCTACATCTTCGACTCGGCCGTCGTCGCTCGGGTTCTGGGGCTTTCGGCCGATGATGTCGAAGAGCGGTTGGACAATCTGGACCGCGTCCACGCGCTCGTTGAGCTTACGGGCGAGACCGAGCTCCCCGATCACACGTTGAACCTGCGTTATCGCTTTGTCCATGTGCTCTACCAGAACGCGCTCTACGCGTCGCTCAAAGCCACCCGGAAGGCCACGCTCTGTCGGGAAGTCGGGCAGACCCTCGAACGGGTCCATGGGGAAAGAACTCCGGGGGTTGCCCACGAGCTCGCGGCGCTTTTCGAGACGGGACGCGATTTCGCGCGCGCGGCCCGGCACTACCTCTCGGCGGCGAGGCAGGCCGGCAAGGTGTTCGCGGATCGGGAAGCGGCGACCCTCGCTGCACGGGGAATCCAGCAGGTCGAGAAGCTGGACCCCTCGCCGGAGCGTGCCCAGCAAGAACTCGAGCTGCAATTGGCTCTCGGTCATGCCCTGCGGACGACCAAAGGATATGGCCACCCCGACACCGGCGAGGTCTACTCCCGCGCCCGCGAGCTGTGTCACGACATCGGCGAAGCGCCTCAGCTGTTTCCGGTGCTGTTCGGCCTTTGGGAGTTCCATCAGAATCAGGGAGAGCTGGAATCGGCCGTCGAGGTCGGCGAGCAGATGCTCGCATTGGCCGAGACCGTGCACGAGCCGGGTCTGCTCGTTGCCGCGCACGCAGTCATGGCCGACAATCTCCTCTGCATCGGAGAACAGGTGACCGCACGCGAACACGCGGCTCAGGCGGTCGCCCTCTATGATCCGGGCCAACATCAATCGCTTGCGGCGATGTCCGGGTATGACTCAGGGGTGGCTGCCCACTGCATGGCGGCGATCGCCCTGTGGCAGGCGGGTTTCCCCAATCAGGCGGTCAAGAGCTGCAACATCGCATTCGACCTCGCGGAGGACCTCTCCCATCCTTGCACCCAGGTCTTCGGAGCACTTTTCGCTTCCTGGATCCAAAACTGGGTCGGTGGGCTGGAGGTGGCCAGAGAAATGGCCGACCGATCCGTCGAGATCGCCACTGAATACGACATTCCGGCGCTTGTGGCGTTGGGTCGCGTGTATCAGGGCTGGGCCTCGATCGCGAACGGTGAGGTCGAAGCAGGAACCGAGCTGGCACGCAAGGGAACCGAACACCTCCACGCCTCAGGGTTCATCTGGGCCCGGTCCGTGTATCTCGGAGTGGTTGCTGAAGGGTGTGCCGAGGCCGGGAGGATCGACGATGCCCTGGCGATTCTCGAGGAGGCCTTTGAACACGTGGAAAGAACCGGCGAGCGCTTTCACGAGGCGGAGCTATATCGCCTGAAAGGCGAGTGCCTCCTACGCTCCGAGGCGGCTTCCGGGTCGCTCGAAGCCGAGCGCTGTTTCATGTCTGCCATCGAGGTCGCAGAGCGCCAGGCGGCGAAGTCGTGGGAGTTGCGCGCCACGACGAATCTGGCGCTGTTGTGGCAGAAGCAGGGACGCTTCAGCGAGGCGCGCGAGAGGCTTGAACGGGTCTACTCGTGGTTCACCGAGGGTTTCGATACCTCGGATCTCCGAACCGCGAAAGCTCTGCTCGAGGATCTGACCGCCGCGACGGTAGACAAGAGGAGCGAGGCTCCTTGATCGGCACCACCCTCGCGCACTACCGCATCACCGGCGAACTCGGTTCCGGCGGGATGGGTGAAGTCTGGCGTGCGACCGACACCAAGCTCGCCCGCGAGGTCGCGCTCAAGGTGCTCCCGGCGGAGATGGCGGAGGATCCCGAACGGCTCGATCGATTCCGTCGCGAGGCGATGATGCTGGCCTCTCTCGACCACCCAGGAGTGGTGGGTGTGTATTCGGTGGAGGAGAGCGAGGGTCAGCACTTCCTGACCATGCAGCTGGTCGAGGGTGAGTCGTTGGACCGGCTGATTCCCGACGACGGGTTGCCGCCTGAACAAGTCCTCGAGATCGCGTCTGCCGTGGCCGAGGCGCTCGCGACCGCTCACGAGAAGGGCATTGTCCACCGCGATCTCAAACCCGCCAACGTCATGGTTGGCAGCGACGGACGGGTCAAGGTGCTCGACTTCGGGCTCGCCAAAATCGCGGTACCACAACTCGACGATCCCCTGACCTCCGAGATGGAGACCGATCTCCACACCCGCGACGGGGTCATCATGGGAACCGCACCGTATATGTCTCCGGAGCAGGTGTCGGGCCATGCGATGGATCTCAGAACCGACGTCTTCTCCTTGGGGATCATGATCTACGAGATGGCGAGCGGGCGGCGGCCGTTCGAGGGAGGGTCCGCCGCGGAGCTCGGTTCAGCGATCCTCAGAGACAACCCGTCCTCCCTGACAACAGTGCGAGCGGGTTTTCCGGCGGGTTTGATGGAGGTCATCACCCGCTGTCTCGAAAAGCAGCCCGCCGCCCGTTTCCAGAGCATGCGGGACGTCAACCGGGCCTTGCAGGGCGATTCGTCGGGCGGCGACGAGGGGCCGCCCGCCCGGGCTCACGGGGCGAGGCGGTGGTTGCGTTCTCTGATGTTTGCTGGTGGTGCTGCGGCTCTGCTGGCGGTGTCCGTGTTGCTGGTACGGACGGGCTTCATGGGTGAGGCCGGATGGGGAGAGGACCCTGGAGTCGGCCCCGAGATCCGATCCATCGCCGTGCTGCCCCTCGATAACTATTCAGGGGACCCGGGCCAGGAGTACTTTGCCGAAGGCATGACCGACGCGCTGACTGCGGACCTCGCGCGCATCAGCCGGATTCGGGTCATCTCGCGCGGTTCTGCGATGCAGTTTGGGGGTGACAACCGGCCATCAACTCCTGAGATCGCGAAAGCCCTCGATGTGGATGCCATCGTGGAGGGATCGGTGTTCCGGTCGGGTGACAGAGTTCGGATCACGGCGCAGCTGATCGATGCCCGCGCGGACCGGCACCTGTGGGCCGAGACTTTTGAGCGAAGCTCCAAGGACGTGCTCGCGCTGCAGGGTGAGATGGCGTCGGCCATTGCCCGTGCGATCAACGTACAGCTGACCCCCGCCGAGCAGAGTCAGCTCCGGAGTACGCAGAGTGTGGATCCCGAGGCCTACGACGCCTATCTGAAGGGCCGCTATTTCTTCAACCGGCCGAGCGACGAAAACCTGCAGAAGGCCATCGATCGGTTCGAAGACGCGCTCGCCCTGAATCCAAACCTCGTGCCGGCGCTCTCGGGTCTCTCGGACGCCTACCTCTGGGCCGGTTACAACGAAGGTTTCATCACCGCTTCCGAGGCCAGGCCCAAGTCCAGGGCCGCCGCCGAAAAGGCCATCAAGCTCGACGATCGATCGGCCGAGGCACATACATCCATGGCGGTATTCAAGCTCTTCTACGAGTACGATTGGGAGGGCTGTGAGGCCGCCTTCCGTCGGGCCTTCGAGCTCAACCCCAACTATGCCTTCGCCCACGACCAGTTCGCCCTCGGGCTGGCTTTCCAGGGGCGTTTTGAGGAATCGATTGCGGAGAGTGGGCGTGCTGCGGAGCTCGATCCACTGAATCCACAGATCTTCATCGACGCCATCTTCGCCCATGCCTGGAACGGCGACTTCGAGGGGGCGAAGGAGCAGGCGCAACGAGGAGAAGAAACTGATCCCACATTTTTCTTCCCGGCCTTTTCATATGGGTGGATCGACATCCAGGCCGGAAGGGTCGTGGATGCCATTCCGCATCTCCAACAGGCCAAGACCATGGGAGCGCCGGCCTTCGTCAGCGCCTGGCTCTCCTACGCCTATGGGGCTTCCGGAGATCGTGACCGTGCGCTGGCTGAAGTCGAGGACCTGACGGATATGTCGCTCAATGGTGTTGTCACTCCATTCGACAACGCGCTCGTCGCCCTCGGCCTGGGTGAGCACGGCCGTGCAATAAGCCTGCTGGAGCAGGCCTATGCGTTGGACTCGCAATGGCTCGGCTGGCTCAAGAACGACCGGATCTTCGATCCGTTGCGTTCGGACCCGCGATTTGCCGCGCTCATGAAGAAGCTGAATTTCGAGGAATGAGGATGGAAAAGGTGCAGACGTGATTGGTACGACCCTGGCCCACTACCGCATCACCGCGGCGCTCGGCGCCGGTGGAATGGGGGAGGTGTGGCGCGCCACCGACGAAAAGCTTGACCGCGAGGTCGCGCTCAAGCTGCTCCCGGCGGATGTCGCCGAAGATCCGGATCGTCTCGCGCGCTTCGAGCGCGAGGCGAAGGTCCTCGCGAGCCTGAACCACCCGAACATCGCCCATCTGTACGGCCTGGAGAGCATCGCATCGGAAACGGAAACGGGCACGACCTCAAGACCTCACGACCTCAAGACCCCAGGACCTCAAGACCCCAAGGCCCCAGGACCTGTGACGTTCTTGGTCATGGAACTCGTCGAAGGCGAGGACCTCTCAGACAGAATCTCTCGCGGTCCAATCCCCATCGATGAAGCGATCCCCATCGCGCTCCAAATCGCCGAGGCGCTCGAGGCGGCGCACGAGGCCGGGATCGTCCACCGAGATCTCAAACCGGCCAACATCAAGCTCGCCGACGATGGCACGGTCAAGGTCCTCGACTTCGGGCTCGCAAAGGCGTGGGAGAGCGACTCGGCCGACTCTAGCCTCTCGCTGTCACCGACGCTGACCCAGCACGCCACTGCAGCCGGGGTGATCCTCGGGACCGCCGCCTACATGTCACCTGAGCAGGCGAGGGGCAAGCGGGTCGATCGTCGGGCCGACATATGGGCCTTCGGGGTCGTGGTGTGGGAGATGTTGTCGGGGAACAAACTCTTCGAGGGTGAGACCGTCTCGGATGTCATGGCT
>Ga0209344_10004508_pt1 | contig 12755 bp, 13 predicted proteins | sample Cruoilmetagenom6_FD_187293 | JGI IMG/M metagenome (GOLD analysis project Ga0209344, IMG submission 187293) | Oil polluted marine microbial communities from Coal Oil Point, Santa Barbara, California, USA - Santa Barbara Oil Seep Sample 6 (SPAdes)... | ecosystem: Environmental > Aquatic > Marine...
CTTGGTATGGTTTCAGGAGAGATGGACTGTTCAGCTTTTGACCAATCTTTTATATATCCGGAAGATCAATGGTTTAGAATTACCTGCATTTATGATCTTGATAACCAAGTTTGGGATATGTTTATCGATGAAATCCAGTTCGTGTTTGATCAGCCTTTCGCTTTCGGGTCCCAGGTTTTTGTAGAATTGGCTGCATTCGATTTTTACTCAGTAACTGCCAACAATGAGATGTATATTGATGATGTGGTACTGGGCTCTCCACAAATAGGGGTGCAAGATTTTATTATAAATAAATTTTCTGTATATCCTAACCCAGTAAAAGACGTATTGAACATTAAGTCTAGTACTGTTATTGACAATGTTGTTATATATGATTTCTTGGGAAGAGTAGTTCTTCACCAAAATCCTGGAACTATTTCTCCTACTATTAATATGACCAATCTTGCTTCGGGATCTTACTTAGTTAAAGTAACTATCGGAGATTCTTCAAAAACAGTTAAGATTCTTAAATAAGATATTATAAAATCTTTTTTACCAAAAGGCCCTTCAATATTGAAAGGCCTTTTTTATATTTGAAAAAACTAAAATTTCAAACCTATGTGGTTCAAAAAAATATTTTTATTCTGTTCAATATTTACTCTTATTTCCTGTGCGGAATTACAACAAGTGGTTGATACGCTCCCCAATCAAACTGGGATTGGAATGGATCCTACAATGATTGGAAATGGTTTACGCCAAGCACTGGATTTTGGGATAGACAAGCAGGTAACCAAGCTTACCCAAAAAGATGGTTTTTATAAAAATCAATTGGTTAAAATTATGTTGCCCCAAGAATTGCAGAAAGTAGATCAAACACTGCGTGATATTGGTTTAGGCAGTTTGGCAGATGAAGGCTTAAAGGTGCTCAATCGTGCCGCAGAGGATGCCGTGAAAGAAGCTACGCCCATATTTGTTAGTGCAGTAAAAAGCATAACTTTCACAGACGCAAAGAATATTCTTTTAGGTCCTGATAATGCAGCCACAAATTATTTGGAACAACGCACCAACAATGCACTTTATTCAAAGTTCAATCCCGTTATCAAAAACTCATTTTCAAAAGTAGGCGCCGATCAGATTTGGAGTAATATAATTACAAAATATAACTCCGTGCCTTTTGTAACCAAAGTTAACCCAGACCTAACTGATTATGTTACCAATGAAGCACTCAAAGGTGTTTATAAAATGATAAGTGTTGAAGAAAAAGACATTCGCAACAATTTTTCGGCGCGAACTACAACATTGTTAAAACAAGTTTTTGCTTTACAGGACTAATCAATTTTTAGTTTTTCAAAATAGGTAGCCTAAATTACAATAGATTTATAAAACCATTAACCTTGCTTTAATATTAACTTTTGTTTTTCAAAAGTATCTTTGTTCCAACAATATAGCGTTAGAAATGATAAGTTGGTTCAGAAAAAAATCCAGAATTGAAAAATTGAAAGAAAGATATACTTCTCTTATGAAGCGATCTTATGAAACTGCATTAAAGGATACTGATAAAAGTGAAAAAATTCACTACGAAGCCGATAAGCTTTTTCAAGAAATAAAATATCTTTCTCTTCAACGAAATGATAAGTAATACTTTTTATTGGTGAAGTGTTCTGAAATAATCTAAAGCTTTTACCAATCTACTTCCATACCAACTAAAATATTCTCCATCTACCAATTTTATCTCCCCATCAATTATATTTTGTAATTCTAAAATGTGACTATGTCTAAATGGATATGGTTCTGTAGAAAGAAGTATCAATTCTGCTTCTTTTAGAACTTCCAGAGTTACTTCAGGATATCGGGAATTTTCTTCAGTAATGATGTTTTCAAAATTGTTCAAATGCAAAAGTGCATCAATGAAAGTTTTCTTTCCAACAGCCATATAAGGTTCTTTCCATATTAAATAAAGAACTTTTTTTGAAGAAAAACTTTTTATATAAACTTTAAAATCATCCAATTTTTCTTCAATTTTTGATACTATTCGTGAAGCTTTTTCTGAAACATTAAATACTTCCCCAAGCCGTTCAATCATTTCTATACTCTCTGGAATTGTTGAAATATCACTAACCCAAACCGGAGCAATACTTTCCAGATGAAGAACCATTTCTTCAGTGTTTTCTTCTTTATTGCAAATAATTATATCTGGTTTTAGTGATTTAATCTTGCTATAATTGACCTGTTTGGTTCCGCCTACAATAGTTTTTTCCCCTCGCAAATCTAAGGGATGGACACAGAATTTAGTAACGCCAACAATATTGCTGCGCAAGCCAAGTTCTACCAACAATTCAGTTTGGGAAGGAACCAGCGAAACAATTCGCGAAGGAGTTTTGGAAAGTTTTAGTGTTCTATTTAATTGATCAAGAAATTCCATTGAGAATGGATTTCATTTCAAGTTGCATGTTTTTGGCTTCCTGTGCCGCTGCTTCTGCAAAATCAGTGTTTTTTGAAGCATAAATAATTCCCCGAGAAGAATTTACTAGCAACCCAATGTTTTCAGCCAATCCGTATTTACAGACTTCCCCTAAGCTTCCGCCCTGAGCCCCTACGCCCGGAACCAATAAAAAACTGTTTGGAATAATTTTACGAATGTCTGCAAAATACTCAGCCTTTGTAGCGCCAACCACATACATCAAGTTTTCACTATTATGCCATTCTTTTGAAGTTTTTAAAACTTGCTTATACAATTCTTCTTCACCAATTTTTTTAGTTTGAAAATCAAAAGCGCCTTCATTAGAAGTCAATGCAAGTAAAATAGTATGTTTATTTTTAAAAGCGAGAAAAGGTTCAACAGAATCCTTTCCCATATATGGAGCAACGGTTATCGAGTCGAAACCCAAATCCTCAAAAAAAGCTTTGGCGTATCGTGAAGAGGTATTGCCTATATCACCACGTTTTGCATCAGCAATGGTGAAAATTTCCGGATAGTTTTCGTTTAAATATTTAATGGTTTTTTCCAGCGACTTCCATCCTTTTAAACCATATGCTTCATAAAAAGCTGTATTCGGTTTATAGGCAACCGTAAACTGATGGGTAGCATCAATAATCGCTTTATTGAAAGAAAATATAGGATCCTCTTCTTTTAAAAGAAATTCAGGAATTTTTTCAAGGTCAACGTCAAGCCCAACACATAGGAAGGATTTCTTCTTTCTAATTTCTGAAATTAAATTTTCTGTAGTCATTATTTTTATCTCAGAAGGTTAAGTGATTAAAAAGTCTCGCCTGTTTCCTTTAATTTTTCTGTATTGCTAACCAATTGAAGCTCGTCAATTATTTCCTGAACATCACCGTTCATAATATTACCCAAATTGTACAGCGTAAGGTTAATTCTGTGATCTGTTACGCGTCCTTGTGGATAATTGTAGGTTCTAATTTTTGCGCTTCTATCTCCACTGGTTACCATTGAACCGCGTTTCAAAGCATCTTCTGCTTGTTTTTTTGCAAGTTCTAGATCATACAATCTTGAGCGAAGCACCTTAAATGCTTTCTCTTTATTTTTATGCTGCGATTTTTGATCTTGACACTGCGCCACAATTCCAGTTGGAACGTGAGTTAAACGTACCGCAGAATAGGTTGTATTTACAGATTGTCCCCCAGGACCAGAAGAGCAAAAGAAATCTACTCGAACATCTTTAGGGTTCACTTCAATATCAAATTCTTCCGCTTCAGGAAAAACCATTACCGTTGCAGCACTTGTGTGAACACGTCCTTGTGTTTCAGTCTGTGGCACACGTTGCACGCGGTGAACACCTGCCTCAAACTTTAGCGTTCCATAAACATCTTCTCCTTCAATCTCAAACTGAACTTCCTTAAAACCGCCACTAGTGCCCTCATTAAAATCCATTACGTTGGTTTTCCAACCCTTTCCTTCACAATATTTGGTGTACATTCTGAAAAGGTCTCCCGCAAAAATACTCGCCTCATCACCACCCGTACCAGCCCTAATTTCCATCACGGCATTTTTAGCATCTTCGGGATCTTTAGGGACCAAAAGAAATTTTATTTCTTCTTCCAACTTAGGCAGTCGGGTATTTGCTTCCTCAAGTTGCAACTTTGCCATTTCAACCATTTCGGCATCGCTTCCATCAGCTAATATTTCTTCGGCTTCTGTAATATTATCATTAAGTTCCAAAAATTCAGCGCGTTTGTCCATCAAAACCCGTAGATCTTTATATTCTTTATTCAACTGAATATACCGCTTTTGGTCGTTGATAATATCTGGCTGGATAATGAGGTCACTCACCTCGTCAAAACGTTGTTTTATAATTTGAAGCCTGTCTAACATATAGTTTTTATAATGGGTGCAAATTTACAATTTTTTAAACGAATGGAAACGATTGCCACGGGTTTCAATTTTGAAAAAATGCCAAATAGAATATTAGTTCTATTAAATATGTGTTCTTAAGTCGTGAGAGTTTTTATACTTTTAACATTCTTTAAATCCAAAAAAGAAAAATGTACAAGTGTATAAAGGCTTAAAACCAATAATATTCTCGCCAAGTACACAAAAGCTGCACTATGACCAAGATCGTAGTATGCTATACCCCTAAATATTTCTGCAAAAATGATCAGAAAAACCAAAAGCGTAAAGCTCATGGATAGTTTAGAATTGAAAAAATGATTGTAGAACAACGACAGAAAGGCCAATAAAAGTCCACAAAAAGCACTCAAAACCATAAAGAGGTATTGAGTGTAATTTAAAGTCATTTCTTTCATCAATTCAATTAACTGAAAAAACAAATAACCATTCACGAGTATCATCAATATAAAAAGAAGAGTGAACTTTTTAGTAAGATTTTTCAAATTGAATTTAGGAACAATATACCAAAGCAGCATCAAAAATGCTATGAAATTCAATATCATTGAAATACTTGCCATAGTCCCATTTTCATACCAAACCGTTGTAATGCTGGATGCGCCATAAAAGAAAAGAAAACCAACCAACCACTTTTGGATATTTTTTCCGTGTGCAATAAATAAGTAAACCAATGTGGTATAACAAATAATGCCACGCAATAAACGAAACAAAAAATAATTGTGGAATAAGTGAAGGGTAACACTTAAAATGATAAAAAAAACAGCCAGAATACCCAGCCCTATTTTGTAATTTTTGAACAAAATTTTCCCTGACATTCGCTCACAATAATATGATAATGAAACCTAATCAGCTCAAAATCATCTGCGAATATAATTGAAAATATTAATATACAAATTCGCCCATTGCTGATTTGATAGTCAATTTTTTAGAAGAAGCTGCTTCCACCCTGCCCACAATTTGAGCCTCCACATTATAAGATTCAGAAATTTCTATAATAGAGTTCGCAATTTCTTCGGGAACATAAAGTTCCATGCGGTGCCCCATATTAAACACTTGATACATCTCCTTCCAATGGGTACCGCTTTCAGACTGAATAAGCTTGAATAGCGGCGGAATTTCAAACATATTATCTTTGATGATATGGAGGTTTTCAACAAAATGAAGGATTTTAGTCTGCGCTCCACCACTACAATGTATCATTCCATGTATTTCCTTATTGCTGAATTGTGATAAAATTTCCTTTATTATTGGAGCATAAGTTCGCGTTGGCGAAAGCACAAGCTTACCCGCGTTTAAAGGGCTATCAGCCACTGAATCCTCTAATTTTTTTGAACCCGAAAAAACAAGTTCATCAGGAACTGAAGCATCAAAACTTTCTGGATATTTTTTAGCCAAATATTTTTCAAAAACATCATGTCTAGCAGAAGTCAATCCATTGCTTCCCATTCCGCCGTTGTATTCCTTTTCATAAGTAGCTTGGCCAAAGGAAGCTAACCCAACAATAACGTCTCCTGGTTTAATATTTGCATTATCTACAACCTGGCTTCGCTTCATTCGGGCCGTTACCGTGGAATCAACAATTATGGTTCTAACAAGGTCTCCAACATCTGCAGTTTCACCACCGGTGGAATGAATTGTAACACCGTATTGCTTAAGTTCAGCAATCAATGTTTCAGTACCGTTGATGATAGATGAAATTACTTCCCCTGGAATTAAATTTTTATTTCTACCAATTGTGGAAGAGAGCAAGATGTTATCAACTGCACCAACACAAAGAAGGTCGTCAATGTTCATTATAAGAGCATCTTGTGCAATTCCTTTCCAAACAGACAAATCACCTGTTTCTTTCCAGTAGGCATAAGCCAGTGATGATTTTGTGCCGGCCCCGTCTGCATGCATAATCAAGCAATAGTCCTCATCTCCTGAAAGATAATCTGGAACAATTTTACAGAATGCTTTTGGAAAAAGACCTTTATCCACATTTTTTATGGCGTTGTGTACATCTTCCTTGCCTGCAGAAACACCTCTTTGGGCGTAACGTTTTGAAATTTCCTTGCTCATTGAATTAAGTTATGATGCAAAAGTAAGCATTAAAAAAAAGCCCACAAAGGTGGGCTTTTAGGGTTTTTTAATAATTTTATAAATTTATTCCCAATCGGGCATGAAGGCATTTGTAAATAAAAGTAAATCATTCTGATTATCATCAAAAAGAATAGAATAAATATTAGGAGTGGCATTGGCGTTATTTTTCACCCTTGTAAATATTACTCCGCCTTCCGAAGGTGAAAACCTTACGTCTAAATCATTCTCCCCTATCGAAACATCCGTTTCCAGTTGTACTGCTGGGTCTGGATTTCCAATAGTTTTAAGAAATATGCGGCTTTCAAAAATTCTATATGCAGAATTTTGCGCATCACTAACATCCCTAGTGTATAATACTTTATCAGCATTTGCCGATAGGTCAATTCCTCCTGCTGCCCCATCAACATTTTCAAGAATTACATTTTCTTCCATTCCTGTAGAAAGTCTAGCAGTATAGATACGAACTTCATATCCACTTGAATTATTCGTTTTCAAGAGAACCAAGTCTTCATCAAACTCTGGAACAGCAACTTCAGATATAAAAGATCCATCAGTTGTTGTATATTCCAATCTGTTATCAGTACCATCTGGATTTATAGAATATAATTTATCAAAATGTGGATAATATAGTTTACTATCGTTTTTTGCCCAAGTATAGTTCAATTGTTCAATCCGAAAACCAGCTAAAGGTCTTTGGTTAGTAATCTGACGCACATCTGTGCCATCAAAATTCATAGTGTATATTTGAGTGGCTCCTCCTGAATTGCGTAAAAATGCAATTCTATTTAGTATATTACTTTTCCGAGGTTTAAAACTATTAACGTTATCACTCGTTAGCTGTAAAACATTAAAATCAGGTTCTTGCCCATTGCCCGCATCAATATCTTCTGCTCCAGAATAAATAACCAAATTGTCATTCTTTTTTTTCACAAAAATAAAAGGATTGTCAGGTAAAGTAAGAGTTTTAAATTCACTGATAATTGAACTTACAGGATCATTATTACCATCTGAAACTGTTACCTGCCAAAAATATTTAGTTGCCAGTTGAAGATTGCTGACCGTATAACTTGTGTCTTGGCCAACTTCAATATTTTGCATCTCGTCTGTTGATCCATTTCTTAAATCTAAAGTATAATTAAGTTCATCTCCATTAGGGTCAGAAGATTCCCAAATAAATGTAACCTCAAGAGGCAAATCTACAGCTCCGTCTTCTGGTGAGACTAATGTAGGTGCTACAGGCGGTAAGTTTTCAGTATTTGCAACAGTAAGCTCGAACGATACTTGAGACAATACACCTTCAATAACAGTGGTAGATTCAAATGCAGATGAATATCCCGCTAATTCAGCTTGCACGGAATAGTCGTCCACTATTATATCATTCAGTTTAAAATTCCCCAAACTATCAGAAAACACGGTTGTAGATGCAGGATTTGTTGTGATTTTTGCTCCACTAAGGCGTTCACCAGTCACTTTGTCTATAACTTTTCCAGAGATACGGCCTGTGCGCACAACGTCTAAAGTATCTTCGCTACAACTAAAAATTGAAATCAGAAAAATAGCGCAAATGAAAATATTATACTTGTTCATCATCAGTTATTCAATTAAAAAAAATTATAACTTAAAATAATAATTTAAGCCCAAACCTATATTGTAATAATAATCATTTCTTTTTCCATTGACGGCTTTCTCAAGCTTATCAGTAAAAACAAGATTATGCTCCCCGAATAATTTAATTCCAATTTTATTTGAAATGAAATATTCCACACCTAAGCCGTATTGAACTTTGAAAAAAGGTTCGCCAAACTCAAGAGAATTATCTATAGGATTAAGAGCACTCATTATAACTCCTGATCCCGCATAAACAAATGGAGATAGCTTATCATTGGGCAAAAGGGCAAATTGTCCATTAATATTTAAGCTCCCAAAAACATTGTCATATTGTACTCCATTATCAATTTTAAAAACGGAAGCCATTAGATTTACATTAAAAAAACGTCCAAAATGTCTTTGATATTCCAGTCTACCTAAAAATCCTAAATTCTGTGTAGAATAATCGTTATCTGGCAAATTACCTCCTACAGAGATCCCTAATGAATTTAGAGCTTCTCTATCTACTTGCAATCTATCAAGCAATAAGGTTGACTCATCTTTTTCTTTTTCCGCAAGATAGTCTGCAACTAATTGATCATTTACTTCTTTTCCTCCTTGTGAGCTCCAAAATTGTTTTTGAATGCCTTCAATTATAAGGTCATGAACCGCTTTTTCAATAGCATCTTTCATAGCTAATTGAACGGGTTCATTTTGGGTCACCCCAGTTTCCGCTTCCAATAATCTTTGAAATTTCACAAAACGGAAAAAACTTGCATCAATGGCCTGTGAAAGAATTGTTTTGGAAACATATACTGTTTTTAAAATTTCACCATTATTGGTTGAAACCGCTCGCAAATAAATAGTTATTCTATCCTGTCTATATTTTGCCGATCCGCCCAAGCCAAAATAACGAGCTCCTATTCCACCAGTAATAATATTAGTGTCATATGATATTACACCACCTTCCAATAAAAGGCCTGCATATAAAAGAGGTGGCAAGGGAGGTTCATTGGGATTTAAATTTTTAATATATTCTTGTTTGGTATTGCGGATTATGTTACGCTCCGTAGAAAGATTGTTAAAATTCTCTCTTTCCAATGGTATAAACCATCCAGAATCTTCCAAAGCTTTTATAAGCATAGTAGTTCCGCCTTGGGAAATTGCTGTACTAAAAGTGCTTCCGGTTTCTACTGCCTTATATTGCCCTGTTTGATCGCTGAAGTTATAAACTCCAACCTCTAGAGGTTCTGCAGCTGGCGGCAAATCTAATAACTTTTTGGTTGATTTAGAGAATTCTCCAGTTCGTGACGGCTCTTGAAACATTGGTTGATTAAAATAAGCCGCGCATGAGGAAAATAAAAAAAATCCAAACAACAAAATTGCTTTATAAAATATTCTCATCTATTTTTTTAATTTGGGACAATAACTTGGGTTTCTTCCCCATTGGAAGTATCAAGGATATTAATGACCAACCCTTCATCAGATTGGTATATTTCAACATTCAAAGTGCCGTAAGTAAAACTTCCTTCCTGATTAAAATCTCCCAATCCACCTATCTGTTGCTGTAAAAGTATACGAGAGATTTGACTTAACAGTTGACGGTTAAGATTTGATCCAAACTGTTTCAATTCAGATTCTTGATCGCGTGGGTTGGTTGGAGCTGTAAGTTTATTTTGTGAAGTTGCGGAACTTAGCAGCCAGTTATAATTAAAAGTATCACCTCCAAACGCAGGATTTAATGGCTTATAGGAAAACTGCTGTGCAAAACCAGCTGTTGCAAAAAACAGCATAATGATTATAGGCAAAAATAGTTTAGATTTTTTCATTTTAATAGCGCTTTAAAGTGTCATCTTTTTGTTTTTCCAATCTTTGAAGGTAAGCAATACAACGATCTAATGAAGTCTTTGCCATACTTTGCAAAAATGACTTCTTTGGTTGTGAGAAAAACTGCCATAATAACTGATCATCAATTTTAACGGAAATTCTTGTATTTCTAAACTTACCAGGCACTTCCTCAATAAAAATATTCTTTTTTGTATTTACTTGTCGATTATAATAATCTGAATAAAAATACTTATAAAAATCCCGTCCTGCTTTAGTTAATGTCTTTTCCAGTACCAAGCCGCCTATAATTACGCCGTCCTGCGGAGCAGCTTCATCTCGATTCTCCTGCTTTTCCTTGACAGAAAGCTCGTCCTTTACGACCTTTTGATATCCATTGTCTGAATTCAACTCTATACGATCCTGCCCTACCGGCTTATCGTCAATATCATATAACACGAGTAGTAATATAATTTTTCCTTCTTCACTGTAATTTATTGCAACAGAAGAGAGTATTTTTTTTTCGTTTCCTTTTAAAAAGAGACGATTGGATTGGTTATTTTTTGAAGTATTGTTATTGTTATCTTTTTTAAAAACTGAAAAATCATATCTCAAATCAACATCTGTTGGAGTAAGATTTTCGGCAGTTGCAGTAAATGTAAAAAATTCACTATCCTGTTTCACGTAAATTTTGGCCGCAAATTCCTTATTGTAAAATTGTGCGCTCATATTAACGCTTAAAAAAAGAATTAACGAAAGCGTAAGGTATTTCAGGTTTTTAAGCATGAACAATTGAAATTGAATCATTTAATAAGAACTTCTAATTATTAAGTCAGGTGAACCTTCAGTTTGTCTAAATTTTAATGATTTTGTAATCTCGTTTACACCATCACGCTCAAAATAATTATTTCCATTTTGTTCCAAATCTAAAGAAATATCAGCATTTGGGTTATTTACAAAATCTACTATACGATTGTTGTTTCCGTTTTGAACTAAATCGGCAACAGCAGTATTTGCCGTGTATTCTAATTTTGTGTCGTTTGAGTTTCCGTTTTGAAGAAGATTAATCTCACTGGCGTTTGTGTTAGTTCGAATATCAGAAGTATTATATTCACCTATTTGTTGAACAGACACGGAATTTCCTTCAATTAAAGCATTTTTAGGATTTGGAGCACTTATAATTCCTAAGTTGGCCAACATAAGAGGCGTTATATTTTCACCTTCTAAAACTATAGGATCTTTGTCATCTGCTCCATATGTCTGTGAAAAAGCCACATGGCTGAAGAGAAAAAATGTTAAAATAAAAACTGTTTGTTTATATATTGTTTTCATAATTATAAAGATATTAAAATTATGTGAAAAGGAGGGCTTGTATTCACCCTCCTTTGTATTTATCTAAAAAAATAGCAAATTGGGCTATTAACAACCTGAACAAATATCAGATAGATTAAAATCTAAATCCGGATAATTAATTGTAGGGTTGTTTGGATCTAAAAAGCTACAGTCTATTCCATCAGTATTAAAGTTGCCATTTGGACCCAATTGTAAAATATTAGCTTGGTTTCCAGTGCCATCTTGTTCAATAGTATAGCTATGACCTCCTCTTTGTACTAAAAGCGCTGCATTGTCAGTGCCATATTGTGAGGTTATACCTCTGTTGCCGTTTCCATCCTGAAAAGTATTCAACAAATTGCCATTACCAACCTGCGTTGACATTACAATATTATTGTCATCCGCTTGGCGTTGCCATGCTTTGTTACCACTACCAGACTGAGCTAGACCAGCAATACTTTGAGTACCAATTTGGTCTTGTCTTCCATAGTTTCCTGTACCGTAAGAATTTTGCAACATATAAGCATCGTTTCCATAACCAGACTGATATTGCTCTGAATGATTAGCATTACCAAATTGGTGTGATTCAGCATCCAAATCACCACCTTCTTGGTTTTGAATGGCTACAGAATTTGTAGTTGTAGGATTTAAAGCGTCGTCATTAATTCTGGAGTCAACAGCATCTAAAGATGTTTTAATATCTGATATTAAACCGTCTTTCATGCTACCTTGATCTACCATTGCATAATTTACGAATCCAGAACCTACTGCATCAGCTTGATCTTGAACTTGTTTAGACAAGTTATTATCACCTGTTTGATATGCAAAAGCCCAGTTAGATTGACCATCACCACTTTGTATAATTGCATTTTGGTTATCATCACCTAATTGCTCTGTATAAGCGTAATGGCCCGCAGTTCCATTTGGCCCAGCATTTTGATTTACCATAGATTGATTTGCAGTACCACTTTGAATGGTCCAAGCCTCACTATTGTCATAAGTCTGCTGTATTGAACCTTCGTTATTTTCACCGTCCTGATCAATAACAGCAACATTATTTTCAGCTTGCTGCCCTGTTCCTTGACGAATACCTGCTTTGTTGCCAGAGCTCGACAAATCATTTTGACCTTGACGTGTTATAGCACTATTATAATCTCCTTCTTGTTTGGTTTGCGATCTGTTATCAGAGCCAGATTGCAATACCTCAGCAGCATTTTCCACACCGCTTATCGCCTGCACTGCACCAGTCTGCATCACTTTGGCATGATTACCGCCCGTACCATTTCCATCATCTTGAAATGTGTAAACGGACTGTGATGTTCCGGCTTGTTGCACACGCACTTTATTGGCATTTCCATTTTGTACTGAAAGACCTGTATTTGCTCCTGAAGCAGCTCCTGGAAGCGCTGGCTGTAACGAAGCCGTAGGCGCAGGACCAACATATTGTGGTCCGTAAGGAGCTGGGTTTAATTGCGCAAATGCAAAAGTTCCAGCCAAAAGTGCAATAGCACTGAATATTAATTTTTTCATATTATAAGTTTTGGGTTTTAAATTAAAAGCGAACTATAAATCATACTTAAAAAAC
>Ga0209344_10004510_pt1 | contig 12749 bp, 11 predicted proteins | sample Cruoilmetagenom6_FD_187293 | JGI IMG/M metagenome (GOLD analysis project Ga0209344, IMG submission 187293) | Oil polluted marine microbial communities from Coal Oil Point, Santa Barbara, California, USA - Santa Barbara Oil Seep Sample 6 (SPAdes)... | ecosystem: Environmental > Aquatic > Marine...
GCGCCCTACTGTAATAAGGTACTTTTACAGTAGGGCGCTCGGATGAGCCCTTCGCTGCCTCAGTCCAATATACATAGCAGTTAGTCATACTAGACAAATGACTAACGCAGCGACAAGTACTGTGGAGATTATTGTTGATAGTTAGCTAGAAACTATTGCCATTATATGGTCCAATTTTGATTGAGCCCGGATACTTTTTGCTTTGTTTAAGGCCTCGTCGTAAATAGTCGAGTAATAATGCAGCTGCAGGCGATAAGTTATTCTGATCGTAATTAAAACCGATAGTTACTTTGCCTAGTTGTGGTAAGTTATTATCGTTTTGAGCATGCTGAAATTGTTCCGGAAGGGTATTAATTACCAGAGCGCTAATACCTAAACCTGCTTTAATCGCAGACTGAATGCCTAACAGGCTCGATGAGCAGTACAGTATCCGCCAGGGGATGTTGGCTTTATTTAAGGCTTCGGTTATGTGTTGACGGTAGATACAACCCTCAGGATAAACCACCAATGGTATTGGTTGGCTTTCATCCAGAGTAAAATTAGGATCTATTACCCAGGAAACATTCTCAACAATAAAGTCATCTTCAGCAAAACTATGCTTTGGGTATTCATCCATAGACATCACGAGATCAAATGAACTTTTCTTGTAATCTTCGCGCAAGTTGACGCTGACGCCGGATTTTACTTCAAGCGTAACATCTGGATATGCTTGGGAAAACTTGGAAAGCAGTACTGGCAGAAAGGACACCTCGAAATCATTGGGTGTTCCTAGGCATATGGAGCCACTAACCTTCTGGGTAGACAGTCGGGTTACGATAGCGTCGTTCATGGCTAAAATTTTACATGCTGCATGATAAAGTATGTGACCATCTTCGGTGATTTGAAGCCCGTCATTCCGATTGAATAACCGTATATCCAGCATCTCTTCCAGACGCTTAACCTGCAAACTGATGGCTGGCTGAGAACGCCCTAGTAATTCTCCAGCCTGAGTAAATCCCTTAACATCATTGACCGTCGTGAAGGTTCGTAATAGATCCATGGGAATGTTTTTCATTGTGGTTCGTCAGTAGTAATCCTTATCATTTAAACTACATTGATAGCATTAGTATTGCAAATGATTATATAAAGACTATTAATTAGACTAATTAAATCTGAACTTGTAATGTCGAATATGCCGAATATGTAGGTGATTAGGGCATGGAATTAAAACCGAACAAAACGTAAAACGGCATATTAATAATAATTATAACAAAACAGGATTAATTTGGATGAAACTTTCAAAAACAACTATTGCAATAATACTATCAAGTTCTTTTTCAACGCTAGTGGCTGCCTCTGAATCCGCGGAGCTTACCGAAGTTAAGCAGCAGCTAACAAAGTTAGAGCAACAACTTTCAGACGACAAAGCGAAGCAAGACTCAGCAATTAAAATTGGCGGCGCCGTGCGCTTCCAATATAGCTATAATGATTATAGTGAAAATAGCAAAGACCGAGGCGGTGAACTGCAATTTGATACGTTCCGTATTAACGTAAACGGTGAAGTTAGTGGCCTTAAAGTCTCAGCTGAGTATCGCTTTTATCAATATATGGATGTAGTTCATCACGCAGATGTTGCTTACGATTTTAACGATAACTGGGAAGGTAAATTTGGTATTACCCAAGTTCCATTCGGTAACCTTCAATATAACTCAAACAGTTTCTTCTATAGTACTGGCTTCTACGCTGGTTTAGAAGAAGATTACGATCTAGGTATCGTATTTAAAGGCGATTATGAGCATCATGACATTCACTTAGGATTCTTTAAAAATGATGAACTTGGTGGTGTAGAAGGTTTTGCAAGTGATAAGACCGCTCGTTATTCATATGATGTTATAGGTGTTCGTAACGACTATGATCCTGCCGACTTTTCAAACTGGGACGCAGTTGAAGATGGCGAGGCAATGGGAGAGAATAATACCCTCGCTGCTAGATATGCCTATAAATTCGGTAATTCTGAAATTGGTGCATCAGTACAATTAGGTGATCTCGAAGGAAAAAATGCGGCTGGAATAACTGATTCAGTAGGAGATCGCACTGCCGTCGCTGTCCACGCGAAAACCAAAATAAACAATTTTAATATTGTGTTCCAGTATTCAAATTATGAATATGACTTAGATAATGGCTCAGAAGCCGTTGCTGTAGGAGCTTGGGGTTTTACTGACACCTTGCCTAGTGAAGCGTCACTATATAACTTAAATATAGCCTATAACAAATCGGTATCGCTTGGTCCAATTACCAATCTAACTTTCTATAACGATTATAACCTTACGACTGATAAGTCAGGAGACTTTCAAGAAGACACTGTTATGAATGTAACAGGTGTTGCTATTAGTGCCGGCTCTGTTTATACCTGGGTAGATTTTATTGTAGCAAAAAACCAGCCATTTATTGGCGGTAGCTTGGCGGGTGATTCAGACCAGTGGAATAAAAGAATTAATATCCTTGTTGGCTACTATTTCTAATCTTTTTTGAGATGACAATTAGCAACAGCAAAATGTGTTGCCACTGACACCTTTAACTGGCATCGGTAGTATAGATGCCAGTTCGCTTTATTATGCTAAGTAAAATTTCATTTATATCAGTTTCTTAATACAGTTCGTATGGCGTTTTTTTAGCCGTAGCTCGTTGCGCCATTTTTAACGCAAGAACCTTTTTATTCTCGTCAGGTAAGTAAAATTGCGGCGTAATTTGATTTTGGAGTAATTATATGAGTTTGACGAGTGTTGCCGATATTATAAAAGGATCGGTTCCCGTTGGCGAAATAGTCGCTGTTAACGGTTGGATACGTACCCGACGTGATTCAAAAGCAGGGATTTCTTTTTTAGCTATTTATGATGGGTCGTGTTTTGATCCCGTGCAGGCCGTTATCGACAATACGCTAGAAAATTATAATGATGACGTGTTGTCATTAACCGCTGGCTGCTCGGTTCGGGTAACAGGCAAAGTTGTCGAGTCTATGGGCAAGGACCAGTCATTTGAGCTCCAGGCGACCAAGGTGGAGGTTTATGGTTTTGTTGATGAACCTGATACTTACCCGATGGCGGCAAAACGTCACAGTCTCGAGTATCTACGTGAGGTTGCTCACCTGCGCCCACGCACTAATATTATTGGCGCCGTGGCCCGTATTCGCAATACCTTGTCCCAAGCCGTTCATCGCTTTTACCACGAGCAGGGGTATATCTGGATTAGTACGCCAATTCTGACCGGCAGTGACTGTGAGGGCGCCGGTGAAATGTTCCGTGTTAGTACCCTGGATATGGAAAATATCCCACGCACCGACGACAATAAAGTCAATTATGATCAAGATTTTTTTGGCAAGGAAACGTTCCTGACCGTCTCTGGTCAGCTTAATGCCGAAACTTATGCCTGTGCCCTTAGCAAGGTATACACCTTTGGTCCGACTTTTCGAGCCGAGAACTCCCATACCACACGCCATCTGGCCGAATTTTGGATGGTAGAGCCAGAGATTGCCTTTGCGGATCTGTCAGACGCCGCGACCCTAGCCGAACAAATGCTTAAGTATGTATTTAAAGCGGTATTGGAAGAACGCCAGGACGATATGGCATTTTTTGCCCAACGCGTCGACAAAGAATGTATTAGCCGCCTTGAAAATATAGTTGAAAGTGATTTCGTGCGGATGGATTACACTGATGCGATAGAAATCCTTAAAAAATGTGGTAAAAAATTCGAATTCCCAGTCGAATGGGGCATCGATCTACAATCTGAACATGAGCGCTATCTTGCAGAAGTCCATTTTGGCGGACCGGTTATTCTGCAAAACTATCCGAAAGATATTAAGGCCTTTTATATGCGCTTAAATGATGATGGTAATACAGTTGCAGCGATGGACGTATTAGCACCAGGCATCGGTGAAATCATCGGTGGCTCACAACGTGAAGAACGCCTCGATGTATTAGATGCCCGTATGGCGGAAATGGATATTGATGCTAAAGACATGTGGTGGTATCGGGATATACGTCGTTATGGCACAGTACCACACGCCGGATTTGGCTTAGGCTTTGAACGTTTGGTTTTATACGTGACCGGAGTGCAAAATATCCGTGACGTTATTCCATTTCCGCGCGTACCGCGTAGTGCGAATTTCTAGTGGCTTGAAAAACTAAAAACGAGCGTCAAAGGCGTCCGTTTTTTCAAGCTTTGATTAATCAACTTGGTATAACTTGCTGGTTTTGTCGCAAATAGAGGGAATAGTTTTGGTCCAACGATTATCGATTAATTTTTATTATGCTGCCTCGAAATTTTTCAGGAGACGCTGTCCACCAGAAATCATTCTTCAGTCCCTTCGACAGTGCTTGGCCTACAAGCTGAGTTATGGTTAAAGAGAATAGAGACTTGCTGAGCGAAATATTCATTTTGAACACTCAATCTTAAATCGTTGGGTGACGAGGTATAGTCTATAACTTGAAGCGCTTTTCTGGAGAAACATTCTGGGCTAGAGGTTATTTTGTATCAACAGTAGGGTTTGATACAAAATATGGTAAGAGAATATATTCACAATAAGAAAAAATGATGTTGATGATGAACAGTTAAGGTTTGATATTTAACGCGCCTTGGGCGCTTACTTTAGGGGTTTAGCTAATAAGGCTCCGGCCCTGCCGGAGGTCATTAACTTTGGTTACTACTTTTGATTAACTTGTAAGGTGATATAGTAAATGAATATTCGTATGAAAATCCAAATAAGTGTGATGCTAGCCGTAATTTTACCTGGAATTTTTATTTCGATAATATTAGATAAGTTTGTAACAGATAAAGCATATGAACAATTTTATGATGTATCTGAGCGAGAAATAAGGCAAGTTGATAATGCCATGGAATTATTTTTTAATGGGGTTGCTCAGAATGTCAATTCCCTTGCGACTAATCCGAAAATTATTGCAGCAGGGAAAAACATTACAAGTTATAATAATAACAGTGAAAGTGTTATTATGACACCCTCTTCAAATGGGGGAGTTGAATCTAATGTCTATGAAATATATGAAAATTTTGCTAATAGCCATGACAGTACAGCTTATGTGTATTTTGGTAATGTCGAAGGGGGATATATTCAGTGGCCTGAAGGAAACATGGGGGCAAATTATGATCCAAGAGAACGACCATTCTATCAACAGGCACTAAAAAACAAAGGAAAAGCCAGCAGGACAGATGCCTATTTTTATGATGGGACTGCCTTAATTAGTACGGTTGCAACTGTCCATGATAGTGATGGAAATGTAGTAGGTACACAAGCAGTAGATGTAAGTTTAAATGGCTTAACAAAAATTGCAAAAGACATTAAGCTTGGGGGGGATGGCTATATTATGATACTTGATGGCAATGGCACAATATTATTTGACCCGAAAAACCCTGAAAACACCTCTAAAAATATTGATTCATTAGCTGATGATGTATACAAAGCTATTTCTAAACTCCCTTCAGGACCGCTCAGTGCGTTAGTAAATGATACCGAATATGAAGTGAATATTGTTACTTCAAATGCTTTGGGGTGGAAGTTTGTTGGTTTTGTACCAAAAAATGAAATATTAAAAATGAGTAATTCTATTATTTCAAAGCTGATGTATATTGAAGGTTTTATGTTGGTTATTTTTCTCATATTGTCGTGGAAAGTATCCACAATGATCACTTTGCCAATTGTGAAAATTAATGAAAAATTAAAAGAGATAGCGTCGGGAGAAGGAGACTTAACGACTAGAATAAAATTAAGTAGTAAAAGTGATGAAACATTTGATTTAGCTACTTCATTTAATGACTTTGTAGAACAAATTTGTGAGTTGGTCGTCGCGGTAAAAGGCAAGGCCGAAAGTGTAAATAAGTTATCAAATCAGGTGGCAAAAGCAAGTGAATTATTAGCCGAAACAACGGAAGAACAAAATTCTCAATCGTTGACTATGGCTTCTGCATTACATGAAGTGTCGATGACTTCTAAGCTCATCTCAGAAACGGTAAAAGGGACTGAGGCGTTATCAGAAAACTCTAAAATTGAAGTTAATGCAGGGGGGGTTACTATTTCCGAGTCAATAAAGCTAATGAGTAGTGTGGCTGACGATATGAGTTCACTTAAAGATATTCTCAATGAGTTGCAATCATCATCTGAGAAAATTGATGATATTACTAAGTTAATAACAGGTATTGCAGACATGACAAATTTATTAGCTTTAAATGCCGCTATTGAATCAGCAAGGGCAGGTGAAGCTGGACGGGGTTTTTCTGTTGTTGCTGATGAAGTGAGAGAACTTTCAGGAAGAACTACTGGGGCAGCAACTCAAATTGCGGATCTTATTCAAACAGTACAGTCGCAATCTAACAGCTCTTATGAGCACATCACCGAGTTAAATTCGAGAATTCAAGCGAGTGTAGAAAAAGGAGAAGAATCCTTGAAAATTCTGCAAAGCATAACATTAGCGAGTGAGAAAATGGCTAATGAAACATTATCAGTATCTACTTCAATAGAGGAAGAATCGAAAGCCATTGAAGAAATAAATGAGAACATTCAAGTTATGTCCTCAGCTATTGGAGACAGTGCAAACAATATTGCTAGTATTAAAGAAATCACTGAAGATTTAGACATTCAAGCATCACAATTAAAGGCGTTGGTTGAACAATTTAAAACTTAATGGCTAGGCAATACTCCCGTAAATGGTTGTCACACTGTGTATAACATCAGTTATGGAGTGTTTTGTAATGATACCGGCACAATTTAAAAAACGCTTAGTTGTGTTGGGCACCTAACAGATAAGCCAGTTAAAGATGTAGAAAAGTATTTAAAAGGCGATAGCTTATTCAGCCAATTATTACAGTACTTGAACAGCGTATGATTGCTACACCAGAGTGCCCTGATTGCCATAGCGGATTGATCAATCGACATGGTAAATCAGCAACCATACAAAGGTATCGCTTTAAAAACTGCACAAAAGCGTTTAACGCTATGACTAACACGCCACTGGCTAGGTTACAGCATATAGAAAAGTGGCTAGATTATTTACAGAGTATGAGCAGTGTTAAGTGAGCGATTGCGATATTATTTTAAAAACATCGTTTAGGGGGCGACACCACTTTCTTCAACTGCCTTCAACAATGAAGGCTACTCTACTAGAAAGGATAGAGGAAAACATAGGTATAAAGCGGTTCTGAGCTCCATGTCTACAGAGCAGATCAATAAAGCGCTAGAAAGTAAAGTAGTAAAGGACAGTGTTTTGTGCAGTGAGGGCTTTAAACCTTATATAACGTTTGCACAAGGTAATGATTTAATTCACAAACGGCTGATTGTAGCCGCTAGTGTTCAGGTTATAGAAAAGGTTCCACATTCAAAATTTTAATGCTTATCACAGTCGTTTAAAGGCTTGGATGGAGCTTTTCCATGGTGTGGCAACCAAGTATTTAGATAATTACTTAGGTTGGTTTCGATTTTTAGATACAGATAAAAATCCTAATAAAAATAACCAATTCAAAGCCCAACCACAATGAGCGGGAACATAGCCAATGGGTAATGTAAATGAAGTCTAAACAATTCAGTATGGTAGAGTTCAAAAATATAATATTAATTTCACTTGGTTCTTATTTACTGGCCTTTGGTGTGACCTTATTTCTGATACCTGTCAATATTGCTACAGGTGGCACCCCTGGAATGTCGATTATATTGCATTATCTAACCGGTATTCCTACATCATACGCCATGGTGCTAATCAATTTTCCACTGGTGCTAGCGGGTCTTAAATTTATTGATTTTCGTTTCGCTGTACGCACTGTATTTGCCATTATACTGACAGCTTATTTTGTTAGCCTTCTAGCAAAAGTTAATTCTTTCCCACCCATAGATAGTATGTTGCTATCTACTATCTATGGTGGTGGGTGCATCGGTGCAGGAATCGCAATCGTGATGAAAGGTCAAGCATCAGTAGGCGGTACTACAATCGTCGCGCAAATAGTTGCCCGTTACTCCTCATTTAGATCTGCTCAAATCATTATGTTTTTAGATATCATTATCATTGTCGCTGTTGGTATTGTATTTAAAGATATGGAGTTAGCATTATGGAGTTTAATTGGCATTTATATCACCACAAAAGTTATCGATAAAATTCTAACCGGTGCGGTAGCAGAAAAGGTAGTTCATATAATTTCAAATAAAACCGATAGCATTGGACTCGCTATTTCAGAGGACTTAGGACGAGATGGCACTATTTTAACGGGTGAAAGTTTAATTGATCAGAATGAGCAAAAAGTTCTGTCGGTGGTAGTTGGTGCTCGTCAAATACCTAAATTACAAACAATCGTATTAAGCCGTGATGAAAGTGCAGTGGTACTTGTTATGGATGCCTCAGAAATGATTGGCTCATCCGCTCACACAATAACCTAAGCGATAAGGTGTGAATCGACCAGATTTTCCTAGACACAAAGTTTACAACTTTTTTATGTCTAGGAAAATCTGGTCGATTCACATAGCATGTTTACCTTTGGCGCACATTCTCAGCAAGATAAAATTACTTTTATTTCAATTTATTACACGTATTACGATTTAACCAACGACAGCATCTCTTGTCTCGCGGATGCATTTTTTCTCATTTGGCCTAACATTACTGATGTTGTCATTGATGAGTTCTGCTTTTCTACACCACGCATCATCATGCATAAATGCTGTGCTTCAATGATGACACCTACGCCAATGGAACCGGTAATCTTTTGAATAGATAACGCTATTTCTCTGGCTAAATTTTCTTGAATTTGTAATCGTCTTGCATACATATCAACAATTCGAGCGAATTTCGATAAGCCCAGCACTTTACCACTAGGTATGTAAGCAATATGGCATTTCCCTATAAAAGGCAGCATGTGGTGCTCACACATTGAATACAACTCGATATTTTTTACAACAACCATTTCATCTGCATCAGAGTCAAATAAAGCACCATTTACGACATCATCAATGTTTTGCTGATAACCTTGAGTTAAAAAGCCCATTGCTTTTGCGGCACGTTTAGGTGTATCTATTAAGCCATTACGGTTAATATCTTCGCCAATAGCAGATAGAATTTCTTTGTAGTTATTTTCCATATTTTTCATTTAATCACGACCTAAGTTAATTGTTATTTTTTTAGATTTTCCGTATTCTTTTATTGCACAAAAATCATCACAACCACAGATAACTGACAGATAGATATAGTCAAACGATTAACTAAAGGATGGCGTAAGCACCTGTTTATTCTAAGGACGGGTCGGTTAAGTCACCAAAAGCTTTACTGATTGTAGTCTTTGTCATAATAATTCAAACAAAGACCATTATATGCCACGCTCTAAATGCTCGGTCAATGGATCTGTTTTGATTATTTGAGTTGTGAGCTAATTGATGGAATTAACCCCGTTTGCCCTAAATATACTACTCTTGTCCATTGCAAATTATAGAAAATTACCCTATATTCCTCTGCTCGCTTTAACGCAATCTTTATTATCTTCATATCATTGTGGTTATAGCCCTCGATATAGTATCGAATTTAGCATTATATAGCGCCATTAATTGTTTAATAATCAATAATGTTGTGAAAAAATTATTAATAATACTCAAGCGGCACTTCGTGCGTGTCGCCACTGAATAAAGGAAAATACATGCCTGTTATCACTCTCCCTGACGGTAGTCAACGCTCTTTTGAACAAGCAGTGTCTGTAATGGACGTCGCCCTTGATATCGGACCCGGATTGGCAAAAGCCACCATTGCTGGTCGCATTAATGGCGAATTAGTCGATGCTTGTGAATTAATTAAAGAAGATGCAACACTGCAACTTATTACCAGTAAAGACGCTGAAGGGCTTGAGATCATTCGTCATTCTTGTGCGCATTTATTAGGCCATGCTATTAAGCAATTATGGCCGAATACTAAGATGGCTATTGGACCGACAATCGAAAACGGTTTTTATTATGATGTTGATTTAGAAGAGTCAATTACCGAAGACGATTTAGTTAAGCTAGAAAAACGCATGACAGAATTGGCGCGTACTGGCTATGAAGTGGTTAAGAAAACCGGCACTTGGCAAGACGCTTATGATGCATTTACCGAGCGTGGCGAAAGCTATAAATTAGAAATTCTTGATGAAAACATCGAGAAAACTGACACACCAGCACTTTATCATCACCAAGAATATATCGACATGTGTCGTGGACCACACGTGCCAAGCATGCGTCATTGTCATCATTTTAAACTGATGAAAGTTGCCGGTGCTTATTGGCGTGGTAATTCAGACAACAAAATGTTGCAACGTGTTTACGGCACCGCTTGGGCGGATAAAAAGCAACTTAAAGCTTATATTGTCCGTTTAGCGGAAGCTGAAAAACGTGATCACCGTAAAATTGGTAAAACTTTAGATCTTTTCCATTGGCAAGAAGAAGCACCCGGCATGGTGTTTTGGCATAACGATGGTTGGACTATTTATACTGAGTTAGAAAAATTCATTCGTGAAAAATTACACGAATATGATTACGACGAAGTTAAAGCGCCGATGATGATGGATCGCAGTCTTTGGGAAAAGTCAGGTCACTGGGATAAATATGCTGATGGCATGTTTACTACTGAGTCTGAAAAGCGTGAATACGCGATAAAACCGATGAACTGTCCAGGACATGTGCAAATTTTTAACCAAGGCTTGAAATCTTACCGTGATTTACCGCTGCGTATCGCAGAGTTTGGTTGTTGTCATCGTAATGAGCCATCGGGTTCTTTACATGGTTTGATGCGCGTACGTGGCTTTACCCAAGATGATGCCCATATTTTCTGTATGGAATCACAAGTGCAAGCGGAAGTCACTAAATGTATCGAAATGGTCTATGATGTTTATGGCTCATTTGGTTTTAAAGATATTATCGTTAAATTGTCAACGCGACCAGAAAATCGCATTGGTAGTGATGAAATTTGGGATAAAGCAGAGGCGGGTCTAGCTCAGGCATTAACCGATAGCGATATTAAATTTGAATATTTACCAGGCGAAGGCGCTTTTTACGGTCCTAAGATTGAATTTACCTTAATGGATTGTTTGGGACGAGCTTGGCAATGTGGTACTGTGCAACTCGATTTTGCCCTGCCAGAGCGTTTAGGCGCAACTTATGTTGGTGAAGACAACGAAAGATACACGCCGGTAATGATCCATCGTGCTATTTTAGGTTCTCTTGAACGTTTTATCGGAATTTTGATCGAAGAGTACACTGGCAAATTTCCAACGTGGTTATCGCCAATTCAAGCAACTGTGATGAATATTACCGACAAACAGGGTCAATATTGTGAAAAAGTTGTAAAAAAACTAAAAGAAAGTGGATTTAGAGCAAAACTAGACTTGAGAAATGAGAAGATAGGCTTTAAAATCCGCGAGCACACTTTAAAGCGTGTTCCGTATTTGTTAGTTGTCGGTGATAAAGAAATGGAAACTGGCGAAATTGCATTACGAACTCGAAGTGGTGAAGATTTAGGTACAATGTCGGTTGACGACTTTATTGCTAAATTATCAGACGAAGTAAAAAATCGTCGTTAATCACTTTTTGAAAAAACACGCAACATTATTATTTACCCCAAGTAAATTAAAACTAAAAATAGTATTTACTTGGTTACAACGTTCTTTGGAGGAACATGGCTATTAAAGGTGGACAACGTGGCGGACAAAAAGAGCCAGCACATCGTTTAAATGAATTAATTACAGGTATTGCAGGCAACGAAGTTCGCTTGATTAAATATGACGGAGAGCCTGGTGGTATCGTCACATTAGATGAAGCAATGGACCAAGCTGAAGATGCAGGTGTCGATCTTGTAGAAATCAGCCCAACAGCAAAACCTCCTGTTTGTCGCGTCATGGATTACGGTAAGTTTATCTATGAAAAGGCTAAAGAGCAGAAAGAGCAGCGTAAAAATCAGAAACAAATACAGGTTAAGGAAATTAAATTCCGACCTGGTACAGATGAAGGCGATTATCAGGTCAAACTACGCAACCTGAAACGCTTTTTAGAAGGCGGCGACAAGGTCAAGGTAACATTACGTTTCCGTGGCCGTGAAATGGCCCACCAAGAACTAGGTTTAGAAATTTTAACTCGTGTTAAAAACGATTTAGAAGAGCTAACCGTAGTCGAGTTCTTCCCTCGTCGAGCGGAAGGGCGTCAAATGGTGATGGTCTTAGCCCCTAAAAAATAGATAATACCCGGTTTGACAAGTAGTTAGCTGTTTTTCGAAATAGTTAACTCACCGCTATTATCTTTAAGCTGGTAAACAAGGCCTACAAGTAGAGTTCGATATCTTAGTTTAATTACTAAGCGCTGAGAAACGCTCGCCTAGTTTACTTTAAATTTGGCATAACAATGCGGAGTTATTAACATGCCTAAAATGAAAACCAATAAAGGTGCTGCAAAGCGCTTTAAAGCGACAGCCACAGGCTATAAATTTAAACAAGCCGGTCTTCGTCATATCTTGACTAAACGCCGTACTAAAGTTAAGCGTCATCTTCGTGCTAAATGCATGATCGCCGCTGCTGACATTAAGTCAGTTAAAAAACTTTTACGTCACGGTTAATAGGAGAGATAGAAAATGGCAAGAGTAAAACGTGGTGTACAAGCGCGTGCACGTCATAAGAAGGTTCTAAAGCAAGCTAAAGGTTACTACGGTGCTCGTAGTCGCGTTTATCGCGTTGCTTTCCAAGCTGTAACTAAAGCTGGCCAATACGCATACCGT
>Ga0209344_10004511_pt1 | contig 12748 bp, 11 predicted proteins | sample Cruoilmetagenom6_FD_187293 | JGI IMG/M metagenome (GOLD analysis project Ga0209344, IMG submission 187293) | Oil polluted marine microbial communities from Coal Oil Point, Santa Barbara, California, USA - Santa Barbara Oil Seep Sample 6 (SPAdes)... | ecosystem: Environmental > Aquatic > Marine...
AACCTGTCCAGATAGTCTGATTTTGTTGCGACCGCTGCCATTGGAAAGCCATTACCCATCGGCTTTCCCATTGTCACAATATCCGGTGTTACCCCGTGAAAATCAAAACCCCAGAATGCCTCCCCTAATCGGGCAAACCCAGGCTGTACTTCATCGGCGATAAATACGCCCCCTGCGTTATGCACTACATCCACGGCCTTTTTTAGAAAACCTCTGGGCTCGGTATAGATACCGTCTGATGAAAAAATGGTATCGACTAATAAAGCCGCGACGCTAAATCCTCGTTCCCATAAAAGCTCAATAGCTTCAGAGACTTTTGCAGCAAAGCCGGCTTCAATATCTTCTCCATATACAGCTGCCGATGGTGCGGGAATTGCCACAACCTGAGCTGGTAATTTTCCTTGTTTGATAATTGATGGCGATACTTCTGTAACCAGACTGGTATTCCCGTGATAGGCATCTTCAGTGACAATAAAACCTTCACCACCAGAAGCCTGCTTTGCCAGACGCATTGCCAAATCATTGGCTTCACTGCCTGAACAAGTCATCACAATATTGGTAATCGACTCAGGTAACGTCGCTTTTAGCGATTCAAGATAATCATCCACTACTGAAACCAGATAGCGGGTATGCACATTTAATCTGCCAATTTGTTTTGACACCGCCTCAACCACACTGGGGTGACAATGGCCAAGACAAGGCACATTATTATAAAAATCAAGATAACGCTTGCCATCGGCAGCCTGCATCCAGGCTCCCTGTGCCGAAACCATTTCAATAGGTTCCTGGTAAAACAACACCGAGGCAGCACCCAGGTTATTCAAGCGCCGTGCCACATTGTGCTGGTGTTCGCCCTGATTTGCTTCAAAGGCATTCATATCCAGAATACGTTTTTCAGTTAAGCCATTACGCTCTTCAGCCTGTTGCTGCAGATATTTTTTTGCCAGTTCAATGGTGCCAAAGGTGAATTTTTCAAATCCTGCCTCCGAAGCAGTTTCTGTTTCCGGATGACTCGCCACCCAGGCGGTCAGCAACAACCGTCGAAACATCACAAAGGTTGAAATCATTGCTTCATCTTCGGTTGAAAGTGGAGCTATTGATTTATAGCCACGCACCCAGGCACGTTCCAATTCAGGCAATAAAGGCGAAGTTTCCAGAAAGGAAACTGCCGAAGCAAAATCATAAATAAACCAGCTAAAACCACAGTCATCAAAATCAATCACACTCAGCTGCTTATCATCGACCAGCAAATTCGCTAATCGCAGATCGGCGTGCACCAGACCAAAGCGATCAGGGCTTTCACCATAGTGAAGTAATTTTGCTTCAAGTACTTCGCATAATTGCTCTAATATCACCTGGCCCGCTTGATCCAGTCCAGGAGCGTCACGCCAGTCTCCCCATAAAGGATTTGCGCCAAAAGCACTGTCAAAATTCCATTTTTTTCGAACGAACCCTTCTGGCAAATTCCATTGTCTTGCCTGTTGATGCAATCTGGCCGAGGTTGCACCTAATATCTCGAAACCTTCGATCAGTGATTCATCTTCATTCGGTTTTTTTCCCGGCATAAACTCGAAAGCCACTACGTAACGTTCAACACCATCATCACTGAATGAAGCCACCAATGAACCATCATGACGGGTTAACGGTTCTGGTGTATTGAGCAATGCTTGCTCCCGTAGCGATTTAATCCAACGTAATTCGGAAAGAATTTCATTTTTGGAATGATATTCAGGGCGATGTACACGAATAATAAAACGTTGATCATTTTCTTCATCGGTCACCACAAAGGTGGCATTTTCAGAAACAGTCAGTAGCGAGATGTTGGCGGTTTCATTGATATTCCAATGCCCCAGTAATTTTTCGACCTCCCCAGTCAATTGCTGCAGGTAATCGTTGTTATACAAGCCGGTCATAACGTAAACCCAGATAAACAGTGTTGAAATTATTTATAACGCCAAAATGTCCGACTTGCAATATTTTTATTGCAAAGAAAAAGATTTATGCTAAAAATACCTTTAACTGATCAACTCAACTTCTGGAGGTATTTCATGCTCACATCCATCCAAGGCAAAACCGTTATTGTTACCGGGGGCTCAAAAGGAATTGGTAAAGGTATTGCCAGCGTGTTTGCTAAGCAGGGAGCCAAAGTGATGATTGCTGCCCGTGGTGAAACCGCAGCGAAAGAAACCGTGGACGAGATTAATGCAGTAGGCGGCACCGCCGGATACTATCTATGTAACGTCGCCAATTGGGAGCAAGTTCAAGCACTGGTTGAGCATACTGAAAACACATTTGGCCCGGTTGATATTCTTTGCGCCAATGCCGGCACCTTCCCACAAAAGAAAATTGTCGACCTCTCCCCGGAAGAGTGGGATGACATCATGTCGACCAATCTGAAAAGCACCTTTCTATGTGTCAAAGCCTGTATTCCACACTTTGAAAAGCTGGGTAAAGGTCGCGTTGTGGTCACTTCATCAATTACTGGACCTATTACCGGCTATCCCGGATGGTCGCATTATGGCGCGACCAAAGCTGGTCAACTTGGCTTTATGAAAACCGCGGCGATGGAACTGGCCCGTTATAACACCACCATCAATGCCGTTATGCCCGGCAATATTGTTACTGAGGGTTTAGCCAATCTGGGAGAAGATTATCTCAACAGTATGGCCGCTGCGATCCCGTTGAAACGACTTGGTGCTGTAGAAGATATCGCCAATGCGGCATTGTTTTTTGCTTCCGATGAAGCGGCTTATATCACTGGCCAGCAAATGGTAGTAGATGGCGGACAAACCTTACCTGAATGCGTCGAAGCCGTAGATGAAATATAGTATCACTAAAGCATTACGATGCCAGCGGAAAGCTGGTTGAGCATTTTACAAAAACCATAACGAAAGGTTATCTATTAAAACCAGATGATTCATTGCTCAGTCAGTTTCCACTGAACTGAGCAATAATCTCAGCTTCGGTGAGGTTTCTGGTTTTTTCGGCAAACGAGTAATAACCGGGTTTGTTATCGATAAATACCTGTTCGGCCAATTGCCATTGTTGTTTTTCGTCAAACAGTCCAACCGGAATGGCATAAAAACCACCTTGCTTTAAACGGTAAAACAGATGCGTACCACATTGCTGACAAAAGCCCCGCTCAGCCCAGTCGGATGAACTGTAAACGCCGATACTGCTATCACTTTCAAAACGTACATCGTCTTCACATTCAGCCACTAACAGTGGACCACCGCCCCACTTCCGGCACATATCACAATGACAGGCTCCCACATGATTACTTTTTGGTTTTGCACTGATTTTTACAGAACCACAAAGGCAACTGCCGCTTTGTTCAGTAATGGAATTCATGTCCCCCTCCTGATTCATACCCGTATTTGTTAAGGTGTATCTGTTTTTTTTCGAAGCGCTTGTAATTCAGATAAGTAGTTATCCCGGACAGCGATCCAATTATGCCATTGGCGCTGCAGTTCTTGATCCTGCCAGCCAGACAGCGCAATGACAGCTTCGCGGGAATTGGCAAAAACCTTGGTGATAGCTCTGCTCTGTTTGCCGGTTAATAAGGCAACTTCTGCCAGCTCACGCTCGATAACCCAGCAGGCGAACTCTGGCAAATGACTACGAAAAACCTGCATATCGTGGAAATCACCCAGCAATTCCTGTACCTTTTTGCACCACTCAACCAGCGCCTTCGCGTTATTAACTATGCCGGTAAAAGGCTCGAGCAGATAGCGTAAATATTTGATCTCAATACGCGCGAGGTGAGTTTCCTCCATCTCTGCATGTAATAGTTGATCAATCAGATCAATTCGTTGAACAACGGTTTTTTCAAGCCATTGGCCTAAACCAATACCCATTTTTTGTTTGACCTTCGGTTCAAGGGTCTGCTTGGTAGAAAAGCTCAACTGCGTTGATTGATGGTAAGCCTGTTTGCCATATTCAATCAGATTATCGAGGGCGGGCAACTCTCCAATCTGATTTTGTGCCAATGCTAACCATGTAAGCATCACCTCATGATCTCGTATCGGATTGCTTGCCTTGGCTAGCGCCTTAAGCTGTTTGTAAGTGGATTTGCTGATTGTGACTTCATCGCGTGCCAGCTTTACCCAAACCCGTAACCGACGCAAATCAACACGCATATTATGTAGTGCTTCTGGGTCATCATCTGCAGTTTGAAAGTTCATCCAGGAAGCACGAAACACCACTTCTTTTTCCAGAATCACTTCTGCCAACACCCTTCCCGCCGGTTTTAGCAAAACATTGTTGCCACCGACTATCGACTCAATTTGAATTTTCTTACTTTTTTTACTCATAAAAAATCAGTAGCGCATGAAAGTTCATCAAATCCAGTCCGATAATATATGTCTGTTTAATCTAATTCTTCATGAAAATAGATTCGTTTTGAACCGCATTTTTTGGCTTTATACATAGCATGATCAGCGGCTTCCAGCATAGCAATCGAAGAAATCGTCGTTTCAGTAAAAAGTGAGATTCCTATGCTGGCAGAAATCTGAACGGGCATTTGCACAAGATGAAATGGGATTGCGATCGCGTCAATTATCGATTGCGCCACCAACTCAACATCTTTTTGCTGCTGTGCACCGGTGAGAATGACAGTAAATTCATCTCCGCCAAGCCGGGCAACAGTATCTTCCTCACGAACACATTTACATAGCCGTTCTGCCACGAGCTGTAATACGCGGTCCCCCGCTTCGTGACCAAGTGTGTCGTTTACCTCTTTAAAGCCATCAAGATCCATAAACAGTACTGCAAGGGGAATATTGCTACGCTTGGCATGTTTGACCTCCTGTTCCAGACGATCCAGAAAAAGACGACGATTGGGCAGCCCGGTCAGTAAGTCGTGATGCGCGTTATGCCATATTTTTTCTTCAGCCAGCGCTTGTTCGGTGATATCTCGGGAAATGCATACTGTGGCTTCCGTTTTTTGCATCTCATCCAGTACGGGTGCCAGTAGATACTCAAATCGTTCGCCCTGACCAGAGCTAAAGGTATGCACAAACTTTCCACGATAGGTTGACTGGTCCGCTATCACCTTTTCCAGATTGTGCTGAAAATCCGATGCAAACGGAAACCCAAGGTCAAAAGTAGATTTTCCGATGATCTCTTTCGGTGCAAGTGCGAAAAGATCAGCGGTGGCTTTGTTGGCATAAATAAATTTGCCTTGAAGATCCAGCACATATATCGGATCAGGCGAAGCTAACAGAATGGCTCCAAACAACCGGGTTTCCATTTCTTTTGCTGTTGCATATTGTTCGAGCGACTCGGCAACGGCCTGGTCAATCGCTTCATGAAACCGGGTGAGGTCTTCAAGATCATGGTTCTGATTTGTTTTGTATGCTTTAGTCCATTGAGACACCACGCTGGCCCGAAGCGCCCTGAACTCGGAAACGGTTTCCATCACGCTGAAACCACTTATATGTCGATCACCACCGTGTACTTCTGCCCATGATTCATCGTCATCCTCTGGCTCATGCCCTTTCGATTTATCGGCCTGTTCTGCTTCACTTTGAGGCGTATCAAGATCGTCTGCAATCGCCAACAGCATATCCTTAGCATGATCACGCAACCCCGATTTGCTCATATTTTTGCCACTCAGCAGTGTTTTGGCAAACTCTTCCCAATCCTGCAGAATCGGCTCTATTTCTGCTCGAATAAAATCAGCTAATCGCATTATTCATCTGCATTTCTGGCTCCCTTTAGGGGTGGATTCAACAAGTTTTAAAAGCCAAAATCCATTTAGGGCCAACGAAAATAGCTTCTCACATTTGGGGGGTTGTGGTATCAGAAATTTTAAAACTTCATTATATAGGTTGTTGTTAAGGTCTCTCAGGAACCGACACCAGAAATATGGTGCAAAAAACGAGACTGGGCATTCATCAAAGACAGCTGCCACTATGTTGATTGATGGCTATCTGCTTTCAGTAAGGTTTTGATGCTCATAAATTCGCATGCATGCCCAATTCTTTACAACCACCCGCCTAAATTAAATATTGTCTGTATTTTACGGGTAATTTTGATTGGATGTTCTAACTCAAAAATCCCTGAGTTAGTTTGGCATATTTATCTCAGCAGATTGATTGAAGGTCAAAACCAGCGCTTGAACAACCAATGAGAAGGCAAATATACCAACGCCACTAAAGCCACAAAGAATAAGCCCAAATATACTAACGGCGGTAACCATGTTTGCAGCTGACCGGGACCATATACCCAGTTAATGTTATCGGATGGTCCGGATACCAGATAGGTTACCGGTAACACCACCATCGCTAACAGGATCTGTAGCGTTAGCGCTCTACGGTCATAACCTAAACGCATCAACATTAAAATGAGTACGGGTGGAAGCGCTAAATGAAAGGCTGCGGAGAGAATACGGATATGCCAATCCGATTCCTCAGCGAACATATAGGCAGCAATCCCCATGATGTTGCCGCCACTGATAAAGTCCACTACCCACATCAGCTCCAGAAACAGAACGCTGACAGCCATGGTGCTTGATAATAGGCGATTTTCCATCCAGAGGGCTGGCACCATAACAATCAATGCAATATCGGAAAACCATAAAAAATTAGTCACCCCCAAATCGCGCCAATACACCGGCACAATGATGCAGACCATTATAGTAAAAGACCACTTCAACCATATTGGAATACGATTATTTGCCATAAGGAACCATTAAATTGCGAACCTGATTTAAAGACATTTATCTGCTCATTCTGCTATTTCTTTATCGTTAAAAATAAACAACTTCCGCCAGTCAGTCAGTAACTTCATCCCAGCTGCCCAGCCTGTTCTCCTGTAGACTTCATGGTTTATCTGCAACAGAAGATTTTTTGTTGGCTGAATGAAGATACCACCGCCAGCCAATAGTGAAGATAAGCAATGTCCACAAGCTGACTACCACATCATCAAGCACTATACCCACGCCTCCAGGTATGGATTCAGCCGCCCGAGCCGGTGGTGGTTTGGTCCAGTCAACAATGCGGTTGGTCATAAAAATACCGGCCAGCATTACCGGATGTTGATGAACGGGAAGACCAATAGTTGCCAACGGAAAGGTATGCAGTTCATCCGCCACGATAACTGAAGCATCTTTGTTAGCAAAAAATCTTTCACCATTTTCACTTATTGGAATGGCGACAAGAATCAGCAAAGCGACAGCTATTAACTGTTTTGTGATGCTCAGTCGGCTAATCAATAGACTGAGTATAACGCCCCCAAGAGCGCCTGATGTACCGGGAATAAACGGCACACATCCCAGCCCCAAACCAATGGAAAGCAGCACCATAGCGTCCTCAGTGCTGGCACCGCACAAGGTTTGATTTGATAAAGCTAAATACCAACCAATACTTGCTACAGCAATACACAATATGACCAGGGCGATAATCGCTTTTTGACCAAGCTGTCGATTCATTCTTCACCCAAAAGGCATGTAGTGTTAACATCAGATTACAACAATTTATCCCTGTAAAGTTTGCTGGGATAGCTAAGTTGCTCTAATTCAGAACACTCCAACACAAAAGCAATATTCCTATTAAATCCCACCGAGCGAACCATTCCCCAACCGGAGGTGAAGCATGGAAAGACGAGATTTTCTTACCGCTGTTGCAGGCACAACCCTGGCATTATCACCCTTAGTTTCAAGAGCCCAGGCAAAATCAGGCTCCTCAACCAATCCACAATCTTTGCCAATGAATAGCGGTAAATCCAAACGCTATCGGCCCAAACACCGTATTGGTCTCGGCGGTGCGATCGGGCTGGGCAATATGCGGCGGATACTGACCGAAAAAGAAGCTTTCGAGCTATTACAAACAGCCTGGGACGAAGGCATTCGTTATTATGATACTTCACCCTGGTATGGCCTGGGCATCAGTGAACGCAGACATGCAATGCTACTGGTAGCTCAGGAATTAGACGCTTATGAAATCTCTTCTAAAATTGGTCGGCTTCTGAAACCAGACCCCGGATATGATCATGAAGGCTGGAAAGGGGTAAATAATTTTAACTATAAATACGACTACAGCGCTTCCGGCACGCGCCGTTCCATTGAAGAGAGTTTGCATCGGATGGGTGTACCCAGTCTGGATATGGTGTTTATTCACGATCTGTCCCCGGATAACGATGATATGGGGGAAGATTGGAAAGAATATTTCCAGACAGCGCTGAATGGTGCCATGCCTGAACTGACAAAAATGCGTGAGGAAGGTCTGATCAAAGGCTGGGGCATGGGGGTGAATACCATACCGCCAGCATGGGCTGCTATTGAGCAGTCAGATCCTGACATTATTTTGCTGGCCACACGCTATTCTCTGCTTGAGCATGATGACGCGCTCAACCGGTTATTTCCGTTTGCAGAAGAGCGTGATGTATCTTTTGTACTGGGCGCACCGCTAAACTCAGGCTATTTGGCGGGTAAAAATTACTATAACTACAATAAAGGTGCGCCGGAGCATATACATCAACGGCATGAACAATATCGCAAACTGGCAAAAGAGCTTGATGTAGATCTGCGAACGGCAGCGCTGCAGTTTTGCAATGCTCCGGATGTAGTCAGTGCCATACTGCCCGGTGCCAGCAAACCTGAACACATTAGAGAGAATGTTGCGTCGATGTCCGCCAGCGTTCCAAGTGAATTCTGGGAAGCTGCTAAACAGCAAGGTTTGATGGATGAAAAAGCGCCAGTGCCAAGCTAGATGATTGGCTTGCATAACTGAAATATTAAGCGTTATTCACTTAACGCCAAGTATTTGGTGTTTTTAAATCAGGTTGAATAAATGATGGGTAGTGACTGATAAAGCGTTAAATAAATTTAATCGACCATTGCTAAACCTAAACTAAGCCCGCCATGTTTTTTCTGTTTTAACTTAATAGAGAATAATGTGAGTTTAAATTAAGTTGGCTGATCGCCTGGTTTTTCAGGTGACTCTTTCTGCGAGCTTGTATATCTGCTCAGTACGGTCACAGTCACAATTATCAGCCCCATGCCGAAAAACTGTAGTGCCGATAAGTTTTCATCTAAAACCACTATCCCGAATAGCGATGCAGTTACTGGTTCTACCATCGCCACAATAGCCACCACTGTTGGCGCGGTATGTTCCAGTCCGACGATATAGATAATGAACGAGATCCCTGCGCCAAGCACACCCAACATTACAAACAATAACCAGTTCGGAGAGCTCAGTACTGACACTGTCTGTTCAATATCTACAAACCAGATAAGGACACTGACCAGAACCCCAAACGCTATAACGAGAATCGCCTGCGGGCTACCGTGAGGAGTTGCATACTTGAAACCAAAAATGAATATCGCATAGGAAAGGCCGGAAAGCAGACCGGCCCCAGCGGCAACAGGGGTGACGTCATCCGTATCAATATCATATAGCCCCGTCAGTAATATGACCCCCATAATGACCATTGCTATGGCGGACCATTTGAACAAAGAAGGCTTTTCCAGTTTGAGTGCGAAAGAAACAAGAAAGACGAACACCGGGGCGCAATACATCAGTGTTACAGCAACCGCAACACTTCCTTCGGCAATACTCCTGAAATAAAAAGCGAAGTTGCCAGCGACGCCTACACCGGCAATAAATGACCAAAACCATAATCGCCAATTTGCTAATCCACTGTCATGCGGTCGCAATGCTAACCAGATCAGAACAAACAACAGTCCTATCAAACCACGGTAGAAAGACACCACTATCGAGCTCCAGCCTTCTGCTGTGAGGATGCCACCAATCCCACCAGCAAGTCCCCAACACATTGCCGCTAGCACCACAAATAACGTACTCAGACTCACCTTTTTCTCAGATGAGATTAGCGATTTCTGAAACATACTAAATATCCTCTAATCTCAATTCAGAGATATTCAAGATTCAAAAGTTTGTCCCGCAGGTCATCGGGTCAATTACATTCCTTCTCACGTATCGTAAGCACTTGGTGACAATTCGAGGTAACTGCAATGGTTTGCCCCCATTGAGCTGACAGTGTTTTATCGCTGGTTACCACGGTCCATCCATCTTTCTAAACCTTAACTTTTGCCCTTCCCTGATTGATCATTGGCTCGATAGTGAAGGTCATTCCCTTCCACAAAACCAGTCCTTTTCCTGGTCCAAAATATGGGGGATAAAGACTTCAGAACAACATTACTCAACATCCAGACGCTGATGCATATCAGCATTCGATAGCACAAAAGATGTGCTTTTATACTCAGCATCATAAGCTGCATTAATCATCGCCGCCGCCACGCATTTTGTTGAAATTGGACGTACAGCTCTTGGAATAAACGAAGATATAGGGGCCAGCAAACTTTCACCCAGTTTCTCAGCAAAACGACCATCAGCAGGCCGGCCTAACAGTAGTGAAGGACGAGCAAAAAAAACACTTGGTAAACCCAGTATCTGAATATCCCGTTCAACTTCACCTTTGACACGATTATAAAAATTGGCCGAATCCACATTAGCCCCATGTGCTGTTACAACACCAAGTCTGTAGATATCTGCAGATTTACACGCTCGTGCAAACGCAAGTACCAAGCCATGATCAATCTGCCGAAAGGCCGCTTTACTACCCGCCTGTTTTTGGGTGGTTCCCAATGCAATAAAAGCAATAGATTGTGGTGGAATCAGGGGGGTTACCTGTTGTTCCAACTGCTCAAAATCCAAAACCTGATTGTTTATTTTTGAAACATTTGCATCGGGAAAATCACTTAAGACATTTAATTTGCGACGCGAAATCAAAATGATTTTAACAACATCTTCCCGCCGGCTTAACTGATTGACTAACTGCTTACCTACGGCTCCTGTTGCCCCTAAAACAATTGCTGTTCCACGCATCATCATCTACCCCTGCAGATTTTGGTATCGAACTACTATAGCTATAACATCTGCTGTTACTGAACTTTTCTATAAAGCGCGTAAATATAAGGTCGATCATTCCCTGATGGGGAAATGAAAGTGTAGTCTTCGAAGGTAATATGCTTGAAGTCATCCCCCATCCGCTTGTTCAGTTCTTCTACAGAGTAACGATGCACCTCGAGACCAGCGCACTTTTTTGAACCTGACATCGAAAACTCGGCAAACAATGCATACCCCCCTGGATGCAGAGCTGAATTCAGGTTGGCAAAATAATTGTCAATCTGGAATTCCTCCAACAAAAAATGGAGCACGGCACGATCTACCCAAATATCCGCCTTCGGAATGTCATCAGGTAATGGTGTTGATAGATCGTGGTGCAGCCAAATCAGCTTTTCATCCTCACTGCCAATCCTTTTTTCCAGCCTGGACAATGCAGCGCGACTAATATCATTCAATATGATTCGAAATCCCCGTTCTTGTAATTTATCTACAAGAATAGAAGTGCCCGCTCCAGCAAGAAAAACGGTTGTATTTTCTTGTTCAGGTATCTTGTCGAGAAATTTTAGTGTCTGGCTAACATCACGCTCATACCAGCCAAGCTCGGAATCATTCAATTGATTAAAAATCTTATCCCAGTGTTCTCGTGATTTAACCATTTGTTCCTCCACAAACGTTAAAATCGTAAGTGAACATCATTCTCGTTGTTCACTAAAATTTTCAAGAACGTATTAAGGCTACTCTTTCATTCACTATTTTTACCCTTATCGATGGCTTCTTCAGCTTCTTGCTCATCGTCCGCATCAGACTGGGGCTCTTTGTTTTCGATGGAAGCATCGGGATCGTAATCGAGCACAACAAATAGGGGAAAGTGATCGGATCCGATATCGGGAAGACGTCGAAGCTCAACGAGAAGGAAATGCTCTGAGGCGAAAGCATGATCCAGTGGATAGCGTAAAAATCGGCTTTTTGTGTCATAAGTGTTCACTATGCCTCGGCCTACCCTTGGGTCGAGTAATCCTCCAGTTCTTTGAAAAAGATGCGTTGTGTAAGACCAGGCCACATCATTAAAATCACCAGCTACAATGACTGGGACCTTTCCTAGTTTCTTCACCTCTTTGGCAACCCGCATCAATTCGGCGTCACGCATATCAGAATCTGCACGTTCGTCTCCATCCGCTTCAGCTTCCTCTTCAGCAGAAAGATCGAGTCCTGGAGGACGTGGATGTACACCATAAAGGGTCACAAGTTTTTCCGATGGAAGCCGAACCTGGGTGCGAATTGATGGAATTTCTGACTCAATTAAAAAGCGAACCTCTGGATTAACTAGCTCTAGTCGGGAGTAGAGCAATATTCCGTAATTATTATCTTGGGGCTGCTATAACGTGTAGGAATAGTCTTCTTCCAGGACAGCGAGCCGTTCAAGCCACCATTGGGTGGGTTCGCTAAGCAATATGAGGTCCGGATTGTTTTCTCGCACAAGGTTTAGCAGAGCTTGGGCTTCGCGATTTTCTGAGAGAACATTAAAAATCATGAGTGATATGCGATTGGATTTGTCTTTATCGTGGCTGTTTAACATTTCCTTAGGATATAACGCGGTGTATGGAGCAATGGCTATAAGCTGCCAGATCAATGACAGGACAACCATCGCAGCAAGTACATATTCCCATATTCGCATCCGATGCCAGATATTTAGCCCCACAGAGGCGGCTAAAGCCAGGCCCATCAATACAACAATTTGTACACGGGGAAAATCGAATATTCGCACCCACCATTCATCGGTATGTATTAAAGGGATAGCGGTACTACAAACCAACGCTAACGAAAACAAGGCTAACGCAATGCGGCAAATGCGATTCAGTACTCTTTCTGAAGTTTTT
>Ga0209344_10004513_pt1 | contig 12738 bp, 25 predicted proteins | sample Cruoilmetagenom6_FD_187293 | JGI IMG/M metagenome (GOLD analysis project Ga0209344, IMG submission 187293) | Oil polluted marine microbial communities from Coal Oil Point, Santa Barbara, California, USA - Santa Barbara Oil Seep Sample 6 (SPAdes)... | ecosystem: Environmental > Aquatic > Marine...
CGTACAGATGGTCGTTGAGCTGATTGCCCCGATCGCCATGGAAGATGGCCTGCGCTTCGCTATTCGCGAAGGCGGCCGTACCGTTGGCGCCGGTGTTGTCGCCAAGATCATCGAGTAATTGACTATGACTGCAAATCAAAACATTCGTATTCGCCTGAAGGCTTTCGATCATCGCCTGATCGACAACTCAGCGCGTGAAATCGTCGACACGGCCAAGCGCACGGGCGCGACGGTCAAGGGCCCGATCCCTCTTCCAATGAGGAAGGAGCGCTTCACGGTCCTGATCTCGCCGCACGTCAACAAGGATGCTCGTGACCAGTACGAAATTCGTACCCATAAGCGCCTGATGGATATCGTGGACCCGACCGACAAGACCGTTGACGCCCTTATGAAGCTCGAGCTTCCTGCGGGCGTAGACGTTCAGATCAAGCTCAATTAGCAGCCTGGCATACTCGCCCCTTGAGCGAGTGTGCCAAGTTATTGATTTTGTTAAGATCTGGGCAGCACTAAAAAACCCGCAAAAATCGCTCAAAAGCGCTTGTAATAAGGCTTGCGAGTCGTATAATTGCGGGCTCGCTGGATCAGGCCGGACCGGGAGTCGGCCCGAATCAGTTTAAAACTACCAGTCGCCAGGAAATCGAGGGCGACACGGCAAATCCCGGAACCGCCGTACCGTCTGAATGATCGGTACGGAGCTTAGGGTCAGCCCCAGAGCACAGAGAGCGGAGCTCTCAGCGATGGCTGGCCCTTTCGCGTGTCTGAAGGATTCGCGAAACAGACAGCCAGCGCCAAACGAAGTGCTGGCGGTGAGAACTGAATTTAGAGATTTGCACTGACCAAAAGAAGTCAGTGAGAGGTTTTGAACATGACAATGGGTCTTGTTGGCCGCAAATGCGGCATGACACGTGTCTTCACGGACGAGGGAGTTTCGATTCCTGTAACCGTGATCGAGGCACAACCAAACCGAATCACACAGGTGAAGACCGTGGAGACCGATGGCTACCGTGCGCTGCAAGTTGCAGCGGGCAGCCGCAAAGCTTCCAGGGTCACCAAGCCTGCAGCCGGCCACTTTGCCGCGGCAAAGGTAGAGGCTGGCGACCTGTTCACCGAGTTCCGCCTGGACGCTGCCGATACGGCTGAGTTCGAGAAAGGTGGCGAACTTAAGGTCGACCTCTTCGAGGAAGGTCAGAAGGTTGACGTGATTGGCACTTCGATCGGTAAGGGCTTCGCCGGCACCGTCAAGCGCCATAACTTCAGCATGCAGGATGCGACGCACGGCAACTCGCTGGCGCATCGCGCTCCTGGCTCGATTGGTCAGAACCAGACGCCCGGCCGTGTATTCAAGGGCAAGAAAATGTCCGGCCACATGGGCAACGTTCGCCGCACCGTACAGAACCTCGAAGTCGTACGTGTCGATGCTGAACGTAATGTTCTTTTAATCAAGGGCGCTGTCCCGGGTCACGCAGGCGGCAAGGTCATTGTTCGTCCTGCGATCAAGGCCAAGAGATAAGGGCGCCTACGATGAAACTGAAACTCCAGGATAAGGGTTCGGTTGATGTAGCAGAAGCTGCATTCGGCGTGGACTACAACGAAGCTCTCGTACACCAGGTTGTTACAGCCTACCTTGCTGGCAGCCGTGCCGGTACCAAGGCCCAGAAGAATCGCGCTGCGGTTCGCGGTGGCGGTGCCAAGCCCTGGCGCCAGAAAGGCACTGGTCGCGCACGCGCTGGTACGATTCGCAGCCCGATCTGGGTTGGCGGTGGCCGCACATTCGCAGCCAAGCCTCGTGACCACGACCAGAAGGTCAACAAGAAAATGTACCGCGCCGCTCTGCGCTCGATGTTGTCGGAGTTGGTGCGCCAGGATCGCCTGGTCATCGTCAAGGAGCTTGAGCTCGAGGCGCCGAAGACCAAGCTGCTGGCAACAAAGCTGAAAGAGCTCGATCTGGACAACGTACTGATCCTGAACGAGGCATTCGATGAGAAGGTGTTCCTGGCCGCTCGCAACCTGCCAAATGTTGGCATCTGCGATGTTGCCTCGATGGACCCGGTTGTTTTGATTCGCTTCGAGAAGGTGCTGGTGACGCTGCCGGCGCTGAAGCTGATTGAGGAGCGTCTGTCATGAGCATAGCTTCCCACCAGGAAAGATTGATGACGGTTATCCGCGGCCCGCACCTTTCGGAAAAGGCGCATTTCGCGGCGGAGAAAAACCAGGTCGTACTGAAAGTACGTACCGACGCTACCAAGAAGGAAATTCAGCAGGCTGTTGAGTTGCTCTTCGAGGTTGAGGTCGACAACGTCCAGGTCGTTAACGTCAAGGGCAAGAGTAAACGCTTCCAGCAGACGAAAGGTCGTCGCAATAACTGGAAGAAAGCCTACGTGAGGCTGGCTGAAGGGAGCTCTCTCGAAGAGTTCTTCGGCGGCGAATAAGGGTTAGAAGATCATGTCACTGCATAAAGCCAAACCGACATCTGCTGGTCGCCGTTTCGTCGTCGCTGTAAAGACGCCGGGGCTGCACAAGGGCAAACCGTACGCACCGCTGCTCGACAAGAAATCGTCGAAGGGTGGTCGCAACAACAACGGCCGTATCACGGTTCGTCACCAGGGCGGCGGTCACAAGCAGCGCTATCGCATCATAGACTTCAAGCGCGACAAGGACGGTATTCAGGCCGAGGTTGAGCGTCTCGAGTACGATCCGAATCGCAGCGCACACATCGCGCTGATCAAGTACGCCGATGGCGAGCGTCGCTACATTCTGTCCCCGAAGGGTCTGCGCGCAGGCGCGAAGATCATCAGCGGTGAAGACGCACCGATCAAGCCGGGCAACGCCCTGCCGATTCGAGCGATCCCCGTCGGTACTACGATTCACAACGTTGAGATGAAGCCAGGGAAGGGCGGCCAGCTGGTTCGTTCGGCCGGCGCTTCGGCTCAGCTCGCTGCTCGCGAAGGTGCTTACGCCACGCTGCGTCTGCGCTCTGGCGAAATGCGCAAGATTCACATCGACTGCCGTGCAACGGTAGGCGAAGTGGGTCATGGCGAACACAACCTGCGCAAGCTCGGCAAGGCCGGCGCCAAGCGTTGGAGAGGTGTACGTCCGACGGTTCGTGGTGTTGCTATGAACCCGGTCGATCACCCACACGGTGGTGGTGAAGGCCGTACATCGGGTGGCCGCCATCCGGTCAGCCCGTGGGGCACGCCGACCAAGGGCGCGAAGACGCGCTCCAACAAGCGTACGGACAGCATGATTGTTCGCCGTCGCAACAAGAAGCGCTAATTAAGGATTTCGAAGATGCCGCGTAGTGTAAGAAAAGGCCCATTCGTCGATGAGCATCTGGCGAAGAAGGTAGCTGAAGCCGCAAAGAAGAACGATCGTCGTCCGATCAAGACCTGGTCGCGTCGCTCGATGGTACTGCCGGATATGGTCGGCCTGACCATTGCCGTCCACAACGGACGCCAGCATGTACCGGTTCTGATTTCGGAGAACATGGTCGGTCACAAGCTCGGTGAGTTTGCGATGACCCGTACGTTCCGCGGTCACTCCGGTGACCGGAAGACGAAGTAGGGAGCCGGTTCATGCAAGTTGCAGCAACACTTAAGTACGCACGAATCTCGCCGCAGAAATGCCGCCTGGTGGCTGACGTCATCCGTGGTAAATCTGTCGATGAGGCCCTGCGCGCGCTGACGTTCTCACCGAAGAAGAGCGCTCGCATCGTCAAGAAGATTCTGGAGTCGGCCGTTGCCAACGCAGAACACAATCACGGTGCGGATATTGATGAATTGAAAGTCGCGACCATTGAGGTCAACGAGGCGCCGACGTTCCGTCGATATCGCGCTCGTGCCAAGGGCCGTGGCGCACGGATTATCAAGCGGAATAGCCACATCACGATCCGCGTTGGAGACGAATAGTAATGGGCCAGAAAGTACATCCAACAGGCATTCGCCTTGGCATCGTCAAGGATTGGGCCTCCAGGTGGTATGCCGATTCCAAGGCGTTCCCGAAGTACATCAGCGCAGATCATGACATTCGTGTCTACATCAAGAAGAAGCTGAAAGACGCATCGGTCAGCCGGATTTCCATCGAGCGTCCTGCCAACAAGGTCAACATCACGATTCACACGGCACGTCCGGGCATCGTGATCGGGAAGAAAGGCGAGGACATCGAGAAGCTGCGCATGGAAGTGTCGCGAATGGTGGGTATGGCCATCCAGGATGTCCGTATCAACATCAGCGAGGTCCGCAAGCCTGAACTCGATGCACAGCTCGTTGCCGAAGGCATTGCGCAGCAGCTCGAGCGTCGAGTGATGTTCCGTCGCGCGATGAAGCGCGCGGTGACCAATACGATGCGAGTTGGTGCCGAGGGCATCAAGGTGAAGGTAGGCGGTCGCCTGAACGGTGCTGAGATCGCACGTTCGGAGTGGTACCGCGAAGGTCGCGTTCCGCTGCACACGCTGCGTGCGGATATCGACTACGGCACTGCTGAAGCACACACGACCTACGGTGTGATCGGCGTGAAGGTATGGATTTTCAAGGGCGAAGTCTTTGACAAGCCCGAAGCGGCTCCGGCCGAGCCTGCGGAAGCAGCTGCCGGCGCACGTTCGTAAGGAATAGATAGATGTTACAGCCCAAACGAACAAAATTTCGCAAGCAGATGAAGGGTCGCAACCGCGGCCTGGCGCAGCGCGGAAGCGACGTTTCTTTCGGTGAGTACGGACTGAAGGCAACCGGTCGTGGACGCCTGACAGCACGTCAGATTGAGGCAGCTCGTCGCGCCATGACGCGTTACATCAAGCGTGGCGGAAAGATCTGGATCCGGGTTTTCCCGGACAAGCCGATCACGACCAAGCCGCTTGAAGTACGCCAGGGTAAGGGCAAGGGCAACGTTGAATACTGGGTTTGCCAGATTCAGCCGGGCCGTGTCCTGTATGAGATGGAAGGTGTAACGGAAGAGATTGCACGTGAGGCGTTCCGCCTGGCTGCAGCAAAACTGCCGTTCGGCACCAAGTTTGTATCACGGCAGGTGATGTGATGAAGGCACAAGATCTTAGAGCCAAGTCGATCGATGAGCTCAACGAGGAACTCGTTGCGCTGCGTCGCGAGCAGTTCAATCTGCGCATGCAGCATGCGACGGGTGAGCTGAATAACAATCACGAGCACGGCCGTGTAAGGAAAGACATTGCGCGCGTGAAGACGGTTCTCGTTGAACTTTCGCGTGCGGCAGGTGAAGAAAAATGAGTGATGAAAAGAAAACAAAGCGCACACTGACAGGCCGTGTCGTAAGCAACAAGATGGACAAGACCGTATCGGTTGCCATCGAACGCCTGATCAAGCACCCGGTTTACGGTAAGTACATTCGCCGTACGACCAAGGTACTTGCGCACGATGCATCGAACGAGTGCAAAGCCGGTGATCGCGTAGCGATATCGGAGTGCCGTCCGGTTTCGAAGAACAAATCCTGGTCTGTCGTCAACGTTGTTGAACGCGCAGCAGACAAGTAACCACTTTTAGGATTCAGTCATGATTCAGATGCAGACAGTTCTGGACGCAGCCGACAACTCAGGTGCTCGTCGTGTTCAGTGCATCAAGGTGCTCGGCGGCTCGAAGCGCCGTTACGCTGGTGTGGGTGACGTTATCAAGGTCAGCGTCAAAGACGCGATCCCGCGTGGCAAGGTCAAGAAGGGCGAGATCTACAACGCCGTTGTTGTCCGTACACGTAAGGGCGTCCGCCGCAAAGATGGTTCGCTGATTCGATTCGACGGCAATGCCGCAGTTCTGCTGAACGCGCGTCTTGAGCCGATTGGTACACGTATTTTTGGCCCGGTGACCCGTGAACTGCGCACGACGCAGTTCATGAAGATCATCTCGCTGGCGCCGGAAGTTCTGTAAGAACTTCGGCTTTTATAGGAAAGAGCAATGGCCAACAAACTCAAGAAAGGCGATGAAGTCATCGTAACGACCGGCAAGGATAAGGGTCGTCGTGGCACCGTATTGGAGGTGTTTGCTGACGATCGCGTGCTGGTTGAAGGTGTGAATCTTGCCAAGAAGCACATCAAGCCGAACCCGAACATCGGTGAGATGGGTGGCATCAAGGACAAGGCGATGCCGTTGGATATTTCAAACGTACTCGTATTCAACCCGAAGACGAAAAAGGGTGAGCGAGTCGGTTTCCGCGTCGAGAAAGACGGCAGCAAAGTGCGCGTCTTCAAGAGCGGCGACGTAGTCGACATTTAAGAGAACAGACATGTCACGTTTACAGGAAAAATATCAGAACGAGCTGGCTGGAGAGATCCAGAAGAAGCTTGGCCTGACTAATTCGATGGAAGTACCGAAGATCACCAAGATCACGCTCAACATGGGTGTCGGCGAGGCGATTGCTGACAAGAAGATCATGGAACACGCTCGGGCTGACATGGAAAAGATTGCTGGCCAGAAGCCGGTGACGAGGATTGCGCGCAAGTCCGTTGCGACGTTCAAGCTTCGCGATGGCATGCCCATTGGTTGCATGGTTACGTTGCGTCGCGAACGCATGTACGAGTTCCTCGATCGTCTCGTCAATATTGCGATCCCGCGAATTCGCGACTTTCGTGGCTTGAACCCGAAGTCGTTCGACAAGCAGGGCAACTACAGCATGGGCGTCCAGGAACAGATCATTTTCCCGGAAATTAACTACGACGAAATCGACACGCTGCGTGGCATGGATATTGTCATTACGACGACAGCACGCAATGCAGAGGAAGGACGGGCGCTGTTAGACGCGTTCAACTTCCCCTTCAAGAAATAGGAATAACCATATGGCTAAGAAGTCAATGATTGCGCGAGAACTCAAGCGTACCAAGCTGGTAGCGAAGCAGGCCGTGAAGCGCAAGGCGCTCAAGGCGATCATTCGCAATATCAACAGCTCGGACGACGAACGCGCTGTTGCCCAGGCGAAGCTCAATAAGTTACCGCGGGACGGCAGCCCATCACGGCAGCGAGCGCGCTGCGCAATCACGGGACGCCCGCACGGCGTGTACCGCAAGTTCGGCCTCGGCCGTAACAAACTGCGTGAAGCGGCAATGAACGGCGAAATTCCCGGCCTGACGAAAGCCAGCTGGTAGGCGGAGATAGAACATGAGTATGACCGATCCGATCGCAGACATGCTGACACGCATTCGTAATGGCCAGAAGGCGCGCAAGGTTGCCGTCTCTATGCCGGCGTCGACTGCGAAGGAAGCTATCGCGAATGTATTGCAGGATGAAGGCTACATCACCGGTTTTGCGACCGATGGTGAAGGCGCATCGAAAGAGCTCACGGTAGAGCTTAAGTATTTCGAAGGCGTACCCGTCATCGAGAAAATCCAGCGCGCAAGCAAGCCGGGTCTGCGGGTTTACCGCGGCAAGGACGAGCTGCCGAAAGTACTGGGTGGTCTTGGTGTGGCAATCGTTTCTACGTCTGCGGGCGTAATGAGCGATCGCCAGGCACGTGAAAAAGGTATTGGTGGTGAGGTTCTCTGCATCGTTTCCTAGGATGCTGAGCTTCATTTAGAAGAGACAGAACTATGTCAAGAGTTGCAAAAGAACCGGTTGAGCTGCCGAAAGGCGTCGAGTTCAAGCAAGACGGCAACGTTGTCACGCTGAAGGGCGGCAACGGCGAATTGTCGATGGAGCTGAATTCAGAAGTAGAGCTCAAGCAGGAAGACAACGTACTAACGCTGGCCCCGCGTTCGGGTTCGCGTTTTTCGACCGCGATCGCCGGTACGATGCGCGCACTTGTTGCCAATATGGCGAAAGGCGTATCGGATGGATTTGAGAAGAAGCTCCAGCTCAAAGGCGTTGGTTATCGTGCGCAGGCACAGGGCAAGAGCCTGAACCTGTCACTCGGCTTCTCGCACCCGGTTGTCTACGAGGCGCCCGAGGGCGTTAGTGTCGAGACGCCGAGCCAGACCGAGATCGTTATCAAAGGCGCGGACAAACAGAAAGTTGGCCAGGCCGCTGCGGAGATTCGCGGCTTCCGTCCGCCGGAGCCCTACAAGGGCAAGGGCGTTCGCTATTCCGATGAGCGTGTACAGCTCAAGGAAGCGAAGAAGAAATAATCAGGTAAAGCACCCATGAAACTGGACAAAAAACAAAATCGCTTGCGCCGTGCCCGTCGTGGCCGCGCGAAGATTCGTGAACTCGAAGCGAACCGACTGAGCATCCACCGAACACCGCAGCATATCTATGCACAGGTTATCGGCGCGGATGGCTCCCGTATTCTGGCGTCGGCATCGACGCTCGAAGCCGAAGTTCGCAAGGGAATCAAGAACGGCGGAAACGTCGAAGCAGCGGCCATTGTTGGCGCGCGCATTGCTGAGAAGGCAAAAGCTGCCGGCATCGATACGGTCGCATTTGATCGTTCCGGTTTCCGTTATCACGGTCGTGTACAAGCACTGGCCGACGCTGCCCGCGAAGCGGGTCTTAAGTTCTAAAGAGAATTGAAGATGGCAAGAAACGAACAGAATCAAGCTGGCGATGATTTCATTGAGAAGCTGGTCACCGTCAACCGTGTAGCCAAGGTAGTCAAAGGTGGTCGCCAATTTGGTTTCACCGCGCTGACCGTTGTCGGTGATGGCCAGGGCCAGGTTGGCTTTGGTTACGGCAAGGCACGTGAAGTTCCGATCGCGATTCAGAAAGCGATGCAGGCTGCACGCCGTAACATGATCAATATCAACCTGAACAACGACACACTGCAGTACGCCAAGAAAGGCCGCCACGGCGCCACGATGGTTTACATGCAGCCGGCTTCGGAAGGTACCGGCGTAATCGCGGGTGGCGCCATGCGCGCGGTCTTCGAGGCAGCTGGTGTGCGTAACGTACTTGCCAAGAGTTACGGCTCACGCAACCCGATCAATGTCGTTCGTGCAACGATCAAGGGTCTGTCGGAGATTCATTCGCCGCAGTCGATTGCTGCCAAGCGCGGCAAGAAAGTTAAGGAGATCCTGGCCTAAGGCCCGGTATCTGGTAAGAGCGGCTCGAGCCGCGAGTAAGGATTTAGAGACAAGATCATGGCGAAGACAAAAGAACTGAAGGTCACGCTGGTCAAGAGCAAGTACGGGCGGTTGAAGAACCACAAAGCCTGTGTTGCCGGACTGGGTCTCCGCAAGATGCACCAGACGGTTACGGTCATGGATACGCCGGAGATCCGCGGCATGATCAATCGAATTTCGTACCTGCTATCGGTAGAGGAAGCCTGACATGCGTCTTAACGACATTTCACCTGGTAAGGGTGCGAAAAAAGAGGGCAAGCGCCTGGGTCGCGGACATTCCGCAGGCCAGGGTAAGACGAGTGGTCGTGGTCAGAAGGGACAGAAGTCTCGTTCGGGCGGATTCCACAAAGTCGGCTTTGAGGGCGGCCAGATGCCGCTGCAGCGTCGCCTGCCGAAGGTTGGCTTCCGTTCGCGGATGGCCAAGTACTCGGCGGAATTGCGACTGCATGAGCTTGAGTTGCCTACAGCGGACGTCATCGATATGGACGTGCTCAAGAAAGCAAATCTCGTGCCTGCGTTTGTGACCAAAGTAAAGGTCATCAAATCCGGCGAAATCAAGAAAGCGGTCAAGCTGAAAGGTCTGAAGGTCACCAAAGGTGCCCGGGAAGAGATCGAGAAAGCTGGCGGCAGTATTGAAGACTGAGTGACTGAAGACTAGACAATGGCGAAGAAGCCCCAACAAAACCCGGCAGAACTGGCGAAGCAGGCGAGTAAACTTGGCGAATTGAAGATTCGCCTGTTGTTCCTCGTGGGCGCGCTAATCGTCTACCGCGTTGGCACCTATATTCCGGTGCCCGGCGTGAACCCTGCTGCGTTGGCCGCATGGTTCGAAGAGCAGTCCGGCGGCATGCTGGGCATGTTCAACATGTTCTCGGGTGGTGCGCTCTCGCGTTTCGGCATTTTTGCTCTTGGTATCGTCCCGTACATCTCGTCATCGATCATCATGCAGATGGCCAGCCACATCGTTCCGCAGTTACAGCAGTTGCGGAAGGAAGGTGAGCAGGGCCGCCGCCAGATCGTGAAGTACACGCGCTACGGCACGGTTGCCCTGGCGAGCTTCCAGTCGATCGCCGCAGCCAGCTTCCTGCAGAACCAGGGCACGCTGGTGATCAATCCGGGCCCTGCGTTCCTGATCACGGCGTGCATCACGCTGGTGACAGGTACGGTATTCCTGATGTGGCTGGGTGAGCAGATCACTGAACGTGGCATTGGCAACGGTATTTCGATGATCATTCTCGCCGGCATCGTCGCGGGCCTTCCGGCAGCGATTGCTGGCACGGCAGATCTCGTCCGCAACGGCGAAATGGCGGCTATCACAGCAATCCTGATGCTGCTTGGCGGCATCGCGGCAATCGTCTTCGTGACCTTCATGGAGCGTGCGCAGCGCCGTATCACGGTCAATTATGCACGGCGACAACAGGGCAGGAAGATGTTCCAGGCCCAAAGCACTCACTTGCCGTTCAAGATCAACATGTCGGGTGTTATCCCGCCGATTTTTGCCTCGAGCATCCTGATGTTCCCGGCGACGATCGCACAGTTTTTCGGCCAGGCGGCCGAGCCTAACGCCGCGCAGCGTGCGTTACAGGTCATCGGGGCAAACCTCGGACCAGGCCAGCCGGTTTACGTATTGCTGTATGCAGCAATGATCATTTTCTTCTGCTTCTTCTACACGGCGCTGATGTACAACTCGAAGGACACAGCGGACAACCTGAAGAAATCAGGTGCATTCCTGCCGGGTATTCGGCCGGGTGCCCACACAGCAGATTACATTGACCGGGTCCTGACCCGACTGACGTTCTGGGGCGCGATATACATCGCCGGTGTATGCCTGTTGCCTGAGTTCGTTCGCATGTTCTACCCGAACATGCCGTTCAGTTTCGGCGGCACCTCGCTTCTGATTCTGGTCGTTGTCACGATGGATTTCATGTCACAAATGCAGGCACACGCCATGAGTCACCAGTACGAAGGTGTGATGCAGAAAGCCAACCTGCGCAACTACGGGCGGGGAGGCCAGACACGCTGATTCGTCAGCGTTGAGGAGTAGGCTCATGAAAGTAAGAGCATCAGTAAAAAAGATCTGCAGAAACTGCAAAATTATTCGCCGCAACGGTGTTGTGCGGGTGATCTGCACTGACGCAAGGCATAAGCAGCGCCAGGGCTAGACCCCGCGTATTTACGAGGATTTGTTAAGTGGCACGTATAGCAGGCATAAACATTCCGTTGACGAAACACGTCGTGATAGCACTGACGTCGATCTTCGGTATTGGAGACACGCGCGCGCAGCAGATTTGCGAGGCGGCCGGTGTTGCAGGAAATACACCGGTCAAGGATCTCGCAGAGCCTGAAGTTGAAAAGCTTCGCAAGGCTGTCGCGACCTTTACGGTTGAGGGCGATTTGCGCCGCGAGACCTCGATGAACATCAAGCGCCTGATGGACCTCGGTTCTTACCGTGGCATCCGTCATCGCCGTGGATTGCCGCTGCGTGGCCAGCGGACTCGTACAAACGCCCGGACCCGCAAGGGACCGAAGCGCCCCATTAAGAGGTAAGTCTTAAATGGCTGAAGTAAAGAAAAAGAAGGTCAAAAAGCACGTAGTTGACGCAATTGCGCACATCCATGCTTCCTTCAACAACACGATCATCACGATTACCGATCGCCAGGGAAATGCTCTTTCATGGGCAACTGCTGGTGGCTGCGGTTTCCGTGGATCTCGTAAATCCACCCCGTTCGCAGCACAGGTTGCGTCGGACAAAGCGGGCAAAGCTGCTCTCGAGTTCGGCGTAAAGAATGTTGATGTGCGTGTTCGTGGGCCAGGCCCCGGTCGTGAATCTGCAGTGCGTGCATTGAACGCCCTGGGATTCCGCATCCAGAACATTGAGGACGTGACGCCTATTCCGCATAACGGATGTCGTCCGCCCAAGAAACGCCGCGTGTAGAGGCTGAACAATGGCAAGATATTTAGGACCAAAGTGCAAACTGTCCCGCCGCGAAGGTACGGATCTGTTTCTGAAGAGCGGCGTACGTCCGCTTGAGTCGAAGTGCAAGCTCGAGGTACCTCCGGGTGGCCCGACACAGCGTCGTCCGCGTATGTCGGATTACGGCCTGCAGCTTCGTGAAAAGCAGAAACTCCGTCGCATGTACGGCGTACTCGAGCGTCAGTTCCGCAATTACTACAAGCGTGCTGCCCAGCTCAAAGGTTCGACGGGTGAAAACCTGCTGCGCCTGCTGGAGGGTCGTCTCGACAATACGGTTTATCGCATGGGCTTTGCTTCGACACGTGCCGAAGCGCGCCAGCTCGTGAGCCACAAGAGCATCGAAGTTAATGGCAAGGTCGTTAACATCCCGTCTGCTCAGCTCAAAGCCGGAGACGCAATCTCGATTCGCGAAAAGGCGAAGAAGCAGTTGCGCATCCAAAGTGCGATGGAAATTGCGAGCCAGGTCGGCCTGCCCGAGTGGGTAGATGTCGACGCCAAGAAGTTGGCAGGTGTTTTGAAATCGTTGCCTGATCGTGAAGACGTTCTTCCCGATATCAACGAAAACCTCGTCGTCGAGCTGTACTCGAAGTAATCGGAGGGAATTTTCCCATGCAGGAATCAGTACACGAATTTCTGAAGCCGCGCGTTGTCAAAGTAACGCCGGTCAACGATCTGCAAGCAAAAGTTGTTATCGAGCCGTTCGAACGCGGCTTTGGCCATACGCTCGGCAATGCGCTGCGTCGCATTCTGCTGTCGTCCAGAT
>Ga0209344_10004514_pt1 | contig 12737 bp, 8 predicted proteins | sample Cruoilmetagenom6_FD_187293 | JGI IMG/M metagenome (GOLD analysis project Ga0209344, IMG submission 187293) | Oil polluted marine microbial communities from Coal Oil Point, Santa Barbara, California, USA - Santa Barbara Oil Seep Sample 6 (SPAdes)... | ecosystem: Environmental > Aquatic > Marine >...
GCGGGACCAACGGCGGCAATTCGATCGCCTTCAACAACGACAGTGCCATTCTCAATAATCTCATCACCGTCCATCGTAATGATGCGAGCGCCGGTCAGAGCGAACGAGCCGTCTGGTTTTGCCCGTGGCAATTGTAGATCGATGGTGAAGACACTCGGTTCTGCTGCTTCTTCAGCGTCTTCTTCTTTCTCTTCGTCATCATCTTTGTCCGCGGCAACTTGCTTGACGCCAACCTTGGCTTTGCCAAGCCATTTACTGAGGGCCTTCCAGGCGCTCCACGGCGAGTCGTCCGCCAGAGTGACATCAATTCGTACCTGTACTGAGTCCTGCCAGCCGGCTTCCAGTGCGGCCTTGAGCGCGTCGAGATCGTGTGATTCGCCGTCGTGTGTGTAGTTGCCGTCGCTGCTAATTGCAACAGCGATGACGTTGATACCGTGATCACCGGAATCTGCTGGCTCGCCTTTCGCCGCCAAAGTAAGATCGCCAACCGCAATCTGCGAGACGGTATGGCCGAAACCCCAACTGAGCTGATCGCCGTCCGCACTCCAGGTCACCCATTCACCGCCGTCATGACTGAGTTGCTGGAACGGGAACGACGCACTGTTCGGATCAAAGTCGACCGACTGTGCCAGGCTCGGCAATGCCGTGACGTAGGCATTGTGCAGTTCGGTGAATGCGATTTTAGTTTCGTCAGGACTGACCATCACATCTTGCGCGAGACGAAAGCCCATATGCGACTTCTTGTCTGTGCCATCGAGCTTGATGGAATGCAGAATCGTCTTGTCCGGCTTGCGTGAGCCGCGCTCACCCGGAACTGCCTCGGCGTCGAAGAACCAGATACGTTCGCCGTCTTTGGAAAATGTAGGTCGGGTGACGCGAATCTGTGAGCCGCGATTTGATGTCGATGTCACGACACTTGCTTTGCCGCGACCATTGCTGCTCATGACGACGATGTCATGGCGAAGTTCTGAGCCGAGTTCCTGACCACGAAGGTTAGCGCCGCTGCCGGTAACGACTAATAAGCGATCACCGTCCGCAGAGAATGCCGGATTTACAAGCTGCCAGGGCGATGTGTAAACAGTTGCAGCAGACCCGGGCTTGCCACGTCGCATGGAAACAGTTTGTAAGCTACCGCCAGTCGTGTCGCTCCAAGTGGTGAAGGCGAGCTTTGTCCCGTCCGGAGAAAAGCTCGGAGCGAACTCGAAATCGGAAGCGTCTGTCACGCGTTGCGGTGTACCGTCAGGCAAGCTTTGGTAGTACAGATGCCCGAACGCATTGAAAACCAGCGTCTCACCATCCGGACTAATCACCGGCCAGCGAATGAGTCTCGCTTGCACGTTTTCAGATGCAGGGTTCTGCGCCGCACGCAGCGGCTCGCGGTAACGCAGCGATACATCAGCTGCGAAAGGAATTTCAGTTGCGCCGCTGCCATCGACCGCGACGCGATTGATCTTGCCACCTGCCCAGATAATCAAGCTGGTCCCGTCGGGGGTCCAGTCGTAGCCCGGGTAGATATAGTTGGTTCCAAAACCCTCAATCTGGTCGCGTTCGAGGCCGTCCCAGATCTGCTGCTCAGAGCCGTCGGCGAGATTGTGAATCCAGAGCGTCGACTTAGACCCGATGCGGCGCACGAATGCGATTGACCGGTTGTCTGGACTTAGTGCGTGCGCTGCAGCGCTGCCATTGCCGCCCGTGATCTGCCGTTTCTCACCAGTGTTGCGGTCGTAGCGCATAAGCGACCAGACTCGTCCATGCGGGTTACGTCCGTAGCTGAAGCTACCAGCGGCATTGTAGTAGAGGTATTGACCGTCGGCGCTGGTCGAGAAGGAGTCGAGTTCCCCTTTGTCGGCGATCAATTGAATCCCGCTACCGCCGTCTTTGTTGAACATCCAAAGTTCTGCGATGCCGATTGAGCTGACATCAGTGATGCGCTTGCGAGCAAGAACCCAGTTGCCGTCGGCAGTCCAGTTTGCACCGTTGATCGAATTACCCGTCTGCTCAGTGACGACCTTGTAGTCGGAGAGTGCTTTGCCGTCGAATGACGCCGTCCAACTGTTCGGGTTGCTGCCGCGATCGGACGTAAACAGCACCTGGCTGCCATCCGGGCTGAATCGTGGCTGCAGGTCCATAGCAGCGCCGTCCGTCAAGCGCGTGGCTTCGCCGCCGTCGATGGAGATAAGGTATAGGTCGCCCAGCAGATCGAAGATGATCTTGTCACCATCCGGATGCACGTCGAGGCTCATCCAGGTACCTTCGTCTGTCGTGAATTCCACCATGCCTGACGGCCCGAGAGGGCCATTGACGTCCCAGGACCCGCTGCGGTCGATGGATTCGGACTCGGCAAAGGCGCCGCAGCTGAATAATAGTGATAGAAATAGAATTCGACGCATCATGACTCTCCGGAGAAACGTGTGCGGATTGTAACTAAGCCGTATGATGCCCGCCAATCTGGAGCAGACATGGGAGCAAGTATCGCGAGATGCTTTCGGCTGTCAACGTACAGGACAAGCATGTTGCGGTATGCACGATCTCCGACGCCGTGCCGAGCATTGATGAGATAGAGGCGACCGGATTGTCGCTCTTCGAGAAAAACGAAAGTGTCCATGGTTATCTCCTGTCCGAAATTGGTCGTTAGGAGATTGAACCCGCTGTTGTAATGTCGCCTGTGTGTAGGGCGCCTGCTAAGATCGGCGTCATGCCCGAAGTCTTTGAAAAACACCTCAGCTGCCCATTCTGCGGCGAGCCTATATCGGCTCTGATCGATGACTCGCTGCCGGAACAAAACTATGTTGAGGACTGTCAGGTTTGTTGCAGACCGATCGTGCTCGACGTGACAGTCGATGCGGATGGCGAAGTGATTGTCTCGGCGCGTTGCGAGAACGAGTAGGGCGTTTCGAACCTGATACTATTGTCGATAACGAATAGCCCTATATCGAATAACAAGAATAGAAGGATGCATCATGAAGACATCACGCCGTAGTTTTATCCAGTCAGCAGCAGCACTGAGCGCTTTGGCGGCAATACCCGCTTGCAGCAAAGCAGTTACGCCGAAAGCGCTCGATATTCTCGTGCTTGGTGGTACCGGCTTCATTGGGCCGCATGAGATCAACTATGCTCGGGAACGCGGTCACAACATCACGATGTTCAACCGCGGCAAGACGGCACCGGACATGTTCCCCGATGTTGAGGCGCTGGTAGGCGACCGCGATGATCAGCTTGATGCGCTAAAGGGCCGTGAATGGGATGCTGTTATCGACAACTCCGGTTTCTTCCCACGGCATGCGCGACTGTCTGCAGAGCTACTACATGGGCACGTCGATCAGTACATGTTTGTTTCCAGTATTTCAGCCTATGGCGAGGAGTTGACTGTCGAGGATGATGAGTTCACGGGCGCCTACAGCGTTATGGACGACCCAAGCGACGAGTCCGAACACATTTACGGTGCAAACTACGGTCCACGCAAGGCACTTTGCGAACAGGAAGTCACGAAGGTCTTCGGTGACAAGGCGATCAATGTTCGTCCCGGTATCATAACGGGCACCGGCGATCCGACAGAACGCTTGCGCCACTGGCTGCGACGCATGCAGGCCGGTAACGAGATTCTGGTACCCGGGCAGGACGACCTGCCGGTACAGTACATCGATGCGGCTGACATGTGTGGCTGGATGATTCGCATGCTTGAAGACGGAACGGGCAGTGGCCCGTACAACGCTGTCGGTGCCAAAGATCCGTATCGAGCGCGATCGCTGCTCGAGGGACTGATTGAATCGACAGGTTCGAGTTCGACGCTGACATGGATCGACTGGGAGTGGATCCGGAAAGAGACTTCAGAGAACCCGAACTACGGACCCTGGTACGGAGAAGGGCCGATTCCGTTCATGCAGGTGACCAATGAGCGAGCGATGGAGACCGGGCTGACATTTCGACCCATCGGCGATACGGCTAAGGACATGATTGCAAACCTTGATCAGCTGCCGCTTGCTGACGGTCGGCAGGGCGGCTTCGCCGCCGAAGTCGAAGCTGAGCTACTGGCGAAGTGGCACGCCGAACAGGGCTAAATCAAAAAAGGCCTCCCTGACGAATCAGGGAGGCCTCTTTGGATCTAAATGACTTGAGCGTTAATCGATTACTTAAATGTAATTTCGCGCATCAGGTATTCGGCCTGGTCTGGCTGCATGTCGCTTTGAGGCCTTCGAGGTACTTGTCGATCGGTGGTCACGTTCGAAACGCTTCGAAACCATACGCCTCATGTGATGAGCGTTGCGAACGCGACAAGAGTTCAGACTACGCAAAATCCACGCTTGCGCACATGACTCGAGAAACATAGGGTGAGCTGAGGAGATGATCCAATGAAGCGAATGATCCTGGTGCTATTTTTCCCGTTGATGATCCTCGGCTGCGCCGAAGGTGAGGTATCGAAGGTCTCAGAATTCGAACTCAGTGGTCAGCAAGCGTATGAACAAGTGTGTGCTGCCTGCCACGAAGAAGGCCTTGAGGGCGCACCAAAGACTGGTGATAAGGAGGCCTGGGCAGGACGATCCTGGCTCTGGGAAAGCGTATTGTTCGAGCACGCCCGTAGCGGCTTCGAAGAAATGCCTGCGAAGGGCGGTGATGAGACACTCGACGATGACACGGTTACCAAGGCGGCCGAATACATGATGTCCTTAACTTACCCGGATATGCCAGCCGGTTAGGCTGCTGATCGACTCAATTGCATAAAGACACTGCCCGAACGATCGCCGACGCACTGACCTGGTCGCGGGTAGTTAGCATCGTGCCGATCACAGTATTGGCTTGGTATCAACTTAAGTGGTGGGTATTTGCACTCTGCGCCGTTTCCAGAGCGTAGCGAAGCAGTCGCTGCATCAATTTCTCTTTGAAGCCGGTCGGGTTCTCGAGGTCCATGCGAGCAAGTGCTTGCTCGAAGCCAGTTCGCTTACTGCTCGTTGCCGCTTTCACCATGGTTCGCATTCGACGAGTATTGGTTGCAGTATTGTTCTTCAACCATTCGAGCGCTTCGGTCAAGGTTTGCTCGTCACTGCTGAGGTCAGTGCCCAGTGGATAGGCAGGAAAGTGCGAGCGATGCTCATTGAATACCGACGCGATAGCCTGCGGTCGATTCCTGTCCGCGTCGCTATCCATTTTGTAGTCGGCCTCGATCTTTCCGGCATCTCGTGGCGCTTTCACTAACTGACCTTGAAACTCCGCGTCCGCGATGTGCAATAGCCGGTCGATCGTGTCGCGGTCACTGCAACCGCGTGTTGCCGCAATACCATATTCCGTTACGAACACATCACGATGATGCCGCGGCACTGTGTTGTGGCCGTAGTTCCAGCGAATGTTTGACGATGCCTTGCCACGACTTTCACGCCGTGCGCGACACATAAGAACTGACATCGCTCCATCGAGTGCCTGTGCCATCGATACGAAGTCGAACTGCCCGCCAACGCCACTCACTACACGTCCGTCCTCGAGCGCGTCCGATACCGCGGCGCCAAGCAATGTCACCATCATGGTTTCATTGACGAAGCGTGCGTCACGGCGTTGTGATCGTTTCTCACCTTCTTCGCCGAACAGCGTGTTCACTTTCGAGATTCGGGTCATGTCGATCAGGCGCCGGCGTTCTTCTGGCAACGCGCGCAAACCCTCGTACAATGCGTTCGAGCCAAGGAAGAAACCGACGTGCATGACGGTGTCAGTTGATGCATCGGCTGAGCGCTTAACAAGTCCAGCTTCGAACAGCGAGAACAATGCGTCGCTGAGCAACTCGGTCGATGCATACAGCCCTTGGTCAAATGGCCGGAGCTCAACCGGAAGATGACTGCGTCGTCTCGATGCAGTACCGCCCGGTAGCTGCTGCAACACCTCGGCAAATACCTCCGGCGACGACTGCCTGAGTTTCAGGCAGTGAGCGACTGCGTCACTGAGTGAGCCAATACCGACCTGCAGGGTGCCACCATCGCGAACAAGACTGGCGACATGCATCGCCGTTGCATAGTCGCCGTCGGTAACACTACGATTTGGCAAGGTGAACAGCGGATGATCGTATTGCTCGCCGTGCAGAACAATATCGATCTCGGCCGCATCGAGATTGGCGTCACCAAACATGAACGGCATGTGGTGGTTAACCTGCCCGACGAGCAACGTGGGTCGGCCAGCCTGGCGGCACTCTTCGAAATACGGCATCAAATCAAGCGTGACTTCTGGATTGGCGCCGAGACTGTAACGCCCGGGATGTTCCGGTGAGACCGCGATCAGTTGCGCAAGAACGTTGACGCCCATGTGCATCAGTTCTCCCGCCACCTCGCTGTAATTGATGTTCGAGTATTGTTGTTGAACATACGGGTCGCCGAGATAGGCGCCGGGCCGTAGATAGAACTCTCGCACAGTTACGTTGGCGGGTAGCGAGTGGTCTCCAATCGCCTTGGCGTAATGAGGTACGGGCCAGTCAGGGTAGAGCCGCTCGACCAATGGTTCGAGAAAGCGTTTTTCGAGCTCACTGCGGCCCTGCGGTGGTTCCAGCGTCAAGCCGGTAAATATCGTCAGCGATACCGATGGGTCCTGTGCCGCCAGATCAAACAAGGCATCGGCGACATGCGTGGCCTTGCCGATACCGATAGGTAAGCCGAGCACGATCCTGGGCCCGACACGATCAATGATCGCTTTGGCGGTTTCTTCAGCAGATTGGCAGGTCAGGCTCACGCGGCGAGTATAGCAACGTCAAGCAGCAAGCTCGTTTCAAAGTTGTGCTGCGAGGCGGCTGCCCTGACTAATGGCTCGCTTGGCGTCGAGCTCGGTTGCTACATCGGCTCCGCCGATGACATGCGTTTTGATCCCGGCAGCCTCGAGCGGTTGCAGAAGTTCTCGCAACGGCACTTGCCCGGCACACATCACGATATTATCGACATCGAGCCATGTCGGGTTCTCGCGCTTCGTGCCGTAGCTGATCAGGAGGCCCTCGTCGCCGATCCGTTCGTAATTGACGTCGCCGATCATCTGCACATTGTTCATCTTCAATACGGCACGGTGTATCCAGCCCGTGGTTTTGCCGAGCTTGGCGCCGTGTTTGCCGGCTTTCCGCTGTAGCAGTGTTATCTCCCGACTTGGCTGCGACTTCTTGCGTTCCATTGATAGGCCACCGCGCGCTTGGGCTGGGTCAACCACACCCCATTCGGCTAGCCACTCATCGAGGTCCAGTGTTGGCGAGTGTCCGTCTTGTAAAAGAAACTCAGCGACGTCGAAACCGATACCACCAGCCCCAATAATCGCGACACGCTTACCGACAGCGGCACGATGCCGCAGCACATCGGTATAGCTCAAAACCTTCGGGTGCTCCTGACCTTCGATCCTGGTATCTCGTGGTGTGACGCCTGTGGCGATGATGACCTCATCGTAGGACTCGCCAGTCAGTGTTTGGGTAGTGACATGCGTGTTGAGATATACGTCGACGCCGAGCAGTTCGATCTGTCGGGCGAAGTACTTGAGCATCTCGTGAAACTCTTCTTTGCCCGGTACGACCTTGGCCATATTCAATTGGCCGCCTATCTCGGCTGCAGCGTCATACAGATCGACTGCATGACCACGCTCGGCCAGCACCAAGGCGGTCGAGATGCCGGCAGGTCCGGATCCCACAACGGCGAATTTACGAATGCTCGCTGTTCTGGCGTAGTTCAATTCAGTTTCGTTGCAGGCCCTGGGGTTCACGAGGCAGCTCGTCATCTTGTTGGCGAAGGTGTGATCGAGACACGCCTGATTACAGGCGATGCAAACATTGATCTCATCTGCGCGACCATCGCGGGCTTTGCGAACAAACTCCGGATCCGCAAGCAGCGGACGCGCCATCGACACCATGTCGCCACAGCCATCCGCCAGAATGTCCTCTGCAACCGAGGGCAGGTTGATCCGATTCGATGTCACCAACGGGATCGACACTTCGTTTTTCATTTTCTTGGTAACCCAGGCGAACGCAGCGCGCGGGACGGATGTTGCGATAGTCGGCACACGCGCTTCGTGCCAGCCGATGCCCGTATTGATGATCGTGGCGCCGGCGTTTTCTATCGCCTTCGCCAACATCACGGTCTCTTCCCAGGAATTGCCGTCCGGGATCAGGTCGATCATAGACAAACGATAAATGATGATGAAGTCCTTGCCGACCGCTTCACGCGTGCGCTCGACGATCTCAACGGGCAAACGCATCCGGTGCGCGTAGTCGCCACCCCATTTATCAGTACGCTGGTTGGTGTGTTTAACCAGAAACTCGTTGATGAAGTAGCCTTCTGAGCCCATGATTTCGACGCCATCGTAGCCAGCCTCTCGCGCGAGCTGCGCACAGCGCACGAAATCATCGATCTGCTTGTTTACGCCGGAGCTCGACAGTTCGCGCGGTGCAAACGGTGTAATCGGAGACTTGATCTTCGATGGTGCGACCGAGATCGGATGATAAGCATAGCGACCGGCATGCAGGATTTGCAGTGCGATTTTGCCACCCTCGGCATGAACGGTGTCAGTTACCTTTCGATGCTTCCTGGCCTCAGATCGTGTGGTGAGTTTGCCGGCGAACGGCTTGACCCAACCTGCCCGGTTCGGGGCGTAGCCACCCGTAACGATCAGACCGACCTCACCTCGAGCTCGCTCGGCGAAGTAGGCCGCGAGACGATCGTGTTTGTTGCCGTCTTCGAGCCCCGTGTGCATGGACCCCATCAAGACCCGGTTCTTTAAGGTGGTGAAGCCGAGGTCGAGCGGGGCGAATAGGTGTGGATACTGGGAGTTCGCCATGGGCGGTAATCTCGCACGGAATTCTGCGGTATGCTAGTTAAACTTGCACCAGCAAGACTAAGAAGAGAGACAGGTAATGAACTCGCGTGACCGCGGCCTTGGCATGGACAAGGCAATCTCCAGACGTGATTTCCTGGGTGGGGTGGGCACTGCTACCGGTGTCTCGCTGTTACCCGCGTGCGCAAGAACGGGCGAGTCGGAGGTTGGCGGCGCAGCAGCGTACTTCCCGCCGGATGAGACCGGAATGCGCGGCTCGCACCCGGGTTCGTTCGAAAATGCTCACGCGACAGTTCAGGGCCAGCAGTGGTCAGCGAAAAGGACCGATGAGCATTACGACCTCGTCGTCGTCGGTGCAGGCATCAGCGGTTTGTCGGCGGCGTATATTTATCGCCGCGATGTCGACACGAACGCGCGCATACTGATTCTGGACAATCACGATGACTTCGGCGGTCATGCAAAACGCAATGAGTTCACGATCGATGGGCGCACGCTCATCGGGTTCGGCGGCACCATGCTCATGGAAGACCCGGTGCGTTACCCGGCCGTGTCGGCCCAAGTTGTTCAGGAGCTGGGGATCAAGGCGGAGCGCTACGATCACTTTCAACACAAGGATCTGTTTGCCTCGTTGAACGTAAGAAGTGGCACGTTCTTCGACAAAGAGACATTCGGCGCGGACTACCTGACTGTCGAGCACAATGGTTCTGTCGAAGCGTTGGCTGATTCGCCATTACCGGACGAGGCGAAAGCGGAGTTGACGCAACTCTTCGGGAACGAAGAAGACTACATGGCTGGGATGACACAAGCCGAGCGACTTGTCGTGCTTGAGTCTCATAGCTGGCGTGACTACCTGCAAGAATACGCTGGATTGGGCGACGACGCACTGAGCTACCTGCAGAAGTGGCCCGAGGGTGTTTGGGCTATCGGGTCGGATGCGTTTCCGGCGTGGATGGCCTGGAAACAAGGTTATCCCGGGTTCAGAGGAATGGAACTCGATGAAGGCGAGGAACCCGGCGTAGAGGAGGCCCGTCAGGTCTTACATTTTCCCGATGGCAATGCGACGGTTGCTCGACTGCTGGTGCGGAAAATCGTACCGGGTATCGCACCTGGCGATACCGTGGAAGACATTGTCACGGCGAGTTTCGATTACTCAAAACTCGACAACGAAGACTATGCGACGCGTATACGATTGAGTAGCACGGTCGTCAAACTACAGCATCAAGACGGCAAGCTCGATGCCGATGTCGACATCAGTTACGTCAAAGACGACAAGGCCTTCACGGTAACGGCACGCAAAGTTGTTTGGGCGGGGTACCACGCGATGTTGCCGTACGTCTGTCCTGATGTGCCAGAACAGCAGTTGGCAGCACAACACAAGTCAGTTCGTGCGCCGCTCGTTTACACCAATGTGTTAGTCCGAAACTGGACGAGTTTCGCCAATCTTGGGATATGGCAGGCGCTCTGTGTAGGGAGTTTCTTTCAACGCGTTCGAGTGAATCGTCCCGTGAGTATCGGCGACTACCACTACCCACAATCACCTGATGAGCCAAACATTGTGCATCTTCAGCACATTCCACTCGCGCCCGGGCTGTCAGCACCCGAGCAATTTCGCGCCGGGCGCCGTGCATTACTCGCAACGCCATTTGAGACCTTCGAACGAAACATACGCGATCAGCTTGGCCGCATGCTCGGGCCGGGCGGATTTGATCCAGCTCGCGACATAGCCGGCATAACAGTGAATCGATGGCCGCACGGTTATGCGTATTCAATGGACCCCGAAAGCGGAGAGGTTGCCTGGTATCCGGACAGATGGGCAGACGATCGCCAGCCCTGGACGGATGCTAGCAAGCGTATCGGCAACATCACGATCGCCGGCACCGACGCATCGTCGAATGCTATGACGGAGTCTGCTATCGAAGAGGCGCACCGCGCGGTCCACAGTTTTTAGCGCAACGTATTAGGCATCTTCCCAAACCACTGTGGTGCTGAAGCTGCCATCAACAGCCGAAGAATAACGCGCTTCGATCTGGTCCCGTTTGACCTTAAGTGTTGGCGTGAGCAGTTCATTTTCGGTGGTCCACTCGTCGCTAGCGACGTAAATGTTGGACAGTCGCTCATGTGACTCAAGTTGCTTGTTGGTCTGAGCGCAAGTGGCTTCGAGGCTTTTAGTAACGCTATCTCTGGGCAGCCCTAGCGCGGCGTCGGCCAAGATGACGATGGCGACGGGTGCCGGAAGGCCCGAGCCGATGACACAGATCTGCTCCAGCAAGGGATTCGCTGACAAGCGCGTTTCGATTGATAACGGCGCCACGTATTTCCCTTTAGCTGACTTGAAGATGTCTTTAACGCGCCCGGTGATCCGGTAGGCGCTGACCTTTTCGTCCCATACAGCCTTGTCGCCCGTGTGAAAGTAGCCGTCATCGGTAAACGACTCCTCAGTGAGTTCTGGCTGCTTCAGGTACTTGGTAAACAAACCCGGAGAGCGGATGAGTAACTCGCCGTTCTCGGCGATCTTTAGTTCGGTGCCTTCTGGCGGTGTTCCTATGGTCCCAATCCGCTTCGACTGGAATGGGAAATTACCGCACGCCAAACCGCCGGTTTCTGACATGCCCCAGCCTTCACCGATATCTATGCCGATCTTTTCGTACCATCGTAGTGTGTGCGGTGAGATCGGCGCGCTTCCGGATGCAACGAATCGGCAATCATCTAGGCCCAGGCCTTTGCGAATCTTGCGGGCAACGACGCCGCGGACAATCGGAATCGCGAGCAATACGCGGAGTTTTCCGGGTGGGATTCTTGCAAGAACGCCAGACTGAAACTTGACCCAGAGTCTTGGTACAGAACAAAAAGCCGTCGGACGCGCGGTGTTCAGGTCATGTGAGAACGTTTGCAGTGACTCAACAAAGAAGATTCTGCAGCCAGTGTACAAACTCGGCCCGACAATGCATGCACGCTCTGTGATGTGTGCCAGCGGCAAGTAGGAAAGGGTGCGGTCTTCTGGGTCATTGTTCAGATAGCTATTGGTTGCGCGGCAGCCGTAAATGTAAGCTCGATAACTCAGCACAACTCCCTTGGGTTTACCGGTACTGCCCGAGGTATAGAGGATGGTCATGACGTCCTCGTCGTCGGGCTCGTGCATCGACGCAATCGGCTCGGCGTTGTCTATCAGTTCGCGCCAGTCGTATTGGCATTCGATGGTGTCGTATCCAAATGCAATGGCCTGCAGCGTATTCGGTACCGCGCTACCGATGGTGTCCGGGTCATCGAGCTTGCCGATGAAGATGGCTTTAGCTTCACTGTGGCCGAGGACATACGAGACAGTGTCGGCGCTGGCGGTTGGATAGATGGGCACCGAAACCAGTCCGGCCATGGCGATCGCAAGGTCGGCCAGCACCCACTCAGCGCTGTTCTTGGCGAGGATCGCAACTTTGTCGCCGGGATTCAATCCGAGTCCAGAGAGTGCTGTTGCCATCCGACGTGCCTGATCAACGCCTGCGGCGAACGTCGTCACACGAAGCTCACCATCAACTGGCTGCAACAGGAACTCGCGATCGGGCATTTTCTCTGCCCAGTTTGAGACGACGGCGTGAGCGGTTTGCAACTTGGTTTTATCGTTCGTCATACCACGTTGGTTCTCGGCGTATAGAACCCTGTACTATAGTGCAGTCTGTAGAAATTAACGAACGTCATTGAAGATATTTCTTGGGTTAACAGCTATACCGGCATTTGCCTTTTTGGTTTGGTACGTGCGCAAACAGTTGCGGGCATCGAAACGAGCCAAGCTTCTCAATACGCCGCTGCCGGCGCACTTCATTGATATCCTCAAACAGCACGTCGGGATCTACGCGCAGGTTCCCGACGAACTCAAGACTGAGCTACACGGCCTCATGAATGTTTTTCTGTCAGAAAAAGTGTTCACAGGCTATGACGGACTCGAAATAACGGATGAGATAAGAGTGACGGTT
>Ga0209344_10004515_pt1 | contig 12733 bp, 10 predicted proteins | sample Cruoilmetagenom6_FD_187293 | JGI IMG/M metagenome (GOLD analysis project Ga0209344, IMG submission 187293) | Oil polluted marine microbial communities from Coal Oil Point, Santa Barbara, California, USA - Santa Barbara Oil Seep Sample 6 (SPAdes)... | ecosystem: Environmental > Aquatic > Marine...
AACAATGCTGCTGGAGTGTGATGAATAAAATAGGAAAGGGAAAATTCGGACCACAGGTTGTCGGTTTTTTGGATTGCTTAATAAATTAATATAATCCAACATGCCCAATATTATGCAGGTCATCGAACACATCTGCCTGCAAGGGGTTATTATATATGCTATCCAGTTTCTGAATAGTTCTGCGATATATCAATTTCCGCTTCAAGTGGAATTGGTTCAAAAGAAAACAAGGGTTCTAGGGAGGAATACCATGAAAAAACTAATTAGTGCCGCACTCGCTGCAACGATGCTGACCAGCCTTGCGCAGGCAGCTGAAGTGAAGATCGGTTTCGTTACTACGCTGACAACTGGGGCTGCCGTGATCGGTAAGGATCAGGAAAAAGCTGTCAATCTGGCGATAGAACATATGGGTGGCAAGATGGGTGATCTGGATGTTAACCTGATTTTTGCTGATGATGGTTTCAAGCCCGAAACCGGTAAACAAGTAACAGATAAGCTGGTTAAACAGGACAACGTTGATATTGTTGCTGGCTACATCTGGAGCCACGTTTTGCTGGCGTCACGTAAATCTGTGTTGGATGCGGGCAAGTTCCTGATCACAGCCAACGCGGGTCCTGGCCCTGTTGCAGGTAAGCTTTGCCATGAGAACTTCTTTTCTTCCAGCTGGCAGAATGATGAAACACCGATGGCGATGGGTGAAGTGCTGAACCAGAAAGGTGTGAAATCGATTTATATCATCGCGCCGAACTATGCCGCAGGTAAAGGTATGGTTGCCGGTGTGAAACGTACCTTCAAGGGTGAGATCATGGGAACGGACATGACCACATGGCCGACGCAACTGGATTTTTCAGCGGAGTTGGCAAAAGCGAAGGCATCAGGTGCTGAAGGCTTGTTTGTGTTCTATCCGGGCAAAGCTGGTGGGGCGTTTATGAAGCAATATCAACAGGCCGGCCTGAAAGACAGTCTGCCACTTTATACAACATTTACTGTAGATGCGTTATCATTACCGAAATTCCAAGCAGCGGACTTTACCGATGTTTTGGGATCACAGTTTACCCAGCAATGGGATCCAACGATTGATAATGAGCAGAACAAACGGTTTGTGGCAGATTTCCGTGCCAAGCACGGATCATACCCATCGTTTTATGCTGCACAAGCTTATGATTCTATATTCCTGATCAAGTCAGCGGTTGAAGCTGTAGGTGGCGATTTGTCAAATATGGACGGGATGCGTGCCGCGATGGAATCGGCAAGTTACCCATCTGTGCGCGGTGAATACACCTATGGCAACAACCACATGCCAATTCAGGCATATTACCTGCGTGAAGTTGTGAAAGATGATGATGGAAACTGGACCACAAAAATCGTGCAAACGGTCTATGAAGCACATCAGGATATCTATGCCAAAGATTGCGCTTTGAACTAAATTCAGATACATAAGACTTAATATGGCCAGATACATTCTGGCCATATTAACGTAACACTTAACAGAAATTTCGATCGTGGATTACACCCTTTTATTCGCACAGGTGCTGAACGGCTTGCAGCTGGGGTTGCTGTTGTTTCTGGTGGCTTCCGGCCTGACGCTGGTTTTCGGCATTCTGGATTTCGTTAATCTGGCGCATGGCTCGATTTATATGGTCGGGGCTTTTATCTGTGCATCACTCACCTTGTTGGTGGGCAATTTTCTTTTGGCGGTTCTGATTGCTTTGCCACTGACCGGGCTGGTTGGTTATGCGGTTGAGCGGGTGGTGGCACGGAAACTATATGACAAAGATCATCTGGACCATGTGCTTGGCACATTCGGTTTGGTACTTGTGCTGGACACACTTGCGCAAATCATTTGGGGCCCTGCAGGTATTACTGTGCCATTGCCTGCGTGGTTGAATGGGCAGGTAGAACTGTTTGATGGCGCGCTTATCCCCAGTTTTCGACTGCTGATTATCGGCACTGGTCTGGTTGTGGCGGGTGGTTTATTCTGGCTGGTTAATTATACACGGCTGGGCATGTTGATCCGGGCAGGGGCGTCAAATCGCACTATGGTATCGGCGCTGGGCATCGATATTCAGTTTCTGTTTGCACTGGTTTTTGCGCTTGGCGCGGTATTGGCGGGGCTTGCGGGCATGTTGATTTCGCCCATTACGGGTACCTCTATTGGGATGGGTGGGCAGATTATCATTACTGCTTTCGTAGTGATCATCATTGGCGGTGTTGGCTCGATGAAAGGCGCGTTTATCGCAGCCCTTCTTATCGGTTTGATAGACACACTGGGGCGCTCGTTTCTGGATACGTTATTTGCATTGGTGATGAGCGAAAACGCGGCTGAAACCGCGGCACCTGCCATAGCGGCAATGATGATTTATATTTTGATGGCAATCGTATTAGTGGTCAAACCGCAAGGTTTGTTTCCGCCCAAGGTGCGCTGATGAGAAAAATGACGAAAGCCGGTTGGGCGACAATGATCGGCATGATTGCCCTTGCGATATTGCCGCCCTATTTTCTGCTGACAGGACAGGCGTTCTATGTGGATTTGGCTACGCGGCTTGTGATTTTGGGTATCGCTGCGGTCAGTTTGAACCTGATACTTGGTTATGGTGGGATGGTTTCCTTTGGGCACGCCGCTTTTATAGGACTTGGGGCCTATGCAGTTGGTATTACGTCTTATCATGCCACATGGGGCGGGTTTGATCTGATTGCCAGTTATAACGGTTTGCTACAACTCATCCTGGCTCTTTCGATCAGTGCTATTTATGCGCTGGTTACAGGCGCTATCAGCTTGCGCACCAAAGGGGTTTATTTCCTGATGATCACGATGGCGTTCGGGCAAATGGCATTTTTTCTGTTCCAGTCGTTGGATGTTTATAATGGTGATGACGGGTTGACGATTGATGTGCGATCGGAACTACCCTTCATCAATCTGGATAGTCCGATGCAACTTTATATATTAAGTTATGTTTCGCTTGCCGTAGCGATGCTACTGGTCAAAACTATCGTCAATTCACGCTTTGGCATGGTGTTGCAAGGGGCCAAGGACAATAACGAGCGCATGGTAACATTGGGTTATAATACCTATTTTTATCGCCTGACCGCTTATGTCATATCAGGGGTGATGTGTGGCTATGCGGGCTTTTTGTTGGGCAACTTCACCACGTTTATTTCGCCGGACATGATGCACTGGACACGCTCAGGCGAGTTGATGTTTATGGTTATTCTGGGCGGAACAAGTACGGCACTTGGCCCGACCCTTGGCTCGTCGATATTCATTCTTTTGGAAGAGATATTGTCATCCATAACGCTTTATTGGCATCTGCCGTTTGGTGTGATCCTGATCGTGGTCGTTATGTTCGTGCGCGGCGGGTTGATGGGCTTGTTCAAAGGCAAGGGAGAATAGCATGGCACCCTTGTTGAAAGTCAAAGGGCTGATGAAAAGCTTTGGCGGGGTTACGGCTACCGACAATGTTGATTTGGATGTGATAAAAGGTGAAATTCACGCCATTATTGGCCCGAACGGGGCAGGAAAAACCACATTGATTTCACAACTGTCGGGAGCGTTGAAACCCGATGCCGGTACTGTGTTGTTGAATGGTTCCGACATTACAAATAAGCCTGCATACAAACGCGCCAAGCTGGGAATAACGCGATCATTTCAGATCACCTCACTGGTGATGGGCATGTCGGTTCTAGATAATGTGGCATTGGCGGTGCAGGCCAATGACGGACATTCGTATCGGTTTTTGAAACCTGCCCGCAAGATAGCCCATATCCGCGATAAGGCGATGGAGAACCTGATCAAGGTTGGATTGCGCAAGCGGGCAAATGACGCCACTTCGGCACTGTCGCATGGTGAACATCGGCAAATGGAGATAGCAATTGCATTGGCATCTGAAGCGGAGTTGATGCTATTGGATGAACCTATGGCCGGGTTGGGACCAGAAGAAAGCGCTTTGCTGGTTGCGTTTCTGAAAGAGCTGAAAGGCCAACGCACCATTTTGCTGATTGAGCATGATATGGATGCAGTTTTTGCGCTGGCTGATCGCATTTCGGTGCTTGTTTATGGGCAAATTATCGCCACAGGATTGCCAGACGAAATCCGCAGCAATGACGCTGTGCGCCACGCTTATTTGGGAGAGGAATGATGTTGAAAATATCGAATCTCACTACCCATTACGGCACTTCGCAAGCCTTGTTTGGTATTGATCTGGAAATCGGGGCGGGACAAGTGGTAACCCTCTTGGGCCGCAACGGTATGGGTAAAACCACAACGATCAATTCGATCATGGGAATTGTGCCTGCCAGTGGTGGTTCGATTTGTTTTGAAGGGTTTGAACTGGTCGGCTGCCCATCGTTTAAAACCGCCAATCTAGGATTGGGGCTAGTGCCCGAAGGACGTCAGATTTTCCCGAACCTATCGATGATGGAAAACCTGATTGCCACGGCCAGTAACCATTTGAATGTAGCTAATCCGTGGACGGTCGAACGGGTGTTTGATTTGTTCCCAGAACTGGTAGTACGACAAGGCTCGATGGGTAACCTTCTATCTGGGGGTGAACAACAAATGCTGGCCATCGGGCGTGCATTGATGACCAACCCGAAATTGTTGATCCTGGATGAAGCAACTGAAGGGCTGGCCCCTTTGGTTCGCCAAAAAATCTGGGCGGCTCTGACGTTGATCCGGAATGAAGGCATGTCCATTCTGGTGGTGGACAAGAACCTAAGAGATCTGTTGCGGATTGCGGATTGCAATTTTATTATCGAGCGCGGCAAAATCGTATGGGAAGGCACTTCGGATGCATTGCGTAAGGACAGGAAAGCTTTGCATCGCTACCTTGGAGTTTAGCAACCTATCCACTAATTGAATAGGTGTTCATGATATTCAATTTCATTCTAGGCCTAAACACGGCTACCCTAATTTTGTATCATGCGGAATCTCAGGATCACATCCAGCGAGATTATCCGATAAATGAATGGGAGAAACTTCGTGTTAAGCAAAGAAAAGAATGACGTGTTAACCCAAGTGGGCGCAGGTACCCCGGCAGGCAAAGTTATGCGCCAATATTGGATACCTGCGGCCCTGTCCGAAGAAGTGTATGGTGATAAACGCATTGCCCCTGTCACCTTGATGGGTGAGTCTTTAGTTTTGTTTCGTAATGACGAAGGTGGGCTTGGGCTGATAGATCGCAGGTGCCCGCATCGGGGTGTTGATCTTTGTTATGGTCGTTTGGAAGGTAATGGATTGCGCTGCCCGTTCCACGGCTGGAACTTTGCCGTTGACGGAAAATGTCTGGAACAGCCGGGTGAGCCAGAAGGCTCTACCGCTTATGAAAAGATTAAAACCAAATCTTATCCGGTGGTGGAAAAAAACGGAATTGTTTTTACATTCATGGGGCAAGGGGAGCCGCCGGAATTTCCCAATTTCGATTGTTTTCGTGCACCCGATAGTCACGTTTTTTCCTTTAAAGGGTATTGGAATTGTAATTGGTTGCAGGCACTGGAAGTGGGTATTGATCCTGTACATGCATCATTTCTGCACCGCTTTTTAGAAGACGAAGACCCCAGTGATCAATATGGCAAGCAGTTTCGCGATACCGCTGCAGGTACGGACATACCGATTACACAAGTGCTGCGTGAATATCCGCGACCTGAAATCCTAGTGAATAAAACAGAATTCGGATTGCGCCTGACCACGTTGCGCCATTTGAAGAACGGAAAGTCGCATGTGCGGGTGACTAACCAAATATTTCCTTGCGCCATCACCATCCCGATGTCTGCTACCATGAATATTACCCAATGGCATGTGCCAATAGATGACGAAAGTTGCCTCTGGTATTCTATGTTTACTAGCTTTGAGGCGCCTGTGGACAAGGAAAAGATGCGCGCACAACGCGTAAGTGAAAATACAAGTGTAGGTTATATGCCAAAACGCAATGCGGCGAACGAATATGGTTTTGATCCCAAAGAACAAGAAACCCTGACATATACGGGTATGGGGATGGATATTAATGTGCATGATCAGTGGGCGGTTGAATCCCAAGGGCGTATTCGGGATCGCACACTGGAAAATCTGGCTACTACGGATAAGGCGATAGGTGCGCACCGTCAGTTAATTCTTCAAGCAATTAGCAAGCTTGGCTCTGATGTACCTGATCTTTCAAACTTTCTGTCTGACATGCCGCCAAAAGATATTATCGGCCCTATCGCATTGGATGCGGTCGCTGTCACTGACGATTATGAGGGGCTTTGGCGTGAGAAAGATGCGGAGCGTCGCGCGTCTTGTGAGTGGGATGCAACACTTTAACATTATTTGAAAAGGTGGGGGATTACGATGCCCAGTTTTGTTGAAAAACACAGACTATGGACGACTGAAGACAAAATCAGAGTGCAGGCAATAATAAAGCAGGCTGATGATGCGGGGTTAGAAGTTCTACGGGTCTCTTTTGTGGATCAGCATGGACTTTTACGCGGTAAAACCCTGGTGATAGATAGCCTGAAAGGGGCGCTGGAAAATGGCGTCAACATGACTTCGACGTTGTTATTGAAGGACACGTCCCACATCACCGTTTATCCTGTCTGGCAAGAAGATATTGGTTTTGGTAACGGAGTGCTGACCGGGGCTTGTGATGTAATTATGCTGCCTGACCCGTCAACATTTCGCATTTTGCCGTGGTCGCCGAAAAATGGGTGGTTATTGGCGGATTTGTACCATACGGATGGTAACCCCGTTCCCATTTGTTCGCGCAGTCTGTTTAAAAATGCACTGGCAAAGTTGCATGCAAAGGGCATGGAAATTGTTACGGGACTGGAAGTTGAATTTCATGTGCTGCGCATAACCGACCCCAAGCTTGGCCTGAATGATGCGGGACAGCCCGGCACACCGCCTGAAACGGAATTGCTGTCACAAGGGTTTCAGTATCTGTCCGAACAGCGTTATGACGAACTGGAAGAGGTTTACGATCTGATCCGCAAAAATTGCCAGGCACTTGATCTGCCGATCCGGTCGCTGGAAGTAGAGTTCGGGCCAAGTCAGTTGGAAGTAACATTTGACCCTGCAAAAGGTATACAACATGCAGATAATATGGTGCTATTCCGTTCAATGGTAAAACAGGTTTGCCAAAGACAAGGCTTGCACGCAACGTTCATGTGCCGCCCGAGGTTTTCGCAAGCGTTGGCAAGCGGCTGGCATTTGCACCAGTCGTTGGTTGATCTGAAAACGGGAAAAAACCTGTTCGTACCAAAAGAAGGTCAGCAAATTTCCGTGCTTGGCAACCATTGGATTGCGGGAATACTGGAACATGCGGTGGCCAGTTGTCTGTTTTCAACGCCAACTGTAAACGGATACAAACGTTATCAACCGTTTACGCTGGCACCTGATCGCATTCAATGGGGGCGTGACAACAAAGGCGCCATGATCCGCGCGCTTTGCGAAGTGGGCGACATGGCCAGTCGTGTTGAGAACCGCATTGGTGAACCCGCAGCAAATCCTTATCTTTATATTGCTTCGCAAATATTATCGGGATTGAATGGTATTAACCGTAAACTTGCAGCCCCTGACCCGGTTGAAAGGCCCTATGACAATGAAGCGGAACTGCTACCCAAAAGCATGATTGATGCGATCAATATTTTAAAGACTAGTGATTTTTACCGCGATCAATTGGGTGATGCGTTTGTGGACTATTACACACATATCAAAACAGCCGAATGGCAACGCTACGTTACCGCTATTTCCGAATGGGAAGAACGTGAATATTTTGCTTTATTTTAATATGGTCAATACAATTGATGTTTGCGCAATATCTTGCACATAATTTAAGATAGTGCATTATAAAGCATAAATCATACACAATATAAAGCGTATGCGAGGTAGGGAGGCCGAGGATGCCATCAGAAGGAAATGCAGCACAATACTTTGTCGATAGGCATATTGATGAAGGGCGCGGCGGTAAGATTGCCTTTCGTGAAGCTGCGGGGGAAAAAAGAACCCTGACATATGGTGAGCTGTCCTATCAATCAGCTTGTGTTGCAAGTGCATTGATGCATGCGAATATACACCGTGAAGAACGTGCATTAATGCTGGTTCTTGATAAAATAGAATTTCCCGAGATTTTCTGGGGCTGTCTGAAATCCGGTATAATACCAGTTCCCCTTAACACGTTATTATCCACATCAGTTTATGAGGAAATTCTGAATGACAGCCGCGCGGCTTGTTTGTTTGTTTCCAAAGAACTTTTGCCTGTTGTCAGGCCTGCAATTGAGGCGAGTTCGCACCTGCGTAAGGTTGTTGTCGTCGGGGATGAAGCTCCCCAAGGTATGGAAACCTATTCTGATTTTACAAAAGGGTGTGCGCCCGCTGAAACTTTGGGTGTTGCCGGTGATGAAATTGCCTTTTGGCTATATTCTTCGGGTACTACAGGCCTGCCTAAAGGGGTGCGTCACGTCCATGATAGTTTGAAGTCAACCTCTGATACATATGGCCAGAAGGTGTTGGATATCAAAGAGGATGACGTGGTATATTCGGTTGCAAAAATATTCTTTGCTTACGGTCTGGGCAACGCAATGACCTTTCCTATGTCGGTTGGTGCCACGACGATTTTATTTGAAGGGCGGCCAACGCCTGCAATATCTGTTGAGATTATTCAGAATGAACACCCTACCGTATTTTGCGGCGTACCAACGCTATATGCCGCAATAATCGCACATATTGAAAGTGGTGATGAGCCACCTATCGGCAACTTGCGCACTTGTATTTCAGCAGGTGAAGCATTGCCTGAAGACATCGGTAAAAGGTGGCATGAAATTTGGGATGCGCATATTCTGGATGGGGTCGGGTCAACGGAAATGCTTCATATTTTCCTGTCTAACAGCAATGATGATGTGGTTTATGGAACCTCTGGCACGGCTGTGCCAGGTTATGATCTGCGCTTGGTTGATGATGCCGGGAAGGATGTTGTGTGCACAGATGAAATAGGCGAGCTTCTTGTGCGGGGGGCTTCGGCCGCTGACGGATACTGGAACCAACGCGATAAAAGTCGGGTAACATTTGAAGGGGAATGGACCCGCACCGGGGATAAATACGAACTTACCGAAGATGGCCGTTATATATACTGTGGGCGAACTGATGACATGTTCAAAGTGTCCGGGATTTGGGTATCTCCGTTTGAAGTTGAGCAGGCATTGGCATCACATCCGGCTATATTAGAGGCTGCTGTTGTTTCTGCGCGTGATGACCAAGGACTTGAAAAGCCGATGGCGTATGCGGTGCTGAAGTCCGGGCAGGATAGCAATGCGCTACAAAGTGAGCTGAAGGAGTACGTGAAAGAAAAGGTTGGTAAATGGAAGTATCCGCGTTGGATAAAAATTGTATCCGACCTGCCTAAGACAGCGACAGGCAAGATCCAACGGTTTAAACTTAGGGCGGAGGCATGAGTATGGTTAAGTGGCAAAATCAAAATGCGGGGATGCTAACTGCCGGGGGTAAAGCATTGGAATATGCATCATTCGGGCCACCCCCGAATGAAGCCCCGACAATTGTCATGCTGCATGAGGGCTTGGGTTGCCTAGCTTTATGGCGCGATTTCCCGCAAAAGCTTGCCGATGCAATGGGCTTTGGTGTCTTCGTTTATTCCCGTGCCGGTTATGGGCAATCTGATCTGGCAGACATGCCAAGGCCACTGGATTATATGACGCGTGAAGCCATGGATGTGTTGCCTGATGTGTTGAACCAAATCGGTTTACAGCGTGGCATTCTTTTGGGGCATAGTGATGGTGCATCAATTGCCGCAATTTATGCCGGTAGCATTGAAGATCATCGAATTCGGGGACTGGTTTTGATGGCACCGCACTTCTTTACGGAACCAATGGGATTGGCAGCAATAGCCAAAGCCAAAGTGGCCTATGATACAGGCGATCTCAAGCAACGGATGGCGAAGTATCACCGTGACCCCGACAACAGTTTTCGCGGTTGGAATGATAGCTGGTTGCATCCTGATTTTAAGAACTGGAACGTGGCTGATAGCATTGATTATCTACGTATTCCGGTTCTGGTGATACAAGGGCAGCAGGATGAATACGGAACATATGCGCAAATTCAGGAAATTGAAGACCGCATTTATTCACCGGTAGATGTGACACTACTGAATGATTGCCGTCACTCACCCCACATTGATCAACCTGTAAAAACTTGTACGGCCATTGCCGAGTTTGCATCACAGCTACAACGAATAGAGCTATCCAAGGTGGAAATGTCGTAAAGTATTAAGTATCTTTTACAAAATGTGGCATTATAACGCATAAATTGGTTTACGATGTGACTGCTAGGCAATATATTGCAGTTTAACTAAACTTACGAAAGAATCGCGATCATGACCAAGGTTATTGATTTCCAGACTGACCCATCAAAATACCGCCATTGGCGGATTGAGTATGATGGAGAAATTGCCAACCTCTACATGGATGTTGACGAACAGGGCGGTCTTTTTGAAGGTTATGAACTGAAGCTGAATTCATACGATTTGGGCGTTGATATTGAGCTGGCGGATGTGGTGCAAAGGTTTCGTTTTGAACATCCCGAAGTGAAAACAGTCGTTATGCAGTCAGCCAAGGAAAAGGTGTTTTGCGCCGGAGCCAACATCAGGATGCTGGGCGGGGCTGCACATGCGCACAAAGTTAACTTTTGCAAGTTCACCAACGAAACCCGCAATACATTTGAAGCAGCGGAAACGGATTCCGGGCAAACATATATCTGTGCTGTGAAAGGGTCTTGTGCTGGTGGTGGTTATGAATTGGCGCTGGCATGCAATTATATCATGCTGACCAATGACAGTACATCGGCGGTCGCGCTACCGGAAGTGCCTTTGCTTGCGGTTCTGCCGGGAACCGGTGGGCTTACGCGCATAACGGACAAGCGCAAAATGCGACGCGATCTGGCGGATGTGTTTTGTTCATTGGAAGAAGGTGTCAAAGGTAATCGCGCCAAAGACTGGAAACTGGTTGATGAGCTGATCCCGAATTCCAAGTTTGATGAAGTGGTTCGGGAACGTGCTAAAGAATTTGCGCTGAAATCTTCGCGCCCATCAGATGCTAAAGGTGTTGAACTGACGTCCTTAGATCGGCAGTTTACAGAAGACGGTTCTGTATCTTATTCATCCGTTGATGTTGCAGTGGATCGAACAAATAAGCGTGTAACAATTACAATTTCCGGGCCTGATACAGATGCACATGCTTCAATGGACGCATTCCATAGCCAAGGTGCGGATGCTTATATGCTACGCATGGCACGTGAGTTGGATGATGCGATATTACATTTACGGCTAAATGAAATGGAATTGGGTTTGATCGTATTCAAGACACAGGGCGACCCCAAGCGCATGCAAGCACACGAAGATTTGTTGCTGAACAGCAAAGATCACTGGCTGGCGAATGAAGTTTTACAATACTGGAAGCGTATTTTGAAGCGTATCGACATAAGTTCGCGTTCGCTTGTGGCACTTGTTGAACATGGCTCCTGTTTTACAGGAGTTCTAGCAGAATTATTGTTCAGTGTTGATCGCAGTTATATGATGGAAGATGAATTTGAAGGTGATAATCGAGAAATCTGTGCGATTACACTATCCGCTTCCAACTTCGAGCAATATCCGATGAGCAATGATTTGACACGTTTGCAAACACGGTTTCTGGGTGATCCAGATACGGTTGATACTCTTAAGGGCAAAGTCGGTGAACCATTAGATGCCGCAAACGCATCGGCGCTTGGGCTGATCACATATACGTTGGACGATATTGATTGGGAAGATGAAATCAGGATTTTTATGGAAGAACGCGCCAGTTTTTCCCCTGATGCCATGACTGCAATGGAAGCGAACCTGCGCTTTCCCGGGCCTGAAACAATGGAAACCAGAATATTTGGTCGTCTGACTGCATGGCAAAACTGGGTATTCCAACGGCCGAATGCGGTTGGCGAGGAAGGTGCTTTGCAAAGTTACGGTACTGGGCGTCGCGGTAAATACAACATGGGACGTGTCTAATGACTTACGAAAAGGGAACCTAAAATGAACGATCTAATCAATGTCAGTTATGACACGCAAATTCCGAACAATGTGGGGTTGTCGTCGGATAAACGTGTTTTGAAAGCACTGGAAAAATGGCATCCCGGTTATATCAACTGGTGGACGGACCTGCTGCCGGACAAGTTTCAAAAAAGCAATATATATTTACGCACGGCCGTAAGTGTTGACCCAAAGGGTTGGGCCAAGTTTGACTATGTCAAAATGCCGGAATATCGATGGGGTATTCTTCTGGCGCCGGCTGTCGAGGATCGACGCATTCCATTCGGTGAGCATGCGGGCGAGCCTGCATGGCAAGAAGTCCCCGGCGAATACCGTTCCATATTGCGACGTTTAATAGTTATTCAGGGTGATACAGAACCTGCATCTGTTGAACAGCAACGCTTTTTAGGCATAACCGCCCCGTCACTTTACGATATGCGGAACCTGTTTCAGGTAAATGTGGAAGAGGGTCGCCATCTTTGGGCGATGGTTTATCTTCTGCAGAAATATTTTGGTGCGGATGGTCGCGAGGAAGCGGATGATCTGCTGCGACGGTCATCAGGTTCGGAAGAGGCGCCGCGTATGTTGGGGGCTTTTAATGAGGAAACACCTGACTGGTTGTCATTCTTTATGTTTACGTATTTCACTGACCGTGATGGAAAAATGCAGCTGGAAAGTCTGGCCCAATCGGGGTT
>Ga0209344_10004516_pt1 | contig 12729 bp, 11 predicted proteins | sample Cruoilmetagenom6_FD_187293 | JGI IMG/M metagenome (GOLD analysis project Ga0209344, IMG submission 187293) | Oil polluted marine microbial communities from Coal Oil Point, Santa Barbara, California, USA - Santa Barbara Oil Seep Sample 6 (SPAdes)... | ecosystem: Environmental > Aquatic > Marine...
CACGATCGCGGCTTCCCACCGCCAGGCGTCGTGGATGCCGACGGCCGAGATGAGGCGTTCGAGGCCGACGGGGGCGAGGGAGATTCCGGCGGATCCGATAGCGGCCGTGATGCCGAGCGCCAGACCGCGGCGATGGGTGATAGCGCGGGCGACAGCCGTGGTGGCGGCGAGGCTGAGGGCGCCCTGGCCGAGCATCCGCACCCCAACGAACCCGGCGGTGAGACCAGCCATGCCGTCGACGAAGCTCAGGGCAAGCAGCACGCTCGCGAACAGGGCACCAATGACGATCGTGACGTAGCGGGCGCCGAAGCGGTCGAGGGCACGGCCGATGAACGGTTGGGCGGCGGCGCCAGCGATTGTGCCGAAGAAGTAGCTGACGGAGATGCCGGTGCGAGAGACCTCAAGTTCAGCGATGAGGGGGTCGGTGAAGACGGAGATTCCGGCGGTTTGACCCGGCGCTGTCATGACAGAGATGACGCCCGCGGCGGCGACCAAGCTCACCCACGGCAGCCACTTCGCCGGCGAACGTCGGCCCGTTTGCACCATGTTCACGTCAGAAGAAACCACAACCACTTAACCCTTCGAACCCTCCGTCGGGCCAGCGCTTGGTGCTGCGACTCGTGCCGCAACCCCTAGACAAAATCGTACTATCCCTGCGCGTATCGAAAAACTGCCCACTATGAGTGCGGCTGAGTAAAGTTGGGGGATGAACGCACTGCGCTCGCGGGTGGTTGCTCGCAACATTGATGAACCGCACCGCAAAACTACGCCGCTCGAGCTGCTTTTTGACCTGACCTTTGTCGTGGCGGTTGCTTCCGTGGTCGCGCAGCTCACGCATGCCGTTGAGGTCGGTCACGCTTTCGAAGCGATAGGGCCGTTCTTGATGGTGTTCTTCTCCATTTGGTGGGCATGGAACCAGTTCACGTGGCTTGCCTCGGCGTATGACACGGATGACGTTCCCTATCGACTGTTCACGATGCTGCAGATGGGCGGCATCCTCGTGCTTGCCGCGGGAGTGCCGATGGCGTTCGACAGCGGAAACTTTGCGGCGGTTACGATCGGCTATCTCATCCTGAGGGTCGGGCTGATCGCCACGCTGCTGCGGGCGATTCGGGATGACCCCGAGACCCGCGCCACCGCGAGGCGATACGCCCTCGGCATTGGAGTTGTTCAAGTCGGATGGCTGCTGCGCCTACTCTTGCCGGCCGAACTGGCAATGGTGTCGTTCCTCATTCTCGTGGTTGCAGAGCTGGCTGTGCCGTTGTGGGCGGACCGGGCGAAGCGGCTCTCATGGCATCCGCACCATATTGCGGAGCGCTACGGGAAGTTCACGATCCTGGTGCTCGGTGAAAGCGTGCTCGCGGTGACCATCGCGGTGCAAGAGGCTTTGCAAGACGGGCTGTCGCCGTCGCTCATCGTGGCCTCGGTCGGGGGTCTTGTCTTGCTCTTCGCGCTGTGGTGGCTCTACTTCTCAGAGCCTGCAGCAGAAGGACTCGAGAAGAAGCGAGAGCGCTATTTGTTCTGGAACTACGGGCACTACTTCCTGTATGCGGCGCTCGCCGCGGTCGGCACCGGTATCGAGATTGCAGTGCGCTCGGTCACAAGCGATCTGGAATCGAGCGAGCTCGTTGTCGGCTATTCGCTCGCACTGCCGGTAGCGATCGTGCTGCTGTTGTTGTGGTTGTTGCATGCGCCCATGGTGGAGCGAGTGTCGATCCCGCGTTCGGCGACGGTTGTTGCGGTTGTTGCCGTGTTGGCGCTGCCGTTCGCGGCATCCGCGCTCGGCACGATTGGGGTCGCGGTGGCTATTGCTGCGGTTGTAGTTTTGCTGCTTCTTGTTGCGCTACTGACTGGTCGTATGCACGCCGGTTCTCTTCAATCTTCTGAGAGTTAGCCAGGGCCCAGTCGGCCATTGCGAGCACGGGTGGCAGTAGTTCTCGACCGACCTCGGTGAGTTCGTATTCGACGCGGGGTGGGATTTCGGAGTACACGGTGCGCGAAACTAGGCCGTCTCGTTCGAGGTGGCGAACCGTGCGAGTCAGCATGCGCTGAGAGATTCCGGGGACGCGCTGGCGCAGGGCTGTGAAGCGCTGCGGGCCGCTTTCAAGCATGCCCACAACCAAGAGGGTCCACTTGTCGCCCACACGCTCGAGTGCTTCGCGCACGATCGTGCCCTGTTGCGCTTCGCACATCTCTTCCATGTCGCGAATTTCCATTGGTCTCCTCGGTTACCTCTGTGTGCCTTTTGTGGGGCTGGTATTTCCAGTATAGGTTACCTTTATTGCCTGAGTAACCATCGGTAACTATCAAAGTTCTGATAGGTAACCAAGCGCAGATCTTGATCACACAATGTTTCCGAACTAACAGAAAGAACAACCAATGACTATTGCCGTATGGATCGTTTCCGGACTCCTCGCCCTCGCTTACCTCGCCGCCGGTGGACAGAAGATCACCGTTGCCCAGGACAAGGCATTCACGACCTTCCCCTGGGCTGAAGGAATGGGCATGACCGCACTCCGTGTTGTCGGAGTCGTCGAAGTTCTCGGCGCAATCGGCCTCATCGTTCCTGCACTCACGGGCATTCTGCCCATTCTTACCCCGCTTGCCGCCGTGGGTCTTGTGCTCGTGCAGGCCGTTGCCATGATCATTCACGCTCGCCGTGGCGAGTTCAAGGCTCTCCCCGTGAACGCAGTGCTGCTGCTTCTCGCGCTCTTCGTAGCGATCGCACGCTTCGCAGGCTTCTAAGCTTCGCTGCCCCTCGGGGCGCACACTGAGCACCTAGCGCTCACCAACGGATGCGGCGTGGACCGGGTTACCCGAGGCCCACGCCGCATCTGTGTGTCTGCCGTCTATCGGTTCGCACGGGTTGCGAGGTTGCGACGCTGCGGGGCTTCGAGGTTAGGGGTTGCGAGGTTACGAGACTGCGTGGCTGTTTGTCTGTAGCGGTTCGCGGCGCAGCGGCGTAGCGTCGAGTCACCTCGCATTGCTCGACTCACGCATGCCGAGCCTCGGCCGCCCGCGAGGGATAGAGGAGGAGGATCATGTTTTCACCCACCACCGCTTTTTCTGGCTTCAGCGTCAACGATCTCGACGCGGCGCGAACCTTCTACTCCGAGACCCTGGGGCTCACGGTCACCGATGGCAGCATGGGCACCCTGCGCCTCACGCTTCCCGGCGGCGCCGAAGTGACCATCTACCCCAAGGAGACCCACGAGCCGGCGAGTTTCACCATCCTGAACTTTGCGGTGGAGGATGTCGAAGCCGCCGTCGATGCGCTCAACGAGCGTGGCGTGGTCACCAAGATTTACCGCGACGGCGACCTCATGGGTGACCTCGGCACGGACGCAAAGGGCATCATGCGCGGGCACGGCCCCGAGATCGCGTGGTTCACGGACCCGGCGGGGAATGTGCTTTCGGTTATCTCGGCGTGATTTCCAGCGCCCGATCGCCGCGGCCTGGCCCAATCGGGCGCTATGGTCGCCTATTTAGTGCGCCCGCGATCTCACTGTGTTTCGTCATGTGGCGATGCAGATCAGGCGAGATCAGCTTGGCGACAGAGACGAGTTGACGCCTTTTTGCCTCTGGATTCGTCAAAATGTTCTCGTGATGGGCGACCCGATTGCGGAAATCTCGCAACGAAGTGAGCGTTACATTGAGCTTCTTGCGGTTAGTGCCTGCGGGGAAAGCTTTATGTAGGTAGGGCACCCAGATTGTCTTTTCGTGCAGGTCGGATGCGAGATACGTCCAAAATCCGAAAGTGAGTTCCGCGATCACTTTCCCGGGGATTGCTCTGTTCGACGCCGGCTCAGAGACGCGTGATCGAGCCCGCTCAACTGTCTGACGTGGAGTGCTGTTTCGGTCATTGCTCCGTGCACGTCGCGCCTCAGGACGCGAACGAGCTGAGGTGGGAAAGAGGGCATGGATAGTCTGCGGCTCGGTCCAGTGGTTCTCCCCGAAGCAGCGAGCGGCATTGAGCTCGCGGTCGCAAATGTTCCTGAGCCCGATCTCAAGGTGTGCAAGATCGTGAAGGAAGCTGGCGCTGAGTTGAGCGTTCCATTCGTAGAGTCGAAGCGCCCGTGATCGAGACCCTCCCGCAGCTTCGAGGTAGGTCGCAAAGCGGCCAGCGCTTAGCCACTCCTCTATCCACAAATCTGTTGGGAGGGACGTTGTCATGGGCGAGGCTCTCGGTTAGAATTAGTGCGAAAGCTTGGGACGACCGCTGGTTCATGTTGCCCAAGCCACGAATCGAAAACTCCGGTATTCCGCTTAAGTGGACCCGGAGTTTTTCTTTTCCCAGCCAAGCAGATTCGCCCCTGCGTATTGCGGATATTCCACACCCTTGGAGCTTTCTCGGTGTTTGCGAGTCGGCAACAAAGCGAGGTCAGACCAAATCGGTCTGACCTCGCTTTCTCTCAATAGAGTGACTATTCAGCTGCGAGGGTCCAGGCCCCGTCGGCCTTGACTGTAATCGCGGAGGGCCCGGAGCTGAGTGGCACCGTTCCGGAGTACTCACCGATGTCGTTGATGAGGAGCCCAATCGAGAACGTCTCGTCCGTCTCTTCCTGCACGATGAAGTTCATTGATCCGCTGTGCGTTGCGGTGAGCTTGCCAGCTGCGCCGTCGTAGAGGTAGACAGCGTCACCGGTTCCGGAGGCGGCGAGGGTAGGCGCGGTCGAGAGCGGTGCGATGGTGATGGTCCAGTTGCCGTCGGCCATGATCTGCAGGGACGTTGCATCGCTGAACGCGTTGAAGCCGTAGACGGTGACTCCGGAGTACGAGCCGATCGTGTTGACGAGCAGATCGCCGGTGGTTTCGTTGTCTGCGTTAAGGGCGTTGACAACAAAGTTCAGGTCTCCGTCGTGGGTAGCGGTCACCATTGCGGCCTTGACGCCTTCGGGCAGAGTGATGAGATTGTCGCCGCTGCCTGCCTCGGTGATCGTGTCGAAGGTGCCAAACGTGTCATCCGCCCAACTCTGTGAACCGGCGGTTTCTTCGACTGGCTCTTCGACTGCCGGTGCATCGTCGGTGTCAGCCGACTGTTCGGTGCTGACGGTGGGTGTCTCGATGGATGCAGTGTCGGAGTCGCCGCCGCCGAGTGCACTACTGATCAGTGACAGGGCGATGATGGCACCCATCACGATCCACGCGACCTTTTTCTGTTGCGCGTACCCGGCAAGGCCGAGGCCCTGCTTGTCTTTCTGGGCTCCGGTGAGCACGAGGATGAGGTCGATGAGGTACCAGATGCCGAACCCACCGAAGGTGATGAGCTTCAGGATGCCGGTGCCGACTTTCCCGAGGTAGAAGCGGTCGACCGCAATGAAGCCGAGCAGCAACGAGAGAACGAAAGTGACGAGAAACGACTTCTCGGATTCGGGGGCAGTTGCGGCGCCCGGCGCGGTCGGTGCAGCGGGGGCGGGTGGCGGGGTTTCGGCCGCGGGGTGCTGTGTATCAGTGGTCATGATGCTCCTTTGATGGTGGTGCGGATGATGGGGGTGGTTGCGCGACTGGTTAGCCGCGCGTGAAGTCGATGATGATGTTGGCGCCGCTATTGGGGTGGTAACCCCAGGACGCGGAGAAGTTCGTCCACTCGGCGGACTGTCGACCGTCGAGGGCTCGGGTGCTGTTGATGCGGTTCAGCACGCTGTCGGGGGTGTCGAGCTCGTCAAGCACGCAGAGGATGTCGGAGTAGGGGGCACCCTTCGACTCTTCGCCGTTGCTGTCCATCGACAGGCTTGCGCCTTCGTCGCCGACGACGATGTACTGGCTGTCTTCCACTTCGCAGGCTTCGGTGGCGGCGATGATTGGGCTCGGTTGTGCAGCGTCAACGACTCCGCCGGCGACGCTCCCGACGGCGGGAATCACGGCGAGGCCGATGACGAGTCCGAGCATGAGGCCGATTGCGAGGCCAACGGCCCCGAAAGCTACTGCCCGATTCGAGGATGCGGGGGCGGCGGGTGGCTGGTCGGCGGCAGTGGTGTTCGGCGGTGTTTCAGCCGGGGCATTCGTTGATTCGATGCTCATGGGTTTTCTCCTCGTGGGTAGGGCCTAGACGTAGCGCGGTAGTTCGAGCAGGTTGTTGGTCTCTTTGCCGTCGGCTTCGGTGGTGATGTACCGGCGACCTCCGCCGGCATCCCGCGTAACGACGCGAGCTTCCGCGCCAGTGAGATCGTTGTGAGTGCGAAACTCGTGGCCGGTGTCGATGACGCTGGCCACCACATCCCGGGCCACTGCGGTGAGGGGGCCGGTCGGTGAGTTTGAGTACCGAACGTCGGTGATGTGCTGGTTAGAGGTGCCTGGTGAGGCAACGCGTACTTGGCGGATGTAAAGCATGGGAACTCCTCGGGAGTCAGGGGGGTGAAAGTGGAAGGCGGGGCTGAATTGCCTCGACTCGTTGAATGTTGGCGTCGATCTGCGCCACAGTCGCCGTAAGCCCTGATAAGCGGAGTTATCAGCTAAATTGCCGCGATGTCACAAGGTCGAGCTAGGCTCATCATGTGTCACAGACGTGCACCTCGACCGAAGGAGGAATGATGAAGGCCACCGAACCTCGCTTGTTCATTTCCCTTTCGGGGATTGCCCGGCTCGCACGCGTGCAGCGCCCGGTCGTGTCGATGTGGCGTACTCGTGCTGCGGCATCCGACCTGCCGTTCCCTGCGCCTGTTGCTCAGGACCACGGCCGTGACGTCTTCGACGCTCTCGAAGTCGCGGAGTGGCTTGAGGCCACCAGTCGGGGCAACAACCCCGATGTGGTTGCTGACGCCGCCGCTTTCGCTCGTTTCGATGCGACAAGTCGAGGCGATGATGAGTCGTTCGATGCGCTCACCGCGCTCGTCGCGCTGCGTGCGGCAGCCGATCGCTCCATTGGTTTACTGTCGGCGGCTGAGTTGCTCGACCTGGCCGACGGCGTTGACCCGGATGACGTGAGCATTCTCAGCGAGGTCGAGTCGGTCGGTGACGAGTTGGTCTCGATGGCACGCTTCGTTGATGTGCTGGTTGACGGTGCCTACGACGTCTCGGCCGCGTTCGAGGCGCTTCTCGGTGAACGTTTTCGCGACGGACGCCGTGCGCTCACGCGGACTGCACTCGAACCCGAAGCGATTGCCTTGGTGAGTGAGCTCGCGGGTGAACTCGCGCGCAACAACCCCAACCAGGGGCGTCCCACATTCGTCGATCCCACAGGAGTATGCGGCGATCTCCTTATTGCGGTACTTCGTTCACTCGACGAGGGCACCGACCCGGTCGCGTGCACGGCGAACACCAATGCTCCGGGGGCGCGACTTCTTCGACGTCGTCTGATGGCTCACCGTCTCGCTCACACTCCGTTGACGGTGTCGAGCACGGGCCAGTTCACCGCGAGCAGCGCTGCCGTTCATGTGGCGCAATTCCCCACTATTGAGGCTCCGGTGATGTCTGCGGTGCAAATCCTGTCGGCCATTGAGAATGTGGCGCTTCAGCTCGATGACAGTCAGCGGGCAGTCATTGTGGCGCCGGCTTCTGTGCTGACGGATGGTCGGCTTCCCGCCGATGCGGATGCTCTCCGCTCGCAGCTTCTACGTTTGGGTTCGCTCCGCGCCATCGTTCGTTTGCCCCGCGGGTTAGTCACGAGCAGTCCGCGCCAGGCTCTCGCGTTGTGGGTGTTTGGTCCAGCGCACGCGAGCGTGGCTCGTGCTGACAAGTGGAACCTTGTTGCCGACTTGGGCGACGAAACTCTGACCCCGACGACCCGTGCAGATCTCGTCGGTGATTTGGTGGCCGCGATGGGCGATGGTTCTGCCATTCGAGCTCACGCGTTCCGTTTCACGCGCCCGGTGCTCACCGCGGAACTTCTCACGCGCACGAGCTCTCTTGTTTCCGGCACCAAACATGTCGTGACTTCGGCTCGCCCCATCGCCTCCCAGCGAGATGGGCGTGCTGGCTCAGATTTCCCCGCTCGACTCGACTCGATTGTGGCGGCGCTCGGTGATGCAGCTCCCGCCGGTCTCGATGCGGTGGAAGTCAACGATGCGCCTCTTGTGCTGCCACCCGCCGCTCTCGGGGCGCTTGCCGCCGCACGCCATGTGCGCTGCATCTCTGGCGTGCGGGTGAGCCCAGAGCACATCAACACCGAGACGGGCTTTGCCGTTATCGGTGCGGATGAACTTGCAGGCGCTCACGCTATCGGCGCTCGCCGCATCGACCGCCTCTTGTTAGCGAACGCCTACCCCAGTGCGAGCCTGACTATGCCGGGCGACGTCATCTTCAGCGCGGGCGCACAGCCCCAGGCCATCGTCGATGCCGAGGGTGCGTCGGTGGTTCTCTACCCGGCACGCATTCTGCGCATCAAGGAGTCGGACTCGGCGGGTCTTGTCGCCGAGTTGCTGGCGGCGGACATCCCGCAGCAGTCGTCTCGTGATTGGAAGCGTTGGGTGGTGCGCCGTGTCGTGCACACCGAGCGCGCGGGTCTGGCGGCAGCGCTGCAGGCTGTTGCTGCTGAGCGTGCCGCTCTGGTGGAACGGATGCGCATGCTCACCACTGTCGAAGAAACCATTGCTGGTGGCGTTGTCGCCGGCACTCTGACTACCCAGAACAACACAACTACCGGCAGTGATGCCGCCATAATTGCCTCATCGGAAGGATCTGACTAATGCCCCCTCGCACGAAACCGAAACCGGATACAGCCCCGTCGACCATGAAGGAGCTGAAGGATACGCTCTGGAAGGCTGCTGACAAGCTGCGCGGCTCGATGGATGCGTCGCAGTATAAGGACATCATCCTGGGGCTGGTGTTCCTGAAGTATGTGTCGGATGCGTTTGAGGAGCGTCGCACACAGATTGCGACGGAGCTTGAGGCTGATGGTCTCGGTGAAGACCAGATCGCGCAACTGATTGACGATGTCGATGAGTACACGGGTCATGGGGTGTTTTGGGTTCCCGAGAATGCGCGCTGGGGCTTCTTGTCGGAGAACGCGAAGGGTATTGCTGCGGCTCCGGGGGAGCCGGTGAAGTCGATCGGTATGTTGATCGATGAGGCGATGGAGGCGATCATGGCGTCGAACTCGGCGCTCGCCGCGACCTTGCCGCGTCTCTACAACCGCGACAACATCGACCAGCGCCGTTTGGGCGAGCTGGTTGACCTGTTCAACTCGGCGCGGTTCGCCGGCCAGGGGTCGACTCGTGCCCGTGACCTTTTGGGTGAGGTGTACGAGTACTTCTTGGAGAAGTTCGCGGCCGCTGAGGGTAAGCGTGGTGGTGAGTTTTATACGCCGGCTGGTGTGGTGCGGGTTTTGGTGGAGATTCTGGAGCCGACGCATGGCCGTGTGTATGACCCGTGTTGTGGTTCGGGTGGCATGTTTGTGCAGGCGGAGAAGTTTTTGGAGTCGCACAACAAAGAGGGAAGCGATATCTCTGTTTATGGCCAGGAGCTGAATGAGCGCACGTGGCGTTTGGCGAAGATGAACCTTGCGATTCATGGTTTGAATGGGAATTTGGCGAGTCGTTGGGGTGACACGTTTGCGCGTGATCAGCACCCGGAGATGCAGGCCGATTTTGTGATGGCGAATCCGCCGTTCAATATCAAGGATTGGGCGCGCAGTGAGGATGATCCGCGCTGGCGTTATGGTGTTCCGCCGGCGGGTAACGCGAACTATGCGTGGATTCAGCACATCATTTCGAAGCTGGCTCCGGGCGGTAGTGCGGGTGTGGTGATGGCGAATGGTTCGATGTCGTCAAACTCGGGCGGCGAGGGCGACATTCGTGCGCAGCTCGTTGAGGCCGATCTGGTGTCGTGCATGGTTGCGCTGCCGACGCAGTTGTTCCGCAGCACAGGCATTCCGGTGTGTACTTGGTTCTTCGCGAAAGACAAGACTGCGGGTGCGGGCGGAAGTACCGACCGCACCGGTCAGGTGTTGTTCATTGATGCCCGCAATCTGGGGCACATGGTTGACCGTGCCGAGCGCGCGTTCAGCGATGACGACATCGCCAAGATCGCCAACACGTTCCGTGCCTGGCGCGGGACCAAGTCGGCGACGGATGCCGGACTCACCTACGAGGACGAAGCCGGGTTCAGCTACTCCGCGTCGCTCGCTGAGGTGAAGGCTGCGGACTACGCGCTGACGCCGGGACGCTACGTAGGGTCGGTCGAAGCCGAAAGTGATGGGGAGAGCATCCAGCAGAAGCTTGAGCGATTGAGCACTGAGCTATTCGCTCAGCTTGATGAGTCGGAGCGCCTTGCGGGCGTTGTGCGAAAGCAGCTAGAGCGGGTGGAGAAGTGAATCGCATAGAACTTGCTCTGACGGATGTACTCACTGCGGTAGTCGACAATCGAGGGCGAAGCTGTCCCACAGTTTCTTCTGGATTCCCGCTGATCGCGACCAACTGTGTAAAAGATGATCGTCTGTATCCCACATTCGATAACGTCCGATACATAGATGAGGACACATACACGAATTGGTTTCGCGGTCATCCTGAACCAGGTGACATCCTTTTCGTCTGCAAGGGAAGTCCCGGCCGTGTTGCACTCGTTCCCGATCCGGTTGGTTTTGCCATTGCCCAAGATATGTTGTCCCTGCGAGCCAACGCTCAGGTGGTGGACAACCGCTACCTCTTTTACGTCCTTCGGTCAAGGGACGTCAGAGACAAGATCGTAAATATGCACGTTGGTACGATGATCCCGCATTTCAAGAAAGGCGACTTCGGCAAGCTTCGATTCACAATTCACACTTCGCTGGATGAGCAGAGGTCTATAGCTGGGGTTTTGGGGGCTCTGGACGACAAAATCGCTACGAACGCGAAAGTTGCGAGCTCAGCCTTCGGGCTCGCTGGCGCCCTCGCTGTGGGTGTTCAAGCGCGTTCAGGAAATCGAGAAGTGCTTGGAGCCATAGCTACAACGGTCCTTGGAGGCACTCCCTCGCGTGAGCGGCCAGAGTTTTGGTCTGACGGATCAGTGCCTTGGCTGAATTCGGGAACGGCCAATGCGGATCGCATCCTTGAGCCGACTCAATACATCACTGAAGAAGCTCTAGAGCTCAGCGCGGCGAAACTCATGCCGGCCGGCGCCACTGTGATCGCGATCACGGGTGCGACGTTGGGGCAAGTAGCGCGTCTAGAGCTTGATGCTGCGGGCAACCAGTCGCTTGTGGGCGCTTGGTCGGACGATCCTGCCATGAACGACTGGTTGCACTTCGCCATCCGTGAAGCTGTCCCCGAGCTGCTCAAAAGAGCCACTGGTGCGGCTCAGCAACATGTCAACAAACGGGACGTGGACGGTCTTCTACTTCCCGTGCCTTCAGAAGACGATCTGTTGGCATTTCACGCCCAGGCTGGCCCGTTGTTGAGCATTGCAGCAAATGCGGATTGGGAATCTCGAACGCTCGCCAAACTCCGCGACACCCTGCTCCCTGAGCTCATGTCGGGCAGGCTGCGTGTGAAGGACGCCGAGAAGAAGATCGAAGAGGTCGTGTGATGGTCGGAATGTCAGAAGCAGACTGGGAACAGCTCACCCTCGACGCACTCGGAGAGTTGGGGTGGCGACCCGTCGCGGGCGAGAAGATCGCACCCGGCTCGGGTGAGCGTGACAGTTGGGATGAGCTCCTCATCCGACCCCGACTGCTTGCGGCGCTACAGAAGTTCAACCCGACCGTGCCGGCCCAATACCTTGCGCAAGCGGTTGCCGAGATTGCGTCGCCGAAGTCGAAAGATGCGATCGCCGAAAACCTTCGCATCCACCAATACCTTGTCGACGGATTCCGCCTCAGCTACATCGACACCGACGGCACCGAACACAACCCCACCATCAGCCTGCTCTCCGCCGACCCCGACCAGAACGACTGGCTCGCCGTCAACCAAGTCACCCTCACCCAGGGCGACTACAAACGACGCTTCGACCTCGTGCTCTACTGCAACGGCATGCCCGTCAGCATCATCGAACTCAAGAAAGCCGGCACCAAAACTGCGGATGTCGCCTCCGCCCACGCCCAGCTCCACACCTACCTGCGCGAATTTCCCCTCGCCTTCCGCTACTGCGTCTTCACCCTCGCCAGCGACGGAATCGACGCCAAATACGGCACCCCCTTCACACCCCTCAACCACTTCGCCCCCTGGAACGTCGACGACGACGGCAAACCAGTCAACCCCAACCGCACCATCGACGGCGAAACCATCACCAGCCTCGAAGACGCCATCGACGGGCTCTACAACCAAGACCGCTTCCTGCAACTACTGCGCAACTACACCGCGTTCGACGAAAACAGCGACGGCCTCACCAAACGCATCGCCAAACCCCACCAATACTTCGCCGTCTCCAAAGCAATCGGCAGCACCGTACTCGCTGTCGAATCCAACGGAAAAGCGGGCGTCGTCTGGCACACCCAAGGCTCCGGCAAGTCCATGGAAATGGAGCTCTACGCCAACCTCGTCTCCCGCCACCCCAAACTCAAAAACCCCACCATCGTCGTCATCACCGACCGCACCGAACTCGACGGCCAACTCTTCCAAACCTTCAACCAGAGCATGCTCCTCGCCGAAAGACCCCAACAAATCAAATCCCGCACCCAACTGCGCGACGAAATCGGCAACCGCACCACCGGCGGCATCTACTTCACCACCCTCCAAAAATTCGGACGCACCGACACCGAACGCGCCACCGGCACCGAACACCCCCTCCTCTCCGACCGCCGCAACGTCATCGTCATCGTCGACGAAGCCCACCGCAGCCACTACGACGACCTCGACGGCTACGCCCGCCACCTCCGCG
>Ga0209344_10004518_pt1 | contig 12724 bp, 9 predicted proteins | sample Cruoilmetagenom6_FD_187293 | JGI IMG/M metagenome (GOLD analysis project Ga0209344, IMG submission 187293) | Oil polluted marine microbial communities from Coal Oil Point, Santa Barbara, California, USA - Santa Barbara Oil Seep Sample 6 (SPAdes)... | ecosystem: Environmental > Aquatic > Marine >...
ATCTCGCGAAGCTTGAAGCTGAGGTCGCAGCTCAGAACGAAGCTGATGATATCGCTGATGCACGAGAAGATGAGAATGATGCTCAAGCGGACAAGAAGAAACGCAAGGGTCCAAAGGACAATCGTGCATCGAATCCTGTCGACGATGAGATTGCCGATTTGCTCGGGTAACCAATCGAATATTCAACTATGATTTTTAAGCCCCTCACTTATGAGGGGTTTTTTTCGAGCATTTGTAATCAATGAATCATGCGGCTTGATCCAGCATCCGGTATTCTTCATACTGATGTGATGAATAATTACAATACTTGAATCAAACCATATTGGGGGAATTATGCTGTTCGGTCTCTTTGGATTAATTGTTGGTGCAGCGATCAACGGTTTAGTTGTTGGCTTGATCGTCATGCTTGCTGGAAAGATTGTGCTTAAGCATGCTCCTGATTTTTCGGATGCATTTAAGGCTTGTTTTTATGCTGCACTCGCTGGAGCGATCGTGCAACTCCTGCTTGGGTTTGTACTTGATCCAGATGCAATTTGGTTAGGGATTATCATTTCGATGGTTGTCAGCTACGCGATATATGTCATTACTTTTCAAACAATCATTGGATATACGTTGGGGCAAGCTGCAGCAGTCGCTGCGGTTGCAACAGTGTTTCTATTCGCATTGGTATTCGGAGTTGCATTCGCAATCGCGATAGCTACAGCGTAAATATTGATCAGATAGATATAGAATAACTGCAATGAACGAACCGCTCCAAATCACAATCGACGGCGAACATGGCACGCAGCATGGTTGGTTATATACACTGCGCATCGAGTGGGGAGATGGAGCTTCCAGTGAGCACGAGATCACGATGTCTTGGGTCGATCATGAGCATCTTGTTGGAGGGGCTGTGCCGCCCAGTATTATTGCAGAGCGCGCTGCGAGCTTAGCCGCGGCGCACTTTGGACAGCTTGAGTTGCCAGAGCGTTTTGATGTATCAAGTCTTCGTAGGCGAATAAATAACTTTGATTATCTGATCAAATCGAGCTGAGTAGATTGAAGCAAGGTTATGCGAGCATCGGTTTGAGATACTGGCCTGTGTAGCTCGTTTTAATTTTGGCAACTTCCTCAGGGGTTCCAGTTGCGAGCAGAGTACCGCCGTGATCGCCGCCTTCGGGTCCGAGATCGATGACCCAATCTGCACACTTGATGACATCGAGATTGTGTTCGATGATAATCAATGTGTTTCCAGCATCCGCGAGTCGATTCAGGACCACGATGAGTTTGTTGATATCCTCAAAGTGCAATCCTGTAGTTGGTTCGTCCAAGATATAGAGTGTGTGCTCAGAGCTTGGAGTGCCGTCATGTCGGGTGCCTTTACCGAGTTCCGTTGCGAGTTTGACTCTTTGAGCTTCGCCGCCGCTGAGGGTTGTTGAAGGCTGTCCAAGTGTGATGTATCCGAGTCCAACGTCTCGGAGACATGTTGTGAACCGGAGGATCTTTGGATGATTCTCAAAGAAGGTGCACGCGTCTTCAACAGTGAGTGCGAGTACATCAGCGATGTTCTTTCCGCGATATTTCACTTCGAGTGTTTCGCGGTTGTACCTCTTCGCATTGCAAACTTCACATTCGACAAACACGTCTGGAAGGAAGTGCATTTCGATTTTCTTCATTCCCTGGCCGCTACATGCTTCACATCGGCCGCCGCCTTTGTTTGAAGCGACATTGAACGAGAATCGTCCGGGCTTGTACCCACGGATTTTCGATTCCTTCGTTGCTGTGAAGACCTTGCGGATATCGTCGAATATCCCTGTGTAAGTTGCAGGATTGGATCGGGGGGTTCTACCAATAGGTGACTGATCGACTTCGATAATTCTATCGATGTGCTGCAATCCAGTGACTCGTGAATGAGCGCCGGGTTTGGTCTTGCTGCCCATGACATGTTGCTTAGCAGCGCGGAGCAAGATCTGGTTGACAAGAGTCGATTTGCCTGAGCCTGAGACTCCGGTTACGCAGAGCATTCCGCCAATTGGGAAAGGGACATCGATATTCTTGAGGTTGTTGTGTTTGGCGCCTTTGACAACCATTGCTTTTTTCTTGTTAAGCGTTCGGCGATTCTTGGGCACTTCAATTTTTCGTCGGCCGCTGAGGTAGTCACCTGTGAGTGAGTTCTTCGCCTTGGTGATGTCTGAAATAGAACCTTGAGCGACGACGGTACCGCCGTGGACACCTGGACCTGGTCCAATATCAACAATGTGGTCTGCAGCACGGATTGTGTCTTCGTCATGCTCGACAACGAGGACGGTGTTCCCGATATCCGTTAGATGTCGCAGTGTTCGGATGAGTCGATCGTTATCGCGTTGATGGAGCCCGATCGTCGGTTCGTCGAGCACATAACAAGCGCCGACGAGTCCTGATCCGACTTGTGTTGCGAGTCGGATTCGTTGTGCTTCGCCGCCGCTGAGGGATGCGGTGCGTCGATCAAGCGAGAGGTAGTCGAGGCCGACGGATTCGAGGAACTTGAGTCGGTTAATGATTTCTCGCAAAATCGCTTCTGCGATTTGTGCATGTTCTTTCGAGAGTACGAGCCCTTCGATGAACTTGATCGCATCGGTGATATTGAGTCTTGAGAGTTCTGAGATGTTGAGGATTGAGCCGTCATTGCTTGGGCGCCCGATTACAGACTTCGATGCTGTTTTCTCAGTATTTGCATAATGAGCAGATTCGATAGTGACATGAAGAGCGGAGATCTTCAGGCGATCTCCGTGACAACAGGGGCAAACAATTTCCTGTTGGTACTGATGGAGATGATCCTTCACCCAGCTTGATTCCGTTTTGTGGAACCAGTTGTGGAGCATTGGGTATACGCCTTCCCATTGCTTTGTGAACTTCTTTTTCGTCGTGCGATGCTCGTTGGCGTAATCGGTTCCACGCATGAGCAGATTGAAAAGATCATCGGACATCGCGGAGAGATGCATTGACTGAGGGATTTCGAAAGCTCTACAGAACTTGCGGAGATATCTTGGGTAGATCATGCCGCCTGGGCCGTTTTTCTTCCAAGGCTGGATCGCATTGTTGAGTATCGCGACATCCATATTGGGTACTACAAGCTCTTCTGAGAACTCAAGGATTACACCCAATCCGTGACAATCAGGGCAAGCTCCAAACGGAGAGTTAAACGAAAAAACGCGAGGCGAGAGTTCGCTTAATGATATCTCAGGATGATCGGGGTCCGCAAAGTGCTCGCTGTAAGCGTGATCTATCCAGAGCGTTCGATCTTGTTCATCGTTCACAGCGATGATGACTGAGCCTTCAGCTAATCGGAGCGCAGCTTCGATTGATTCTACCAGTCTCTGTCTCGTGTCAGCATCGGGTTTGATGACAATTCGATCGACCACTGCTTCGATGGAGTGCTTCTTGTGTCGATGGAGTTTGAGTGGGTTTTCGTTATCTTCTTTGAGTGTCTCACGAAGATCAACAATTTCATTGTTTACTCTCGCTCGCATCCATCCTTGTTTGAAGAAGGCTTCGAGTGTGTCTTTGTGGAATCCCTTCTTTGCACGAACAACTGGTGCGAGGACCATTAATCTTGTGCTTTCCTCGAACTTCATGACATGATCGACAATTTGCGACGCGCTTGAAGACTCAATCACTCGTCCTGATCGGTTGAGAACTGTTGAGTCTTTCTTTGCTTTGGTTACTGCCCAAGATCGAGGAGTGCCGCAGCGGGCAAAGAGCAAACGGAGATAGTCATAAATCTCTGTCGTCGTCGCAACTGTTGAACGAGGGTTGTGCGATGAAGAGCGTTGCTCAATCGCGATTGTAGGGGGGATCCCTTCAATTTCTTCGATATCGGGTTTCTTGAGTTGGTCAAGAAACTGTCGAGCGTACGCGCTCAATGATTCCATGTATTTGCGTTGGCCTTCTGCAAAGATGGTATCGAACGCGAGTGATGATTTGCCAGAGCCTGATAATCCGGTAATGATCACGAGCTGATCGCGAGGGATATCGATGTCGAGTGATTTCAGGTTGTGTTCTTTTGCACCGCGAATGCGAATGCATTTGCTTGGGCTCGAAGATAGCTTCTCCGACTTTGAAGATGGAGCAGTACGAGTTTTCGAAGATGCTTTTTTCTTAGTCGTCTTCGATTTCGAAACAGTTTTCTTTTTCGTAGTCACCCGAGTCAAGGTTGCTCACTCTTTATATCTGTTGTTGGGTTCGCATTCTCAGTGGAAGCTTCTTGAGCTCGAATTGCATCGAGTCGCTTTGTTGCGAGATGTTTTTGGTAGTAGATTCCGCCGAGGATGAGGAAACCGATGATCACTCCTGTGAGATAAGTCCCCAGTTTTGAGCGAAACTGAGCCGGGGTAGATCTATTTGAGTTAAAATCGGGTTCTCTCTGCTGATCCATGGGCAATAGTAGGTGCTTTCAACATCAAAAGAGCAAGTGATCAATCAGCATTGTAATCACAATCAGAGTTCACTTGATTGAGGACGCTGATTTGCTTGTGAGTGAACTTCTATCTCTTTCGTCCGCCTCGGGTTCCTGCGGATCCGGGTTTTCCACCCTTAGGTTTGATTGCTTTTGCGAGTTCACTTCGTTTGATGAGAATGGGTTCATTCTTGGAATCAGACCCAAGGATACTCTCATGCTGTGTGATGAGATCTCGCACATGGACCATCTGGTCTCGGAGCAACGCTGCTGATTCAAACTCCATGTTTGTCGCGGATTCAATCATGTCTGATTCAAGGATCATGACGAGATCACGAGCGTCGAGCGCTGGATCATCAATGTCATCAGTTGCGTTCTTCGCTGTTTTCCTTGCTTTAAGGGTTGAGTCGATACCTGTGCGGATTTCCTTGCGGATTGTCTGAGGCGTGATCCCATTGAGTTTGTTGTACTCAATTTGTTTCTCTCGTCGGCGCTGCGTTTCGTCCATCGCAGTCGCCATCGCTTTGGTGATTTTATCAGCGTAGAGAATCACCTTTGCATCTACATTTCTCGCTGCACGTCCCATCTGCTGGATTAAGCTTGTCGCGCTTCGCAGGAATCCTTCTTTGTCCGCATCGAGAATCGTTACGAGCGAAACTTCGGGCAAGTCCAATCCTTCGCGGAGTAAGTTCACTCCAACGAGCACATCAAACTCTCCTGCACGAAGATCAGTAAGGATCTCCAAGCGTTCGAGTGTTTGAATCTCTGAATGGAGATAGCGGACTCTGAGTCCTTGGTCAGAGAGATATGTAGTGAGATCCTCGCAGAGTCGCTTTGTCAATGCTGTAACGAGCACACGATCGCCGGCCGCGACTCGATCTTTGCATTGCTCGACGAGATCTGGAACCTGTCCACTTGCAGGACGAACTTCGACGATTGGATCGAGAAGCCCGGTTGGTCGGATGACTTGTTCAACAACTTCGCCTCCGGTTTTTTCGAGTTCATAAGGACCAGGGGTCGCACTGACATAAACAATCTGAGGAACGAGTGATTCGAACTCCTCGAACCGCAGCGGACGATTGTCTAAGCAACTTGGTAGACGGAACCCGTGCTCAACGAGAACATCTTTACGAGCTTTATCGCCGTTGTACATCGCACGGATCTGTGGGAGCGTGACATGGGATTCGTCGACGATGAGAAGCCAATCCTTGAGATTGGTTCGGGAAACTCCAAACCTTCGGCTGTCCTCTTGATGATCTCGTGTGTCCTGAGTCGGACGGATTGCTTCTCCATGCGCATCAACGAGAGTGACATCTCGATCAGGTTCGTCAGATCTCTGTGGGTTCCCAGGCGCGTAGTCAAAGTAATCGAGTAGAGTGAATGGGCGTTCTCCAGGGAGTCGGCCGTCCATGTATCGTGAGTAGTTCTCAACTCCTGAGCAGTAACCAATCTCCTCAATCATCTCAAGATCGTACTTCGTTCTTGCGAGCAATCGTTGTGCTTCGAGGAGTTTGCCTTCGTGGCGAAGATGCATGACTCGCTCATCCATTTCAGTCCTGATCGATGTGATGACTTCATTGAGTCGATCTTCGGGCATCACATAATGGACCGCTGGGAATAAGAAGTATTGAGATTCTTGAGCGAGTAGTTCGCCGCTCGTTGGATTGATAAGTTCAATCCGATCGATTTCATCTCCGAAGAGCTCGATGCGCACTGCGAATTTTTCATATGCAGGCCAGACTTCAATCGCGTCTCCACGTGCTCGATATGAGCCTCGTTTGAACTCGATTTCTGCACGCTCGTACTGCATCGCATTGAGCGCGAGGAAGAGTGCTCGTCTTGGAAGATGCATTCCAATATTGAGCGTGTAGACTTTTTCAGAATATGCACTGGGGGATCCAAGCCCAAAGATACAAGAGACTGAAGCAACGACTATGCAATCGCGTCTCTGTATGAGATTCGATGTTGATGCGAGTCGGAGTTGATCCAGATCATCATTTCGTGCAGAGTCTTTTTCGATATAGATATCGCGTCCTGGGATGTACGCTTCGGGTTGGTAGTAGTCGTAGTAGGATACAAAGTAGTTGACTGAGTTGTTAGGGAAGAACGATTTGAGTTCTTCGAACAACTGAGCGGCGAGTGTTTTGTTGTGTGAAAGAATCAGGGTCGGTTTGCTTGTTTTAGCAATCACATTGGCCATCGTGAAAGTTTTACCGGTGCCCGTCGCGCCCAATAGACAGCTCGATTTCTGTCCATTCATGATCGAATGAGTGAGTGCATCGATCGCATCGGGTTGATCGCCTGCAGGTTGGAAACTGCTGACAACTTCAAAATCTTTCTGTTCACTCTGCATCTAAGAGATGGTAGCGCGTTTGTAGTGCTATGAGTTGGCGGATCAATCGTCAGATTGAACTCGGAGCGAAGGGAGCTGAGTGTGGGTTGCGTTTGAATACCATGTGTCCATGGTCCACTGCTCTGGCTCGCAACCTGCTGCAATTAGAATATCTTTCGCTTCTTGAGGCGTTGCTGCTTCGAGCAAAACAAGGGTGTGATCCTCAGCTATCCGAGTATTTTCTAGGCCTACAAGTGTTCCCAAGATCAGTACGCCAGGAACACGCTTTACATCACTGCTTTCAGCCGTGATAGCTGTAGCGATGATATATCCTCGTCCAACCCACTGATCAGGGAGGTCCGGATCTGCAAGTCGTTGTTCTCTATCTTCTTTCTCAAGCCGAGGGAGTTCGAGAAGTGGATCATCAGTTTTCATTTGGATTGCATCGAATACGAAGACGCCCAGTTTTCCAGTTGGGTCAGTCCTTGCAAGTTCGAGAGCTTTCTCAGTTTGATCTGTGTTGAAAATCCAGAGTCCTCGTAGATTTTCATCAGTCTTGGGAGCTCCATACGGGCCGGCAAGGAGAAGATCGCCTTCTTCTGCCATTCGTTTCATATTCGCAAAATGTCCTGCAAATGCCTTACTCTGAGCGTCTTGATCAAGATCCGCTGTAGGCCCTGTGAGAATGTAAACGAAGGTGTAGGTTTCCATCTGTGGTTCATCAGCCGCATTGCCGCTCAAGGACAGAAACAAGCATAGGAGGTAGGGGATGATCTTCATTGTTTGAATGTACCTTGAGAGTCCGCGGAATTGGATTCGTTTACTGTGGATTCATTCAAAATGTGCAAAATTTCAACAAGAGGCTTGCATTTGCTGACATGTGACCATATAGTCACTTTATTAATACGAATATGGAGATTCGCCATGGATGGCGTGAAGAGAAAACAACAAATCGAACCTGAGCAGATGGATTCCGTCTTTCGAGCACTTGCAGATCCGACTAGGAGAGGGTTACTTGATGCATTACGAGAGGGACCTAAGACAACATCACAGCTGGTGGAGCTGTTCCCTGAGATGACCCGGTTTGGAGTGATGAAGCATCTCAAGATACTTGAAGAAGCGTCACTCGTCATCGCTCGCAAAGAAGGCCGAACTCGATGGAATCATTTAAACGCGGTTCCATTGAAACAGATGTATGAGCGCTGGGTAAGTAAATATGAGGATCAATGGGCGGGCTCATTGATCAGATTAAAAGAGCAAGTTGAATCAAAGCAAGAGGGTAAACGGATTAATTGATAGGAGAACAAATGTCAACGAAAATAATGGAAAACGCAGCACGAGTCGCAAATGCACAGATCGAAATCCATATCAGCGCACCAAAGGAGCAGGTGTATCGAGCTTGGTTTGAAGATATTGGATCATGGTTTTATGAGAATGAAGAAACCAAAGTGACCAATCCGACCAAGATTGAGGAGAAGCTTGGAGGTCGATGTTACATGCTACTCCCTAACGGAGGATTCAATGTACTCGGAGAGATCACGATGATCAAACCAAACAAGAAGATTCGTATGCGTGGAGATTGCACCATGCCTGCAGCAGTGATCATGAATATGACCATTGCGTTCGAGGAAGTTGATGGGGGGACACGAGTCCATATCGATCATCGAATGGCGGGGGAGATTAGCGACGGGATGGCTGAAGAGTTTGAAGAGGGTTGGATGGATGGTTTACAGAAACTCAAGAAGTTGATTGAGTCCAATTAATCGCAACGAGAACATAGAAAAATCCCTGTCCTAATTGCGGCAGGGTTTTTTATGGACTCGTGTTTGGCTTATAGAGATTGTTTATCAAGCCAAAGTCTTCCATATTCCATCCAACAATCCCATGATCTTTGTTAAACATTGCTGATGGGATAATGAGTTTATTCTCTGTGATCCAATCTTGTGCTTCGATTACGGAATCTTCATACTTCTTGTCGAAATAGAGTGGGAAGTACAAATGCTCTATGTCGTTCTCTAGAGTGTGATCAGCGATTGCTCTGAGCCGCTCTAAGCCTTCAAGAATAACTTCGCAGTTGTACAAGGAACGGTTGGCATTCCCTCTCCATAAGTTCTTCGTCATTGCAGAGGGGGTCGGCCCATCTGTATAGATAATGCGGTTGTTGTCATCGGTTCGAAATTCGATCTTAAAATTCTCTGGTCTTATGTTTCGAGGGTCATACACCTCAAGATTTCCAGCCGCATCGAGAATTCCTCTGAGTGTGTCTTTATATGTTTTCTCATATTTCACATATTCAGCTTTGGCAGGTTTAATCATTCGAGCGCCGAGCCCCGATGCAATTTTTAGATTGTCAACTCCGATCGAATCGCCGATCTCTTTTACAAGCTTGGTATAGGGCTTTGCAAATCCAGCATCGATCAGTTCCCGATCATTGCCATTGAACATCAAGGTGGAGTTGTCAATCTGTTTGCTCTTACCTTTAGGTTTCACTGTGACAATGGAACCGTCTTCGAGTTGCCACGCTTCTGTTTTTTTGATCATGAGTGCTTCGAAGATCGAAAACTGATGCTTATGTTCTTCAGATAAGACTTTGATTTTGGGCATTAATCGCGATATCGATTCAAACTCGATATCTCTAATCGAAGAAGGGATATGTGACGGCACATCGGAATACACCCCAACTGATCCGATGGTTGAACGAGGCCGCATGAAAATATGGTTGGAGTATGCTAAGAACACGCTGGAAGTTGAGTGACATTTTTCAGAAATGACTGAGTAGTATTCAATCTCGTCACTGAACTCTTCGAGGACTTCCAGGCAAGCTTCGGCTGCATAGTACAACCCAATGTTGTCTATTGATTTCTCTTTCCAGTCAATGTTGATCTCAAAGATGACATGGTTAATACCCATGGTTCTTGCTTTTTCTAAAGCTGCTCGCAAGCCTTTGTGATTCGTTTCCACCCCCAGAGTTCCGGTGATTGGGATCGTCATCGCGAGTGTTGGTTTTTCTTTGGTAACCGATCTGCGCCTGATCTCTCGCATTGGTTTGGTTGATTCTTCTTGTTCTACTTCTGAATCTCCTGACGAATCACTTGTATTGGATTTTGGAGTTTCAATGCTTGGCTTTGAGTCCTCGTCGGGTTGTTCAATCGGTTGGATGAGAACCGATTTGACTTTGTATCGAGCAATCTTCTTCGTAGATTTGATATTTGAGATGTTGATTTCAATAACGATTTCAGCACGAGTGTCTTTGATTACCGTCCCCTCGATGACGGTGCCATCTTTGAGAGTGACGATATCTGCTCGTGAGTGTGAAACGCTGAATGCGACTATTAACAATGCGATTAAAAAAGATAAGTATGATTTCATACTTATCTTATACTCGAATATTTGATTAAATAACTTTGTGATATTGAGAAAATACTAAATATCTACAGCTTCAACAGGGGGTGCGTTTTCTTCTCGCATCGAAGCTAGTGCTGCTCGCAACGGACCTGTTGGTTGATCTTCAGATGGATTCGGATCTGAGATCGATTCGATCGCAGCTTCTGATTTGTCAGATTCCTTAATCGCAGAAGCGTCGATGTGTCCATCGTCTCCGACCTGGTCGAATCGTACTTCAACACGCTTAGAGACTCCACGCTCTTGCATTGTGACGCCAAAGAGTTTGTTCGTAGCTTGCATCGTCCGCTTGTTGTGCGTGATGACGATGAAGCGGCTCTGTTTCGCGAAGATGTCAAGTGTTGAGCAGAAGCGTCCAACATTCGCTTCGTCGAGCGCGGCATCAACTTCGTCAAGGACACAGAAACAACTTGGCTTTGAACGGAAGATCGCAAGGAGCATCGCAACTGCGGTCATGGTTTTCTCACCACCCGAAAGCTGGTTGATCGAGCGAGGCTCTTTCCCTGGTGGTTTTGCGATGACTTCGATCCCTGATTCGAGCAGATCAATCTCGTCGGTAACGACTTTTTGTCCATCGACATCTTTGACGAGTGGCATGAGACGGACTTCAGCTCGGCCGCCACCGAAGAGCCTACGGAACATGCCGTTTCGGCCGCCGAACTCTTGCTGAATGCTTTCGAATACTTCTCCGAAGTTGGTACGCGACGCGACATTCAGTTTCTCGATGAGTGTTGCGAGTTTAATGCGTGCTTCGTCGATGTCTTTGACCTGGGAGATTAGTTCGTCGTTACGCTGCGAAAGATTCGATTCTTCTTCGATCGCATTGAGGTTGACGTTGCCGAGCTTCTTGATTTCTGTTTTGAGTACATTGACACGAGCTTGGGTTGGATCGGTTTCGATGCGATCAACATCGTCGTCCTTCATCATGTGTCGGTATTCAGGATATTCGAAGATGAGATCCATGCCTAAGTCTTCGAGTGTGCGTTCTTCGATGTTTTCTCGTTTCACTTCAGTCTCACGCTTTGCGAGCTCGATAGCATGGAAGTCGCGTTGGAAAGCATCTGCAGTATCACGAACGGATGCGAGCCGTTCATTGATTTGGCTTCTGCGATCTTGCGACTCCTTCACAAGACTGAGTCGCTCTGTAGCAAGTTCTTCGAGGTTTACAATCTGAGCATTCGCTTGCTTCTCTTGCTCCATGGATTCGCGAGCAACGCGCTGGTGTTCATCAAGGATCGCTGCGGACCGCTCGATATGACGCTGTGCCATTGCGCAGCCGCGTTCGGTTTCGTCGCGTTGGTTCTGTGTCTGAGCAAGCTGGCGTTGCTCTGAGCGAAGCTTTTCGTGAACAGTTGATGCGAGGACTCGAGCACTGGAGACTTTTTCATTCGCATCTTCGAGTGTTCGTTCGATGCCGTCAAGAAGCTCTTGAGCATTCGTAGCACGCACTTGTTGTTCTAGCAGCAAACCTTCAAGTTTCACTGCTCGTGCTTCGAGTTCATTGCGTTCGCTTTGAATCTCATCAGTCCTTGAGCGGATTGCAAGTAGTTCGTCAGCGGTTCGTTCAATCTCTCTCGTCAGACGATCGAGATCGGACTGATGACGATCACGAGCATGTTTCTGTTCCACGAGTTGTTGTTTAGAAGTACCTAGTGCAGAATGGAGCTCAGAGCGTTGTTGAGCAAGCTGAGCAGCGTCCGCATCAACTGATATAAGCTCTTCTCTCTTGAGCTCGAACTCTTGGACATGCTCAGTGAGCACAGTTGAGAGCTCATCGAGTTCTGCACGACGTGCAAGGAGTCCAGCGGCTTGACTCGCGTTCGCAGGTCCGCCACAGACTCTACCATCCGGCTCGATGACGGTGCCCTTCGCAGTCACAAAGCGAGCTTGAATTCCTCGCAAAGGCCCAGCTGCGAGTAGCATCGCAGAATCCAAGTCGGATACGAGTAGAGTTGTCGCGAGAACACGATCGAGCAAAGTTTCGATTTGTTGATCGCCATTTCGCGAACGGACCAACGTTCGGAGTCGCGTAATCCGTGGGCCTGCAATCGCAGCGAGTTGATTGAACGCAAGATCGGATGGTGCGTTGTCAGAATCAAGTCCAACAAGAGGTAGGAATGTAACTCTACCTGGTAGTTGAGCAAGCTCATCTGCATTAGGCATCTGAGAAAGCGACTCAACGACGACGGATTGGAGAGCATCTTCAAGAGCGGATTCGATCTGTGATGCATATTCAGCAGGGACTTCGATCAGCTCTGCAAGTGATCCAATCACGCCAGCAAATCCATTGCCTTGGTCTTTGCGATCAAGGACTTCACGCACCGCATCGTCGAGACCGACGCGCGACTTGACCATTTCGTCGAGCGTTGAGTGACGCGTTTCGAGTCGAACGCGTTGCTCATCGAGCTCATCAACGATGGTTGCAAGCTGTGATCTTTCGTTACCGACGCGTTGTTCGTGTGCGGTAATCTGAGCTAGCTTCGCGTCGAGATTGTCAACTTGAGATTGAAGCTCTTGAGATTTGCTTTGAGCACTTTGAATCTGGGACTGTGTCGAATCTCGTTGTGAACTCAACT
>Ga0209344_10004519_pt1 | contig 12719 bp, 12 predicted proteins | sample Cruoilmetagenom6_FD_187293 | JGI IMG/M metagenome (GOLD analysis project Ga0209344, IMG submission 187293) | Oil polluted marine microbial communities from Coal Oil Point, Santa Barbara, California, USA - Santa Barbara Oil Seep Sample 6 (SPAdes)... | ecosystem: Environmental > Aquatic > Marine...
GGTCCGGGCGGGGTTGGAAGCGCTGGCAAATACTCAGCCCCACAAGGTTTTAATTCATGATGTTGCGCGCCCTCTGGTCAGCGCTGAACTGATCCAAAGGGTTGTTCTGGCGTTGAGTGAAAGCAGCGGTGCGGCACCAGCCCTACCTCTGAGCGACGCTTTGTGGAAAGGCAATGACGGGTTTGTTTCAGGCACACGAGACCGGCGCGGTTTATATCGCGCCCAAACACCGCAAGGTTTTGATTTTCGCACCATCCTCGCCGCTCATCGTGCCCATTCCGGCGGTGCCGCTGATGATGTCGAGGTGGCGCTAAGCGCTGGCATTGAGGTAAAGATTGTTGAAGGTGAAGAACGTAACCTTAAGATAACAACCGCCGGTGATTTCTATCGGGCTGAACAAATATTAAAGGGTGACATGGATATTCGTGTAGGAAATGGGTTTGATGTGCACCGGTTTGGTCCCGGAGATCACGTTGTATTATGCGGTGTTTCATTACCTCATGGGCAAGGTCTTGTTGGACATTCTGACGCCGATGTCGGAATGCACGCCTTTACCGATGCTATCTATGGCGCGCTGGCGGATGGCGATATAGGCCGCCACTTTCCACCCGGAGATCCACAATGGAAAGGCGCTGCAAGCCGCATTTTTCTGGAACATGCCGTGGCCCGCGCCACAGAACGCGGGTTCAGGTTGTCAAATGCAGATATTACGCTGATCTGCGAAAACCCGAAGATTGCACCGCATGCCATTGAAATGGCGACTGTACTGGCTAGTATCGCAGGAACTGAAGTAGACCGCATCAGCGTAAAGGCCACCACATCAGAACAGCTTGGATTTACCGGGCGAGGCGAAGGAATTGCTGCAATGGCGAGTGCCACACTGGTGTCGCAATGAGCCGCCTGATCGCAACTTTCTTTCTTGTTGGCCTGCTAAAGCCTGCCCCGGGAACATGGGGATCTGCGGCGGCCATTCCGTTTGCATATGCGCTTCACGTGATTGGCGGATTTCCAGCACTGGCTATGGCAACCGTGCTGGTATTTGCGATTGGCTGGTGGGCCACGGCGGCAGAAACCCGCGGCAAGGATGATCACGACCCATCCGAAATCGTGATCGACGAAGTTGTTGGCCAATGGATTGCGCTTTGGCCGTTATCAGCGGGATTGTGGTGGATGGGTGCTGATGCCTGGGTATTCCCCTATCCGGGGTGGATTGCAGGGTTTTTGTTGTTTCGCCTGTTTGATATCTGGAAACCTGGCCCCGTTGGTTGGGCTGACCGGCGCGATGATGCTTATGGTGTTATGATGGACGACTTGATTGCCGGGGTCATGGCCGCAGTATTTGTGGTTATTGCCGCCGGGCTTGCCCACAGAGGCGCGCAGATTTGGGAATTCGTTCTTTGGGTCACCTAAGTTTAGCAACTCAACTAATTGTAAATGCTCGTAATAGTGACGTTAAGATTGCAACTGCTGAAAGTTGCACAGGTGGCCTGATAGCAGGGGCGATAACAGATGTTGCAGGTTCATCTGATGTGTTTGACCGGGGGTTTGTCACCTATTCCAATGCTGCTAAATCGGAAATGTTGGGTGTTGAACCGGAAGCCTTGGTTCTGCATGGTGCGGTATCTGAACAGGTTGCTAAGGAAATGGCGATCGGTGCATTATTGAGATCTGATGCACAGTTATCTGTGTCTGTAACAGGCGTCGCAGGGCCAGGTGGGTCAGAGCATAAGCCAGAAGGGCGCGTGTGTTTCGGGGTATCTTATCAGGGCCGCAAAACACAGACCGAAACGACAGAATTTGGGGCAATTGGACGCGAGGCGGTGCGCAACGCCGCCGTCAAACACGCACTGACACTAATGATCAAAGCCCTTTCCTAATTGTGCCTGATAAACAGTCATTGCCATCCGCTTTCTGCATGTTTTTTAATCAAATTTAAAATTGACACCTGTTTAGGCAGATCAGCACCCGAATGCTGCTTACTTTCGCACAGGTAAAACGCTTCAACCCAGAAAACAAATCACCGGAGGATACTATGGTTGGGGCTGATACCGCTTGGATATTAATGGCGACCGCACTTGTGCTGTTTATGACATTGCCGGGACTGGCGCTATTTTATGGCGGTCTGGTTCGGGCGCGAAACGTATTAAGCGTATTCATGCATTGTTACGCAATTGCCTGCGCGATGAGCGTGGCCTGGCTTGCACTTGGCTATTCCATTGCATTTGGCGATGGTGGGTCCGGCCTTTGGGGCGGGTCAGGAAAAATGTTTCTTAACGGTATTACCGCAGACAGGCTTGTAGGCACCCTGCCCGAAATTTTGTTTTTTGCCTTTCAAATGACATTCGCGATCATCACACCTGCGCTGATTGTCGGCGCATATGTCGAACGCACGTCGTTTGGGTTTGTCATGTTGTTTTCAACATTATGGATGTTGTTGTGTTATGCCCCGGTAGTCCACTGGATCTGGGGTGGTGGAATTTTGTCAGACGGTGGAATTTTTGGCCCGATTGGCGCGCGCGATTTTGCCGGTGGCATCGTCGTTCATGAAACTGCGGGGCTGGCTGCACTGGTTATTGCCGTCATGCTTGGGGCGCGGCGCGACAAATCCAAACCTCCGCATAACCCGGGTTATGTAATGATCGGGGCGTCAATGCTTTGGGTTGGATGGTTTGGGTTTAACGGCGGCTCCCAACTGGCCGCTGACGGAGGGGCTGCAATGGCGCTGACGGTTACGCATATTTCTGCGGCAACCGCATCGCTGACATGGGCGCTTTGGGAACGGATCAAATACGGCAAGTCATCGCTGGTCGGGATCGTCACGGGTACCATCGCGGGTTTGGCTTCGATTACGCCGGCCTCAGGTTTTGTGGGCCCGGTTGAGGCGCTGATCATCGGGGCAATAGCCGGCATTCTGTGTCAGGAAGCGGTTCTGATTTTCCGCAATAAACTGAAAATCGATGACACACTGGATGTGTTCGCTGTGCACGGTGTTGGCGGGATTTTCGGAACTTTGATGATTGCGCTGTTTGGAACTTTAGGCTTTGCAAATGATGCAAGCTGGGTAGCACAGTCAGGTTCGTTGGTTATCGTCGGAGCTTTCACAATTGTAATGACTTTCGTTCTGGTGAAAATCTGCGCTGCACTCGTCGGGTTCCGCGTTGATCATGAAACCGAGGTTAACGGACTTGATTTGGCGCAACACGGAGAACGCGCATATGATCATGTGTCATAAGCACATGTGTACATGTGTCTTGGATCCCAAGGGTACGGTCTTTGGGATTTTATTGCCGCAGGATGTCAGTCAGCTTGTTCAGATCCGGACCATCCGGTGCTGTAATGCAATCCCATAACAATCCTGTACGCGCAGTTCCGACAATTGAAGATGCTTTGGCACGCAATTTCTTTTCCCGCATCGCAATATCCAATGGCCCATTCAGATCATGACTGGTGGTAAGTGATGCACCATTTTGCAAATCAACCACAACTGATGCTGCCGTTTCGCTGATCCCGACATCGGTTCTGACACTGATTTTGTTGCGCAACCTGACAAGATTGGCGTCAAGACAAGCACGATCAGAATACGTATTAAGTGCCCCGGTATCCTGACGGGTTAGCGCCATAGCGCCGGTCAAACGATAGCTGAACTTAGCCTCCAGTCCACTTTTGGGTTCGGCGATATTGCAAACCGTCATCCAGCGGGGATGAGTGGTGATGGTTACGTTTGCCACTGATTCTGGATCGATCCTGTCACAAATTTTTTCCATCGCTTCCAGTGCAGCATGCAGGCCATGACAGCACGCATGAAATTTGTGGCTGATGGTTTCAAACAGATAATCCTGCCCCAAACCATCAAAGGCCAGCATATCATCCTGCCCGGCATGGGTCGGTCCAAATCCCTGATCTGTTTCCAGTGCCAGTGGGTTGGATACAAATCCGGCTGCCCCCAGTAGTGCCACCTCTACCCCGTTGGAAGCTGCAATTCCCGCGTTATAGGGTTTGCCCATAGTCCCGAACTGGGATTTCAGACCCGAGGCGCGTGTAGCAGCCAGACCCAATGCATGGCTGGTTCGATTAACACTCAGTTGAAGCAACCGGCACGCGGCCGCCGCTGCCCCGATTGTACCCGCCGTTGCGGTCTGATGAAACCCGGCCTGATAATGCGAACGCCCCAACCAGATACCTGCGCGAATGGATGTTTCAGCACCAATCAACGCCGCATCCAGAAATGCCGCGCCCTCTGCCCCGATTTTTTCTGCAATGGCAAGGGCTGCCGGAATGACAGCCACGGAAGGGTGCCCGATATGGGCAAAATGTGTATCATCATAGTCAAGCGCATGTGACGTAGTGGCGTTCACCAAAGCTGCCGCTTTCGCGGGCAAAAGAACGTCGGTTCCAATAACGCTTGCCTCGGGAACCCCGCGATCACCCGTCACATGTTCCCGGATGATCCGGGAAACAGGTTCAATCTGCCCGGCAAGCCCACATGCAGCCCAGTCAAGTAATGACAAGCGCATCATTTGTCTTGCAGATACAGGCGGTTCACCTGTTCCGGCTATGTAACCAGCGAGCTTGGGTGTGATGTGGTTTTTCATGCGATCAAATTAGCCATATAGCGACACCGCACGCATTTCAAACGCTCCAACAATCCGATGCATAGCTTCGCCGAAAACCACCCCGATAATCCGTTGCAGGATTGCATTTCGAAATTCAAAGTCAACGAAGAAATCTATTTCGCAACCGCCTTTTACGTCGCGAAACGCCCAGGTTGATTTCATATATTTAAACGGGCCATCAAGATATTCAGTGTCTATCTTTTTTGATTCCGGCCAAAGAATTACGCGGCTGCCAAAACGTTCACGAAACACCTTGAAAGAAATCACAAGATCAGCATCCATCGTGATAAAACCGTCGCCCGGCGTACGCGACCTGATCCGCGCAGCGGCACACCAGGGTAAAAATTCCGGGTAGCGGGCAACATCTGCGACCAGATCATACATCTGCTGTGCTGTATAAGGCAGAATTTTTGTTTCAGAATGGGTTGGCATGTGGTTCTTTATGCTGGTGACTTTGTGCAAACATTTCGTAGACTGACACCGGGATTGCAAGGGGAAGACATGCCGCACCGACCATATGGGATAGATCAGATGATATCCGCGAAATCCATCGCCGCGCGGATCGAAGCGTTGTCCGATGAAATTGAACTGGCTTATGAAGGAACCGATAAGCTAGTTGTTATAGGGCTTTTGCGTGGATCGTTTGTATTCATCGCCGATCTGGTTCGTGAACTTGATTTGAACGTCGAGGTCGATTTTCTTGAAGCCTCATCTTATGGCGACGGTACGGAAAGCAGCCGGGAGGTGCGCATACTAAAAGATCTGCGCGGCGAAATAGCCGGGCGTGATGTTTTGCTGGTCGAAGATATCGTTGACACCGGTTTTACGCTGAAACACGTACTTGCCCTGTTGGAAACCAGAAAACCACGCAAACTGCTAACCATTGCGTTACTGGACAAACCAAGCAGGCGCGAAGTTGATATCAGGGCCACATGGACCGGTTTCGAAATCCCTGATGAATTTGTTGTCGGGTATGGCATCGATTTCGCACAACGAAACCGCAATCTTCCGTTTATCGGCAAAGTTCGTTTTATTGATGAATAAGACCAAGTCGCCTGAACATACGACGGGGATCATGGCAGTCCGGGTTTTTGCAAATGTTTAATCCAAGACATTTTTTGCGAATGGCCAGATGGGCAAGAAACCCACCATCAAATACTAGGGTAAAGTTTGTATTGGGTATCGTTGCTTTTTGTCTGTTGCTGTTTGGAATTGAACGCATCTTTGGCCTACCGGATTTCATGACATTACCGTTCACACCCAGGGGCCGGATCAACTAAGCCGATACACCCGACAGTCTGTCTGCATCCTGTGCCAGCGCCTCTACCAACACCTGACGCACCGCTCGAATGCGGGGAACATCTACAAGATCCACATGGCTTGCGACCCAGATATCAATAGCCAGATCCGGCAAACGCCCCCTTCGTCTTTCAAGGCGTGAATCACTATCTCCCAAAACGCATGGCAATACGGCCTGCCCGATCCCCGCTGCCGCAAGTTCGCGCAACGTCATAAAGCTATCGGCAGCACCGACAAAAACGCCGCCCTGCAATTGCTTGTTCATCCAACCAGCCACAACTGAATTATCAAGCGCGCCGCTTAGCCCAAGCCACGTGTTGGTATCACATCCGGGCAAGGCATAAACATCAAACCCCATTTTTGCACCGACTTCCCCGGCAAGTTCATTTCCCAATTTTGCGGTGGGACGGATGGTAATATCTGCGTGTAAACGCGATAGATCAAGATGGGCATTTGTTGACATCAGGTCGATGCGGAGTTCATCAGCCTGCTGGTGCAAACGTGCCAACACAGGCGGCAAGACCGCGTAACAAAATGTATCTGTTGATGTAACCCGCACCACGCCACGCGGTGGTGCTTTGGCCCCTTGAATTATCCGAGAAACAGCAAAAATTGCCGTTTCAACTTCGCGCGCGGCATCAATAACCTGCAGACGATCATCTGTTATCGAATAGCCCCGGGCAGTTTTGTCGAAAATTTCAACCTGATGTCGATTTTCAAACGTTGTTACCCGACGCAGAACCGTCGCATGATTGACACCCAGTTTTCGTGCTGCCCCAGAAACGGAACCGGCTTCGGCCACAGCCAAAACAAAACGCAGATCATCCCAATTTTCATTGCTGTGCATAAATCGAAGACCCTGATGCAAAATTTCAGACTACTTATTATTATTTACACAGCTAAATTAAGGCCACTGTTAATTTGTCCCGAGTCACAGGAGATACCCGATGATAAAGAAAATTGCTTTTGGTGCCGCAGGTCTGGCAATCGCTGCAACAACGGTTTTTGCCGCAAGCCACGCGAATTCCCCATTCGCGGGTGCTATCAAAGCCCGCCAGGCACATATGCAGCTTTACGCGCACAATATTGGCATCCTGGGGGCGATGGCCAAAGGTGCTGTCGAATATGACAGCATTGCCGCTACCGCTGCTGCATCCAATCTGGCCGCTCTGTCTTTACTTAGTCAGGCCGGATACTGGCCCCAGGGGTCTGATGCTGAATCAGTTGAAGGTTCAGAAGCGCTTGGTGCAATCTGGAAAAACTACGGTGATGTGTCTGAAAAATCTGGCGCACTTGTTGAGGCATCACAAATGATGGTTGGTGCCGCGGGATCTGATCTGGCATCACTACAAGATGCCATGAAAGAACTTGGTGGTGCCTGCGGTGCCTGCCATAAATCCTATCGCAAACCACAAAGTTAGACGGATCGGGGCGCGACCTTTTGGTCGCCCCCATGCTTATTGACCGAGATACCATGAAACGAGTGGCCATATTATTTGTTTGCCTGGCCTTGTTCGGGGCAAGTGTATTCTGGATTATCACAATCCCGAAAAAAACCGACCCTCGGGAAATCGCAGGGCTGCAACCAGATCTGGAACAAGGCGCTGCGGTGTTTATCGCGGGGGGATGTGCTTCTTGCCATGCGGCAGAAAAAGCAGAGGGCGAAGCAAAACTGATTTTGACAGGCGGGCGCGCATTCCCAAGCGATTTTGGCACATTCTACGCACCCAACATATCGCGAGACCTTGAAAACGGTATTGGTCACTGGTCTGCGATTGATTTGGTAAATGCTATGCGTCACGGCACGTCACCAAAAGGCAAACACTACTTCCCGGCATTTCCGTATGGCGCCTATAAAAATGCAACGCTGCAAGACATCGTTTCATTATTCGCCTATCTGATGACCCTGCCCGCCGCTTCAGACCAAAACCGACCCCATGATGTTAAATTCCCATTCGACTATCGGCGCAGTCTGGGCGGCTGGAAGTTTTTGTTCCAAAAAAGTGACTGGGTATTGGAAAACACCCCAACACCGGAAATTGAACGCGGGCGTTATCTGGTAGAGGCGTTGGGCCATTGCGGGGAATGCCACACCCCGCGCAGTGCACTTGGTGGGCTGGATTTATCGCGCTGGTTGGGGGGCGCAGCTAACCCGGCAGGCAAAGGCGAGGTTCCAAACATAACGCCCGGCAAACTTAACTGGAGCGACGCTGATATCCTTGCCTATTTCACCACCGGGTTCACGCCGGATTTTGATACGGTTGGTGGCCATATGGTGGACGTTGTTGATAACCTGTCAATGATGCCGCAGGCTGATCTGAATGCCATAATTGCCTATCTCAACGCGGTTCCTGCGGTAACAGGCAAATAGACACAGCCTGACAGATATTGATCTGACACCAGACACGTCCGGGATACCGTAAAGAAACCCTGATTTTTCCTTTGCAAAATACTCTCGCCGAAGGCGATGCTATGGCCCGAAAAACAAAAAAGACAGCGGCTTTAGCCGAGTTTGGCCAGACGTGCAGCGCGCAATTTGGCGAAATCATCCCCTGCATGATAAGATGATCGTGTCAGCGGGGTCGCCGATACCATCAGAAAACCTTTGCCATAGGCCGCTTTTTCATAGCCCGCAAATTCTTCTGGCGTAACAAAGCGATCAACTTTGTGATGTTTTGGCGTTGGCTGCAGATACTGGCCGATGGTCAGAAAATCGATATCTGCGGCGCGCATGTCTTCCATTACCTGCAGTACAGCCTGGCGATCTTCACCAAGCCCGACCATGATGCCTGATTTGGTAAACATTGTTGGATCGATTTCTTTCACACGTTGCAACAGACGCAGGGAATGAAAATAGCGCGCACCGGGTCGCACCTCGGGGTATAGCCCGGGCACAGTTTCCAGGTTGTGATTGAACACATCAGGTTTTGCCTGAACCACCAGTTCAAGAACACTCGGATCGCACCTGATAAAATCTGGAGTAAGAATTTCTATTGTGGTACCAGGGGCCTGTTTGCGCACCGCGCGAATGGTTTGGGCAAAATGTTCACCCCCGCCATCTTCCACGTCGTCACGATCCACCGATGTGATCACCACATGTTTCAAGCCCAGTTTTTTCACCGCGTCAGCAACCCGGCCCGGTTCAAACACATCCAGCGCCTCTGGCGGTTTACCGGTGGCAATGTTGCAAAATGTACAGGCACGCGTGCACACCTCCCCCATGATCATCATGGTAGCGTGACCCTGCGACCAGCACTCCCCCACATTCGGGCATCCAGCTTCTTCACACACGGTTACCAGCTTTTGTTCGCGCAAGATGTTGCGGGTCTTTTTATACCCTTCAGATGTGGGCGCTTTTACCCTAATCCACGCGGGTTTTTTGGGCTGAGCATTGTCTGGGCGGCGCATTTTTTCCGGATGGCGCTGTTCAGGTATCTTTAGATCACGCAAGGATATTTCCCCCAGATGCTGATTTCCCCCTTAAATATTCCTTTCCAGGCTGTAACGCAAACAACAGTTGGGCATAGCTGCCTTGTGCTGTGCAAATGGCACCTTGCTAATTACTTGGATACACGGGCGTCATTGGGGATATTAGGTTTCTTGTCTCCACCGCCCAAAATTCCGCTATGAAATACAAGGGCATACAAATCGGACAAGCCAGAAACACCGGTTTCATCTGCCACAATTTTTACGGGAAAATTCGATCAGTTCAGCGCCTGCGTCTTTCAATATTTGGGCAAGTTCCCCCATCCAGCCGTCGTCAGCGCTGCTGGCGCGGCGAACCAACGCAATGGTACGGTATGGTTCAGGGGTGTAAAAGCGTACCAATGCAAGACCCGGCGCGGTGCTTTCGGTTCGCAACGAAATTTCCGGCAATAAGGTCAGGCCAAAACCCTGTGCAACAAGCCCGGTAAGCGTCGCAAGCGAAGATGCCCCCAAATCAATCTGCCGCTGACGGTCCATGGAACACACATCCAATGCCTGATCCGCAAGGCAATGCCCTTCATCAAGCAACAACAACTGTTCCTTTGGCACCAGATCCGGGCGCAACACAGATTTATTCCTCTGCCAGGCCGCAAGCCGTTCTGTTGAACCAGCCAGGATAAATCTGTCCGTAAAAAGAGTTTCGGAAACCAAACCTGGATGGCTTACCGGCAAAGACACAACAGCGGCGTCAATATGCCCTTCAGCAAGTTCCTGTAATAACACGGAAGTCTGGGCTTCACGCACCCTGAGTTCCAGTGTCAGATCACGTGCGCGTATGCGCGTCAGCGCCTGTGGCAACAAATAGGGCGCTATCGTTGGAATAACCCCAAGCATCAAACGACCGGTCAATCCCGTTTGCAATCTAGCTGAGCGTTCAATATCCCGCACATCAGCCAAAACTACGCGTGCACGTTCCAGAACATCATGCCCGGCCCTGGTTAACCTGATGCCGCGCGGAAGCCTTTCCAACAAAGAAATCCCAAGGCCAGCTTCCATTTCCTTGATCTGCTGCGATAGTGCCGGTTGCGTTATATGCACCATCGATGCGGCCTGCCCAAAAGATCTGGCCTCTGCCAGTGCAACGAAATATTTCAGTTGTTTCAAAGAAAGCGCCATAAGCCCTACTTATCGATAATTAAAGAAAATGCAATTTCTCTTGATAGCAAAGAACAGTCATAATGTATCCGAACGCGCTTAGATCCTGGGAGATTCAAATGACAAAACGACTGACAACAACCGCAGGGGCCCCAATAACCGATAACCAGAATTCATTGACCGCTGGAGCCCGGGGACCGGTTTTGATGCAAGACTACCAACTTCTGGAAAAGTTGGCCCACCAAAACCGTGAACGAATTCCTGAACGGGTTGTGCATGCGAAAGGCTGGGGCGCGTTCGGCACTTTGAAAATTACTGGTGACATATCAAAATACACTTGCGCAAAAGCACTGCAACCAGGCGCTGAAACCGACATGCTGGCGCGATTTTCCACTGTGGCAGGCGAAGCAGGCGCGGCAGATCATGAACGTGACGTGCGTGGATTTGCATTGAAATTTTACACCGAAGAAGGAAACTGGGATCTGGTTGGCAACAACACCCCGGTGTTTTTCCTGCGCGACCCCTATAAATTTCCCGATTTCATTCACACCCAAAAACGCCACCCCAAAACCAATATGCGTTCGGGAACCGCCATGTGGGATTATTGGTCGATGTCACCAGAAGCATTGCATCAGGTCACAATCCTGATGTCAGATCGCGGCCTGCCAATCAGTCCCGCACATATGAACGGGTATGGCAGCCACACCTATGCGCTATGGAATAAATCAGGGGAAAGGTTTTGGGTAAAATTCCACTTTAAAACCATGCAGGGCCACGAACATTACACCAATCGCGAAGGCGAAGAACTGGTTGGAAAAACCCGCGAAGGATACCAGGAAGAGTTGTTTGGCGGGATAGAACAGGGCGTTTTCCCGCGCTGGAAGGTACAGGTTCAGATCATGGCTGAAACGGAGGCTGAACAGGCGCCTTTCAATCCATTCGATCTAACCAAAATCTGGCCACATGCGGATTATCCCTGCATTGATATCGGCATAATGGAACTGAACCGGAACCCGGAAAATTATTTTTCCGAGATTGAGAACGCTGCCTTCAGCCCATCAAATATAATTCCCGGAATCGGATTCAGCCCAGATAAAGTATTGCAGGCGCGGATATTTTCTTATGCAGACGCACACCGCTATCGGCTTGGAACACATTATGAATCGCTTCCCGTGAACCAACCGAAATGTCCGGTTCATCACTATCACAAAGATGGTGAGATGAACTTCACGGGCCATCTGCACGGTTCCCATGATGCTTACTACGAACCCAATTCGTTTGATGGGCCAAAAGAAGATCCATCACTTGCAGAACCTCCTTTACGGATCTCCGGTGATGCGGATCGCTATAATCACCGGGATGGAAATGATGATTACGCCCAGCCAAGGGTGCTGCATGACCAGATGGACGGGGCCGAACAGGCACGCCTGTACATGAATACCGCCGAGACGATGCAGGGCGTTTCGGACGAGATAATTAGCAGGGTTCTGGGCCACTATGACCTAATCAGCCAAGCCTATGGTGATGGGATTCGTGCAGCGCGCGCTGAACTTTCGGCGGCGGGATAAACAAACAAATAACGGCGCAAGAGGATTGCGCTTGCGCCGTTATGTTGATCTTGTCACCCACATCCCGCGAACTATCTGTTTGCAGGTTTTACCCGATCATCCCACTATTTCCGGCTTCATCATAGTGCCGTTTAAGCCGTTGTAGCGCTATGCGCAGTACCACTTTGCCCGATCGCGCTGACCATCCCATTCGTTTTTCTGCGGCTTCCATTCCTTCCAGAAAACACGCCACCCGCAATACAACATCACCCAGTCCCGGCCCCAGATCTTTTAACGCGGCGGCAACGCGTTTGCGTGCTGCACCAGCGCCGCCCCCCTGTTCCACCGGACGGATTAAATGCACCACGATCACCCGAAGACAGAAAATTTTCCCAATTCTGGGTCACCCGTGGCCCCATCTGGGCAAGTTCAAAATCTTCACGCAACCGTTCAGCGGCATTGACGAGTTCTGGTGATAAAAATGGCTTGCCATCCCTGTCTTTGCGACGGGCGAGCCCGGAAACAGGGGATTCCGAACTGTTATATCGAATGCGGCGCACCTGATTACTGTCAGGATCACGAATTTCCTTATTGCCCCAGTCGCGGTGTTGATCTGCAAACGGGCTTTGCGGGTCAGCGGATCCAGCGCGCGCTGAATATTCTTCGGCCAGCAATCGTT
>Ga0209344_10004520_pt1 | contig 12718 bp, 14 predicted proteins | sample Cruoilmetagenom6_FD_187293 | JGI IMG/M metagenome (GOLD analysis project Ga0209344, IMG submission 187293) | Oil polluted marine microbial communities from Coal Oil Point, Santa Barbara, California, USA - Santa Barbara Oil Seep Sample 6 (SPAdes)... | ecosystem: Environmental > Aquatic > Marine...
ACAGAAGCGGATATCCGGTGGCGGCGGTGAACATGGCGGCATCGCGGCGCTCCTGGAGCGTTGATCAAGTCAGTGAGAAACTCGGACCGCTGGTTGTCGAGACCGCGCGTCATTTTTCCCGGACACAGGGTTTTTCAGCAAGCTATCACGAATCGTATCCCCTATTTATGCAGACATGCAGGCGTAACAGGAGTTCGCTATGGCCGACCGCAGTAAAATAGAACAATTGCACGAGGAGATGACGGATTGGCGCCGCGATCTTCATGCGCATCCTGAAACCGCCTTCGAAGAGCATCGCACATCCGACTTCATTGCCGGAAAACTTGAAGAATTCGGCATTGAGGTGGAACGCGGATTGGCAGGAACCGGCCTTGTCGGTGTCCTAAAGGGTATTGGCGAGGGCACGCGCGCGATCGGACTGCGCGCTGATATGGACGCGCTGCATATCGATGAGCAGACCAATCTTCCGCACCGCTCGAAAACCCCGGGGAAAATGCACGCCTGCGGGCATGACGGTCATGTCACAATGCTGCTGGGGGCGGCAAAATATCTGGCGCAAACACGCGATTTTCACGGAACTGCTTATTTCATCTTTCAGCCCGCTGAGGAGAATGAGGGCGGTGCAAAAGTCATGGTCGAAGAGGGCCTGTTCGAGAAATTCCAGATGGACTCGGTGTACGGAATGCACAACTGGCCTGGGATGCCCGTCGGCCAGATCGGCACCCGCCCCGGACCCGTCATGGCGGCGTTCGATATCTTTGAACTTAGGGTCACGGGCAAGGGATCCCATGCCGCCATGCCGCATCAAAGTATCGATACGGTGGTCATTGCCTGCATGATTGTCTCATCGCTTCAGACCATTGCCAGCCGGGTTGTGGACACCAGAGATCCGGTGGTCGTGAGCGTCACGCAAATTCATGCCGGCGATACCTGGAACGTGATCCCCGCGGAGGCCATCATCCGGGGAACGGTTCGATCGTTCAATCCTGACATTCAGGACCAGGCGGAAGAAAACATCCGAAAAATCGCGAACGGCGTCTGCGCGGCCCATGGCGCGGAATGCGATATTCGCTATGAACGGCGCTACCCCCCGACCATCAACTCGCAAGCTGAGTCCGCCAACACGGCGAAGGTGGCTTCGAAACTTGTTGGCGCTGAAAATGTCCAGGACGATATGCGGCCCTGCATGGGGTCGGAGGATTTCGCCTATATGCTACAGCAGAAACCGGGGTCTTATATTTTGCTGGGCTCGGGAGATTGCAGGGCGAGCCTGCATAATCCCAACTACGACTTCAATGACGAGGTGCTGCCGCTTGGCGCGCAATACTGGGCGGAGCTTGTTGAGAATTTGCTGCAATAGCAGAGGCATCCTTTCCGGCTCGTCGTGACGAAGCCAATTAATCGAATATTCCTGATGCTCTCAGATATATTTTTATTATTCTATTTATCTGCAATCACTTAACCTGAACCCTAGGGCATCCCTTTAATTGGTCCTATCGCTTCGATATTTGAGGACTCATTATTTTTTCAGACAAGTACAGGCTCATACATGAACAAACTGCTTTCCGGAATCACGGTCATTGATCTGACCACCATCGTCCTTGGTCCATACGCAACGCAGATCATTGGCGATTTCGGCGCGCAGATTATCAAGGTCGAGGCCCCTGGCGGCGATCTGTTCCGGGCCGTGCGCCCGGGGCGCTCAAGGCATATGGGCGCGGGGTTTTTGAATCTCAATCGCAACAAAACATCAGTGACAATCGACCTTAAAACAGACGAGGGCCGTGAAGAATTCCGTACCCTGGTGAAAACCGCGGATGTCGTGGTTCACAATATGCGGGGCAGCTCGGCCAAAAGCCTTGGGGTTGATTTTGCTTCACTCAAGGATATTCGGCCCGGCCTCATCTATTGTTTCGCGCCGGGTTTCGGGTCTGACGGGCCGAACGCCGATGAGCCGGCTTACGATGACATCATTCAGGCCGCATCTGGATTGGCGCATCTGAACAAGAACGCCGATAATGAGCCCCGCTTTTTACCAACCATTGTCTGCGACAAGGTGGGAGGGTTGCATCTGGCGCTCGGTATCGTGGCCGCGATAGCACACCGGGCGAAGACCGGCGAGGGTTGCGAAATTGAAATTCCCATGTTCGAGAGCATGGTGTCATTCCTTATGGCCGAGCAACTTGCGGGGCAAACATTCGTGCCTCCGCTTGGCGATGTCGGGTATGACAGGCTGATGTCGCCAAACCGCCGGCCATTCAAAACCAAAGACGGGTTTGTAAGCCTTCTCCCTTACAGCAGCCGACATTGGACAAAGTTTCTGACATTGGTTGAGAGGGCTGAACTGCTTGATGAAGACTGGGTTCTGGACCCGGTTAAACGCAGCGAAAATATTGACAGTCTCTATGCAATTGTCGCGGAGGAAATGCCCAAACGCACAACCGCGCAATGGCTCGATGAGCTACACCGGCTGGATATCCCCGCAAGCCCGGTGAACTCTCTATCTGATCTGCTTGATGACGAGCATTTAAAGGCGGTCGGCCTTTTCGCCCCCTATGAACACCCCGATGAAGGCGCGCTTATTTCCATTCGCTCGCCTTTTCGTGTTCTGAGCGGCGCGAAAAAATACGATGACATTCCCCCGCCCATGCTGTCACCATCAGCCAATGAGGATTAATATTTTCGCGTTTCTCCGCTAGCGACTAATTGGAGGTGAATAGACGATCAACAACTCCAGATCATCCGGCTCCATACTTTTAACCTCGTGAGTGAGCCCTGGCGGGATGCGGATAATGGAACCGGCGCCCACATTCTGGGAAGCTTGAACCCAAAGACTTATTTTCGCCAAGCCGCCTAGCACATACATGGCCTGATACTGAATGTCGTGAAAATGCCGGTCCGCAACACCGCCTGGTTTAAGCGTGCCGTGAGCCATTTCAAACTCGCTGCAATACTGCTCGATCACCAATCGCCGGATCGTTGTACCCGAATGATTCTCCGGCTGATTAGTCGCGAGTGATAAGAGTATTTCGATATTTGGCTTCGAACTCTATCCTTCTTGGAAATGTAAAAATCTGCAGCATCAAGGAAGCGCACAATGAACACGGAGAAAATTGTAATATACAAGACTACGGACCATATCGCCGAGATTGCCCTGAACCGCCCCCCCGTCAACGCCATGAGCCTGCCGCTCCTCGAACAGCTTATCGATGCGCTCAAGCGCGCAGCCAGCGACGAAAATGTGCGCGCCGTGCTGATCACGAGCACACTTGTCTCGCGTTTTAGCGCGGGTCTTGATCTTGATCTGCTGCTGGGAAATTCGGGCGAGGAAGTCCGGCAACTTTTGGGCAGGCTCTATATCGAGCTGACCGACGTTCAATATAATCTTGGCAAGCCATCAATCGCAGTGGTGAACGGCGCGGCCCGTGGCGGCGGCATGACGCTGTCCATTTCCTGCGACGTGATACTCGCTGGTGAAAGCGCAACCTTCGGCTATCCCGAGATTGACCTCGCCGTCATTCCGGCAATTCATTTCGTCCATCTGCCCCGTATTATCGGCCGCCACAGGGCGTTTGAGCTTTTATTTTCCGGCCGCTCTTTTGATGCTGATGAAGCGGCATCGCTCGGCCTGGTGAGCCGCGTCGTACAAGATGAAAAGCTCATCGATGAAGCATACGCGCTGGCAGAAACATTCGCTACAAAATCCCCGGACACAGTGAGAATTGCCCGCGCCGCATTCATGAGAGCGAATGATCTCGATTATCGCAGGGGTGTCGGATATGCCGCCGAGCTGTTCTGCAATGTCGTTGCCACTGAAGATGCCCAGAAGGGCCTCAAGGCGTTTGCCGCAAAACAAACGCCGAAATGGTGAGGCATTCTCAAGTTCGCCCTGATGCTTCTCGGCGTTGCCCAGATAGTTTTGCGCAAATTCTTCAACGCTCCAATCGTCGGTTATATCGATCTGGTTGAGATGTCTATGGCGAGCTTCGCCTTTCTTGGCGCCGCTTACTGCCAGCGGCTTGGCGACCATATCCGAATGGATTGGCTGGTCGGAAAATTCCGGGGCCGCGCGCTCTGGTGCGCTGAACTCACCCCAACCCTGGCGGCGCTGCTGATCGTCACCGTCTTCAATTCCGCCTCCTAAAGCTTCAGCGAGAATAACATCAACTGCTCGATTGCACAGAGCCTGGTGCGGATAAACTCGGTCCTCGAGGCCGCCACGCCGGAATTGACAGAAGCAAAGCTTAAAGCCGTCCTGGAAGTGGCGCCAGCTGAAAAACTGGCGGAGCATATTCACGGCACCAGCGGCAGGGCCCTGGAAAATATCGAAGTCGGCGCCAAGTTGGGCATTCCCATTTTTGATGCTTCGTTTGGCGGGTTGGGCGGATGCCCCTATGCATCTGGCTCGAGGAGCAATGTCAACACCGTCTCGGTCAACGCTCTGCTGATATCTCTTGGATTTATTACCGGACTTGACGCGGAGTATTTAGGCAAAGCTGCGGCCTTCGCTAAAACCCTGCGTCTTTCCGGTACAGAATTTTAATTCGGGGGCTTATTGAGCGAAAAGGTTTCTCAATTCCAGAGCACATTGTTATTTCTGTCCCCTGCTTTTTGTAATACAATTTATTCTGCCACATGAAGAAAATTAGCGGCAAGGATCAATAAAGAAAAGCGTTCGGGTTTAGCTAATTTATTGCTTGCATCCGAACCATGAGTACTAAGGGAGAAAAATAATATGCACCGTGTAAGGATGGTTTTCGCAGCAGTGGTTGCTGTGCTTTTAACCAGTACCACACCGATACTGGCCAAGAGCGCCACGATTGCCCTGGCATCAGAGCCGACGTCGATCGACCCTCATTTTCATAATCTGTCACCGAACAATGCCCTGGCGCGTCATATCTTTGACCGGCTTGTGCATCCCGATTCCAATCAAAAACTCACGCCCGGCCTTGCCGTGTCCTGGAAGCCTGTCGACAGCACAACTTGGGAGTTCAAGCTGAGGAAGGGCGTCAAATGGCATGATGGCTCTCCGTTCACCGCAGATGATGTGGTCTTCACATTCGGGCGGGCCGTGAGCGTTCCCAACAGCCCATCGGGTTTTGGCACCTATATCAAGGGCAAGACTGCCGTAAAAATTGATGACCATACCGTGCACATCAAGACGGCAAAGCCATACCCGCTGGTGCCGAATGATATTTCGACGTTCTCGATCATATCAAAGAAGCATGGCGAGAGCGGTAAGACCGCAGACTATAACTCCGGTAAAGCCGCCATCGGCACAGGCCCGTACAAGTACAAGCAATATGTACCTGGGGACCGCTTCGTGTTTGTCCGCAATGAAAGCTATTGGGGCGACAAGCCGCAATGGGACGAGCTTACATTTAAGCCAATTAAATCATCGCCTTCGCGTGTTGCCGCCATGCTGGCGGGCGACGTTGACATGATTGCCCAGGTTCCGACGATCGACATTGAGCGTCTGAAAAAAGAACCAAAACTCTCACTCAGCCAGGGCGTTTCAAACCGCGTGATTTATCTGCATCTGGATCATGATCGCGACAACTCGCCTTTCGTCAAAGCCAATGACGGCTCCGACATCAAGAACCCGCTGAAAGACCTGCGTGTCCGCAAGGCAATCTCGATGGCCATCAACCGCGATGCAATCGTTGAGCGCGTTATGGAAGGCGTTGCCATCAAGGCCGGACAACTCCTGCCTGCGGGCTTCTTCGGCATTTCTTCAAAATTGAAGCCTGTCTCCTATGATCCGGCGGGCGCCAAGAAACTGCTTGCTGAAGCTGGCCTGAAAGACGGGTTCAAACTGACCATTCACGGACCCAACGACCGCTATATCAACGACGCCAAGATCGCTGAAGCCATTGCACAGATGCTGACTCGCATTGGCATCAAGACCGAGGTCGTAACGATGCCACGTTCGGTATATTTCAAGCGCGCCTCTCGCGGCGGTCCGAACAAGACGCCTGAGTTCAGCTTCATCCTGGTTGGCTGGGGTGCAGGTTCAGGCGAAGCCTCATCACCGCTGAAATCCCTGATCCACACTTACGACAAGTCCCACGGCTTTGGCGCTTCCAACCGCGGCCGCTACTCCAATACGGCAGTCGATAAGCTGATTGAGGATGCGCTGGCGACAGTTGACGATGCGAAGCGTCAGGACATGCTGGCGAAGGCCACGGAAATCGCCATCAATGATGGAGCTATTATTCCGCTGCATTATCAGGTCAACACCTGGGCGACCCGCAAGGGACTGAAGTACGATGCCCGTACCGATGAGTACACACTGGGCATGGGCTTGGTCAGCGAATAAGACATAACAGGACTAAATACGGGCCGGTCAAAACTAAGGCCGGCCCGTAAGTCTGGTATCCGCTCATGACTGAATTTATGATCCGAAGGCTGATGCAGAGCGCGGTTGTCGTGTTCGTGATGTCAGTAATCGTGTTTTTCGGCGTCAACGTGGTTGGCGATCCGATAGACATGTTGATCAATCCTGAAGCGGATCAGGAAGACATCGAAATTGCCATACGGGCGCTTGGTCTCGACAAGCCCATCGGCGAGCAATATCTGTTTTTTTTGAAAAATGCACTTGCCGGAAATCTGGGCCGGTCATTTATTTTTGGCGAGCCCGCTCTCCAGCTTATTTTGCAGCGCATGCCGGCCACGATGGAGCTGGCATTCGCAGCGCTTATCATGGCTGTGGTACTTGGCATTCCGCTTGGTCTTTACGCCGGTCTCAAACCGGAATCCCTGTTTGCGCGGACCACCATGTCGGTCTCTATCCTCGGGTTTTCACTTCCGACCTTCTGGGTCGGGTTGATGATGATCATGGTATTCGCCGTCATCCTCGGCTGGCTACCCTCTACGGGTCGCGGGGAGTTGGGAACATTTATGGGCATGACCTCGAGCCTGTTCACGCTCGACGGGCTCTTGCACATGCTGATGCCAGCGCTCAATCTGGCGCTGCTGAAAATATCGCTTGTGATCCGCCTCACCCGCGCCGGAACCCGCGAAGCGGTGCTTCAGGACTACATCAAATTCGCCTACGCCAAGGGGCTAAAGCAATCGCGCGTCATATTTGTACATTTGCTCAAAAATATTCTGATACCCGTCATCACGGTTCTCGGCCTCGAATTTGGCAATCTGATCGCATTTTCGGTGGTTACCGAAACCATTTTTGCCTGGCCCGGTATGGGAAAACTGCTGATTGATTCCATACAGCAACTCGACCGTCCGGTGATCGTGGCCTATCTCATTTTGATCGTTCTCATATTCGTGGCCCTCAATCTGATTGTCGATATTGCGTATTCAATTCTGGATCCGCGCGTCCGGCTGGGGGACCGCAAAGCATGAGCGTCATCGGAGATAAAGCCCAACCGCTCAACAAAGCGCCATCCGCACCGGACGTTGAAACGCCGTTCATGCGGTTTCGCTCTGACTTCATGGAAAGCCGGGTTGCCGCGGTCGCGCTAGCGCTCCTGATCCTGATTATCCTCATTGCCATTTTCGCGCCGCTGATCGCACCACAAAACCCATACGATCTCGCGCAGGTCGATATCCTTGAGTCACGGCAGCCGCCTGGAGCAAAAAGCTTCCAAGGTTACATTTTCCTGCTTGGGTCCGATGGCGCCGGACGCGATCTTTTCAGCGCCATTCTCTATGGCCTGAGAATCTCTCTCTCGGTTGGCGCCATGAGCGGCGTTATCGCACTGGCAATCGGCTCGGTCATTGGTCTGGCAGCTGCTTATTCGGGTGGCCGCACAGAAGCCTTCATCATGCGGATTGTTGATATCCAGCTGTCATTCCCGGCCATTCTTATCGCGCTGATGCTGCTCGCCGTTTTCGGCAAGGGGGTTGATAAAATCATGATCGCGCTGGTGACGGTGCAATGGGCCTATTATGCACGCACCGTTCGTTCCTCGGCTCTGGTTGAGCGTTCCAAGGAATATGTCGAGGCGGCGAATTGCTTGTGTCTGAGCCATAAACGCATCCTGTTTGGGCATATTTTACCCAACTGCCTGGCACCGCTGATCGTGGTTGGGACCGTGCAGACGGCCCACGCAATCGCGCTTGAGGCAACACTTTCATTTCTGGGCGTTGGCCTGCCGCAAACCGAGCCCTCGCTTGGGCTGCTCATCTCCAATGGCTTTGAATATATGCTGAGCGGGAGATACTGGATCAGCTTTTTCCCCGGCATTGCCCTGCTGATAACCATCGTTTCAATCAATCTTGTGGGTGATCAATTGCGCGATGTGCTCAATCCGAGGCTGCAAAAGTGAACTCCTCAAGCGCCACCCTCGAAGTCGAAAATCTGTGCGCGCATTTTTTTACCAAAAGCGGAGTGGTCAAGGCTGTCGATAATGTCAGCTTTGCAGTCAAGTCAGGTGAGGTTCTTGGGCTGGTTGGAGAATCGGGTTCCGGTAAAACCGTAACCGGATTTTCGATCCTCGGGTTGGTTGATCCCCCTGGGCGCATCGTGTCTGGTTCGATCCGCTATAAGGGTGAAGAACTCATCGGCGCGGATAAAGAGCGCCTGCGGCACATTCGCGGCAATCGCATCGCGATGATTTTCCAGGACCCGACCATGACCCTGAACCCGGTCCTGCGCATCGACACCCAGCTTATTGAAACCATCCGGGCACACCATGACACCGATGCAAACACCGCCAGGGCGCAGGCGCGAGATGCTCTTGGGCAGGTCGGCATCCCATCGCCGGAGGAGCGACTCAAATGTTACCCACATGAGCTTTCGGGCGGCATGCGCCAGCGCGTGGCGATCGCCATCGCATTCTTGAACAAACCGGATTTGATCATCGCCGATGAACCCACCACCGCGCTTGATGTCACAATCCAGGCGCAGATCATCCATGAAGCACAAACCTTGTGCCGCGAATCCGGTACTGCGCTGGTGTGGATCACTCATGATCTGGCGGTGGTCGCAGGGCTCGCCGACCATATCTGCGTCATGTATGCCGGAAGGATTGTAGAAGAAGGGAGCGCCGACAATGTCATTGATCAACCGATGCATCCCTACACCGCCGGTTTGATCGGGTCGGTACCCAGTCACAATCAGCGAGGAAAACGCCTTGCCCAAATCCCCGGCTCAACGCCATCACTTCTCAACCTGCCTGAGGGGTGCGCCTTTCGCACGCGCTGCGGGTTTAACGATGACACGTGCCTGCGGGAGCCTAAAGTAACCCATCCCGCCAAGGGGCGCTCGCTACGATGTTTCCATCCCGTGAGCAAAGGGCAGGCCTCATGACGGCGATGATCCAAACAGACGCGCTGACCAAGAATTTTGTCCAGAAACAGGACTTTGCCGGTAAGATGGCGGCCATGCTTGGCGCTCGTTCGCCCGCACGCGAAGTGCAGGCGGTGAACCAGGTGAACCTTGTTGTGAACAAGGGAGAAGTTGTTGGCCTTGTGGGCGAATCGGGCTGCGGCAAGTCCACCATCGGGCGCATGATCGCAGGCATAATGGAGCCGACAGCCGGGCGAGTCTTATACAAAGGCGCTAATGTCGCCGAGATGACCGGCGAGGAGGAGAAGAGCACCAAACTCGCCGTGCAGATGATTTTTCAGGACCCCTTTGCCTCGCTCAACCCGCGTCAGCGGGTCTCCGGAATTGTCGGCGAAGCGCCGCTCATGCACGGTCTCGTCACCCGGTCAGAGCTCGACGGATATGTTGACGAGACGCTGCTGAAAGTCGGGCTAGACCCCGATTTCAGACGCCGCTATCCGCATCAGTTCTCAGGCGGGCAAAGGCAGCGTATCGGCATTGCCCGCGCGCTTGCCGTTAAACCGGATTTTCTGGTGTGCGATGAAGCCGTCGCTGCCCTCGACGTTTCAATTCAGGCCCAGGTTCTCAATCTCTTTATGGATCTGCGCGAAGAATTTGATCTGACATACTTGTTCATCAGCCACGATCTGGGTGTGGTGGAACATATCTCCGACCGCATTGCAATCATGTATCTGGGGCGCCTGGTTGAAACCTCACCCACGGATGAATTATTCAAAAATCCCAATCATCCCTATACCCAGGCGCTGCTCGCGGAAGTGCCGCGTCTTGATCAGCGCAAGCGGACATTTCATCCGTTGAAAGGGGAAATCCCGTCCCCCATTGATCCGCCGGGCGGATGTTACTTTCACCCCCGCTGCCCGCATGTTTTTGACAAATGCCGCAAGGACGCTCCCATGCTCAAGGAAATATCACCGGGGCGTTTTTCCGCTTGTCATCTGAACGACAAGGCAGATGTCTAAGGCTTTATCTCACTAATAAAACATCTCATCCGATATCAGCGAAGGAGTATTTCACATGGCACTGCCATCAGCTGACGAAATCCTGTCCGGCATCCGCACCTGGGTCGAGGTTGAAAGCCCAACCAAGGAGCCCGCCACGGTCAACAAGATGATGGACATGGTTTCGGCAGATTTTGAAAAGCTCGGATCACCACCGCAGCGAATTCCCGGTGTTGATGGCCGGGGAGATCATGTTGGCTTTTCTTCGCCCTGGGGCGGGGATGAAAAAGGCATCCTCGTACTCTCGCATCTTGATACGGTTCACCCCGTGGGCACCATTGAAGAGTTGCCATTCCGCGTCGAGGGCGACAAAGCCTTTGGTCCGGGCATCTACGACATGAAGGGCGGCGCTTTTCTTGCTCTGACCGCCTATCGCGCCATTGTGGAGGAAGGCAAGAGTACACCCCTGCCTATCCGCTTTCTGTATGTTTCGGATGAAGAAACCGGCAGCACGACCTCGCGCGAGCACATCAAGGCGGCGGGTGAAAAAGCCAAATATGTACTGGTGACGGAACCGGCGCGCGATGGCGGCAAGATTGTAACCGGCCGTCAGGGTTCAGCGCGTTTCGTGATGACAACTCACGGCCGGCCCTCTCATTCGGGCAGCCGCCACCAGGAAGGGCGCAGCGCCATTCTGGAGATGGCGAAGCAGATCGCGGAGATTGAGAGTAAAACGGACTATGACCGGAAGTTCACCGTCAATGTCGGGATGATCGAAGGCGGTACGGCGGCAAATGTCATTCCCGAGCACTGCACCGCATCGCTTGATTTCCGGTTCAGGAACCTCGAAATCGGCGAGGAAATGGTCAAATGGGTTCAGAGCCTGAAATCCCACGATCCCGATGTTACTTTTACCGTCAATGGAGGGCTCTCTCGCCCGCCGTTTGAAAAATCACCCGCGATTGAGCAATTATTCTCCCATGCCAAAGACCTGGCGGAAGAGATCGGGTTTGAGCTGGAGGACAGCTTCACGGGCGGTGGCAGCGACGGAAATTTCCTGGCCGATAAATTGCCTGTGCTTGATGGGCTGGGTGTTGACGGAGAGGGGGCGCATACGCTTCACGAGCATCTCCTCGTTTCATCCCTGGTGCCCCGCACCACGCTGATGCGGCGGCTTTTCGAGACGCTTCAATAGAGCGCAACATTGCTATGTTCTATTCTGGTAATGTATTGATTCGCCGCTACGGCATTAAGAGTGAATACGCTCGGTGCACTTATCATTGAGTTGGTGTCAGGGTATACTTGACCTGGGACGCACACGAATAAGGGGGAACGGACACATGGCCTCGGCACAACCACTGGCAGTTGAGCTCCATCGCGTAAACAAAATTCCCTTCGATCAGGCCTGGAAGTGGCTCGCGGCAGGATCGCGCGATATGTTGCGCATTCCAAGGGTGAGCCTGGTCTATGGCGCTTTTTTTACATACATCTCCCTGATGATTCTTGCCGGGCTCTATTTTGCAGGCGCATTGTCGCTTGTCCTCCCTCTGGCCGGAGGCTTTCTCATGCTTGGGCCGATGATTGCCGTCGGCCTCTATGAAACCTCGCGCCGTCTTGAAGAGGGAGAAAGTGTCACCCTCTCTGATATCATTTCATTCAGCACGCGCTCGCTGGGGCAACTGGCGTTCATGGGCGTGTTCCTGCTCATCATCTATCTTGTGTGGCTGGAAATCGCGTTCCTGCTGTTCATGTTGTTTCTGGGTCCGCAGTCTCTCCAGCTAGAAAATATCGTCCCGACTCTGCTGTTTACACCAAGCGGTCTGGGGCTGCTGGTTGTCGGCACTGCAGCCGGTGCTGTATTGGCACTGCTGGTGTTCTCCATAACGGCGGTTTCAATTCCATTATTGATGCGCCGCGAAGTTGATATTGTCACCGCCACGCTGACTAGTTTTCGGGCCGTCGCGCTCAACCCGGCGCCCATGCTTTTATGGGCGGTCCTTATTGCCGGCATGATGGCCTTTGCGTTCGCCACCCTTTTTCTGGGTATGATCGTGGTGTTCCCTCTTATCGGGCACGCCACCTGGCACGCATACAGAAGTCTTGTCGTTCCTGTGTCTGCGAAGAAAAAACGCACAAAGCCTGCATAGAAACGCTAATCGGGCTCATCATTCTCGTCATCAATCGCCCGCCAGGCCGCGCCCTCCAGATCGTCATATTGCCCGGAGCGCAAGGACCACAGGAAGGCCGCCAGACCAAACCCGCCCAGAACAAGCGCTGCTGGTATCAGCCAGACAAGCGCATTCATGTGACGTCTCCTTCATATCCAGAAGAACGCATCGCCGGCGGCGCCAGCCTGAGCGCATTTGCAGTCACCAGAATGGACGATGTGGACATGGCGATGGCCGCCACCAGCGGCGTCACATATCCCGCCATGGCCAGCGGGACGCAGACCGCATTATAGCTGAGAGCG
>Ga0209344_10004521_pt1 | contig 12717 bp, 12 predicted proteins | sample Cruoilmetagenom6_FD_187293 | JGI IMG/M metagenome (GOLD analysis project Ga0209344, IMG submission 187293) | Oil polluted marine microbial communities from Coal Oil Point, Santa Barbara, California, USA - Santa Barbara Oil Seep Sample 6 (SPAdes)... | ecosystem: Environmental > Aquatic > Marine...
AAACCCGCGAAAAGCAGCAGCCCCGGTAGAAGACCCGCGAGGAACAGGCGGATGACCGAGACGTTGGCCATGGCAGCGTAGACGATCATCGGCACCGAGGGCGGGATGATCGGCCCCAGCATGGCACCGGCGGCGATGATCGCGCCGGCATAGCCTTCGTTATAGCCCTCGCGGCGCATGGCCGGGACAAGGATGCGCCCGGTGGCAGCGGCATCGGCAGCACCAGAGCCGGAGACGCCCGCCATCAGCAGATTGGTGAGCAGCGAGACCTGCGCCAGTGCACCACGCATGTGGCCGACGAGCGCCAGCGCCCAGTCGATCAGCCGCTGGGTGAGGCCGCCGCGGTTCATGATCTCACCCGTGAGGATGAAGAGCGGGATGGCAACCAGGACGTATTTGTCGATACCCGCGACGATCTGGACCGGCAGGACAGTGCCATTGACCATGCGCTCGCCCGTGAGGACCGAGAGGTAGGTCGAGGCGATCATGCCAAAGCCCACGTCAAAGCCAACAAGCAGCAGCAAAAGGAAGAGCGCCAGGACGGCTCCGGTCATGTTCGGGTGCTCCGCACAGGGGGCAGGAACACCGAAACGATGCGGGCCACGAGGACCACGACGGTCAGCGCCATGCCGATATTGAGTCCGCAGTAGACGGACCAGTAAGTGAAGGGCGTACCGATGATGTCCTGAAAGGCGCCAACGCGCATGACGGGCTGACCGTGCCACAGTACGACGGCGGCAAGCATCGCCATCATGATATCGAAGAGAAGGTTGCGGAATTTCCGGGCCCCTTCCCCGAGGAAATCCGACAGCAAGTCGGCGGCGATGTTCTCGCGGTGCATCAGCACCAGCGGCAGGCCGAGGAAGGCCAGCCAGATCATCGCGATCTTGGCAAGCTGGTCATAAGCCGAGAAGCCGGAACCGATAATGTATCGGTCCATCGCCTGGGCGAACATGGTCACCGCAATGATGACCATGAGGACGAAGACGACGAAACAGAGCACCTGCCGAAGCAGGCGCTCTGCCACGACCGCGGTGCGGTCGTAAACAGATCGTCCAACACTCATGTGCTTACTGGATCGCCTTGATCTGGTCGATGAAGCCTTCGGGCCAGTCGACGCCATCGTATTTCTCTGCGATGCCCGAGAGCGCCTCGCGGAACGCCTCCTTGTCGGGCACGGTGTAGGTCACGCCCTGCTCCTTGAACATCTCGATGGCTTGGGCTTCGAGCTTCTCTTCTTCGGCCGAGGTGACCTCGCCCCCAGCCTCGGCAGCGGTGCGGATGGCGGCGCGCTGCTCGTCGCTGAGCGACTGCCAGAGTTGCTCGGAAATGAACCAACCGGTTGCCTCGTAGGAGTGATCGGTGGCCGACCAGAACTTGGCGACTTCGTGGAACTTGAGCGGCACGGCAAGGTCAAAGCCGTTGTCCTGCCCCTCGACAAGCCCCTTGGACATGCCGGTGTAGATTTCGGTCATCGACATCGGCACGGTCTGGACGCCGAGTGTCTTGAACATGTCCTGGAAGATCGCAAGACCGGGCACGCGGAGCTTCATGCCATCCAGATCCGCGGGCGTCTCGATGGGGCCCTTCGTGGTCTGGAGCGCGCGGGGCGAACGGTTGCCCCATGCGCCAACGATGCGCACGCCGGTTTTCTTGGCAATGTCGTCGTAGATCTTCTGGAAGACCTCGCTGTTCAGCGCCTTCTGGGCGTGGTCGCGGTCGCGGAACAGGTAAGGTGCGTAGATGACCTTGAGGGGCCCGGCACCTTTCAGAAAGAGGCCGGAACCAAGGCCGAAATAACCCATCTCAACATTGCCGAGCTGCATGCCGGTCAGCATCTGCTGGATGTCGCCGAGCTGGCCGTCGGTGTAAACGGCGGCAGTCAGATCACCGTCGGTTTCCTCGGCGAGCACTTCTGCAAAGCGATTCATCGCCTTGTCCCACGGGCTCCCGGCGGCCGAGATCGTCCCAATGCGCAGTTCGCGGGCATCCGACATGCCAGCAAAGGTGAGGGCCGCAATGGCCGTGATAGCGGCGAGACCGCCGCGTGCGAAAATTTTCATGGTATCCTCCCTTGCGCCCAAAGGCGCGGTAGCACTGGCCACAGCATAGTCGCTATGGCCTTGGATAACGTAGTCGTGATTTTGGAGCGGTGTGTTGCGTAAAACGTAACGCGAGACGATCGACCGAAAAACGCGGGTGAAATGCCAACAGATGGAAAGAGGCTACGGCAGGGAAGAAACGCCCCGGCTTTGGCGATGACGCGAAATGGCCCGACCATCACATCTCGCACTCCGGCGACACAAACCGGAAAGAACCCGCTCCACGCGCCTGTTCAGTCGGGACGCGCCATGCGTGGGAACGGCACCTTGAACTGGTTGGCCGGCGGTCAAGCGATTGCCCCGCCCTGCCCTGTCTGCACTCGCCCTCCTCATGCGCCATCCGGGATGTATGCCTGAACGTTCTTGAGACTCCGAAGCACAAAGCTCGATCTTGAATGGCGAATTCCCGGTATCCGGTAAAGCTTCTTTCGCAGAAACTCCTCGTAGCCGCGCGTTCCGTTGACGGCAACCTTGATCAGGTAGTCGTATTCACCCGTCGTCAAGTGAACCTCCAGTACTTCGCGCAGCTTTTCCATCTCTGCCCCGAACAGCTCCAACGTACGGTCGTCGTGACGGTCGAGTATGATTTCGATCAGGACAATCTCTGGCGCGCCCAGGCTTTCCTGATCGAGCATGGCCCGGTACCCTGCAATCACGCCGTGGTCCTCCAAGCGCTTAACACGCTGCCAGCATGGGCTGGCGGAAAGACCTATCTGTTGCGCAAGCCGGGCGTTCGAAATGCGCCCGTCAATTGCGAGCGCCCGAAGGATTCGTCGGTCGATTTCATCAATCTGTATATTCTCTGCCATGAAAAATAATCTTCTTAGGATGTGATATTTTAAAGCATATACTTCCGCAAATTTTCCGAACAACAGCAAACTTCAAAAACACCTTTTCCCACACCCGGCTTAGCTTCCGTACAGGAGGTGCCGAGAATGAAGGCCAGATTCTACTGTTGCGACCCGCTGAACACCGCCTGCCGTGTCATGGACACTGCACGGCGCATGGGATTGGGGTTTTCCGCGATGAGCTTCGATCAACGAGAGGGCAGCCTCTACGTCTTTGATATCGTGCTCAACGATCCTCCCCAACAACTGGCACGCAATTTCATGGACAGGATCGCCCAGTACATCGACCTCGAAACCGGGCAGAACACATGACGCCCGTGGGGCTGGACGTTCGCTTTCACCCGTGGGTTAATTGATCGATGGGCGGATTTTCATCACTCCATGCTGGCACGGGCGGTTGAGTAAAGGCTGCCTACTGGGCCTCTACTCGCCACAACATAAGCTGATTTGTCATGCGCGACAGCGTTGCACTCGCAAGAACGCGAGCGTTCGGAATCGGCACTTCTGATTGATCCATGCCGATGCTACCGTCCCCCCCGGAGCGACGTGAATGTGTCGGGGAGACAATAATGGACAGCGCGAACATTTGGCCCTATTGCCTTTCGGCAACAGACTTTTCTTTCGACATCAAGAACTTGCACCGTCCTGAATGCATCCTGTGCGGCAGCTCCGGCGCGGTCTACGCCAGCGACCTGCGCAGTGGTGTTCTCAAGACCGGGCCAGACGGGTCACAGACCCTCATCGGCGGCAACGCTGACGCCCCGGAGCGCTTCAAGCCCAATGGTTTCGTCCTGAACCGGGACGGGTCGATCATCTTCGCCAATCTGGGCAGTGACGGCGGGCTTTGGAAGATCGACGCCGACGGCACGCTCGCCCCCTTCCTGACCGAGGTCGACGGCATCACCTTGCCGACTGTGAATTTCGTCTGGATGGACGACCTCGAACGCATCTGGTTCTGCGTCTCCTCCATGCGCCCGCGCAATATCGCCTTTTCCACGAGCCAGGCGGATGGCTTCGTCGGGCTGATCGATGCGAAAGGCGCACGGATCGTGGCTGACGGGTTCATCTGGACGAACGAATGCCGCATCGACCCGCAGGGACGGAATTTCTACGTCAATGAAACCTTCGGCAAGCGCACCACCGGCTTTGACCTCGATGCCAACGGCAACCTCACCAACCGCAGGGTCGTGGCCGAATACGGCGCCGGCACCTTTCCGGACGGACTCGCCTTCGACGAAGACGGCGGCCTATGGGTGATCAGCGTCGTCACCAACCGGATTTTCCGCGTTTCTCCCGAAGGCGACGTGGTCATGTTGTTCGAAGATTTCGAACCTGACCACGTCGCCGAGGTAGAGCGGCGGCTGAGCGCCGGCGAGCTGTATTCCGACTTCGTCTATGAGCGCCGCTCCTCCGTGTTGCTCAACACTTCGAGTATCGCCTTCGGCGGGCCGGATAGAAAAACCGCGTATCTGGGCTGTATTTGGGGTGACAGTATCGCGTCCTTCCGCAGCCCCGTCGCCGGGCATCCCCCCGTTCATTGGACCTGGGCCTGATACGCATGGCGCCAGGGGCCTGGATGCCGGGGCTTTGCAGCGTTGCCGTCGTGATGGCAACGAGGTGAATGATGCGAGTTCCGGCTAAGAAGAACGCCGTGCCGCGCTGAAAGCGAGATTTTTCGCCCTCACTGGCCCTTGGGCAGGCCAGCCTCGGACGTTGTCAAGAATTTCGTCCAAAGCGCGCTGCCAAACTACGGAAAGCCAGTCCAACCCGGCGGCTTTTACTGCACCCGGTTGGAGAACTCAGGCGCCATTTTCCGTATCGGTTTTCCCGGCCAGCACGCCACTCGCGTGCAGCTCGGCAATCCGTTCGTCAGAATAGCCCAGTGCCCGCAAAACGGCGTCGCCATGCTCGCCCAACTCCGGCGCCGGACGCCGCATCTCGCAGCCGTCGGGTTTGACCTTTACAGGAAAGCCCAGCATCCGCACGTTGCCATGCTCGCCATGCGGCACATCCACGACCATCTCGCGATGCTGCACCTGCGGGTCCCGGAACACATCGGGCACCGACATCACGGGGCCTGCGGGCACCCCGCCCTCGTTCAGCCGCTCGATCCAGGCGGCGCAGCTGTCAGTCAGGAAGATCGGCTCGATCTCGGCCCGGATCGCCGCCCGGTCAGCCATCCGTTTTTCATTGGTGTCAAATCTCGGGTCATTCAGCAGATCCTCGCGCCCCAGAACCTTCAGCAGCCGCGCATATATCATGTCGTTGCTCGGGGCGATGGCGATGGGCTTGTCCGTCGTCTGAAACAACCCGTAAGGCGCAACCAGCGGGTGATCGTTTCCGCTGCGCTCGGGCGGGCTGCCCGCGGCCAGCGTATCGCTCGCCATGTAGCTCAAAAGGCTGATCAGGCTGTCGGTCAATCCCACGTCGACGCTTTGAAACCGGCGCTCCTCGCGCGTGGAGTTTGCCAGCGTGGCCGATATCCCCAGCGCGGCATAAAGCCCCGCCACAAGGTCCGAAACCGGCAGGCCGCTGCGCAGCGGATCATCGTCGCGGTTGCCGTTGACGCTCATGAAGCCGCTCATCGCCTGCGCGATGAAATCGAAGGACGGCCGCTGCGCATAAGGCCCGTCGGCACCGAAGCCGCTGATGTGACAGACCAGCAGTTTCGGGTTCAGCTCTTCCAGCGCCGCGTCGCTCAGCCCCATCTTGCTCAGCACCCCGGCCCGGTAATTTTCCACCAGCACATCAGCGTCCCGGATCATGTCGCGCAGAACTTCAAGCCCCTCCTTGCTCCGCAGGTCCAGCGCCACGGACATCTTGTTCCGGTTGTAGCCGGCGAAATACCAGCTCAGCCCGTTCCGGCCCCTACCCTGCTGGCGCAGCGGGTCACCCGAGGGCGTTTCGATCTTGATCACGTCCGCCCCGAAATCAGCCAGCAGCTGCGTGCAGAACGGACCCGAGATGATCCGGGTCAGGTCGATGACCTGGATTCCTTTGAGGCTCATGCCAATTCCTTCCAGTTTGACCGTGCGTTCACCCGGTCGCGCGCTTCATCTCCGACAGGTCGGTGGTGACCCCGACCGGCTTCGCGCGCAGTAAATGCGCGGGAAGCTTGCGCTCAAGAACCGTTTCGAACCAGTGGCCCGCTTTGATCAGCCCGTCCAGATCCAGACCCGTCCGATTCCCTTCCAGATGCAGGAAATGCACAAGATCCTCGGTCGGGACATTGCCGGTGGCGCCGGGCGCAAAGGGACAGCCTCCGACGCCCCCCAGCGCGCTTTCATAGCGATCCACGCCTTCGGCGATCCCGGTCAGCACGTTGGCAAGGGACATGCCACGGGTGTTGTGAAAATGCAGCACAATCGTCGTTTTTGGCAGCGTGGCCCTGATTGCCTGCACCAGTTCGCGCACACGCGACGGCCATGCGGTGCCGATCGTGTCGCCCAGCTTGATCGTCTCGACGCCCATATCCGTCATCCGCCGGGCCACATCAACCACGCGCGCGACCGGCACGTCGCCCTCGAACGGACAGCCGAAGCTGGTGGCGATGGCGCCCACGGGTGTCACACCCTCCTGTCTGGCCAGGTCGATCACCGGCTGCAACCGGCCCAGCGCCTCTTCGGTGCTGGTGTTGGAATTGGCCTGCGAATGGCTCTCGCTGGCAGAGGCAAAACACACCCACTCATCCAGCTTCAGCGCCGCGGCCCTCTCGGCCCCGCGCATGTTCGGCACCAGCCCCTCGACGATCAGGCGGTCACGGTCCGGCAGCCCCTTCACCACCTCCTCGGCGTCAGCCAGGGCCGGCACGGCGCGGGGCGACACGAAGGACGTGACCTCGAAACGTTTCATGCCCGCTTTCGCAATCCGCCCGATCAACTCGATCTTCTGTTCCGTGCTGACCGGATGCGTCTCGTTTTGCAGCCCGTCGCGAGCGGCGACCTCGGTGATCGTTATATCAATGGTCATTTCCCGGCCCCAAAAAGATACTCGGCGCTCGGGAACTGCCTTGTCCGCACCTCATTGGCGAAAGTCTCGATGGCGCCTTCGATATCTTCGAGAATCGAGGCATAACGCTTCACGAATTTCGGCTTGAATGCCGCGAAAAGCCCGATCACGTCATCTATGACAAGGATCTGCCCGTCGCACTCTGCCGATGCACCGATGCCGATGGTTGTCACCGAGGTTGCATCAATCACCTTGCGGGCAGCGCTTTCCATGACCCCCTCGATCACCATGGCGAAACAGCCGGCTTTCTCCATTGCCTTGCCGTCGGCGACCAGCATCTCGACAGCGGCCTCGTCCTTGCCTTGCGTCTTGAACCCGCCGAGCGTGTTGATCGCCTGCGGCGTCAGCCCGATATGTGCCATCACCGGCACACCCCGCTTCACGAGAAATGCAGCCGTCTCGGCCATCTCGGCCCCACCTTCCAGCTTGATCGCGTCACAGCCGGTTTCCATCAGCACACGGCTCGCCGACGCAAAGGCTTGTTCTGGCGACGCCTCGTAGGACCCGAACGGCAGGTCAACCACCACGCAGGCATGTTTGCACGAACGCACAACCGCCCGCCCGTGGCGGATCATCGTGTCCAGATCGACCCCGACGGTCGAACTTTCACCGTAGATCGTCATCGCCAGCGAGTCACCGACGAGGATGAAATCCACCTTGTCATCCATCGCCGCCGCGATTGGCGCGGTATAGGCCGTCAGACCCACGACAGGCGTCTCGCCACGGCGGTTCGCCAGTGACATCGCTGTCAGCTTCTTGGTTCCGGAATGTACGCTCATGATTTGCCGTCCTCGTGTTCGAACCGCGGGCCGCGTCGCGTGCCTGCGTGATGTGAAACCGTCATGCGAAAACAAGGAGCAAACCGCGCGCGCCTTCGGGAATATACCGAACCTTGGCACGCGTGCTTCCTCCTCGCGCATACAGCACCGTTTTCGTCCAGTGCAGACTACAGCCGCGACCAACATCTTCGAAGTGCCGATTCCCGAACCATGCGTTCCGCCATTTGCAACGCGGTGCCCAGTGCGCGCCCCTTGGCAGGAGCATCATCGCTGAAGGGAAGAGCATCACCCGCAAAAGGTGCTGGCGCGAACAGCATACAGCCGGAAGCCGGGCGAAACAGGCTCTCCCACTGCTTGCCCCAAGCGGCGCCGGTCGTGGCGGAAACGGTGGAAGGCGGTTCATTCCGCGCCAAGCGGGAAATCCAGATATTTGCGTCACGGAAAACGCAACGCGACATCCTTAGCGTGCGATGTCCCGCTCTCGCACCAGTTCCAGCAGGAAATCCCGGAAGATCGTCGCAGTTTTCGACAAGGGCACATCACTGTGCCGCACGAGGCTGATCTCCCTCTCAGCCCAGCTTTCGTTGATCGGCACAGCCACGATCGGCATGGTCTGATCGTGCGGGCGCACGAACTGCTCTGGCAGGATCGCAATACCATGCCCATGCGCCACCAGCGTTCGCGCCACCTCGTTGGTGTTCGCCATGTAGCGATACTTGAACTCTTTGTTGCCCATGACAGACACCCGTCGGATCAGCCGGGTCATCGAACTGCCCTCTATCACCCCGATACTAGGATAGGAGGACATGTCCGACAACGTCACCTCCGGCAATTCGGCCAGGTCATGGCCTTGCGGTACCGCCAGCACCAGCCGGTCTGTGCAGTAGCGCGTACATTCGATCTCGGGCGGAAGGCGAAAGGTCCGCGAAATCAGTCCAAGCTCGGTCTTTCCGCTGACCACCGATGCCACAACGTTCGGGCTGATCTGCTCGAAAAGCTCGATACCAATATGCGGAAAGCGTTCGGAGAAGCACTTCATGTCCGCCGCCAGCCCGTTGACGAAAGCCGAACCATTGGCACTCAGCAAAAGGCTCCCGGCTTCGCCGCTGCTCAGCCGGCGCAGTTCTGAATGGGCGCCGTCAATGGCGGCGAAGATATCGCGCGCCTTGGCCGCCATCACATGCCCGGCATCGGATATCTCGACACCCCGGGAGTGGCGGGAAAAGAAGGGCTGACCGAAGTTCTCCTCCAACTCCGCCAGCCGCCGACTGATCGCCGACGGCGACAAGTTCAGGCTTTCCGACGCCGAGCGAATGCTGCCGGTATCAATGACAGTCAGGAAAATGCGCAGGGTCACGAGATCGAATCGTGCGAGGGGAAAATTCTGCTGCTCCGCGGTCAACCCAGCCCCTCCGGTCTCAAGCTCGCAGGGCCTGCCGCTCGGCAGCCGCTGCGCGTTATGCTGACGATGCACCGCAGATGATAGGCTGATCGACTGGAAAAGGGCAACCCGCAGTGCGTCGCCGGTCGATATGACGGAAGCAGCAGCAAGGAAAGGGCAATGTCAGTCTGTTGTCTTGAGGCAACAACAACCAAACCCAACGGCACGATGAGTGCAAAAAACACCATATTTTACTGGGTTTCTAATGGTGCCCGGGGGCGGAGTTCAAAAAATCACCCCAATCAAATACTTAAGGAAAAGTGGGACACACAAATGTCCCATAGTTTCATTTGGTTTTTCGGGATAATTGTCCCACCGTTTTCGCGATTCTGGTCCTGGTGCAACATCAACATGCGGCACTTGTGACGGTGCAGTGAGCGCGGTGGTTCCGCCTATCTCGAGGATATTGCAGGACCTCCAGTCCATGATGTTGCCGAAGGCCACATCCTCTTGGCCGGGAATCAAGTTGCCGTCCAGACGGTCGGTGCTTACGACTACGACGGACCGCTCTCCGCCCGATCCCCTGAGGTCCCAGCCGGCCCAAATCTGCCGTTCACCTCGTGAACGAGCGTTGCGGTGCAGCTTCACCACACAGGCCATTCGTAGGTGGCGCAGCATTCTCGGAGGATGAAGGTCGGCAGTGTGGGCCTTCCTGCCTTTCACGACGGCGGCAAAATTGACATTTTTCGCGTCGCGGATGATGCTGCCTGCATGGTTGAGAAGGACATCCACATAGTCGCCCGGTCGGCCGGTATCCCCTTGGCGGGATGCCGGGATGACAATCATGCGACCTGACCACACCGATTGACAGCCCCGGCCTCCCCCTTTTTGGATGAGGTGTTTTGGCGTGGACAACGTGCCTCGTCCTCCCCTTTATCTGGAGACACACATGGCACAGAATATCTACGACGATCCCGATTTCTTCGCTGGCTACAGCCAGCTTCCTCGGCAGGTGCAAGGGCTGGATGGTGCGCCGGAATGGCCCGCCATTCGCGCGTTGCTGCCGGACGTAACAGGCAAAAGCGTGGCCGATTTGGGCTGCGGTTTCGGTTGGGCATCCCGCTGGTTCCGCGAGAACGGTGCGGCCTCGGTTCTGGGGCTCGATCTGTCACAGAACATGATAGATCGAGCCCGTGCCAACACTGACGATGCCGCCATCGACTATCGCATTGCCGATCTCGACACACTCGACCTTCCAGAAGCCACGTTCGATCTGGTTTATAGTGCGCTGACCTTCCACTACGTGCAGGATTTTGAGCGGTTGATGCGGGCGATCTACAGCGCACTGACCCCCTTCGGCGATCTGGTCTTCATCATAGAACACCCGATCTTCATGGCCGCGGCCCATCCTCATTGGATCGCGAGCGAGGATGGTCGTAAGACTTGGCCGGTCAATGGATATTCGATGGAGGGCGAACGCCGCACCGACTGGTTCGCGGAGGGTGTGCTGAAGCATCACCGGACGCTGGCGACCACCGTCAACACCCTGCTCGGCGCGGGCTTCGCGCTGCGCCAGATCGAGGAATTTGCACCGACGCCGGATCAGATCGCATCGATGCCGGAATTGGCCGAAGAGAAAGAACGGCCAATGATGCTGATGGTTTCGGCATACAAGAGCTGATCTGGTTCCCATCCGGTTCTTCTAGCCCAGCGGCATACTAACGATTGTCGAGAAAGGGCTCACAGCTGTCTTTTGGCGGTGCAGCACAGGATGTTTGATCATCACGGCCTTCTTGGAGTTGTCCCGATGACTGCTGCCGGCCCATTCCGAACCTACAACCACCTCACAAGATGCTGCATCGCGGCCCGACATTGCCGCCATTCGCTGCAAACGCGAAATCCAAGGGTGGCGACATTGTGCGGAAGGTCTGGCCATTTCCCAGCAGTGTGCCAATAATCGGAAAATCTCGTCCGGCCGCATTTGCCAATGGCGCGTCATCCTAGATTAGTGCGCAACCCACCGTCGGAGCGGGTCAGACATGGCCGCACGCGCCATTGGCAAATGCAAGGGCGCGCTGCGTCCAAACGAGGTCAGAGTTGGGTTGGGTTCGGCGCATCGCCATAGACAGCCACAGGGTCGAATGTCTTGTGATCCTCAACGAATGACAGTGGGTCACCGGCCTGCGCGCCATGAGGCACTGCCCGATAGAAACACGAACGGTAGCCAACGTGGCAGGACGCACCGGATCCGGTGACAGCGACGCGCAGCCACAGCGCATCCTGATCGTCATCAATGCGCGTTTCGACCACCTTCTGGACCAGACCAGAGGTGGCCCCCTTGTGCCACAGCACCTGACGGGCGCGGCTGAAATAATGCGCCTCACCGGTTTCGATTGTCAGGCGTAAGGCCGCTGCGTTCATCCAGCCGAGCATCAGCACCTCGCCCGTCGCGGCGTCGGTGGTGATGCAGGGCATCAGACCATCTTCGCCGAATTTCGGCGCAAGGTCAGCGCCTTCCTCGACCTGCTCCACGGTCTGGCGGGATTGAAATTCCAATTGTGTCATCTCGATCTCTTTGGCTCACTTGTTAAATGGTATGTTATATCATAATAATGCGTGACCCAAAGCTAACACATTGTAAAGAGGCGAGCGCCATAATGGCATTGGAGGACAAACGCATTCCGATCACCTTGTTGACGGGGTTCCTCGGAGCCGGAAAGACAACGCTGCTGAATCATCTGATCCGCGATCCAGAGGCAGGGCGGATTGCGGTCATCATGAATGAATTCGGTGATGTGGGTCTTGATCACGACCTGATCGAGGAGGCGACCGAAGAAACCGTATTGCTGCAATCGGGGTGTCTGTGCTGTGCAATCCTAGGGGATCTAGCCAAAACCCTGCGGGGTTTGATCGCAAAGCGAGCTGCCGGAAATGCCAATTTTGACAGGGTTGTGATCGAAGCCAGCGGCATCGCCGATCCGGGCCCGATCGTCCACACCCTGGCGACTGATCGTCAGATTGCGCAGGCTTTCCGGCTGGACGGTGTCGTGACGCTGGCAGATGCGGCAACGGGGATGAAAACGCTCGACCAACAGTTCGAGGCGGTTCACCAGGTGGCCATGGCTGACGTACTGATCCTGTCGAAGGTCGATCTGGTCGAACCCTTTGATCTGTCCCGGTTCGAGAAACGGCTGGAAGGAATTAACGCCTCGGCGCGGCGTATCCGTGCGCAGCACGGAAAAGTGCCGGTAGGCACGCTGTTCGGCCTGTCCGCCATGCGCGAAGGCGTGACATTATCGGATGTGGACACATGGCTGGGAATGTCGCAGGAGATGGCCAAGGCCGATCCGTTGGCTGGTCTGTCGGGGTTTACAGTCAAGCCCGCCGCGCCAGCTGCCTTCAACCCGTCGACGGCAGCGGCACATGATCACCGGATCAATTCCGCATCCATCGAGGTGACGGACCCTATTCCCGCGAATGTCTTTGACTTCTGGCTGGATACGCTGGTCGCGCTCAGGGGGCCGAACATCCTGCGCATGAAGGGCATCTTGCATGTCGAAGGGCTGCCGTATCCCTTTGTCTTTCATGGGGTACAGCAT
>Ga0209344_10004526_pt1 | contig 12707 bp, 11 predicted proteins | sample Cruoilmetagenom6_FD_187293 | JGI IMG/M metagenome (GOLD analysis project Ga0209344, IMG submission 187293) | Oil polluted marine microbial communities from Coal Oil Point, Santa Barbara, California, USA - Santa Barbara Oil Seep Sample 6 (SPAdes)... | ecosystem: Environmental > Aquatic > Marine...
CCTGCGAACTTCGGCGAGCTCGATCTGGGTCTGTCTGAGACCTTCCTCGAGAGTGTCGAGCCGGTGCTCCGTCCGATCGACTCTGGCCAGGGCCATCGCCAAGTCGGCCGCCTGCAGATCGACACGGCGCTTCAATCCCCAGGGTGTGAGTTCGAAAAGGGCCTTCATCAAACGATGAAGGCCCCCACTCTCATGCCCGGAACCGCCGTCGTTCGACGATTCAGCACTCGATGCGACGCGATCGTCGCCGCTCATGGGCTACTCGACCACGGGCTCGGGCTCTGCGGCAACTTCGGTTTCGGCGACAACCTCGGTCTCGACAACCTCGGCAGCCGGTGCCTCTTCGACGGCCGTTACCTCTGTGACGTCGCCATCGCGGTTGGGTTCTTCACCCGGTCGCACCACGAAGACCGGCAGGGTCACTTGAATGTCGCGGTGAATGTTGAATTCGACCTCGAAGTTTCCGAGCTTCTTGATGGGGTGTTCGAGCATGATGCGCTTGCGGTCGATCTCGATTCCCTTGTCGGAAAGATCCTTGGCAATATCGGCCACGCTCACCGAGCCAAAGAGCACATCTCTCTCACCAGCGCGACGCTCGAACAGAAGCTCGGTTCCGTCGAAGTCCTTGGCGAGGCCCTCGGCGGCGCTGCGCCGACCCAGATCCATCTCTTCCCAGTGCTTCTGCTCCTGGTCAAAGCGACGCCGGTTGCCCGGGGTGTCGGGATAGGCGAGGCCCTTGGGAAGGAGATAGTTGCGGGCAAAACCAGGCTTCACAACGACCGAGTCGCCCCGCTCTCCGAGGTGCGCGATATAGTCATTCAAGATAATTTTCATTCGTTTCCTCCGTCATCACTCTTTGCTGGTCGCAGGGAGAAGAAGCTGTCTGCAACGCCAAGGGTCGCAACCAGTATCGGCATCGGTGGGTAGATGCACAAGAGTGCAACACCCCAGCGGACAAACCAACCCCGCCCAACCCAGCGCGCGAGATGGGCTCGAATCATAGCCAAACCCTGGACAAAATACAACAACAGCACCGATATCAGCAGGTTGAGAGCGACCCACCTCAGCGTACCGCCGAGAAAGAGCGCACCCAACCCCGACAGGGCGAAACCGGCGGCGAGCCACTCGTCGCCGCGATAGTCCTCAAATGCGTGGACCTCGACTGAATAGCCGAGGAGGGGGATCCGCGGCCGGATCCAGAACAGGATGATGATCAGGTAGGTGATGATCAAGCTGGGAAGCACCCAGGGGATGACCCGTTCGGAGGCGTCAAACGCGAGTTCGATCTCGCCTTCGGCGAACCCCATGGCGCCGTACATCTCCTTGGCATCGACCGCCGCTTCTCTCATGGCTGTCGCAACTCCGTCGACGGGACCCGCCGGCTGGGTCACCATCGCAAAGCCGGCGAGCACGAGGACCAGCGCACAGATCACCGCCACCGCGATCCAACGGGCTTCGTCCCACCCGGCTTTGCTCCAGAGCTCCACCGAGACGGCCGGGATCACGACGATCAACCCATAAGCCGCCAGAAGGACCAACGGCAGGCCACCGAAGCCCATCGCAGATCCGGCCACGAGGGCGGCGACGACCCAGCCCCACGCTCGAACTCCGGACGACCCGCCCGACTGAAAGTGCAGCACCGGCACCAGCCCGAGGGGAGCGACCAAGAGCCCGAAGAGGGGAACAACGAGCACCCCGGCGACGAGCAACAACGACACCAACCCCGTCGCGCCGGCGCCAAAGTTCGGCAGACGAGGAACGGCGGCGGGGGTGGTGGCCTCCGCCGCCTCTTCAGGTTCTTCGGTATTCGTCATTGCTTACCCGCGCAGAGCGGAGTCGTTCTGCTCGACTACTGGCCCACGTACGGCAACAGCGCCATGAAACGGGCACGCTTGATCGCGCGGGTGAGCTTGTGCTGGTAAATCGGCCGGGTGCCGGTCACCCGCCGCGGCAGGATCTTACCGTTGGTCGGGGTGAACTCCCGGAGAAGCTCGATGTTCTTGTAATCGATGTAATGGATCTTGTCGACCGTGAAACGGCAGATCTTGGCGCGCCGGCGAAAACGTTTTTTGTGGTGTCCCATTTCAGCCTCCTCAGCTCTCGTCCGTGGCAGCCGCGGCCTCGGCGGCGGCTGCCTTCTTGGCGGCCTTCTTCGCCTGACGCGCGTCGCGCTTCTTGTCTAGCTTGCGCTTGCGCTTGAGCTCACGGTCAAGATTCAGAGTCAACGAACGCATCACGACGTCGGAGGTGCGGAGCTCGAAGTTGAGCTTCTCGAGCATGTCTCCGGCCGCCTCGAACGTCCAGAAGTGGTAGACGCCGTAGTTCTTTTTGTTGATGGGGTAGGCGAGCTGCCGGCGCCCGCGGGCGTCCTTCTCGACCATCTTGCCGTCGTTCTCGGTGATGATGGTCTCGAGCCGCTCGAGCGCCGTGGTTTCTTCTTCGGGAGCAACCTCGGGGTCAACGATGAGCCCCAGCTCATACAAAGGCATGTGTCCTCCTCATGGCCTTCGGCTCCGAAACTGCTGTCCGGAGCAAGGAGTTGTAATCTCCGGCGCGCAAGCGCACCGGGATCGACATTGTACGGGCTTTGCGTTGAAACGCAAGCAACGCCCACGGCAAATTCTTAATTTTGAATTCTCAATTCTTAATTTCGTCGCAGCGGGCCACCTGCGATGGTGCGATGAAATTCATAATTCAAAATTCATAATTGAGAATTTGATTACTGATTCCGCCCCGCGGAATCAGTAATCGTGGGTTCCCATATGCACCGGCACCCCGAACTTGTTCTGCATCACTTCGGTCACGCCTTCCACGTTCATCGGACAGTTCATGAAGGTCGTCGCCTTCTTGACGCAGGTGCCGAAGTAGATCTCGTCCACCGAGACACCCAGCGAATCAAGCACGGTCATCTGCAATTCGACCCGCGGGACAACCAAACCAGGGCAGTCGCCGCAGCCGCACTTGAAGACCACCTGCACGTCTCCGGCATCCTTGAAAGCGAAAGTGTTCTCGTTGACCGATTTGTAGCACTTGGCGCAGCCGACACAGCTCGCATCCTGGATCCGTTCGCAGTAGACGATGCCGATCTTCTTCATGGACGCCCCTCCTCATCGATTTCAACTTCGATCTTAACTCTCTTAAAACCAATGAGAAAGGTGCTCAGTTGAGCAAGATATCCGCTCATTCCGAAAAGGCCGATTTCGCCGAGCCGGGCTCGGCGAAATCGGCCTTTTCGGAAACTGCCTAACGTATCCCGGACGGATAACCTTCAGGAGGGTGGTCATACACCACGCCGCCCTTGCCCTTTTCGATATTTCCCATGGGGAACCCGGGGCATCCCGCATCCTTGAGGTGTTCGAGCACCTTCTTGAGCTTTTTCGCCGGAACCACGAGGACCATCCCCACACCCATGTTGAAGGTCCGCCACATGTCATCTTCGGGGACCTGACCTCGGTCGGCGAGGACCCGGAAGACCGGCGGGATCTCCCACGCGCCGACCTTGATGGTCGCCTGCAGACCCTTGGGCAGCACTCTCGGGAGGTTGTCTGTCAGCCCCCCACCGGTGATGTGGGCCATGGCGTGGATGAGGTTCTTCTCGAGCAGCGGCCAGACCTCGTTGACATAGCAGCGGTGGATCTTGAGCAGCTCCTCGCCCACCGAACACCCGAGTTCCGGAATGACATCGTCTGGGCCGAAGCCCGGGTCGTCGAGCAGGACCTTGCGTGCGAGTGAATAGCCGTTGGTGTGGAGCCCCGTGCTCGGCAGGCCGACGAGGACATCGCCCTTCTTCACCTTGGATCCGTCGAGGATGGCCTTACGGTCAACCACCCCGACGATGAAACCGGCGAGATCGTAGTCGCCGTCACCGTAGAAACCGGGCATTTCTGCGGTCTCGCCGCCGAGCAGCGCCACTCCGGCTTCGGAGCACGCGGTAGCGACACCGGCGATGACATCGGCCACCACATCGGGTTCGAGCTTTCCCGTGGCGCAGTAATCGAGAAAGAAAAGAGGCCGTGCGCCCTGGACCAAAATGTCGTTGATACAGTGGTTGACGAGACACTGACCGACGGTGCCGTTCCTCCCGGTTGAGATGGCCACCTTGATCTTTGTGCCGACCCCGTCGGCCGATGCGACCAGGACCGGTTCCTTGAAGCCCTTGGGAACCTTGAAGAGTCCGCCGAAGGCGCCCTGATCCGACAACACCCCCGAGGTGTAGGTGTTTTGCACCATCTTCTTGACCTGCTCGAGGGCCTTGTCCTGCGCATCGATGTCCACGCCGGCGTCTTTGTAGGTTGCCATTGGATCTCCAGTTCCCGATGTACCGCCACCCTATCCAATGCAGCGAACCCTGACAAGTTCCGAGCAACGTCGGTATCGCTATCGCTATCGCCATCGCAATCGAAAACCGATAGCGATGGCGATAGCGATGGGTTTTCCGACTCCAACGGGGTCGTTCGTGATACAAACACCCCATGACGATCACACGCCTGTATCGGACACCCGGGCTCTCGACCGTGGAGCGCAGCAAGGCCGTCGCCGCGGCCCGCGACCTCGGCTTCGAGATCGACGCCATCGACACCGAGCACTGCTTCTACGTGGCCAGCGAAAGCGTGCTCGAGGACCGCCAACTCGAGATCCTTCGTTGGCTCCTCGCCGAAACTTTCGAACCGGAGGGTTTCTCCGATCGGAGCTTCCTCGCGACCGATGGAGTCGAGGTGCTCGAGGTCGGCCCGCGAATGAGCTTTTCCACCGCCTGGTCGACCAATGCCGTTTCGGTCTGCCACGCCTGCGGTCTGTCGACGGTCCACCGCATCGAACGATCGCGCCGGTTCGCCGTGCCGTCCATGACCGACGAACAGCGAGAGTCATTCCTCGCCGCCATCCATGACCGGATGACCGAGTGTGTCTACCCTGAGCCACTGAGCAGTTTCGAGGTCGGGGTCGAGCCGCGACCCGTCACGACGGTCCCGGTCCTGGAAGAAGGACGCGCCGCACTCGAGGCCATCAACGCGGAACTCGGGCTCGCCTTTGATGACTGGGACCTCGACTACTACACCGAACTTTTCGAAAAGATGGGCCGCAACCCCACCGATGTCGAGTGCTTCGATATCGCCCAGTCCAACTCCGAACACTCCCGCCATTGGTTCTTCAAAGGCCGGCTCATCCTGGACGGGGAGGAAGCCCCGGAACACCTCATCTCCATGATCCAGGGACCGCTCGAGGCCAACCCGAACAACAGCGTCATCGCCTTCAACGACAACTCGAGTTCGATCCGCGGCAGCGAGATTCCATCGATCCTGCCCACCGAGCCCGGAAATCCTTCCCCGCTGACCGAGGCGGATGTGGACCAGGATGTGATCTTCACAGCAGAGACCCACAACTTCCCATCCGGGGTGGCGCCGTTCCCGGGCGCCGAGACCGGCACCGGGGGCCGCATCCGCGACGTCCACGCGACCGGGCGGGGTTCCGACTACACGGCCGGCACCGCCGCCTACTGCGTCGGCAACCTCCGGATCCCCGGCTACGAGCAGCCGTGGGAGGATCCGAGCTTCTCCTATCCGGAAAACCTCGCCACACCTCTCGAGATCGAGATCGAGGCATCGAACGGCGCCTCGGACTATGGCAACAAGTTCGGTGAGCCGGTGGTCCAGGGCTTCACCCGCTCGTTCGGGCTTCGCCTGCCCTCGGGCGAGCGCCGCGAATGGATCAAACCCATCATGTTCTCCGGCGGCATCGGCAAAATGGACCACAGCCACATCACCAAGGGTGCGCCCGAGGTGGGAATGTGGGTGGTCAAGCTCGGCGGACCCGCCTACCGCATCGGGATGGGTGGCGGCGCCGCCTCGTCCATGGTCCAGGGCGAGAATGTCGCCGAACTCGACTTCAACGCCGTCCAGCGCGGCGACGCCGAGATGGAGCAGAAAGTCAACCGGGTGATCCGCGCCTGCTGCGAACTCGGCGCCGACAACCCGATCGTCTCCATCCACGACCAGGGTGCCGGTGGCAACTGCAATGTGCTCAAAGAGATCGTCGAGCCGAAGGGAGCGAGAATCGAGGTTCGCGCCTTTCCCGTCGGCGACGAAACCCTCTCGGTGCTCGAGATCTGGGGCGCCGAGTTCCAGGAAAACGACGCCCTCCTGCTCAGACCCGAGCACCGCGAGCTCTTCGAGAAACTCTGCGCTCGCGAGAAGGTTCCGGCATCCTTTGTCGGCGTGGTCACCGGCGACGGACGAGTCATCGTCCACGATGAGCGCGACGGCTCGACTCCCGTTGATCTCGAACTCGATCGGGTCCTCGGCGACATGCCGCAGAAGAGCTTCAGCTTCGACCGCAGCCACCCTGAACTCGAGCCCGTCGAGCTCCCCGAAGATCTGACAATCCGACAGGCCCTCGAGCGCGTCCTCCGTTTGCTCTCGGTGGGCTCGAAACGATTCCTCACCACCAAGGTCGATCGCGCCGTCACCGGTCTGGTCGCAAGCCAGCCCTGCGCGGGACCGCTCCAGCTCACCGTTGCTGATGTCGCGGTTGTTGCCGGCAGCCACGTCACGACCACCGGCGGCGCCACCGCCATCGGCGAGCAGCCCGTCAAGGGTCTGCTCGATCCTGCCGCCATGGCACGGATGTCGGTGGGCGAGTCCCTGACCAATCTGGTGTGGGCTCCGGTCACCGCGCTTCCAGACGTGCGGTGTTCGGCCAACTGGATGTGGGCCGCCAAGCTCCCCGGTGAAGGCGCAGCCCTTCACGACGCCGCCCGCGCCATGTGCGAGATGATGACAACCCTCGGGATCGCGGTCGACGGCGGCAAGGACTCCATCTCCATGGCCGCCCTGGCGCCCGACGGCGAAACGGTGAAGACTCCCGGGGCTCTGGTGATCTCCGCCTATTGCACCTGCCCCGACATCACCGGCGCCGTCACCCCCGATCTCGAACTCCCCGGCCGAGGCCGGCTTCTCTTTGTCGATCTCGGTGGCGGTCACAACCGGCTCGGCGGATCGGCCCTGGCCCAGGTCTGGGGTCAGATCGGCGACGAGAGCCCGGATGTCGACGACGTCGCCCTCCTCGGTCGCGCCTTCGACTCGGTCCAAACGCTGCTCGCCGAGGGCATGGTCACCGCCGGTCACGATCGCTCCGATGGCGGGCTCGTCACGGCCCTGCTCGAGATGGCCTTCGCCGGCAACTGCGGGTTCTCAGTCGAGCTCCCCGCCGCCGAAGACGCGGTGACGAATCTCTTCGCCGAAGAACTCGGGCTTGTTCTCGAGGTCGATGAAGACGATCTCGACGATGCTATGGCGGTCTTTCTCGAAAACGACGTCCCGTGCCGCGCCATCGGCCACACCACGGCGGAGCCCCGCGTTCGGATCACCGTCGGCGGCGAGAATGTCCTCGACGAGGACATGCTTGTGCTGCGCGGAATCTGGGAGGAAACCTCATTCCAGCTCGACCGACTTCAGGCCGATCCCGGCTGCGTCGGCGAGGAACAGAGCGGGCTCGCCCACCGCAGGGCGCCGTCCTGGGGGCTGAGCTTCGACCCCGCCCCAACCGCGCCTGCCGTCATCAGTCGGCCCGACAAGATCCCTGTGGCCGTCCTTCGCGAAGAAGGCTCCAACGGCGACCGGGAGATGGCCGCCGCCTTCCACGCCGCGGGATTCGAGCCCTGGGATGTGATGATGTCCGATCTTCTCACCGGGAAGATCGAGCTCGACCGCTTTCGGGGCCTCGCTGCGGTGGGTGGTTTCTCCTACGCCGATGTCCTCGACTCGGCCAAGGGTTGGGCCGGCACCATCCGCTTCAACGACGACCTCCGACGCCAGTTCACCCGTTTTGTCTCTCGTGACGACACCTTCAGCCTGGGGGTGTGCAACGGCTGTCAGCTCCTCGCCCTGCTCGGGTGGGTCCCCTGGCGCGGTCTCGCCGATGAGATCCAGCCCCGTTTCGTCCGCAACGCCTCGGGTCGGTTCGAGTCGCGGTTCGTCACCGTTCGAATCGACGACTCACCGGCTGTGATGCTCGATGGGATGACCGGCTCGACCATGGGGATCTGGGTCCAACACGGCGAAGGCCAGGCGCTTTTCCCCGACCGCAAGGTCCTCGACCGGGTGCTCGCCGACAATCTTGCGCCGGTGCGTTTTGCCGACGACGAGGGACGGATCACCGAAAGCTACCCCTTCAACCCCAACGGCTCGCCCGAGGGGATCGCGGCGCTGTGTTCGGATGACGGCAGGCACCTGGCGATCATGCCCCACCCCGAGCGCTGCTTCCTCAAGTGGCAGTGGGGTTGGATGCCGCGTCAGTGGCGGCAGGACCTCGAGGCCTCGCCGTGGCTGCGACTCTTCCAGAACGCACGACTGTGGTGCGAAACAGGAAGCTGATCCCGTCGGGCACGTTGAGCGACGCCACCATTGGGGGCCTAGGAGTGATTGCTGGTCGGTCGGATCAGGTGCGTACAATGGAACCGCCAAGACGCAAAGAACGCGAAGACGTCGCACGCAAAGGCATCACATCTATTGATGTTTGCGATGCATGACGTGGAGGTCTTCTGACTTCGTATGAGGCCGATGGCCCCTGGCACGGTTCTGAAGGAAATGCTGGAAGCATGCCCCTACACGAATCGCGGCGATGATTGTGGAGGTGGCCATCCTGGCTGCCCTTCAGACCCTGTCGAGTCAGGGGCGCGTGTCCACGGAGTCTGACGCCGATGAAGAGTTCGCCGCCAGCTATTCACTGCGTTGCTTTGCGGCACCTTTGCGATCTTGGCGTCTTTGCGGTTCCATTGTGCGTTTGGGCTCGGAGCGACAACGAGGACAGCCCACGTGTTCTTGTCTGCCGCGCCCTTTGTGGTTCATTATTCCGCCTGTGGTACCGCGCACACTTCGGGTTGCCAGGCGGTCCCGTTCCAATAGGTCACCCCGAGCTGATCCGGTCGTGCCGCGATCTCCGGATCGATCTCACGCCCTTCGAACGGCCCCACAACCCACATCCCGTCAGTGAGCCGCAGGTCCTGGTCGAACATGAAGGAGCGCAGGTAGGACAGATTTCCACCTCTTGTGAAGGTCGTCCGATCGGTGTGGACCGCGAGGAACTGGTCGCCACCGACGGCCGAAACACCGGAGATGATCCCGTATCGCCAGGGCGTCATGGGTGGAAGAAGGCGCTGATGGGCCATGGCGATGTAGGTGACCTCGATCCCTGCCGGCGCGGTGGCCAGCATGGTTCGGTCCCGTCCGAAGAGATCGAGCACCTGACCTGTCTTCGTCCAGTCCACCTCAACGACAAAGATCGCCGGGGAGCTCTCGTTCCCCACGTTCTGTTCATGGAAATTGTTGGTTGCGCCGATGTAGATTTCGGCATTGCCATCGCCGTCCCGGTCTCCAGTCCGGACGTTTGAGAGCTGACCCGGGTGGAGGACCCGAAGCACTTCGGCGCCATCCGGCCTGAATACGCGAACGGCTGCGGCGTAGTAAGGGCTTGAACACATGACGACGGTGATCTCGGGCTGACCGTCCCCCGAAAGGTCGGCACAATCAATGTCGGTTGGCGCGAACTTGCCAAAGCGCTCACCGTCGTACTCGACCTCGAGATGGATGTTCCAGGTTGCGGATCGCGTGGTCGAGCCATCGGGTAGGCGACGGTGGATCTCGAGCTGCTCCGCCGCCTGATGATCAGGGTTGGCAAAGACCACGTCCCGCCTCCCATCACCATCCAGATCGGCGAATCCGACATTCCGAAGCTTGAAAACCCTCGCCTTTTCGGCGTTTCTAGAGATCTTCGAAGTGAGTGAGTTCACCGCACGACCATTTTGGTCTCGGTCACGGTGGCGCCCGCCATCATGGGCCGGGCCAGACCCATGTCGCAGAGCTTGGCCTTGCCTTCGGGTGAAAGCATGATGTTGCCGGGTTTGACGTCTCGATGGACGAGTCCCTGACCGTGCAGATGATCCAGCGCGCCAGCGATCTGCCGGCCAATCAAAATGACATCGTCCAGGATCAGACGATCGTGTTCGACCAGGGCTTCCCGCAGACTCTGCCCATCCACCAGCTCCATCGTGATGAACAGCTGACCATTGGCCTCGTGGAGCTCGTGGATCGAGACGAGATTCGGGTGGCCGGTGCGGGTGGCGCGAATCTCACGCCGGAGTCGCTCACGGTTGGCGGGGTCGCTCACGGCCCCATCGACGATTTTGACCGCCACCCGATCGCCCACCATCGTGTCCAGCGCTGACCACACCGTCCCGGAACCGCCGCGACCCAAGAGATCGTGGAGCACGAACCGCCCGGCCAGGGTGTCGCCGGATTCAAACGACGAGCGACTCTCGTCACCAGCCATCACATCCGTCTGAGAACTGCCCCTTCGCATGAGAGTCAGCCTACTGGACAGCCTCACACCGAATCAACCTCTCATCTGCCCACAGAATCAAAATCAGTATCCCTTGGGAGGAACCGCGATGGTCTCGAAGACCGCGGTTTCGCCAACGACGACCCTGAGCATCTCGGTACGCGGGACCGCTCTGACGGGGACACACCCATTCATGGCCCTCTGGAGAGACTCGTTGGCCAACTGAATCGAGTTGTTCTCGGCCGAGAGGTGGAGCCCGACCACACCCTTGAGCTCGGAGCACTTGATCCGATCGAGAGCCTCTTCGGTCTGGTGGTTGCCCAAGTGACCGAGACGAGAGGCGATGCGCTGCTTGAGCTGCCACGGGTAGGGCCCATGGCGAAGCATGTCGGCATCGTGGTTGGTTTCGATGAGCAACAGATCACACCCGGCGAGACGCTGTTCGAGCAGGTGGGTGAAGATCCCCGTATCGGTGCACACCGCGATGCGTTGCAACCCATCTTCAAAGACATAGGCAACCGGTTCGGCCGCATCGTGGCTGACGGCGACGGGGCGCACTCGCAGGCTTCCCACCGGGTAGTCGCGGCCCGACTCGATCTCGCCACCGGTCCGGGTCTTGACCGGCACCCTCGACCAGGTGCCACGGGTCGTCCAGACGGGCGCTTCGTGGTGTCGCCGCAAGAAGACCTCGAGACCGCGGATGTGGTCCGAATGTTCGTGGGTGAGGAAGATGGCGTCGACATCGGAGGGTAAGCACCCGAAACACTCCAGGCGTTTCTTCATCTGAAGCGCCGACACCCCGATATCCACCAGCACTGATGTCCCGCCCGAGCGAACCATGACCGAGTTCCCCGACGAGCCCGAAGCGAGGACAAAGGCTTCCACGCGTCAGCGACCCGTCGAACCGAAACCGCCACTGCCGCGCTCGGTAGCATCGACGAGATCGATTTGGGCGAAACTCACCTGCGGCGCCGGGGCCATGACCAACTGCGCGATCCGATCGCCACGCGCAATTCCGACGGTCTCGGAACCCAGGTTGACCATGAGGACCTTGAGTTCGCCGCGGTAGTCACTGTCGATGGTTCCCGGAGCGTTGACGACCGTCAATCCATACTTGATGGCAAGACCGGAACGGGGTCGGACCTGGCCCTCCCACCCTATCGGGATCTCGAGGATCAAACCGGTGGGAACCGCCGCCCGCTCACCGGGTGCGACCATCAGATTCTCCGCCACGGCAGCGCGAAGATCGGCCCCTGCCGCTCCCGCCGAAGCGTAGGACGGCAGCTCGAGCCCCTCGGAATGCGGCAGTCGTTGGATGCGGATCGTCGGCGCGTCGTTCATGGGTGGATCATACACGTGCAATTCGTCGGACGAATTGCGGCGGCGCTCCCCGGGGTCGCGCCGAACACGAGGAATGCGCATCCCACCGGGTATGCCAAAGCCGCCCCTTAGAACGCGGGTACATCGCCTCCACCGGGGCGTGCCGGGCACGGAATGTGCCGGAACGACCATCCGGCAACGCGGTGGGCTCCACACAATGGCGCTGCCGGGCAACCCCCGCGGCAGATCGCTCCAGTGCACCTCTCCCGGCGACCAAGGAGGCCGCCGGCGCGCGATCAGCGTGGTCGCAGACCCTCAATCCACCTCCGCGCGACCACGCTGATCCGCGACGCTGGGGCGCCGGGCCGCCCGGCTTCCCAGAAGGCCGGGGCTCCTGGACGCCACGCCACGCGGAACCTGCCCCGCATACCGGCACGTCCCACCATCTCTCGGACACGCGATCCAAACCGCTGCGAGACTGATGGGCGGGCGGGACGCCCACCCCCACAATACGGACCAGAAGGCCGGTGTTCCTGGACGCCGGGCAACGCGGGCTCGGTGCCTGGGCCTGCGCACCGCTTCAATCGCCTCTCAGCAGGAGCTGACCCGGGTGGGCTACGATCTCACGGCCTCGAATCGGCCTCGCCGACATCGAAATCGAGCCCTTCCAGCAGGACCTCGGAGATCCACCGGTGTCCCGTCTCGGTGAAATGGCCACCTGGTCGGCAACTGAAGTCGTCATAGTCGACACCCTGTTCGTGCATGACTCGGCTGAGGCTCACCCATCCCTGAACCACCCCCTTGTCGGAAAGGGAGTCAAAGAACTCAAGGTTGGTCGAGTCCCTGCCGCCGGCCAGAGCTTCAAGGGTCGGGATGTTCGGGAACTCGACGAGATGGACCTTCCTCAGGCTTGGGATCTCCCAGAGCTTTTCGAGGAGGAATTCGAACTGGGCGTCGTAGTAGTTTCGGTGATCGAGCCTCGCACGGCCCCCATCGATGAGACCGAAGAACAGCGAGAGCATGATGTCCTCACCGTCGGCCCCTGCCGTGTTCAT
>Ga0209344_10004527_pt1 | contig 12707 bp, 7 predicted proteins | sample Cruoilmetagenom6_FD_187293 | JGI IMG/M metagenome (GOLD analysis project Ga0209344, IMG submission 187293) | Oil polluted marine microbial communities from Coal Oil Point, Santa Barbara, California, USA - Santa Barbara Oil Seep Sample 6 (SPAdes)... | ecosystem: Environmental > Aquatic > Marine >...
AAATCCTTTTTCAGGAATAAAGCGTCCAGCTGCTACCATAAAATTATCTAGTTCAAAATCTATAGTTTGACTAGCCTTAGTCGTTATTTCATCAAGATTTACTGGATTAGGAATCACGACAACTTTGCTTTTTTTCTTAAGCCATGGAAGCGCTTCTAGAAGCTGTTGTTTCATTAAATCTGTTTGACAAATAATGAGGTCAGCTTGTTTGTAACCAATAATATAGGCAGTTTTATAGAGTAGGAGTTTGAAGCCTTTAAATCTTAAGAATATTGAAGTTGATTCTCTTAAAACTAGTTTGGTGTTTTTCAGAATCTTTACAAATTTCAAGAAACCTAGAAGCCCATTAATTAGTGCCTGAGAACTCATGGCATGTTTAATATGATGTGTCTTTGATAGTTTTCTTATATACTTGAAAGCACCAAAATAGCCTTTGTACACCGAACTATAATCAAGATATTCAATATGGCATTTACTCTCTAAAGATTCCCATCCATGATGTTTTTTTCTAACGGTAAATAGTATTGTACAATTTTTACCTTGAGCAATAAAATAATTGATGATTGTAAATAATACTTGCTGTGCTCCACCACCAATTAAGTCATCTGGAAGTACAAAAAGCCAATCTATGGTTTGTTTTTTTTGCATTAGGAATTAATAAGATTAAGAAATGCTTTTTCGTATTGTGAAATGATTTGTTCTTGACTAAATTTTTTCATTACAGATGAAATAATTTGAGCACTATCTAAAGGATTTGATTTTAAATCTAATAGTTTATTTTTCAGTTCATCTTCAGAGTTTACCAAGTATCCGTTGATACCTTCTTCAACAATTTCAGAAGTACCTCCTAAACAATTATATGCAATAACAGGTGTACCTACAGCGCAACTTTCTAAGAGCGCATTTGGAAAGCCTTCGGCATAAGATCCTTGAATGAATACAGAACTTGCTTGAAGATAGTTCTCAACATCATTTGTAAAATCAATCCATGTCACTTTTTTGGTTAAACATAAAGCCTCCACTTTATCTTTTATAAGATGTTCATGTGGACCGCTCCCAATTATCATATAATTAAAATCATAATCTAATAAACTTAAGGCTTCTAAAATTCTACAATGCCCTTTTTCATTATGTAAGCGTCCAACTGTGATATATTGAGGAATTGTTTGTGTTTTCGGCTTTATTTCCGAAGACAAAACCTTTGTAATTGGATTATTAATAACGTAAATTTTTTTTGCAGTTTTTGGGCGTAGTTCTATCAATTCGTTTGCCATGTCTTTAGACTGACAAATAATAGCATCTAATAATTTGTAACTGATAGTGCTTAATGTTTTTCCAAATGGCAGCAAATTGTTATCATGATATTGCTTGGTTATTTTTTTTATGTTGGCTTCTCTTGCAATAAATTTTGTCTTCCTAAAATATAGAGCTTGTATAGTTGTAACGGCTGTAAGGTGAGCAATTGAAGTCATAACTATATGAGGTTTAATAGTTTTAATTTTAGAGAAAACCCCTGTTATACCATCTAGAACACGGCTTTTATTTAAAAAATGAGTATCGACATTTTCAATTGAAAATGCTGCATCCTTTTCATATCCAACAATTAATAGGGAAGGAGTAAACTTTGATTTATCAAGATGTTGTGCAATAAAAGAAACGACACGTTCAGCTCCTCCAGATTTTAACGATGGTAAAATGAATAAGATTTTTATTGTTTTCTCCATCGTGTAATTAAACAATAGAAAGTCCTTTTCCGTTATCGTTTAACCATTGTTTCAATACTAATAATTTCCAGATTAATGGATACCTATTCCAGCTACCATCCATGTGTTGTTTGATCATGAACTGAACTTTTTCAACATCAATACAAGGAATAGATCTTAAGGCTTCGTCATTAAGTTCACTTAAAACAAAATCCTTTAGATCTTCTTTAAACCAACGCGCAAATGGCATTGTAAATCCAGATTTAGGTCGATCAAAAAAACGTTCAGGAACAGATTGATAGAGAACATCTTTTAAGATACGTTTCATATTATTTTTTTTATATTTAAAATCTGTTGGTAATGAATTAGCGAATTCAATCACACGATGATCGAGTAGAGGAGCTCGAGCTTCCAATGAAAAAGCCATTGTTGCTCTATCTACTTTTGTATTAATGTCGAAATTAAGATACGTTTTGGTATCAAAATCTGTAATACGCTCCATTAAATTTTTATGATCATGCATTAAATATTTAAGTTCTTCAACATCACGATTATTATAGTCTGTTTTTATATATGATTGATCTACACCAGTCATTGCGCTCAAGTAAGCTTCATTAGAATCTTTAAACTGAATAGCTTTAGCAATAACTTTAAATTTATAATGAGGAACTAAATTTAATCCAGCAGCAGATAGTTTTCTAAAGGATTGCGGTAATTGATATATTTTACTTCCTTTTCTTGTCCAATTGTATCTATGGTATCCAATAAAACTCTCATCACCAGCATCACCAGATAATGCAACTGTAACATGTTTTTTTGTGTACTTCGCTAATAGCATTGACGGAATCGCAGACGAGTCTGAAAAGGGTTCATCATAAAACTCATTAAAATTTTTTATAAGATCAATGCCTTCATTATAATTACATTCTATAATATGATGGTCGGTTTGTAAATGGTCTGCAACTAATTTTGCATATTTGCTTTCATCAAATCCTTTTTCATTAAATTTAACAGAAAAGGTTTTAATTTTAGTTGAAGTTGTCTCAGTTGCTTTAGCTGCAATTAATGAGGAGTCTACACCACCAGAAAGAAATACACCAACAGGTACATCTGCAAATAGACGTGTTGAAACAGCATCTTTTAAAATATTATCAAGTTCTTTTTTTGCATCTTCATAATTTCCTTGGAATGGGCTAGTGTTTTTGTAATCGATATCCCAATATGGTTTTGATTTAAACTCTCCAGAGTTTAAATCAAAGGTAAACGAGTGACCAGCTTTAAGTTTTTTAACTTCATTAAAAATAGATTGCGGATCAGGAATGTTTCCCCATGCCAAATAGTAGGATATGGCCTTTTCGGAAATTGTTAGGTCATCCATATGAAGTTGTATGGATGAAATCTGACTTGAAAATTCAAAATCATTGCCTTTATGATAGTAATAAAATGGTTTTTGTCCTAAACGATCTCTAGCTCCAAAAAAGAGTTGCTTCTTTACATCGTAAATTACAAAAGCAAACATACCATTGAAGTGATGAACGCAGTCTTGACCATACTCTAAATAAGCAGCGCACAGCACTTCTGTATCGCTAGTTGTTTTAAAGAGATAGCCTTTTTGCGCAAGTTTTTCTTTTATAGATTGAAAATTATAAACTTCTCCATTAAATACTATGTGTATATCATCGTTATAAGTAAATGGCTGGTCTGATCTAGGATCTAAATCTATGATAGACAGCCTGTTGTGACCAAAAGTAATTTGATGATTATTTTTATTATAGAATTGCCAACCCATTTTATCTGGACCTCTAAAGGCTGTACGCTTTAGTTTATCTTTAACTTGTGATTCGCTATATTTAAAGGTTGTTCCGTATATTCCACACATAAATTATACTATTTGGTTTTTTTTGTTCTGAACAAAAATAGATATTAAATCCACTTATACTTAAAAAAGACTATTAAAAGTCTTTTTAGGCTATGAAATGAAAATCTATCTTCTAGAGTACTGATTTATATAAGTCTAAATGCAATTTATAGACTTCGTCAATACTATAACTAGATTTTAGTTCGTCATATAATATATTAGTCTTTTGAAGTGCAAAATTATAATCATTGATGCAATTTATCATTGATTCATGAAATGTATCTATTGGAGATACATAAGCATTTTGATTATTTAAAAAATCAGGAATACTACCAACAGGAGTAGAGATAATTGGTAGTTTAGCAGCAGCCGCTTCAATAATCACCATTGGCATGCCTTCCCATTTTGAAGGTAAAACAATAGCATTTGTAGATTGCAAATATGGTTTGATATTGTTTTGAAACCCTAATATGTTAAAATGTTTTTCTAAATGTTCTGTTTTAATGGTTGTAACTAATTGCTTTTTAAGTTTTCCTTCACCTACAACATCAAAGATAAAGTTTGATATTCCATTGTTTAAAAGCTTTTTTGCAGCTGTAATCATATACATTGGGTTTTTTTCATCACTAAGTCTTCCTAGGTACAAAAAAGAAAATGGAGCATCAGTATCAACATGTCTTTGAGACACAATTGAAAGTTCATTAAAATCCACACCATTAGGTATTACAGCACTGTTTTTTAAATACCATTGTTTCGCATTATTACTAAACACAATATCTTTTTTTCTTAAGTGTTTTGTACAAAAAAGCACTAGCTTTCTATTGTAGATCTCTATAGTACTAGAATGCAAAGTGAATACAATAGGTATTTTTTTGTAAAAGTTAGTATATAACATTCCAAGAGCAGCTCCATGATATTGATGGCAATGAAAAACGGCATCGTCAATACCGTTTATAATTTGATGCAATTTTTCAAGTCCTTTTTTTAAACTTAAGTTTTTAAAAGAGGTAATGTTCAAGAAATGATATTCTATTTGATGCGCTTTAAATTTAGGCTCTAATGTATTTTCATTTGAGACCGAAATTACAATAGTGTTAATATTTGGCGAAGAACATTTTGCTAATTGCAACACCATCTGTTCTGCACCACCACCACCTAAGCTACTTGATATGTGTATGATTGTTATTGGTTTATGCATTATAATTCTTAACGTTTTCGATTTATGTTAGCATCAATAACGGTTAAAGATTCTGATGCATTGATAGTATGGGTTGAAAACATGTCTTTGCTCCAATCTGGAGTTATATATTGTTCTAAGCATTCTTCATAATTATCGGTATTAAGACTTGTTATTTCATTGATTTTCATAGCGTATCCATAATGTTTTGTGCAGTCTTGTGCAGGTCTAAAAATACGATTTTTATATGTAAAAATGTCTCCAGCAGGTCTGGTACAACTTCTATCTGTCGATATTGGGTTTTGTTGGTGAGCCGTCCAATTATTACTTAATAAACTATCCGCATAAAATAAATGCAATTCACTTTGCATTTTTATACCATTTAACTCTTCAATGTTTGTAAATAGCCAGTATTTATTATCATGTTTAAATATTGTAGAGTCAACAGCTTTAATATTATCTATGATAATTTTTTCAAATGTCCATTCATAAGGAAAATTCACACATTTATATAATTCGATTGTATTATTTTCCATAGTTTCTGGTAGCATATAGAGTTCCCCATTATCTTCAATTAAAAATGGATAGGAGAGATGATATGGTTTTTCTATAACAGTTTTTGGAGACTTATAATTTCCATCTTTATCCATTTCGATTACTGCAATTTTACCACATGATTCACTAAATAAGAGTTCTTCAATAAAAATGTAATAGATGTCGTTACGCTGTATAATAAATGGATCTGCCCAAAAGCGATCTTTTGGAGGTAACATTCTATTAAAATTATTGAAAGACTTAGGGCGTTTTTTATCTGTATTTATTTGATAGAGCAGTATCCATTGTTCAAAATGGGAACGTCTTTTAATAACGCCTTTTATTGCTTTCCAATACAATTTTGAAACTGCTTTTATTGTTTGGAAATTATTTGGAACTTGGTAGTTTTGATGTTTTTTAATTTTAGAATGTACATATTTACTAAGCCATTTTTTAAAGAATTCTTCAGATTTAGAATGGTATAATTCTTTAATCATTCTCGGAAGCATACTAGCAGATTTCCAATATATCGTATTAGCGTGTCTATTACTATATTGTTTGTCGTTTGGAAATGACGTTTCATAAATAATAGAATCCTCATTAACAATATTTCCTTTTAATAATAATGAAACCTTAGTGTCAATTTGATTTTCAAATAATTCCCAAACTCCAGTAGGACCAGTTCTTTTTTTGCTATAGTCACCAAAATTATAAGACCATACACCAAATTTCACATGTTCTAAAACTAAATTTGGAATAGGATTGTTGTCTAATTGAATTACAAGGTCTAGTTGTGTTAAATCTTCTGTTTCAATAGTATTACTTAGGGTTTCTTTACAGTTGCTTAAAACAGATTTCAGATTTTTTAGAAATAAGGCATCTGGATTAGGCTTATAAAGTATGCTTTCAAATGTTTTGAAAACAGAATAAGAGAACAGATTGATTTTAGAAATAAATGATGTTTTTTTTACCGAATGAGATTCATTTTTGATTATTAATACAATTTCAGCATAATCAGAACGTATTAATGATTCAATACTACTGAAAGACCATGAAGGTATATTATAACTTTCAACAAGTAACCCAATTCTTAATTTATGTTTAGTCATTTTATTTTCTGTATCTGAAATCAAATGGTTTCAAAAAATGCACTTATTTTAATTTATGCTTATATAGATATTGAAATAAGTAAGTGTCATGATTTACAGGTTTCAACAATAGGAAATATAAGTACCATACAAAACATCCAAGTACAATCATTTCTCCACCATCTTCTAATAAAACTATAAAAAGTAATGTATAACGGTTGTGGTTTATTAGCTCATGAAGCATATCTACACCAATTCCAAAAAACAAAAACACAGCAAATAATAATCCTAAATCAATAGCTGTTTTTCTGTATTTTATATCGCCATAAAAATAACCTCCTATTAAAAAAAAGAGAAGTATTGAGCCAAAAATAGCGACATAGGATAGCTCACCTAAATCTTGTGCTCTTAACCCAAACATAGGTGTGAAATTGAACTTTTCTGTTGCCCAAGATCCAAACCTTTCATGAAATTTTAATGAGTCATCCAAAAGCATCAAAACAAATAATATGAGCCATGATATATAGCCGATTTTTTTTGTCTTAATAAGTAATTTAATAAGTATTATGATACCCAGTACAAACTGTAAATACTGAAACATTTCAGGATAACCATCATCATTATGTAAATAAAATGGAGAAATAGACCAACCTAGCTCAACTCTTTTAAAAACTAAAAATACAAACAAAGCATGTAGTAGTATAAACAAAATATCAATACTTAATAAGAATTTAAGAAGTTTATTTGATTTAGGAATACTAAAATACTGTTTAAAAAACTGAAAACTCATTTAATGTTCTATTGGTTTGAAATATAAATGTATAACTTAAAAATAAAATAAGTGTTTAATTTCTATAAATTCGATAAAGGGTTGATTTTTTCCTTGATAACAAATCTTATGTCATATTTTATGGTTGTAATTCAACTAAGCAAGAATATCTTTGGTTTCGGTATTTTCAGAATCTACTGTCTTTTCTTTTTTGACCATTAAATACATCCAAATAGAAACAAAAGTTACATGATGTATCGTATCAAAATTATGATTTGTCAAACCAACAACGACTAAACTCAACGCTAATAGAAATTCATGTGGTTTAGTTTTAAAAGTTTTGAAACTCTTAAATAGAATGTAAAGGAAAATCCAAACAAAAATTAAAAACGGTATAATTCCTCCTTCACCGAGAACTCTGAGGTAATTGTTATGTACACCAGTCTCATATATATAGTCGCTTGTAAAAGTTTCGTAACCGTTTCCAAATACAGGAGATTCAAAGATTAAATCATAATATTTTGACCAGGTTTCTGTACGAGAATCACTATTTACCGAATTATCCAGTTTTCCTTTTTCAAATAAGCTATCAAGGATATTCAATCGATCAGAATTTAAGCTTAATGTGCTTGCAATACTTAATAATAGAAACATAGCAAAAAAACCACCAATAAAAATTTTTGAATTTTTTTTGTTCTGAAAAGTAGATATGAGAGCAATAACTAACCACAGCAATAAAAATGTTCTAGAAAAGGTTAATACACCGCAAAATGTTAAGAATATTAAACAGATATTTTTCCATTTTTCATTTTTAATTGAAAAGGACAATGTGACTCCAATTAAACAAGCAAACCCAGCGGCATTTGGGTCTAAGAAGAAACCACTATATCTACCATAATCCATAGGGAAAAAGAAAGCGTTTATTAAAATACTTGAACAACCAATTATAAATAAGATTAAAAGGTCTTTCACTGTAGTTCTTCTTGCTAATTCAGCACCACAAATAATAATGATTAGATATTTAATAATGTCAATGTAATAGTATTTTTCATCAGGAACATGGACTAGGCCAGATATAACATAGTATATTAAAGCGAAAATAACAAATGGCCACGGCAAAGTATGTTTCTTATTTATTGCATAGAAAAAAAGTAATAGCGATAATGTTAAATAACTAAATAAACTTCCCATACCATCTCCATAGCTGAGTAATATAATACCAGGAATATTACAGATTAGCAAAAATGATATGATGTATTGAAGTATTTTCATGTGTTAAATTACAAAGTATCGGCTTTTGAGTTTGTAGTTTGTTGTTTATTGAGGTAACTAATATAATAGTATAAAATTAAACTATTTACAACAGCAACAGCTGATGTCGCTAAAGCTAAACCATAAACACCAATATGTTGAATTAGGAAGTAGTTAAATGTAATATTTAAAATTAGGCATATCACTGCTGCTAACACCATAAACCTATTTTTATTAATAGATTCTAAAAATCTAACCATTATTATAGTCGTTATGTAGGCTGGGATTTGAATGAGATATAATTGTTGAATTCCAGAAACAACAAGAGTATCATCACTTGTAAAAGCATTTCTTTCAAATACTAAGGATATTAATGGAGATGATATTATTATTAATACAATTGCAACGATGCTACTACCTATAAGTAAAAATTTTAAAATTCGTTTTAATTCTGAAAAAGCTTTATCTCTATTTTCAATTACTTTTTTTGAAAAATAAGGCAGTAATACACTACCTAGTGCTAATGTAACTAAACCTATAGAAAACATAGGTATTTTAACACCATAATTAAGAGCAGCGATCGAGCCTATTATTAGTTGTGCGGCAAAATATTGATCAACAATAGGATTAATTCCTGTTAAAATATTTGCCGATAATTTAGCAGGTAATTGAATAAATAGCTCTTTAATGTTCTTAGATACAAAATCTGGAAACCCCAATTTTATGATGTTCTTTTGTAGGGCTATTATTAATAAAAATAAAAAGTTTAATATACTTCCAATCAAGGTACCAATTGCGAGAACTATATTTCCTAATTCTTCTTTAAAAAAGAAAAGACATATCATTATAGTGATTGGAGTAAAAATTGAATTCATTGAAGAGAAGGTAAATTCATCATAAATCGTTAATAATCCATTTAACATGGATGATAATCCCCAAAATATCATACAAGGAATTACGAAATAGAATTGAGTTTTAATTAAATTATAGTAGCCTTCAGTATGACCAGAAAAGAAATTCTCTAGATAAACATCAGTAAAAAGAATAGCAATTAAGCAAAACGCAACAGCAATAAGTATGGTAACTAAAAAACAAGTTGTTTGAAAAGCTCTTATGTCATTACCACTTTTTAATTCAATAACATAATTTGGGATGAATACACTTTGAAAACCGCCTAGAAAAACGGTACTCATAAAACCAGGTATAAGTATAGCAATATAAAAGGTGTCTAGTATTTCAGATAAACCAAAACTATCTGCAACGACTGCTTCTTTAAAGAATCCTAATCCTTTTACAAATAAGGTAACAGCACCAACAATAATAATGTTTTTTATTGTTGGACTTTTAAATCCTTTCCTTATAAATTCAATAACGTTAATCTTTGGATTCAATAGATCTTAATATTTTAAATCAGTTAGAAAACAAGGTTATAATGTTTTCTATGTACGAAAATAATTTTTTTTTCTTTTTTCTAGGCAACATATCAGTTGGATTAGACTAAAAGGCTCTAAATGGGTATGAACTACAAGTTTAATTCATTCTATTATTTCACTTTTAAATGAATCTTTTGGTTTTAACTATTTATGCCAATATAATGTTAAAATTATTGTTAAAACATCTTTTTATTGCATTTGGTCGTATTTATGATATTGTTAATCGAAGTTTTTTGTGAAAATCATTTGTTAATTATTAAAATATTTAATTATTGTAAGAATAAGACTTCTTTTTTTAGCATTATATCGAATAATTTATACTTTAAACGTGTAAAATAAAATTTAAAGTATAAATTGCCCATACCCCAAATATTAATAGCAAATGAAAACCCTAAATCCCCAATGCCAATTTATTGGCAGTAAACATTATAGTGTTTACTTTTTATTGAGCCTATTTTTACTAAGTTTTAGTAATTTTTCTTTTTCCCAATTAGCATTTCCAACTGCAGAAGGCTTTGGAAAAAATGCCACTGGAGGAAGAGGCGGACAAGTTATCAAAGTAACAAACCTAAACAACTCTGGAAGTGGAAGCTTTAGAGCTGCACTTGAAGCTTCAGGTCCTAGAACTATTGTCTTTGAAGTTGGAGGCATAATTAATCTTAGTTCAAACATTTATGTGGATAATGGAGACTTAACCATAGCAGGACAAACAGCACCTGGAGGTGGAATTTTAATACGTGGAGGAATGGTTCAATTTGAAGAATCTAATGTTATTGTTCGTTACATTAAATTTAGACCTGGGCCAACAGCTCCAAATGGCTATGATGCAGTGAGTATTACAGCTTGGGCAGGTAATACAGTTGAAGATATTATTTTTGATCATTGTTCGTTTAGTTGGGGAGATGATGAAAATTTTGATATTAGAGGTGTTGGTAGTGGAATCGTTAGAAATATTACACTTCAAAATAGTATAATTTCAGAAAACACATATGGCTTATTAGCCTCTGGTTGTTACAATATTAGTATTTATAGAAATTTATTTGCATTAAACTCTGAAAGAAACATTAGAAGTAACTACCCTAAGTCTGGTGAATTAGACTTCGAAATGATTAATAATTTAGTCTTTGGGTTTCGAGCGGCTACAAAGCCAAGTTTAGGAGTTCAATTTTCGGTACTAAATAATCATTATAAATTATCATCCCAAGTAAATCCTATTAATAATGCAGTAGTAGATGCTTCATCTTCTGGTGGTGGAATTACTTCTCAAACACATGCTTACATTTCTGGTAATATAAAACCGAATAGTATGAGTGTGAATGATAGTGATTTAAATCCTTATTTAGAAACTACTGCTTACACATCTTCTGGAATTGTACCAATTCCAGCATCAACATTAGAAAATGAACTTCTAAATAATGTTGGAGCAAGTTTGCCAACTAGAGATGATGTGGATAATCGAATTATCAATCACTATATTTCAGGTAATGGTGTAATTTCAACATCTGGAACATATCCTACAATATCAAATGGAACAGCTCCAAATGATACAGATAATGATGGTATGCCAGATACTTGGGAAGTAGAAAATGGTTTAAATGTAAATAATGCTTCAGACAGAAATATTGTTCAAGATGATGGTTATACAAATCTAGAATATTATTTGAATTTTATGACTTTGGATTCTAATACACCTCAAGTCGATGCAGGAAATGATGTTTCAATTTGTTATGGAGAAACAATTACGCTAACAGCTACTGGAGCAGATTCATATGTTTGGATGCCTGATACTATAGCAGGAGCATCTATAGATGTAAACCCTACAACAACTACAACGTATACTGTAACAGGAACTCATGCAGATGGAAGTACTTCTACAGATGCTATTACTGTAACCATAAATACGCTTCCTGTCGCAAATGCTGGACAGGATATAGAAACATGCCAAGGAGTAGCCGTAACATTAATAGCAAATGGTGGAACAAGTTATTTATGGAATACAGGAGCAACAACACAAAGTATATCTGTGAATCCAAGTACAACAACAACTTATTCAGTTGAAGTTACTCAAAATGGATGTACAAGTGAGGTAGACGAAGTAATTGTAACAGTAAATCCTTTACCTAATGTAGATGCAGGTTCTGATTTGACAATTAATTATGGAGAATCGACAACATTAACAGCTTCAGGAGCTGATAGTTATTTATGGAATACGGGAGAAACAACACAAACGATTACTGTTAATCCAACTATTGAAACCACATATACAGTGACAGGTACTATTGGCACATGTCAAAATACAGATTCGGTCACGGTTTTTCTTTATGGCAGCGTAGTAGTTGCCAATGCAGGAGAAGATCAAACGATTTGCAATGGATCACAAACTACTTTAACCGCTACTGGAGGAGCTGCTTATGTTTGGAACACAGGAGAGACGACTGCGAGTATTAATGTTAGTCCATCTAATACAACAACATATACTGTAACTGTTTTTGATGCAACAGGAACGGTCTCAGATACAGATGATGTAACAGTTAATGTTACAGAAATGCCAATTGCAAATGCAGGTAACGACATTGAAATTTGTCAAGGTTCATCAGTAACGTTGACAGCTTCAGGAGGTGTAGGTTACCTTTGGAATACAGGAGCAACGACTCAAAGTATTGATGTTAATCCAACAACTACAACAACGTATTCGGTTGAAGTTACACAAAATAACTGTTCTAGTAGTGATGAAATAGTGGTTACTGTAAATGCATTACCATTAGTAGATGCAGGATCAGATGTAACTATATCAGAAGGAGAAACAACAACGCTTACAGCTTCAGGAGCTGACACTTATTTATGGAGTACAGGCGAAACGATTCCAAGTATAGAGGTTAGTCCAACAAGTACTC
>Ga0209344_10004528_pt1 | contig 12704 bp, 12 predicted proteins | sample Cruoilmetagenom6_FD_187293 | JGI IMG/M metagenome (GOLD analysis project Ga0209344, IMG submission 187293) | Oil polluted marine microbial communities from Coal Oil Point, Santa Barbara, California, USA - Santa Barbara Oil Seep Sample 6 (SPAdes)... | ecosystem: Environmental > Aquatic > Marine...
GAATAGATAACAGGGGGCGCTTCAACATGGGTAAACCTCCAGTGAGTGAACCCCACCTAAGCTACTGTCATCTGCTTACAACAAAGTGACACTATGCTTTCGTTCAACATTTTATAGCTTTCGTTTGCTGCATTTTTTGCTTTCGTTGTGCCGAGAGGGGCTATGCGCCAGTTCGAACGTCGACAACAGCTGTTACAGCGAATCCACTCACAGGGGCGCCAGTCGGTAGACCGCCTGGCAGGCGAGTTTGGAGTTTCTGTGCAAACCCTGCGTGGGGATATTCGCCACCTGGCCGATAAAGGCCTGGTGCTGCGCCGCCAAGGGGAGGTGCTGCCGTTTCCCGAGCAGGAAAATATCGGCTACGACCAGCGTCAGATTGTGAACGTGGCGGGTAAACGGCAGATTGCGGCGCGGGCAGCGAGTTTGGTGCAGGATCATCAAGCGCTATTTCTAGGCACGGGAACCACGGTTGAGCAGCTGGCCGATGCGCTGAGTGATAAGCAAGGTCTGCATATCATGACCAATAACCTGCATGCGCTGATTAAGCTGTGCCAGTTGAAGTGTGAGTTAGTGGTGGCCGGTGGGCGAGTGCGTCGTCGCGACCAGGATGTGATTGGCGGCGATGCCTGGCGCTTTTTTCAACGCTACCGCGCCGATGTGGGGATTGTCTCGGTGGGGGGAATGGATAGCCATGGCCAGCTTTATGACTACAACGACGACGAAGTGATGGCCCGTGAGGCGCTGTTGGCCCATGCCGGTTATCGTGTGTTGGTGCTGGATAAAACCAAGTTTGACCTGCCACTACGCTGCGCCGCGGGTCAACTGGGTGATTATGACGCCGTAGTGACCGATGTGCCGCTGCCAGACAAACTACGCAGCCCCTTGGCTGCTCAAGGCGTTCGGTTTTTAGGCTAACGGTGAGTCGTCCAGCTTACTGCTATGCTTAAAGGCCGAGTTTGAACAGTTGTTTTTGAAAAAAAGGAGGTAGGACACCATGGCAGGTGGATGGGCGAAAGATGGCGCCGAACAAGAGCAGATGGAAAGCACACTGGAAGATGCGGTGCAGCGTGCTCGTAGCCAACTACCCCGTGGCGAAAGTCTTGAGAATTGTGAAGAGTGTGGCGACCCCATTCCAGAGCCGCGCCGTAAAGCGATTCCGGGCGTTCGGCTGTGCGTGGTATGTCAGGGGGCGTTAGACAAAAAGCAGTCGGCCTTTAGTGGCTATAACCGTCGTGGTAGTAAAGATAGCCAGCTACGATGAACGGGCTTGTATGCCACGGATTTAATGCGCCTCATTAATACAGGCATTACTGAAGAAGTGATACCTACTTTAAACATTCACTGAAGTCGCCAATGCTAAGCCTTGTGCCTCTAAGCGTCCTGGTCGGTGTCCGGCAACTGCTTGAAATAGACATAACGGTGAAGACGAATCGCTGGGCGAATCAGCAGTTGGATACTACCTATTACAAACAGCCACACGCCGACCGTTTGAACCGCACCCTGGTAAAAAAAGCAGACACTGCCGATCGTAAACCAAATGCCCAGCATAAAGTCGTTGATCATGCTAAGCACCTCATAGCGCTGGTGCACAACGAGTTCGCGATGCCCAATAGTGAAAGTCCAGTCGTTGGTCATTGGATCCTGTTGGCGCTGCATTGCCACCCTCCTCGTTGAATTTTCATTTAATGAAGATTCAGATGAATTTCGTTTAATATACCGAATTTATATTCATTTTAACGAAACGTTATTGTGACACACTATCGTTGTACTCAAAGGTAATGGTTGGCTTCTGGTGTTTATTAATGATGCATGAAAGCCGTAGGTAATCGGATGAAGCATTGAGGGCGAGTAATGGTCAATGACACGCTACTAACAGCAGTGGAAGCCAATTTACGAAGAGGGCCTTGGCAGTTACGGTTTGCTGAGGAGGTGGAAGCGCGTTTTGAAGCTGATACCCAGCGCCAGCGAAGTCGTCAAATGGTGGTGGCAGGGCTAATATCGGCGGTTATCTACTGCTTGTTTTTGATCAATGACTACAGCTTTCGCCCTGACTCTTTTACCACAGCCGTTTTATTACGCGTTGGAGTGATGTTGCCTATTGGCTTCCCCATTTTATGGTGGGTCTACCTTGGTGTCGCCCCGGTCTTACGTGAGACCTTAATGGCAAGTACTGTTATCGTTGCCACGGTTGTCTCCTGCTTAATATTTATGAGCTCCAGTGCTCCCTACTCTTATTTGGACGTTTTCTCCTTCGGTCTCATCCTGCTGGTAGGTAATATTGTTTACTCATTGCGGTTTAGCTATGCCTGTGTGTCATCCGCCATTAGTATATTTATAATATTAGGTTTTGTTTTGCCCTACGAACCAATGCCGCCAGAAGTGAAACGGCTGGCTATTTTTACTATTATCGCTCAGGCGCTGTTCACCTTGGTGGCCAACTATCGCTTCGAGCGGAGCGAACGAACCTCCTACCTGCATGTGTTGAAAGAACAGCTCCGCGCGGGCTACTACTTAAAGGACAACCAAGAGCTGTCTCGGATGTCGGTTACCGATCCCCTAACGAATCTGGCCAATCGACGCCAGTTTGATACAGTTTTGCCTCTGCGCTGGCAGGAAGCCGCCGACAAAGGCCTCTGCTTAGGACTGATGGTTATTGATATCGATCATTTCAAAGCTTACAACGACTACTACGGGCACCCTCAGGGGGACGTATGTTTGCGCCAAGTGGCAAAGGCCATGCAGGCCAATAGCCGTGGTTCCGATTTGGTCATACGCTTTGGCGGTGAAGAGTTTGTAGTGCTGATGACTAACGCAACACTTGAAGCGGCAAGGCTGGCAGCAGAGCGAATAAGATGCAGCGTGGAGGCCTTAGAAATTCCTAATCACGGTGTCTCGGTGCATAGCGTTGTTACCGTGAGCGTTGGTGTTGCGGTGCTACGTCCCGCAGTAGGCTTGACAACCACTGACTTGTTGTTAAAAGCGGATGAAGCGCTTTATGAAGCTAAACGGCAGGGCCGTAACCGCATCAGGGAGGCGAGTTTGGTTGATTTACCCTCCTCCGATGGAGCTTAGGTGTATCAACCCAATAGCAGCCAACCCTACTTTAAACGTTCTTTGAGGAATGACCTTTGAAGATTGATCAAGATTACCGCGCGCTCAGCGTCGACACTCTATCTCAGCGGCTTGGTGGTGTTGAAGCGGTGGCTAGTCGAGTGGGCGGAGAACCCGCTAGCTGGCACATTCGCGAGGTAGGTGACGGCAACCTCAACCTGGTCTTTATTGTTTCCGGTGACGTGGGCAGTGTAGTGGTTAAGCAGGCGCTCCCTTATGTACGTATGGTCGGTGAGAGCTGGCCACTACCCACCTATCGCGCCCACTTTGAGTACTACGCCTTGGTGCGTCAGGCCAAGCGTGCACCGGGCGTCGCACCAGAAGCCTACTACTTCGATAAGCCCCAGGCGCTGTTTGTGATGGAGTATCTGCATCCCCACACAATTCTGCGCCGCAAGTTGATCAACGGTGAGCGAGTCGCTCAACTTGGCGAAACCATCGGCAAGTTTTGTGCCCGCACGGCGTTTCGTGGCTCGGAGCTTTCGCTGAGCAGCCCTGAGAAAAAGGCGGACGTGGGGCTGTTTTCCGGCAATGTGGCGATTCCCGCGATTACCGAATCGCTGGTGTTTACCGACCCCTATTACGGCGCTGAAATGAATCACCACACGCCGGAGCTTTCACCAGTGGTGGACGAACTGCGCCGTAACGCGCGGTTAAAAGCCAAAGTGCAGCGGCTGTTGATGAAGTTTACCGCCAACAGCGAAACCATGCTTCATGGTGACCTGCACGCCGGCTCGATCATGGCCACGGATACTGAAGTGCGGGTCATTGACCCCGAGTTCTCCCAGTACGGGCCGATGGCGTTTGACCTGGGCATGGCCGTAGCCAACTTCCTAATGGCCTACTTCAGCCAGCCCGCGCATCGTCAAGAAGGTGAGCTTGATGAGTATCAGGCGTGGATCCTTGATGTGATCGAGGCGTGCTTTAGCCACTTTAATGCCGAGTTCCGCCACCTTTGGCAAACCGAGCGGACGGGCATTCTGTTTCCCAAGTCGCTGTTTGAAGAGCAGGGCAATAGCGCCGACGACGCCTGCGATGCGTTGCTTGAAGAGATACGCCTGGATGCGCTGGCCTACTGCGGCATCGAAATGCACCGACGGGTGTTATCCCTGGCCCACAACGCCGACTTCGAAGAGATCGAAGACACCGCACTGCGCGCCAAGCTTGAAGCGCGCAATGTGCTGATGGGCCAAACGCTGATTATGGAGCCGGAAGCCTATAGTGACCTTACCGCGCTGGCGGATTTAGCCAGGGCGTATAACCAGCAAGAGGTGTTTAGCAAGGGCTGATTGTCCAATAGCAGCTTTAGCGATTCGCGAGCTAAAGCTGCCTCCCACTATAGACGATGGTTATCGGCAGCTTACAACTGATCCAAACGATCAAACTTTCCGGCGATATCGCTCTCTGTCCAGTGGGGCACCCAGCCTTCTACATTATCGAAGAAGCGTAGCGCGGTGAATTCCGGCGCAGGGCCCATATCGAACCAGTGAGGCGTGTTGGCGGGTACGCTGATCAGGTCATTGCGGGTGCACAGCACCTGATACACCTTGTCCTCTATGTGCAGACAAAATAACCCTTGTCCTTTGACGAAGAACCGTACTTCATCTTCGTGGTGGCGATGTTCGTTCAAGAACTTTTGGCGCATGGCGTCTTTGTCTGGGTGCGTTGGCACCATATGCAGCACATCGACGGTTTGATAGCCGCCCATGGCTTTGACGCGGTCGATGTCGGCTTGATAGAGCGCCAAAATATCTTCCTGGGTGGCGTCGTCGGCAATCTCGCCCGGCGCTGCCCAGCGCTCGAACAGCACCCCCACCCTGTTTAGCTCAGTGGTAATCTGCTCGCCGTCGGTGGTGTCGATCAGGGCATCGTTAGGGTTCTGGTCAGCAAATACTTTCAGTTGCGACATCGTCGGTTCTCCTAAAGCGCAATTTCATCAAAGCGAGTAACGCAAGCATGGGTGTTGCCAGGCCGGGTGCCCTCACGCACCAACTGCAGGGTTTGCATGCCTGCCTGTTTGGCGGCGTCCAGCTCTTCGACCACGTCCGATAAGAACAGCACCGCTACCGACGGCAGGTCAAGCTCGGTGACAATGCGCTGGTAAGCGGCAACCTCACGTTTATGACCAATATGGGTATCAAAGTAGCCGCTAAATAGCGGGGTTAGGTCGCCCGCATCGCTATAGCCAAACAGCAGCTTCTGCGCCTGCACCGAGCCGGACGAGTAGACGTACAGCGCCTTGCCCGAGCCCTTCCACTGACGCAGGGCAGGGGCTACATCGCTATAGAGATGACCTTTAAAGTCGCCGCGCTGGTAGCCATCGGCCCACACCATCCCTTGCAGTGCTTTCAGCGGAGTTACTTTTTGGTCAGTCTCGATCCAGTGCAGCAACTGGTCGATCACTGCCTCAAGTGGGGCGCTAGGGTCATCCATCTCGCTACGCACGGCATCAATCTGCTCGGCTACCGCAGGTGTGTCTGCATTCGCACGTAGAAAGTCGGGCAGCTTGGCGTGAGCGTAGGGGAATAGCACCTTATGCACGAAGTTAATGTCCGTGGTGGTGCCTTCAATATCGGTCACAATGGCGCGAACAGTTGGTTTACTCATTTAGACCACCGACTCTCTTCAAGCACACAGGCAAGTAAAAATTCAATTGCTTCCAGGTGGCGGCGGCAGCTGGCGATGCTATCGCCCACGGCATATATGCCGTGCCCTGCGACCAAAAAGCCCCAGGGCATCGGCCAGCCGCTGCGCATGTGCTCGGCTAGCTCATCCATATCCTGGGCATTGGGCACCACCGGCAAGCGGATAGTAGCCTCATGGGTCACGTTACCCGTCAAGGCTTTTTGCATTTCAAAGCCGTTGAGCTCTATGCCCTTAGGAAATCGCCGCGACAGCACCGTGCTGGCCACGGTGTGAGTGTGCAGCACGCAGTTAATCGATGCGTCTAAGCGATAGAGTGCGGCATGCAGATCGCTTTCCGCGCTAGGTTTCCCATCGCCGGATAGCACTTTGCCATCCAGGTTGCAGAGCAAGAGGTCATCAGCCTGAATGCGGGTTTTATCCCGGCCAGAAGCGGTGACAAGATAGCCCGCATCGGTACGGGCGGAAAAGTTACCGCCAGTGGCTGGTGTCCAGCCTTGCTGCGCCGCCCATGAAATGGCGTCCAGCAGTTCAGTTTGTAGCGTCATCATAGGATCTGCGTCGCCTCTTCTAGTGGCAGCCATTCTATATGATAAGCTTCGCGCCTGATAAGCCGTGCCGTTGTTCAGTTAGGCAAGTCCAAGTGCTCAAGGAGTCCATCAAATGCCTCATCTTCAATCACGCAGTTTGCGGGTCTATGCCGACTACCTTGAGTATTTGGATCAAACCCAACTGCCCCAGGCGGAGCAGTGGGTGCGTTGTGACTCGCCAGAAGAGTGGCAGGTGGCGGTGAAAAGCTTAGCGATTCGCGGCGCGCCGCTGATTGGTTTGAGCGCCGCTTTCGTGCTGGCCCAATACGCCGCTCGCCATCCACAAAGCGATTGGCAGTTGGTAAGTGATCGCTTACGCGCCACGCGTCCCACGGCAGTTAACTTAATGTACTGCCTGGATGCCATGGAAGCCTGCTTTAATAAAGGCGCCAACGCCCTGGCCGAACGCGCCGCCGCGCTGTTCGCAGAAGACCGCGCGCTGTGCCAACGCATGGCCGAGCGGGGTGCTGACTTATTGCAATCGGGCGATCGTGTGCTGACCCACTGCAACACTGGGGCGCTGGCGACCGCCGGGGTGGGTACGGCCATTGGTGCGTTGGCAGTGGCCAAACAGCGCGGTGTAGAGCTGCATGTGTTTGTGGATGAAACCCGCCCGTTGCTGCAAGGGGGCCGTTTAACCGCCTGGGAAATGGCCGACCTGGGCATTCCCTACCAGCTAATTACCGACAGCATGGCCGCCAGCCTAATGGCCGCAGGGAAAGTCGACAAAGTGATGGTGGGCGCCGACCGTATCTGCGCCAACGGCGACTTCGCCAATAAAGTGGGTACTTACATGCTGGCGGTGATCGCTCACTACCACCAGGTGCCGTTCTATGTGGTGGCTCCCTACACTACTGTTGATCCCGCTTGTGCAACTGGTGCCGAGATTCCTATTGAGCAGCGTGATCCTGCCGAGATCCGCGGCGTCGCTGGTGCCTTTGGTGAGGTTACCTGGGCACCCGACAACGCCCCGGTCTGGAACCCCGCCTTTGACGTCACTCCCGCCAAGCTCGTGACGGCTTGGGTATTGGATACCGGCGTATTTGGTGCCGCCACCATTGAGCGAGGCGAGCATTTTCTGGGGCGAAGTTAACCCTTTGCGGCCATGGACGCCCGCATACAGTGCAGAATAGGGTAATCAATGTGCCCCTCCAGCGCTTCGAACACCACTTTCAGACCTTGATCTGGGTATTGCGCAAAGGCTGCGCGGATTTGTTCTAAGGTCGTGGGATCCAGGTTGACCACCTCTTCAAGCGCCAGGTCGCCACTTTGAATCACATCACCCAGATGGCGGTAAACAGTGTTGGCAGCAAGGCCGCGCTGCTGAGCGACTTCCTCTGGCGTTAGTCCCTGGCGCAGCAGTGCTGCGGACTCCAAGGCGCTACTGCCCGGGGGTGGGGTGTCGTGATGGGTTTCCTGATGCGCCAGAATGACATCCAGAAAGCCCTCGCCGTAATCCGCCAGCTTGCGCGCACCGATGCCGGAGATGGCGCCTAATGCCTCCAGGCTCTGGGGGTTCTGCTCGACCATTTCAGCCAGGGTGGCGTCGTGGAAGATCACATAGGCTGGCACGCCCTGGGCTTCGGCCAGTTCCCGGCGGTGCTTACGCAGGGCTTCCCACAGCGGGCCGTGGCCCTGGGGCGCAGAGGCGCCTTTGCTTCCTCGGCGGGCGGTTTTGGCTTTGCTGGGTTTGTTGCTTGGCTTGCGCAGAGTTAGGGTCTGCTCGCCGCGCAGCACCGGCTTGGCATTGGCAGTGAGCTTGATGCCGCCGTGGCCCTCCATATCCACGCTTAAAAAGCCGCTGGCAATCAGCTGGCGAAAGAGTGCTTTCCATTCGCTGGCCGCGAGCTCTTTACCAATGCCGAAGGTGCTCAGGCGGTCGTGGCCAAAGCGGGTGATACGTTCGTTGCTTTTGCCTAGCAGCACATCCACTAGGTAAGTCACGCCGAAGCGCTGTTCGGTGCGGTAGACACAGGAGAGCGCCTTTTGCGCCGCCACGGTGGCCTCCCAGGTCTCGGGTGGGGTCAGGCAGTTGTCGCAGTTGCCGCAGGATGCGTCCAGATGATCGCCAAAGTAGTGCAACAGCGCCTGGCGGCGGCAACTGATGATCTCACACAGCCCCAGCATGGCGTCGAGCTTCTGCTGTTCGATGCGCTTTTGATGGTCGGCGGCGCTGGAGTCCTGCTGCATCTGGCGCAGCGTGATCACGTCCTGAAGTCCATAGGCCATCCAGGCATCGGCGGGCAGGCCGTCGCGCCCGGCGCGGCCGGTCTCCTGGTAGTAGGCTTCGATACTCTTGGGCAGGTTGAGGTGGGCCACAAAGCGCACGTCCGGCTTGTCGATGCCCATGCCGAAGGCGATGGTGGCCACGACGACCACGCCATCTTCACGCAGGAAGCGGGTCTGGTGGTGCTGGCGCTGCTCGGGGGGAAGCCCCGCGTGGTAGGGCAGTGCCGTCAGCCCCTGGCGCTCCAGCCAGGCGGCGGTCTCCTCCACCTTGCGCCGGGAGAGGCAGTAGACGATACCCGCCTCGCCGTCGTGGTGCTCGCGGATAAAGCGCAGCAGCTGTTCCTTGGCGTTGCCCTGATTCTCGGCGATATGGTAGCGAATATTGGGCCGGTCAAAGCCGCTGTTGTACAGCGCCGCCGCCTGGAGCTGCAGATGCTCCATGATATCGCCCCGGGTGGGCACATCGGCAGTGGCGGTGAGGGCGATGCGCGGCACCTGGGGAAAGCGCTGGTGTAGCTGGGAGAGCTGGCGATACTCAGGGCGAAAATCGTGGCCCCACTGGGAGACGCAGTGGGCTTCATCAATGGCGAACAGCGCAATCCGGGTCTGCTCCAGCAGCATCTGCATACGTGGCGTGGCCAGGCGCTCGGGGGCGACATACAAAAGATCCAGCTCTCCGGCCCGTAGGCGATTCTCTACTTCGACCGCCTCATGGTAATCGAGGCTGGAGTTAAGGTAGGCCGCCCTGACCCCGTTCTGCTTAAGCGCTGCGACCTGATCCTGCATCAGCGCAATCAGCGGCGAGACCACAATGGCGGTGCCTTCCCGCAGCAGTGCCGGGATCTGATAGCACAGCGACTTGCCACCGCCGGTGGGCATCAGCACCAGCGCATCGCCACCAGCCATTACATGCTCGATGATCGCCTGCTGCGGGCCGCGAAAGCTGTCGTAGCCAAATACCTCCTGCAGCACCTTGAGGGCTGCCGGGTGAGGGTCGCCGTGCATCAATGCTCTCCTTGTTTCGTGCTTGAGGGAGAATTGTCGCATGAAAAACCTGAGGGGCGTCTGTCTAGCGAATCCCCGCCCGTAAAAATGACTGAACGAACTGGCGCTGGAACAGCAGGAAGGCGATCAGCAGCGGGGCGATACTTAACAGCGTCGCAGCGCTGACGGTGGCCCAGTTAACGCCTGTTTCGGGCGCGGAAAATACCCCTAATCCAACCGTGAGCGGGCGGCTCTCTACCGAGTTGGTGACCACTAATGGCCAGATAAAGTTGTTCCAGTGGTGGCTGATCGAGACCAGTCCGTAAGCCAGATAGGTGGGCTTAGCCAGGGGGACGTAAACTTTCCACAAAATTTCCAGCCAGTTGCAGCCTTCGATGCGGGCGGCGTCTTCCAGCTCCCTTGGGATGGTTTTAAAGGTTTGGCGGAGCAGAAAAATACCCAAGGCGCTAGCCACATAGGGCAGGCCAATCCCGGTGATGGTGTTGATCAGTCCCAGCTCACTGGCGATGCGGTAGTTCTCGACAATCAGCACTTCAGGGAACACAAAGAGCTGAATCAGCACCAGCATAAACAGAACGTTCTTGCCGGGAATCGGAAAGCGCGCAAAGGCAAATGCCGCCAGGGTACAGACCACAAACTGACCGATCACCACCCCTGTCACCAGCGCAAAGGTGTTCAGGTAGTAGCGGGCAAAGGGCGCTTGAGACCAGGCGTTAGTGAAGTTCTCCAGCGTCAGCGGGGCGAAGAGCTCAAAGTTCACCATAAACTCGCTGGGGTGGAAGGCGGCCCAAAAGGCATACAGCAGCGGAAAAATCCAAATAATCGCCAGTAGCCACGCGGCCACGGTTTCCAGCGCTGGAATTGAGACGAAGCGGGAGCGGGGCGCATAGGTCGTGGTCGACTTCATTGATAGTGCGTCCTGCGATCTAAAATCGTGAACTTAAGCGTGGCCACTACCGCGAGCACCAGCAGAATAACCACCGTAATGGTGGCGGCCGTGGTGCGGTCAAAGAACGAGAACGCATTCTCGTAGACGTAATAAAGCAGCAGGTTGGTGGCGTTGTTGGGCCCGCCCTTGGTCAAGATAAATAGGTGATCGACTACCCGCACCGAATTGATTAGCGCATTGATCAGCACAAACAGCGTGGTGGGCATGAGTAGCGGAAAGGTGACCCGCCAAAAGAAGCTCCAGCGGCTAGTGCCTTCTAAGTCAGCTGCCTCTTTTAACTCGGGTGGCATGCTCTGTAGCGCCGCCAGGTAGAAGATCATAAAAAAGCCGGCTTCTTTCCACACCGACATCACGATCACCGAGCTTAACGCAACACTGGGATCGCCCAGCCAGTTAACGCTAGGCATTCCCAGTGTGCCGAGCAGACTATTGAACAGGCCAATTTGCGGCGCGTAGAAAAACATCCAGATATTGGCCGCGGCGATCATGGGTAGAATCGTCGGCGTAAAGTAGGCCATGCGCACAAAGCCCCGCCCGCTAAGCTTGCCATTGACGAACAGCGCCATACCCAAGGCCAGCGCGATGGACGTAGGAATCGTACCGACGGCGTAGATTAAGTTGTTACGGGCTACTTTCCAAAATGTCGGGTCATCGAACAGCACCTGATAATTTTCAAGGCCTACGAATTCAGTGGGCGCACCGCGAAAGCCGGGTAAAAAAAGGCTGTTAATGACCGTTGTCACGGTCGGTAAATAAGCAAACGTCGTCAGCAGCAGCGCAGCGGGGAGCAGCAGAAGCGCGCCGTAGAGCTGCATTTTGCGGTGGTTGGTGAATGACATAGAAACGTACCGCACGTTGGAAAAGCCGGGGCATGCCCCGGCGAACAGTAAAATGGCTAACGATTAGCGGGCGTAGCGGCGCAACACGCTGTCTGCCTCCTGCTGTGCCTGGCTAAGCGCTTCTTGGGGCGTCATTTGACCAGTCAGCGCCGCTTGCACGGCGTTATCCAGGGCGCGGCGAATGCGGCCACCCTGGTAGGTGGAAAGCTCCGCCGTACCGTGTTCAAGCTGGTCGCGGGCGACCGCAGCGGGTGGGAACTCTTCCACATAGCTTTGCAGCGCGTCGGTTTCGTAGGCGGCGGGGCTAACGCCCATATAGCCGGTCTCAATCGACCAGGCAGCGGCACGCTCGGGAGCGGTCATCCAGCGAATAAAGGTCATCGCCGCGCGCTGCTCTTCTTCCGTAGCATCTTCAAAAATGTAGAAGTTGCCGCCGCCGGTGGGGCTGCCGCGCTGGGTTTTCATCGGTAGCATGGCGACGCCAAAATCAAAATCGGCTTCGCTGCGTACAGCGGTCAGGTTGCCCGTGGTGTGCCACATCATCGCCGTGGACTCTTCAAGGAAGTTCTGGCGCAGGGTGCCCCACTCAATGGTGCCGTCGGGCATGGCATTGTGCTCGGTGGCCAGTGATACCCAGTACTCCAGCGCTTCAACCGCTGCGGGGTCGTCGAAGTAGACCTCGGTGCCATCTTCGCTCATTAGCCGGTGGCCGTTCTGAAAGGCGAAGGCCTGGAACATCCAGTAAGGGTAGCCAGTCGACGGCACCATCACGCCCCACTGCTCGCCATTGGAGGCTTCGCGCACGGTCGCGGCCATCTCGGCCATCTCTTCCCAGTTTTCCGGGGGTGTTTCGGGGTCTAGGCCAGCGGCTTCAAAGGCGTCTTTGTTCCAGAACAGTACGATGGTGGAGCGCTGGAAGGGGATGCCGTAGGTTTTGCCATCCAGCTGGCCATTTTCCATCAGCCCTGGGTAGAAGCCATCGAGCCATTCGCGCTCTTCATCGGTTTCGACCAGGTCGTCAAAGGCGACGATGGCGTTCTGCTCAATCAGCTCGTACAGGTCGATGGAGAACATGACCGACAGCTGGGGCGTATCACCCGCTTCCATCGCCGACATGGCGCGCACGCGGGTGTCGTCGTAGTTACCGGCGTAGATCGCTTCCACATTGATATCGGGATATTCGCTCTCAAACTCTTCCACCAGATTATCAACCACGTCGGTGAGTGCACCGCCCACCGCGACCGGGTAGTACATGGTCAGATCGACGCTATCCGCGTTTACCTGGGCGGCGCTTAACAAGCCCGCTGCCAGGGCGGTCATTGCAAAAGGGGTACGCAA